>Ga0307413_10000924_pt1 | contig 10446 bp, 8 predicted proteins | sample DK1Ometagenome_3_FD_203714 | JGI IMG/M metagenome (GOLD analysis project Ga0307413, IMG submission 203714) | Maize rhizosphere microbial communities from greenhouse at UC Davis, California, United States - DK15-O-2 | ecosystem: Host-associated > Plants > Roots > Rhizosphere > Soil | place: USA...
TTGACCAGAGCAGGCTCAAACACCATCGTGCCGTTCGCGCCCTTGTTGAGCATCTTGACCTGAACGTCCTTAGCTGCGGCAGGGCCGGCAAGCGCCATCGCCAAGGCCGCGCCGACGATGATTGCAACGATACGCATTTCATTCTCCATTCGCTTCACCGGCACATCTGCAACCGGGCTGGGAATGGAATTAGAACCACGTCGCCAGACTTGCCTTGCGCTGGATCAATTTGCGTACGGGATCAGCTATTTGAGGCAGATCAAATCGGCCACCTCCAGCGTGGGATAGCCCTGTCCGGACGCACCGAATGGGGGGATCAGCGATGGCGTTTGCAAATGTCCTGGCCGAGGAAATCTGGACCGCGAAGTATAGGTACAAACCGGCCGGAGGCACAGGCGACGACGACTTCGCCGCGACGGTTTCGCGCGTGTCGGCAGCAGTTGCCGAGGCTGAGGCACCCGAGCAGCGCGCTTACTGGACCGACCGCTTCGCCGACGCACTGACCAGCTTCAGGTTTATCCCTGCGGGCCGAATTCTCGCCGGCGCAGGCACGGGCCGCGCGGTTACCTTGTTCAACTGCTTCGTCATGGACACCATCCCCGACAGCCTCGATGGTATTTTCGCGCATCTCCAGGAAGCGGCGATTACCATGCAGCAGGGCGGCGGCGTCGGGATGGATTTCTCGACCATTCGACCGTCTGGCGCTCCTGTGTCGGGGGTCGGCGCCGAGGCTTCAGGCCCGCTTAGTTTCATGGACTGCTGGGACTCGATGTGCCGAACGGTGGAATCCGCCGGCCAGCGCCGCGGGGCGATGATGGGTTGCCTGTCGATTAACCATCCTGACATCGAAACATTCATCGATGCAAAGCGGAATTCCGCACGACTGCGCAACTTCAATGTCTCTGTTCTGGTCAGCGACGCCTTCATGAAAGCGCTCGCCGCGGATGCCGACTGGCCGCTGATGTTCGGCGGCGAAGTCGTTCGCACCGTCAGCGCCAAGGCGCTGTGGGAGCGCCTCATGCGCGCGACCTACGAGACCGCGGAGCCGGGCGTGATCTTCATCGACCGGGTCAACGAACAGAACAACCTCGCCTATTGCGAGGACATCCGCGCGTCCAATCCCTGCGGCGAGCAGATGCTGCCGCCCTACGGAGCCTGCCTCCTCGGCTCGATCAACCTGGCTGCATTGGTCCGGCAGCCGTTCGAGGCAGGTGCTGCAATCGACGAGGAAGAGCTCGGCGAGCTCACTCGCACCGCCGTGCGCATGCTCGACAACGTCATCGATATTTCGCGTTATCCGCTGCGGCAGCAGGAGACGGAAGCGAAGACGAAGCGGCGGATCGGGCTGGGCATCACCGGCCTTGCCGACGCGCTACTGTTCTGCGGTACGGCTTATGGCAGTGGCCCGGCGGTCGCGCTGACCCGCCGTTGGCTCGAGATTATCAAACGGGAAGCCTACCGGGCGTCCGCCGAGATCGCCGGCGAAAAAGGCGTGTTCCCTGCTTACGATCCGCGCATTCTCGATCGGCCCAACCTGGCGGATCTCGACGAGGATGTCAGGGCACTCATCTCGGACAACGGCCTTCGCAACGGCTGTCTGACCTCGATCGCACCAACGGGCACGACCTCGCTGCTGGCCGGAAATGTCTCATCGGGGGTCGAGCCGGTATTTGCATATTCCTACACCCGCAAAATTCGCAACCCCGATGGCTCAACTCGCGAGGAGCAGGTCGAGGATTATGCGATGCGCGTCTGGCGCCAGGCCAAGGGCGACGTCCCTCCCCCGCCCGAACTGTTCGTTAGCGCCCAAACGCTGACGCCCTCCGATCATTTGACCATGCAGGCAGCCGCGCAGGCGCTGATCGACAGCTCCATCTCCAAGACCGTCAACTGCCCCGAGGACATCGGTTTCGAGGCGTTCGCGGACGTCTACGTCGAAGGCTATCATCTCGGCTGCAAGGGACTGACCACCTACCGCCCCAATGCGGTGACCGGCGCCGTCCTCAGCACTGGGCCGAGCAAGCCGGAACCGAGCCCCGAACCAATACTGCAGCCGCGGGCCGACGCCCTTCACGGCACGACTTACAAGCTCAAATGGCCGGAGAGCGCGCATGCAGTCTACGTCACGATCAACGACACCATCGACGAACACGGCACAAGGCGACCGTTCGAGATCTTCGTCAATTCCAAGAACATGGAGCATTACGCCTGGACAGTTGGCCTCACCCGGATGATCTCGGCCGTCTTCCGACGTGGCGGCGACGTGTCGTTTGTCGCCGAGGAGCTAAAAGCGGTGTTCGATCCGCGCGGCGGCGCTTGGATGCAGGGCAAATATGTGCCTTCGCTGCTGGCGGCGATCGGCAATGTCGTCGAGCGCCACCTTTCCGGGCTGGGCGAGGCTGCTGTCGAAGCCGCTTCGTTCGAACCGCCAACGGCGACCAGGCCAATGCCGCAGTGTCCGCAGTGCAATGCCTTCGCGCTAGTCAAGGTCGAGGGCTGCAACAACTGCCTCGAATGCGGATATTCGAAATGCGGATAAGGGTCGCAACGGCCATCGCCGCCCTGATCATTCCGACAGCTGCCCAGGCGCAGCAGGTAAAGCCGCTTCTCGACTTCCGACTTCGCTGGGAAAATGCCGACCAGGATGGCTTTGCCAAGGATGCAGACGCATTGACGTTGCGAGCGCGAGCGGGCGCCGAGCTGACATGGCAAGACTGGAGCCTGCTTGCTGAAGGCGAAGGCACAGCCGCGCTGGTCGAGCGGTATGACAGTGGCCTCAACGATAAGACCGCTCATCCGATTGTCGCAGACCCGGAGAATGTCGAACTCAATCGGCTGCAGCTCCAGTACCGCGGCCTGAAGAAGGCGCTGATCACAATCGGCCGCCAGCGGATCAATATCGACGACCAGCGCTTCGTCGGCTCGTCCGGCTGGCGCCAGAATGAGCAAACGTTCGATGCGGTCCGGTTCGAATATGGCGACGCCAAGGGGTTCAAGGCCGACTTAACCTACTCATGGTCGGCCCGAACCATCTGGGGCATCGACGGGCGGAACGCCCGCCAGCAAGCGATAGGAGGAAACAATGTCTTCGCGACCGTCAGCCATCCGACGCCTGTTGGCACGCTATCGGGCTTCGCCTTTGTCGTCGATCAGGATGAAGCTGAGGTCCAGGGCTTCCGGCTCTCCAATCAGACATACGGCATCCGTCTTGCGGGCAGCCGCGAGGTCGCGAAGGCCGCGAAGCTCAACTACGCGGTGAGCTACGCCGGCCAGTGGGACCATCGTCACAACCCGAACGATTATCACGCCGACTATTGGTTGGCCGATTTGGCCCTGGATTGGGCATCGGCGAAAATCGGTCTTGGCCATGAGCGCCTCGGAGCCGACGAAGGAGTGCCGTTGACCAGCTTCCAGACGCCGCTCGCGACATTGCACAAGTTCCAGGGCTGGGCCGACAAATTCCTTGTGACGCCGCCGAACGGCATCCGCGACTGGTACGGTAGCGCCGGTTACGGCTGGAAGAAAGTTGCCCGGCTCGATGCGATCAACGCAACGCTGGTCTATCACCGCTTCAATAGCGATCGGCTGCGCCTGCACTACGGCAACGAGTGGGATGCGATGGTCGCGGCGAAGAAGGGCCGCTGGACCGCAACCGCCAAGTTCGCGGCCTATGATGCCGACGAGTTCGCCACCGACACCCGCAAGCTCTGGCTGCAGCTGGAATGGGCCTACTGACGGTGATTGAGCGGCAATGGACCATGAGTACGCCCGCCCCCCCATTCGCTGTTCGAGGACGTCTATGCGATTCTAACCGGCTGCCTATTCGTCGTTCTCGGCATGGTATGGCTCAAGGCCTCCGGCCTTGTCACAGGTGGCATCGCGGGGCTGGCGCTTCTGTTTTCCTACCTGTTGCCATCGCCGGCCGGAGTCCTGTTCACGCTGCTGAACCTGCCATTCTTCCTTTTGGCCCGCCATGCGATGGGACGCGCCGCCATGATGAAATCGATCGCTGCCAATCTCACGATATCGGGTTTTGCGGTCTTCGTGCCGCTCGCTTTCCGCCTTGAAGAGGTAGACGGGCTTTTCGCTGCGTTGTTCGGCGGCACAATGATCGGCGCCGGCATCCTCTTGTTGGCGCGGCACCAGGTTGGCGTAGGTGGCATCGGTATCCTGGCTCTTTCATTACAGAAGAGCCGCGGCTGGAACGCCGGCAGGACGCAACTCGCCGCGGACATGCTGATCCTCTTTGCGGCGCTTCTCTTCCTGAGCATGGACGCCAAACGGTTTGCAATCTCGCTCTTAAGCGCAGCGGCCGTCGCTAGCGTGCTGATCGTGTTTCACAAGCCTGGACGCTACACTGGCTATTGAACCATCGAGCGGTTTCGCCCATGCGATTTGTGGCGCCGCCGGGGCCCGACGGCGCCAGATCCGATCGCAGTTTTAGAGTATCACGATCCCGGCAATGCCGATGGCAAGCACACCGAGACTGAGCAAGACCGGCACAACCAGCATCTGAACCAATGCGCCCCGCCCGCTGAGGTGGCCCGTGGCAGTCTGCATGCCGCGCTCGAGGAACGCCGACATGCTTGGGCGCCGCGCCGTTTCTGGCTCAATTGCCAGGAAGATCCGAGGCACCGACAGGAATGCAACGAGAAACAATGCGGCAATTGAGATGACAAACGCCGATTCCGCGTTGCGCGCCATGGTCGCCGCGAGCACTCCAATCAGTGCCACATAGGCTCCCGCAATCAGCCGCCCGACGGCCGGCGGGAGATCGGGAGCCGCGGCTTCGGAACAAAACTTGCCGCCCAGCTCCATTTCAGCCAGCGTCACCGATGCTGGATCTTCATTGGTTGCAATTTCGACGATATCGAAGTCATTGCGGTGCTTGATTTGGTCGTGACGCATGATGCCTACCTTCAATCATCAGACTATCGGTTTGAAGGCACTTAAACGGCGGTCGGGCTGCGGCCATTACGTGATTTTCCGGAGCGGACCGCTGGATCTCCCGTTTCCAACTCGCCTTTAATGGCCGTGGCCGGCGGCGGCTGGCTCGAGTGCCAACACGGGCGCAGGATGCTTGAGCGAGCCCCAGCTCTTTCCAGCTTCCGGTAGTTCGGTCCACTCCACTGTTGCGCTCCCGCAGGTCTGGCGCACCGGCAGATAGATCTGCCCCGACTGGCCTTTGGGTAGCTTCAGCATCACCCCAAAACCATCGAACTGATCGGCCGGAAGGTTGCCCCGCCAGGTAATGGCCGCGACCCGATCACGCTGCTCCCGGCCCTCCGAAACTACCGGCGTTGCCAGTGGCGCACGCTCGACCTCGACCGTCCAACCCGGCTTCGGCCGAGCGCGGGCAGTCAGGACGTTTTCGGGCACTTCGATCCGCACGGCCGTGGTTGCGGCTTCATCGCATCCGTGGCCGATCCGGAACTCTCCGGTATAGTAGCCCCCCGCAGTCGCCTCGGCGGGCGTCATTACCACATGGGCCTGCGCCGATCCGGCCAAGGCGGAGGCAAGAACGACAAACATCTTCATTTGGACACTCCTTGGAACAGCAATTTCAGGGAATTTGCGCTTGGCCGGCATCACCAGTTCGCGCGCACGCCGGCGTAAACCGCGCGCCGCTCGATTGGGTAGAAAATCGCCTGCTGAGATGTCGTCAGCGTGTCGTAGTTTACGACCGCGCTAATGTCGCCGACCGCCTTCTCCCTTGTAAGATTCCGGATATCGACGAACAACTCCGAGCTGCCGAGAAGCTTCACTGCTCCGGAGAGGTTGAAGGTTGTATAGCCGTCGGCCCGGAAGCTGTTGGCATAATCGGCCCATGCTCCTTGCGGTACCCATTCGAGCGACGGCGAAATGCTCCACGCCTTCGGACCCAGCTTGAGCTCGGCCCGATAAAGGTGCTTGGGAATCACAGGGAGCCGATTGTCGTCATATTGGGCATCGGCGCGGAAGCGGAAGTCGTTAAGCTGATACACCTGCCGCAGGATGGCCCAGTTGGCCAGCTTCAGATCCAGCCCCGCCTCGATGCCTTGATGCAGCGTGTGGTCGGCGTTGAAGGTCGACGCGGGAATATCCGGCCCGACATTGAACTGGAGCAACTCGTTGCGGACCTTGGCCCGATAAAGGCTAATGTCGAACTTAGCCGGGCCGACCTTCCCGCGCGTACCGATTTCGGTCGTCCATGCGTGCTGGGCGGCGAGCGGCACGAAGCTGGAAATCTGAGCCAATTCGATGAAGCCGGGAAGTTCATGCGAGCGACTAAAATTGGCATAAACTTCGACGCTGTCGCTCGCTTGCCAGATCGCGCCGAACCGGGGCGATAGCTGATTGAAGCTCGCCTTGCCGGTGGCCGCGATGGGAAACACCTGCTCCTGCCGCCGCACGCCATTGGTGTAGATGCCGCCGGCGACGAAGCTGAACTTGCCGGTCCGGAAGCGGGCCTCGCTGTAGATGTCGATCGTTCGCGCACTCTGGTCCGCCTCGAAAGTCCGCGGGCCCCGCTTGCCATCGAGATTGGCGTGACGCTTGGCTTCGACCGTGCCGAAGCGGGCGGTGGCACCTGCATGCACTTCGAACGGGCCGCTTTCCCGGCCAATCCGAGCGAACATGCCCTTGTCGAGCGATTTCTGGTCGACCACCTGATAGATTGGATGGAACAGCTTCTTTGCGTTGGCAAAGGCGCCAAACTCCAGATCCATGTCCTCCAGTTCGACCGTCGTCCGGCTCTGCAGGCGAAGCGAGTCAATGTTCCGCTTTTGGTTGCCGACGAATTTTCCAGTCTTGGGGTTGTCGATAGCGAGATCGTAGCTCAGCGCTCCTGGCAATTTCTGCTCGATACGATTGGCGCTGATATAGAAGCGCGTCTGAACATTCGATGCGAGGCCGATGCCGAGATTGGCATGCCCGCGCAGCGACCTGCGCTTGTCGTGCTCGCGATCACCGTCGGATCGATCGCGCGTGATAGCGACCCAGGCGTCCGCGCCATCGGATTTCCAGCCGAATGATGCCAAGCCGCGTAGCGTACCGAAGCTGCCGCCATCGACCCGTGTTCTGAAGCCATTAGAATTGCGGCCGTTCGGAACCACGCCGTTGATCGCTCCCCCAAGCGTCGTGCCGCCGAAGCGGAAGGCGTTGGCTCCCCGGTAGATCTCCAAATGGCTTAGCACGGCCGGGTCCAGCTCCTGGAAATCGCCGTTGTCGTCCGCCAGGTTGATAGGGATGCCGTCCTGCAGCAGCGTCAGGCCGCGCATATGATAACTTCGGCTAATCCCCGAACCGCGGATCGACAAACGGATTTCCTGGCCGAAGCGTGGCTGCGCATAGACGCCCGGCGAAAATGCAAGCGCGTCGCGCAGTGAGACCGCGACCCGGTTCTTGTATTCGCTGGCCATAACCAAGTCGGAACCGCCCGGTCGCTGCTGTACTTCGGCAGCGCCTGCGGGCAGGCGCTGGCCCGTGACGACGATGATTGGCTGGGTGGCCAGTTCGGCGGCAGAGGGTTGAGCCGTTGCGGCAGCCAAGACCGCTGTGCTCGCAAGAACCAGAATGGCCATTCACGTCTTCCTGTCTGTGGTCGACCTGGATACGGCTCAACCTGGCAGGCTAGCTATCCTCGGCTGCAATCGGGCATCAGACGTAAGAATACGTAACTGCGGGAGCGCCATCGATCGGCGCTTCGCGCCTCAATCACCTGACTTACGAGAAGAAAATGTGCGCGCGGCAACTTAGCAGACATGAACAATCCATCGGGCTGGCATCCGGCGAGCAATGTCCATTCATGACGAAACATGGAGATGGTGAGACCGAGCATTTTTGACTCTAGTTGTCTGTCCGCAATTGGGGTCCGGTTAAATTCAAATGCCCGTCCATTTTGGGGGCAAGGCAGCCGTCACTTGACTATCGGCACGGAAATTTCCCAATGAGTTGAGTGCCCATCATATTCATGTTGGGTGCGCCACCGCTCCCCAATCTTCGTCGCTTCCGTTGGTGCCACGGAACGATTCCTCCGGTTCGGCCCTTGTGACGGCAAAGGAATCGAGGAGGTATGGATGAGGCGGTTTTTCGGGAACCTCGCATCTCACAGCGCTTATCTGATGGGCCATCCGGCCGCGTTTCTCGGAGCGACGCTTGCCTGCATCATTTGGGCGCTGAGCGGGCCTATTTTCAATTACTCCGACACTTGGCAGCTTGTGATCAACACGGCGACCACGGTGCTGACGTTCCTGGCGGTATTCCTCATCCAGAACAGTCAGAACCGTGACGGCGCGGCCATCCAGGCGAAGCTCGACGAAATCCTCATCGCCGTAAAAAAGGCACGCACCAGTCTTGTCGGGATAGAGCATCTTACCGACACGGAGCTTGAGGCGCTGAGAGCGGCGCTCGAGCGGGAGGCTAGTGGCCCCGGTGAGGCCGACGATGAGAATTTGCCGACGGTCAAGGACATCCTCGATCACCGGAACAAATAGCGAGCTTCCACGCCGGTTAGACGAGCTTCCCCGGATTCATGAGCCCGTGCGGGTCCAGTGACCGCTTGATGCTTCTCAAAATCCTCACTCGCTCCGGCGAAAGCCTTTCCAGCTCATCTTTCTTCATGACGCCGATTCCGTGCTCGGCGCTGATCGAACCCCCGGCCGCTGTAACAAGGTCGTGCACCAGCCGAGTCACTGCCGGGCCTTCGCGTCGCAGCCAATCGCCCTCCCCCCGTTCGCCGGCGCGCACGTGGAAGTGGATATTGCCGTCCCCCAGATGACCGAACCCCGATGCATGCACTCCCGGAAAGGCCCGCTCTACCTCCCCTGCCGCCGATTCCATGAAGCGAGGCATCGTATCGACCGGCACCGAAATATCGTGCTGGGTCGCGGGGCCGAAGGCGGCGCGCTCCGCCTCGGACAAACTATCGCGAATCCGCCAGAAGGCTTCGCATTGCGCCTCACTCGCGGAGATGGCGGCGTCGGCAACCAAACCTCGCTCGATCAAAGGCGCGAGCAGTCGGGCGAGAAGTTCCTCGGACGGCTCCGCCTCCCCTGTGTCGGCGACCGCTTCGACCAGCACCTGCCACGGGTGCGAGCCGCCGAGCGGTGCGCGGGTTCCGGGAACATGCGAGAGCACCGCTTCCAACGACTCTTGAGGCAGGATTTCGAAGCCTTCGATCCGGTCTGTTTGTGCCTCAAGCGCCCGGAGCACTTCCAGCGCCGCCTTGGGACTGGCGATCCCGAGCCAGGCAACCGCCCTCGAATGGATGGCCGGGACTAGCTTCAGGCGCGCAGCGGTTATTATGCCAAGCGTCCCTTCCGCGCCGATCAGCAATTGATCGATGCTGTAGCCGCGATTGTCTTTTTTCAGCCCCGACAGGCCGTCATGGATCGTCCCATCGGGCAGTACCGCCTCAATCCCGTCGACAAGGCTCCGCATCGGACCGAAGCGCAGCACCTGGGTGCCGCCGGCATTGGTAGACAGGAGGCCGCCGATAGTGGCGCTCCCCTTGGCACCGAGCGTCAGTGGAAACCGCAGGTCATGTGCGGCGACAGCGTTGTGGAGATTTTCCAGGACGACCCCCGCCTTCACTTCCGCGCGCATTGCCGCCGCGTCGATCGAGCGGATTTCCGTCATGCGCCGGAGCGACAGGATCAGGGCGGAACCGTCTTCAGGTGGCGTGGCCCCGCCCACCATCGACGTATTACCACCCTGCGGAACCATCGCGACGCCGAGCGTGGCGGCGGAAGCGACGATTGCCGCCACTTCCTGCGTCGATGCCGGTTGCAAAATCGCCGGCGCCTTGCCGGTCCATCGCCCCCGCCAGTCCGTCAGCCATGGCTCGATGTCGGTCGCGTGCGTCAACGCAGCGCGTTCCCCGAAGCGGGAGCGGATTTCATCGACCAATGACTGCTGGGCCGGGGTCATCGCCAACCCCTACGCTTGCGGCGAGCGCCCCGGCAAGCGTAGGACAAGCCCATGCCCCGTCCGGAAATCACCATCGTCCTCGCCCGCGCCATCAATGGAGTCATCGGCAAGGACGGCACACTCCCCTGGCACATCCCTGGCGATCTGAGGCGATTCAAGACGCTGACGATGGGCAGCGCAATGATCATGGGCCGCAAGACCTTCGACAGCCTGCCCGGCGTTCTCCCCGGACGCCGCCACATAGTGATGACGCGCGATCCCGACTGGAAGGTCGAGGGCACCGAAGTAGCGCATGATGTCGACAGTGCGATCAAGCTTGCCGGCGCGACGCCGGTCTCGGTCATCGGCGGCGCGGCGATTTTCGAGCTGTTCGAGCCGATCGCCGACAAGATCGAGCTGACCGAGGTACTCGCGGAAGTCGACGGCGATGTTTCCATGCCGGATCTCCGGTCCAGCGAACGCTGGCGCGAAGTGGCCAGCGAGGACCATATGCCGACGATCGACACGCCCGCCTGGCGCACGGTGACCCTGGTCAGG
>Ga0307413_10000926_pt1 | contig 10439 bp, 11 predicted proteins | sample DK1Ometagenome_3_FD_203714 | JGI IMG/M metagenome (GOLD analysis project Ga0307413, IMG submission 203714) | Maize rhizosphere microbial communities from greenhouse at UC Davis, California, United States - DK15-O-2 | ecosystem: Host-associated > Plants > Roots > Rhizosphere > Soil | place: USA...
CTGCGGGAACGACCTGGCAGTGTGCCGCGACGTGCAGAAGAAGGCTTGGCGCTGGGCGCAGGGTCGCTGGGGCAAGTCAGCGGTGAAGGAAGGCAACGGCAAGGAGGTTGTCGAGAACCCCACGGACGGGTCGTCGTGGGTGGTGAAGGCGCAGGGTGCTGCCTACGGACTGGACGCCGGACTGGCGATGGCGGATGAGTGCTGGGACGTGAAGCCAGACACGATCTCGGAAGGACTCGAGCCGATGTTGCTGGAGCGCCTGTGGGCGCAGCTGCACCTGACCAGCACCGCGCACCGGCGCGCCAGGTCCACGATGAAGACACGCATCGCGCAGGCGCTGGCGGTGGACGACGGGCGCACGCTGCTGCTGTGGTGGGCCGCGCTGCCGCAGGACGACCCTGGCGCGCTGGCCACCTGGCGGAAGGCGTCACCGCACTGGTCGGAGGACCGCCACCGCATCCTGGCCAGCAAGTTCGAGAAGGCGCTGGCCGGTGAGGAAGATCCCGAAGCCGACGACCCCGACCCGATGGAAGGGTTCCGAGCGCAGTACCTGAACGTGTGGCCACCGCTGAACGTGAAGCCTGTGCGGGGCGACGCCATCGTGGACAAGGCGTCCTGGTCGGAACTGACCATGCCGCGTCCCGACCGCGCGCCGGACGGCGCAGCCATCGCCAACCACTTCGACGCGGGGTATTCCGTAGCGCTCGCCTGGCGTCTGCCCGACGGCGCCGCACTGGTGGACGTGACAGCGTGTCCCGACCTGGCCACCGCTGCGCTCCTGGTCGTGGACTACTCCGGCCAGGTCGTCGTCGGCGGGAGCCTGGTGGACGACCCGACGCTGCGGAGCCTGCGCCCCGTGAAGGGATCGGGCACCGGCGTGCTGGCCGTCACCGACCTGGCGCGCGTGCTGTCGGAAGGACAGTTCACGCACACCGGCACGCCGGACCTCACGTCACAGGTGCTCGGCGTCCGGACCGTTCCAGGCGCCGACGGCGCACGCCTGGCCAGCCAGGGACGGGTGGACGGAATCAAGGCAGCGATGTGGGCAGCAGGCGCCGCGCGAGCGCGTCCGGCACGACGGACCGGACGCCGCGTCCTGGTCCCTACGGTGTAGAGCCCCGCTGTACAGACGGGCGCCCCTGGTCACTCCCCCGGACCAGGGGCGCCGCACGCCGGTGGCAGCCACTTCGGGACGCCCCTCCCGACGGAGCAGTGACCGCCACCGGCGCTCCACCCTGGTGCCAGTGTGCGCCCGATTCCGTTACAGGTCACGCCATCGTTTGGGGATCTCGACACGCCGACCAGGCGCAGGTTCCCCAGCCGCCGGCTGTTGCGCTGGGATCGTTCTGCCCGTGGGAATCCGAGATGCAGCACGCCGCGTCCTGTCACTGCCGACCGCCGTGGCGGTGGCCACCGAAGCCGAGCCGTACGCGCGCCAGGTGTTCGCCATCGAGCCCCACATGGTGAGCGCGCTCGGCATCAACGCCGACCCCGCCACCGCTGCCACCACCGCCACCGCTCCGCCGATCTCGCGCGCGCTGGCCATGCAGGTGCCTGCGGTGAAGCGCGTTCGGGATCTCACCTGCAACGCCGCAGGCACCGCACCGCTCCGGCTACGGAATGCCGCCACCGGCGCCATCGTCCCCTGGTCGCTGTTCGACCAGCCGGAGAAGGGGCGCGCCAGGTCGGTGACCATGACGCGCACCTACGAAGATCTGGTGTTCGACGGCGTGGCGTGGTGGTACACCACGGAGTTCGGCTGGCACGGGTATCCCACCTACGTGATCCGGATGAAGCCTGGTCGCATCCGCGTGGACGACGACCGTGGCGTGGTGTACATCGACGGCAAGGAAGCCACGCCCGACGACCTGAACCGGCTGATCCGGTTCGAGTCTCCGAACGACCCGCTCCTGGTCGCTGGCGCTCGCGCCATCCGGACGTGCCTGATGCTGGACCACGCCGCAGCGATGCTGGCCGATGGCGTCCCGCCGACGGAGTACTTCACCCCGAGCGAAGGCATGGACCCGTCCACCACGGACGACGAGATCGTGGCCATGCTGAACAACTACATCGAGCAGCGCCGCGCCAGGAAGGTGGGATACATCCCGACGGCGCTGGACTACCACACCGGCCAGGGGTTCAACGCGGAGCAGCTGCAACTGGCGGAGTCCCGCCAGCACGCCGTGCTGGAGATCGCGCGACTGGCCAGTGTGGACCCCGAAGAAGTCGGGGTGTCCACCACCAGTCGGACCTACAGCAACATGTTCGAACGGCGCCGCCAGTTCACCGACTTCACCACCGGCCCGTACCAGGTGGCTGTCGAAGGACGCCTGGTCATGCCCGACGTGACGCCGCGCGGCACCGAACCGTTCACCGACCTGACGGCGTTCCTGGGCACCGACCCGGCAGCGCCTGCCACCCCAGCGCGTGACGCCGCACCGGCGCGCGCACTCCCTGCCGGACAGGAGTCCCGAGCATGACCATCCGCCGATTCCCGCACCAGGTCACCGTGAGCCGTGCCGATCTCGGACTGGCGCAGTTCAGCCTGGACCTGACCACCGACGCCGCTGGCGGTGGTCCGGTGTTCAGCGTGGACAAGGAGTCCAGGGTGATCCGTGGACGCGCCATGCCGTTCGGCGTGGTGGGCACGAAGCAAGGCGTGAAGTTCCAGTTCGGTCCTGGCGTGATCGAGTGGGACAAGGCGAACCCGAAGCGCGTGAAGATGTACATCGGCCACGACGTACACCAGGCGGTCGGGCACATCTTCGAACTGGTGGAGTCCGACGACGGACTGGACTACGCCGCGAAGATCGCGCAGACACCCGAAGGTGACCGCGCGCTGCAACTGGCCGACCCCGATGGCGATGCCGTCTGGGACGGCGTGAGCATCGGACCGGGCGAAGGCGTCCAGTTCGAACTGGTGGACGGCGTGTACCACGCACGCCGCTACCCGCTGCGGGAGATCTCCCTGACACCGCAGCCAGTGTTCACCGGCGCCCGTGTGGCGTCGGTGGCCATGAGCCACACCACCACCAGCACCACCGACAAGGAAGGCACCACCCTGATGAACTGCCAGCACTGCGGAGCACCGGCGCACACCGGCGCGTGTGACCCCACCACGCTCGCCGCGTTCACCGCTGCGAACACCCCGCCTGCCGCCGTGCCCGGTGGCCAGGCGCCCGACTTCTCCGCCGTCACCACGGCCATCACGGACGCGGTGAACGCGGGGTTCCAGAACCTCCAGTTCCCCCAGCGCGAGCAGGGTGACCTGGCGCCTGGTGGGTTCCAGGTGTCGGAGCCGAGCCCGTACCGCTTCGACGGCACCGCTGGCGCGCACTCCTTCTCGGACGACCTGCGCCAGTACCCGAGCAACCCCGACGCCCGTGGGCGCCTGGACCAGTTCATGCAGGACGCCTGGGACGCGCAGTTCGCTGTGACTCCCGCCAACGTCGGCGCGCTGAACCCCACGCAGAACCGTCCGGACCTGTTCGTCCCGAACCTGACGTTCACCCGTCCCCTGTGGGAGATGGTGACCACCGGCGTGGTGGACAACCAGACGCCGTTCACGATCCCGAAGTTCGCCAGCGCCACCGGCCTGGTCGGGACGCACACCGCTGGCGTGGAGCCGACGCCCGGCGCGTTCACCGCCACCGCGCAGACGGTGACCCCGGCGCCGATGAGCGGGAAGGTGGAGATCCTGCGCGAAGTCTGGGACCAGGGTGGTACGCCCCAGGCGGACCAGATCATCTGGGGCGAGATGCTGAACGGCTACTTCGAAGCCATCGAGGCGCGGATTGCCACCGTGCTGAACGCCGTGCCGACGGCGGAGATCAACCTGGCCAGCGCCGTGGACAGCGCGCTGGTCAACTCCCTGACCGGCACCCTGGTGGACCTCCAGTTCGTCCGTGGCGGGAACCGCTACACCGCGCTGGCGCTGGACGGAATGCTGGGCAAGGCGCTGGTCCAGGCGAAGGACGGCAGCGGCAGGAACCTGCTGCCCGTGCTCGGCGCCAGCAACGCCAACGGCACCACGGATGCGGGGTTCGACGGCGTGAACATCGGCACGCTGAAGGGTCGGTTCGCCTGGGCGCTCGGCGCCACGAACGCCAGCAAGTCGCACCTGTTCGTCCCGTCGTCCGTCTGGGCGTGGGCCAGCGCCCCGAAGAAGTTCCTGTTCGAGTACCGCGTGAGCGCCGTGGACCTGGCCATCTGGGGCTACAGCGCCGCTGCCGTCACCCGCGACAGCGACGTCCGGCCGATCGACTACACCACCGCCGACGCCTGAGCCTGACGCCGACCAGGGGCGGGGGGGGGGGCGCCCCCCCCCCTGCCCGGGCCCCCCCCCCCCCCCCCACACCCCCGGTTCCGTTCCGCGCCCCTCCCACGCACCGACAGACACCACCAGGAAGGCACCACCATGAGCACCAGCAAGGACACCGGACCCACCACCTGGTCGCTCGGCGGAACCCCGCCCGAGCCCCAGAAGGTGGACCTGCCGAAGCAGCCGACCACGCCCGACGAGATCGCAGCTGCTGCGAAGAAGGCGGAGAAGGTGAACACCACCGCGACCCACACCGGCACCGACCCGCTGGGCCGCGCCGTCGGTCCGAAGGAGAGCCACAAGGAGATCAAGAAGGTGCGCCACCCCGAGTCGGGGAAGGTCGTCACGCCGAAGTCCGACGGCACGCTGCCCGAGCAGCCGAAGGCGAAGCGCTGACCCATGGCCACCCCGCCCGACCTGGCAGCCGTCAAGGCGTACCTGGGAGACACGCACTCCTGGGACGACAGCGCGGTGGAGGAAGCGCGCCTGGCGGAGATCGCGGCGCAGTCCCGTGCGTGCCGCATCCCCGTGGAGGAAGGCGCCTACCCCGCCGACCTGGATGAAGCGCTGTGCCGTCGAGTCGCTCACAACCTGGCGTTGCGTAACCTCCCGCTCGGCATCCAGGCGAACGTCAGCGACATGAGCGTGGCCACCACGCGCGTCGGTGGCATGGACGCCGAAGTGCGGCGCCTGGAGGGACCGTGGCGGAAGGTGGTGTTCGGGTGAGCGCCGAACTGCGCCAGGCGCTGGCTGACGCGGTGAACCCCGTGCTCGGCGGTCCGAAGAAGTGCGCCCCGTACTACCGCCAGTCTGCGAAGCCTGGCGATGCGTGGGTGTCCTTCGGGCGCCTGGACCGCGACGACACCCGCCTGGGGTTCATGGAGTCCTGGTCGGTTCGGGTCGTGCTCGCGCAGGATCTCGCCACCGCTGAGGAGTGGGCCGACGAGAACACCGCAGCGCTGGTGGAGGCGCTGTCAGAACACCTCACCATCACCGCCGTCGTCATGGTCACCCTGGCCATGGACACCGGCAACATCCCCGGCATGGTCGTCGAAGGCGTCCGGCCCAACTGAGAACAGGAGATCCATCCCATGGCAGCACTGGGCACCCGCCTGCTGAAGATCAAGATCGGAACGGTGGAGCACACCGCCGAAGTGTCGAAGTGTGAAGTCCTGGCGCGCGGCGCTGACAGCGACTTCACGTCCTTCGCGGACGCCGCTGGTGGCGGTGCTCGGGAGTACGTCCTGGCGCTCACGTTCCGCCAGGACCTGGCAGCCACCGGCACGCTGTGGCGCTACCTGTGGGCGAACGCTGGCACGTCCATGGCGGTGAAGGTGAACCCCTACGGCAACGCCAGCGCCAGCACCACGGAGCCCCACTACACCGGCAACGTCGTGATCACGGAGCCCGACGGCACGCTGATCGGCGGTGAGGCGAACAGCAGCACCAGCGCCAGGTTCGTGAACAGCGTGGAGTGGGTGTTCACCGCGAAGCCGACGGAGGTCACCACCGCCACGCCGTTCTGATCCCACGATCTCCGGTCCCTGGCGCGTGTCGCCTGCAACGTCGGGGAAGGGCGCACCAGTCGAGGAACGCGCCAGGGACCGGACCACCACCCACCACCAGCACAGACCAGGAGACAGCACCATGACGAAGCCGAACCCGAAGCCGATGGGCACCGTGATCGACGTGCCCGACGGCGCCACCATCGTCCGTCCCGACGGCAGCGCCATCACCGTCCGTGGTGGCCAGTACGCGCTGGACGCCCCTGGCGTCCACATCATCGACGGGCGCGACACCATCGTGGAGGCTGACGGCGGGACCGCCGACCAGCCGAGCGCCTGACCTGATGGCACGGGTAGACGACGGCGGAGCGCCCCAGGCGCTGCGCTCCGCCGCGTCCGACCTGGACACGATGGACGCCTATGGCGCCATCGCCATCGAGGCTGCCGGAGTCCTGCGCGGGTTCATGCCCGTGGACACCGGACGCGCCCGTGCCAGCGTTCGTCCTGCCCGTGCCGAAGGCATGGCAGTTGTCACAGCCGGAGGACCGGAAGCGCCACACGTTCCGGTCCTTCGGGCCACCCACCCCAGCAGGTTCGTCCAGCGCACCGACGCTGCCATGGAGCAGCGCGCGGCTGACGCACTCGAGCGGGAGTGGGACCACATCGCACAGAGAAACGGACTCGCATGACACACGAACTGGACACCACCGACCAGCAGCTGCACGCCGACGACCAGGCGCCGGCTGTTGTCCACACCGCCACCGTCCCGCCTGGCCAGTACCTGATGAGCCTGACGGGGTTCGATGAGATCGCCATCGCTGCGAACTTCGGCCAGAAGGTCACGTCACTGCGCCAGGAGGACGCCGTGACGGTGGGCCGCGCGCTGGCGTTCGTCCACTACCGGCGCGAGGAAGGCGGGCGCCTGCGCGACAAGGAAGCGCACGACAAGGCGATGGGACTCACCATGCAGCAGGTGGTGGACTTCTTCCCGCCTGAGCAGAAGTCAGACGGCAGCACCGACCAGGACGCCGACGGCGTGGCGTCCACCTACGCCGACCAGGCGGTGGCGGTGGTCCGTATCGGCATCGCGCCGTCGGAGTGGAAGGCGCTGACGGCAGCCGAGCGGGACGCCATCATCGCGGAGCACAACCACTGCGCCGACGCGGCACGGGGGCGCTGACCCATGGCCAAGCCTGTGAAGGTGGCGTTCGAGTCCACGGGACTCGACTCCCTGGCGTCCGATCTCGACAAGGGCGCCGTGGCGCTGGACGACTTCGCTGCTGATGCCGTCCAGGCAGGTTCGAAGGCGGAAGGTGCGCTGTCCGGCGTCGGTGACAAGGCGGACGCCGTGGGTTCGGCATCTTCACAGGCTGCCGGTGGTATCGGGGATCTCGGCGGTGCGCTCGCGCTGATGCCTGGTCCCCTGGGCGCCGTCGGCGCAGGCATGGAGGCAGCAGCGCCAGCCATCATGGGCGTGACGGGTGCTGCCGACCTGCTGAACCTGGCCACCACGAAGTTCCCAGCGCTGGCGAAGGCGCAGACCATCGCCACGAACGTCCTGGCAGGGGCGCAGCGCGCGCTGAACGCCGTGATGGCGGGGAACCCCATCGCGCTGGTCGTGCTCGCCATCGTGGCGCTGATCGGCATCCTGGCCGTTCTGTACAACAAGAACGAAGGGTTCCGTGACCTGGTGAACGCGGTGTTCGGACGGTTCAAGGAGGTTGTGGGCCAGGCGAAGGAGAAGTTCGTGGACTTCGCCAGCGGCGCCGTGGACAAGATCGGCAACGTGATGGGCAAACTGTCCGACCTGAAGGACCGCATCGAGTCTGCCGTGACCACCGCTCGGGAGAAACTGGAGAGCGCTGGTAACAAGTTCGGTGACCTGCGCGAAGCGGCGCGTAACGCAATCGGCACCTACAGCGCCGACGGTGGTGGCGTGCTGGGGAAGGTCCACGACATTGTCACCGGCGTCGGGAACCTGCCTGGCGTGATCTCCGAGAAGGCACAAGGGCTGTTCGCGCCGATCCGTGAGAACGCGCTGGCCGTGATCGGCACCTATGGCGCCGACGGTGGCGGGGCGCTCGGCAAACTGCACGACATCGTGTCCACCATCGGTGGCATGGGCGCCGCCATCCGTGAGAAGGCGTCGGGTATGTGGGACGGGCTGTCCGGTTCGTTCAAGGGCGCCATAAACCTGATGATCGGGTGGTGGAACAACCTTTCGTTCCACATCGACATTCCGGACAAGATCCCTGGACTGCCGGACTCCTTCACGATCTCCACCCCGAACATTCCCATGCTGGCCGACGGTGGACTGGTCACCCGTCCCACCCTGGCCGTCGTCGGTGAGGCTGGACCCGAAGTCGTGATCCCGCTGAACCGGCTGGGCGACTTCGGTGGCGGTGGACGCCTCCAGGTGGACCTGACGCTGACGCCGACCGTCCTGGACACGCTGCTGATGGGCAAGCACTACGCCACCAGCATCGACGCCTACCGATCGCACGGTGGTGCCTGATGCCGACCAGGCAGGTGTTCCGCACCGTAGACAGGCTGCGCCTGGAGATCGGCCAGCCAGCAGCTGCACTGCCGAACCTGGTGGCGAACCCCAGCGGTGAGCGCGGCGCCTGGGGCTACACCATCGCCAGTGCGAACACGTTCCTGACCAGCAACCGCAGCGCGAAGGACTACCGATCCGGTGGCACGCTCACGCTGTCCAGCGGTGGCGTGGCTGTCCCCAGCAGCGCCGTCGTCCAGGTGGAGACGGAGCCCCAGACGGTGGTCCCTGGCCACCACGTCGGCGGTGGGTTCTACCTGGTGACGCCTGGTCCCACCGTGTCCGGCGTGATCTTCGCTGTGCGCCTGGTGTTCCGTGACGCCGCTGGGCAGCAGATCGCCACCGGCTCGCCGTACACCATCGGCGTCGGATCGACCCCCAGCCGGTTCGGCATCCCCCAGGCGGTGGCGCCTGCCGGTGCTGCGACGTGCCACCTGCGCGTGGAACTGACCTGCCCCAGCACCGCCGTACGTGAGTGCCAGTTCCGTGAACTGATGCTGTGCACGTCCACCGTGTCCAGCCAGGTGACCTCCCCGGCGTACGTGGAGCCCCTGGTGTGGACTGACGTGCTGGCACCGGCGCTCCACATCGAGACTGACCGCACGCCGCTGGGACTGGGCATCCTGAGCGCGCGCATCCGGTCCGCGTCCCTGGACCCCGCCACCAGCACCCTGGTGCGTCCAGGACGCCCCATCCGGCTGATGGCGTACAGCACCGGCGCGCTCGGCTGGGAACCGATCTTCTGGGGGAAGATCCAGGACGGGCGCACCACCTATGACCAGGCGTACCCCATCGCCAGCAAGCGCGCACTGATCGCCATCACCGCCACCGACGCTGCCGACGAACTGGCGAACACGTCGTCACCTGGCAGCCACCGGCAGATCCGTTCCATCCGCAACAAGGTGCGGAACACCGGCGTGCCGTTCGAGATCGACGGCAGCACCGCCAACAAGGACGAGAGCGACCCCGTGGTGGCGGTGAATGAGAACGCCAGCGTGCTGGACCAGATCGCGCTGACCAGGGACACGAACCGCACCCACGCCAGCGTCACCAGGTTCGGCGTGCTGCGCGCCATGGACCGCCAGTACATCAACGGCGTGGACAACCAGACCACATCGCCACTGGACCCGATGTGCGCGACGTTCACCCCAGCCGACTACAACCACGATGCCGTGATCGACTTCGACACCAGGCGCGTGGTGAACACCGTGCTGATCCAGTGCCGCTACATCAAGGAGGACGGCACCACCACGGATGGGGTGTTCGGACCGTTCGTGGACGCGCCGTCCGTGCGCCAGTGGGGTGCGTTCCAAGCCACATACACCATCGCTGGCGTGGAGGACACCGCGTCCCTGAAGTACCGCGCAGGCGAGATCCTGAAGGAGACAGCCACACCCACGCGCCGGATCACGGAACTGACGTTCCCTGTCACCGACGAACCGGCGTTCTACAACAATCTGGGCAGCAACCTGCGCGTACACCTGGACGTGATGGACCGCGTGACAGTGCAGAACGCCGCTGCTGGCATCAACGCGGAGCAGCGCGTGTCTGGACTGAAGCACATCATCACGCCGGACAAGTGGCTGGTGAAGGTGTCGTTCGGGTCGCAGGCAGGCACCCCGAGCGCCCGACCGCAGGCTGCAATCCCCGCTGGCCAGTCGCAGCTGCTGCCCGACACACCGTGGGTGGACCTCCCGCTTATCACCACGAACGGGTGGTCCCACTACGACACCACCATCCACGGACCGGCGCGCTACCGACGACTGAACGGGTGGGTGCAGATCACCGGCCTGGTCAACCAGTCCACCGCTGGCCAGGGGAACCACCAGATCGCGGCGCTGCCTGCGGGGTTCGTCCCGAGCAGGAAGGTGCTGATCGGCAGCATGACCAGCGCAGGCATGCAGCGCATGGACGTGGACCCGTCCGGCGCCATCTATTTCCAGGGATCGAACGGCGCTGGCTGGTACAGCGTCCATGTGTCGTTCCCAGCAGGCTGATCCACCCCACCCATCCCCGACAGGAGAACACCGCATGACCTTCCCACCACCCACTCCGCCCG
>Ga0307413_10000927_pt1 | contig 10431 bp, 11 predicted proteins | sample DK1Ometagenome_3_FD_203714 | JGI IMG/M metagenome (GOLD analysis project Ga0307413, IMG submission 203714) | Maize rhizosphere microbial communities from greenhouse at UC Davis, California, United States - DK15-O-2 | ecosystem: Host-associated > Plants > Roots > Rhizosphere > Soil | place: USA...
AAAAATATAACTAACAATTGGGGAAATTGTAATTTTTAGGGAATAACCCAGCACAAACTATATAATTATTTCTACATCTAAATTCCAGTCAGGATCTACACTATATGTTGAGGCACTAGTTTGTTGTAGGATTTCTTCTTTAATGCACTTGTTAATGTATTGACGGATGGCCTCAAATTCCAATTCAAATCGATGTAATATTTTTTTATTGTGTGGGGATGCTTTTAGTTCCTGATATAATTCCGTTATTTTTTCTCGCAATACAATTTGCATACCACCCAGGATCTCACACTGAACTCGCCTTGCGTCTAATTTAACTAGTGAAATTTTTATTTTGGCGTACCATTTATCTTCTGCAAGAGTTCCCCTAATGTACCTTTCCCGCTCTTGATCTAACCAGTGATTAGTAAAATCTCTAGTTTCATTTAATACATGCGTATAATTACTCATAGCAATAGCATAGAGCCTCCCAAAAGGGGCATACCAAAACCCACAACGAATATTAGTGCTAATCAAATTTAATATGGAGCGTTGTGCAGGAAGTCCACCACATATTTCGTCGCCCTCAGCACGAGGAATAGTTCGTTTATTTTCCCGAAGCCATTGAAAATAATGTGGATTATGTATGCCATGTGTTTCGATAGCTCCTGTAACCCAACTAAAGGCGGTCTTACATTCTACACACCACATTTGGTCACATCCGTCAATTTTAAATATAGCCACGCCGCATTTAGGACATGCTTTGGTATTACCTTTCATGGAGGCTATGCTTGCCACAATATCGGGATTACAAGAATGTGCTGATGTGTGATCTATAGGCACTCTGCATTTTTTACAGATTGTACCACCACATATAATACATATATGATCGCGATTAATTAATCCCCGACAGTCTCCAACTGGGCATCCTTGAATGTATAATTCTTGTTTTACGAGAGGTTTATTACCATCAATTAGATTAGTAATATCATCAATCTCATAATTTACCACTGATTTTAAGTTTCTTAGCATATCTAATTTTGAGTGAACTTCCGGTGGAATAATTTGCGCAAAATTGTCATACTTGAGCGATATTAAATTTATTTTACGTTTTATATTTGATCTTTTTTGGTATAGTTTACTTCTATCTTGTTTTAATTTTATGATCGATATAGTGGCCGGGATCTTTGCGCGCTCGGCATCAATAAACATTTTATTAATGTGGTGGCGGTATCCACCTTCTTGTTTATTCATTACCCATTTAACACCAAAAAGATTAACCATCTGTCGCATAGTAAATTCCATACCACAATCACTATTCATACATTTAGCCCGGCCTATACCTCCCAAAATATATGTAATCATACATTGTTTACAGCATTCAAAGTCACATCGTGGGCAAATAACTATATTAGATTTAATTGGATATTCGCCATAACATACTTTACACATAAAATTATGACTAGACACATCTGTATGTATAACTTTTGCGGTTCGAGTGGGAGTGTGGGAGCACTCTGGGCAATATTTAAATCCAGTTCGTTTTTTTACGCTCTCTTTCCACTCGCCGGAACACTTTTCACATTTCCACCACAATATTTTTGTAGAGTCAAGCGGCAGGGATGCATGGACAGGATCCACCAAACTTGCGGACAAGGTTGCACTATCGCTAATTATAGCGGCCATAATAGTATTATCTCTGGTCATTTCAATTTTAAAAAGATTTATATTAAATTTAGGTGAGTTGGAACAGGTCCCAAACTTGGTAAATAACAATAGTGAATAATGATTTTAATATATACACCCATGTCATTTACATATAATGAGCTGAATGCGGTAATTGAGCAGATACAAGTGAACGCCTGGGTAGAAGTATACGCGTGTGCGGGGTGTGAATTAATCCACATAGATCGACGCGAACACTCGGATGATGGTTATTGTATATATTGCGACCGCTCATTCTGTGAGTTACATTTAGTACAAGGCACTGGGGATCCCTCTTGTTTAGATTGTTTAGATAAGGCCGATGTGGATTGTGCTTATTGTGAAAAGTCTATAGGTGGAGATAAAAAATATTGTTCGAAGTGTATGAATGTACTATGCAAAAAACACGCCAAAATTACATATAAAAATAATTGGTATTGCGAGCCATGTATAGAAAAGATAAAAATAAAATGTAAATGCGGTTCTAAACTAGACTCCACCAACCATAACATATGTGAGGACTGCAAAAGTCCACATTGTCTTAATTGCAGTTGTATTAATCCTAAATGTATGGCATCCAACTTTGGGGACATGGATATAGCTAAGTTGTATGAAAATTAAATTGGCTTCATCATACATCTTTTTTTTTAAACAACAAATATAAAAAATGAATTTAGTACTAAGTATTATTAACATGGCTCTCTTAGAAAAAGCTAAAGCTGGACTTCCTATTTCAGATGAGGAGCTATGTATAGATCATATATGGCACCTACGTGATATACATGGCGAAACATTATTGCATTGGGCAGCAATCCATAATAATGTGGAATTGGTGCGCAAATTAATTGAGCGAGGGGTCCCTCCAAATACGCCAAACTATCGAGGTACTGCACCATTATACTATGCTGCGAGTAAAGATGCCAAAGAAGTTTGTGTGGAATTACTTAAGTATGTTGACCCGCGATTTCGTAGTGGGTTTAGTGGGTGTACTCCAGATGACATAACTACTAATGGGGCGCTAGCTCAAATACTTGGGAACGCTAAAATTGCAATTGAAACGGCCATAAAAAAAGAATCCATGTTGCATTTATTTAGAATGTGTCGATGGGGATTTGATACTCAAACATATAGGTTACACTGTGATCCCAATCACAACGAGGGCCATATATTGCAATATTGCATCAATCAATGGCCTGACCCATACATACTTAGACCTGATTTAGAAAATATGTCTGTATTGGAGATGCATACAAAAGTATTGCATGGCTGGAGTCAGTTTTTAAATGTAATACAACTCAAACCCAAGTCAGCCTCATTTTGCGCGGGATGTGGACTTATGAATGTTGCCTTAAAGCGATGTTCTAAGTGCAAAAAAGTATACTTCTGTAGTACAGAATGCATGAAGAACTCTTGGTTGATACATAAAAGTATACTCAAGTGTAAACCATAAGGACTGCTTTTCAATATCCCAAAACAAATATTTCGATCAAACTTGAATATTTTTTTGTAAAAGTTTAAAAGTATGGGCAAAAATATAGGGTACAAGTACCAAAAGTATTTTTGTTTGGAATTTAAGTGAGCGTTGTGGAGTTTGTTAATTATGTTTTGAGATACAAAAAACTAAATTGGGTCTATGAAATATATCTAGTCCTGCAACAAATATGTGTTTCTATACATTGCTTACAATATACCCGCTCACATCGCGCACACATTATTTTACACTCATTGCATGAGTTACGCTCACAATACCCACATCATTCATATGGGCTCATAAGATTAGCGCAAATATTACATTCAATGAGGCATTCGCGACATAAAACTATAAACATATGTTCACATGCATAAGAACATTCGTCACATACTATTCGACCACATTCACACTCACACAATTCACTCCTGGCGGATCCATCGTATTCACATCTATAACATTGTGAGGACATTATTGTCGCCAATATTTAATGTTGCGATTCATTTTTTGAATGTTGATCAAATTTATGTATGTAAAATTAAATAAGTACAATAATTTGTGGGTGCCTTATCTAAATCAAATACACTCGCCAAGTCTATTCTAAGTTTAGAGTCCACAACTAAGTTTTTCGGAATAAAAAAAATAATAAAAAATACTTGACTCATAAAAATTATGATTATGCTTGGGATACTACCTGGATTGTTATGGCAGCTATACCTCCACGTTCTTTAATTCGAGCATCTGTATAAAATGTGTGGTATATTTTTTCAGCCTCTTTATAACTACCAACACCAGGCAGCACGTTAAGTGATTCTCCATACAAATATTCTTTAAGCGTAGTGTATTGTCTTACACCCAAAACCCTAACATATACATTATCATCATCCCAGTAAAATCGAACTACTTGTCCTATCCAAGAAATATATTTAGGATTCCACAATCGGCCTTCAACTATTTTTTCACCATTGGCCACATACCCAAGCCATGGCTGTTGCACATCCAGTGAATCCATTGTGTATAATAACTATACAACATATTTCAATTTTTTTAAAATTGAATCGCAGAACATAAATATACCACAATGAAGCATACATATTGCTATGATGAACGATTGGCAGGTGTATATGTTCATCCCCTCAATTGTCAGTGCACTAGTACACAGCGTGTACCACTTCCACTTTTTTGTATGACATTTTCGTATAAATGTGTTAGTGAAAAAAGTACACAATATGTACCACTGACAATTGGGGAGATTTAAACAACAATTTACCAAACTATTTTGTGGAAATGAACAGACTGCAAATTTATTTATATTATTTTTGGCATTAGTGATCCAAAAACCATTTCACGAGACTAAAGTACATATTATTATTCGCAATATGTCGTTTCATGTAGCTGAAAAGATACTGAGTAGTATTTTGCATAAAAAATCGTTAGTTGTAACAGATATATTAAATTTAACAAATATACCTCCTTGTGACGTGTGTTTAATTAACCAATATGAAGAAATATCAGTTACAGAATGTAATCGCACAAAATTCTTCCCAAATAGAGTATTCAAAATAATGCCTTTAACTTGTGAAAATTTAAATAAACATAATTTGTGCCATGCTATTTCTATTTATTCTGGAAATGAGCACCCAATTTTATTACCACGCGCAAATCCTATAAATGAAATTATATTAAATTCAACTACTGCAATTCAAGTAAATGACTTAAATGTAATTGGGTTGTATGACTACCTAATGAACCTAGATCTTTCAATACATAATAATATATTGGAGTTATTATCTAAAATTACCATAAAAAATAATACAAATCATCCCAAAATTAATGAAACCCATACAATTAATCATTATTATGATCTCCCCAATTGTCAGTGGTACATATTGTGTACTTTTTTTCACTAACACATTTATACGAAAATGTCATACAAAAAAGTGGAAGTGGTACACGCTGTGTACTAGTGCACTGACAATTGAGGGGATAGTATAATAAAATATAATAGGCCAAAAATACAACCTGGACAAATATATGACACAAGTGTTGTGTTGGATGACTATAACGAGTATTTATCGCTTATAAATTTACCAGCTATTACGCCTGTTCAATTTGGGAAATTACTTAAGACTGTTGGTATAAAGCGAAAACGTGTTAGAGAGGGATCTCAATTACTATACAAATACACCATACCAAAATAAGTATGCGTTATATTTTTTTAAACCTCCCCTATTTTTTTAGGGCCTATTTTTTAGAGCTTCCCCTAAAATTTTTTCATCCTTAAAATTTTGGAATAAAAGAACTAGGCACTACAAATCGCATCAATATAGTCATATTTTCTTAAAATTCATCATAGTTCGAGTCCCTTTGGTAGGAACAATAGGAACCAGTAAAGTTTACTATATATTTTATAACTAAAATTAATTACATATTTTATGAATCATTAATATAATAATGGTTTTTATTATTTTTACGTAAATATTTTTTCTAATGTGCTAATATTTTTAATAGTCAAACATTATTTGTCTAAATGTAATTTACACTTACATATTTAGACAAATAATTTTACATTACACCAAACCTTTTATTTCGCATATATCTCCTCAATTATTAGTATTATTTCAAAGTAAAACCAAAATGTATTTTGATTTTGAATATATTACAATTTTATATAAGTATAATCTCAGCGGACACAAATTTATTTTGGGTAAATGGATTGACTTTAACAGAAAGTTAAATTTGAAATGCGAGGCAAAAATATATTCTTTTTAAGGGCAATATGGCAAAGTTAAATTTACAATGCAATATATTTCGATTTTATTTTGGGTCGCTCAATTATAGCACTATGGTAATTGAGGAAATGAAAAATTTGGGTTATTGTGTTGCCATTAAAATATATTTTGATTTTGCAATAAGTTAAGACTGACAATTAAGGAATAAATTCTAAAAAATATAAGTCCTCAATTTTTTTGGGGCAGTGAATGCGTAAAAAAAATACAACTTTTTTAAACTATTTTTTTTGAGGATGACTCTCGAATTTTTTATTTTACGGAATTCTGACCAACATGAGAACATTGTTCGATTATAAGAAATATTCATTAAATTAACATAAAATAAGCAACATTTATGTTTTTAAGTGGGAACAATATGTACAAATAAAATATGTATTTAGAGAAATAGTTTTAAACTATAAGCTTTGTCTAAATTATGTCGTATTTTACATAAATATTTATAATCAAAATATTTACCACAACTCAGATACCATTTAATTGCCAAGTATTTAGAGAAATAGGTTTTAATAAACTTTATTATTTACATACTTATTGTGTGCCAAAAAAATGAGGAATAGAGTTCGCCTTTATATTTACTGACGAGCGCATCGTTCGCAGGCATTTTGCTCATACAATTTGTACGCACCATATAAAAGTGCTCCCACCACCAGAGTCGCCATAACACTTAGGAATATTATAAGTGCTACCGATACTTGATCATACATCTTTTGGCATTGGTCGGATTGCGAAATAGTGTACAAATTTTGCTGACATTTACTATTTTTGCTCGCTGATAAACATACACCAGTCGTATTATTATAGCACCATCCACAAAAGCATGACGATTTACATATATCCATATCCCATCCAATACATGGGATTTCAGTAACAAACTGGCCATATACGGCAGTTGTCAAGGCAATAATAATGATGACGATGTTAGTCTTCATTGGTAATATAACCTATACTTATTCAATTTTTTTAGGTCCATTACCCGAAAAATATGTGGTACCCATAAAATGGGTAAACATGGGTCAAACTATACCACACCCAAAATTTGGAAAGTCTCCATAATTTACTTAAATATATACATGCTCCTAAGTTATTTTTTTGAGCCATAATCACATTATAGATTAGTCGAGCATTTAGAGAAATGGTTAAAAACATAAATTTCAAAAACAGATACACGTGATTTGTGATGTGTGGAGTCAAATATTTTGCGCCAAAAAAAATGCGGGACTTGTGAGCTCATCTGCGAGAGAGTTTGTAAGTGCAGGTCTCACAAAGTTCATCTCCATCATGAAGCGCACACATTGGCTGCATACAATAATCACATGGTCTTAATTTACGTAGGCAATCAATACAATGCCAATTTTCACCACAACATGATGAAGCATATCCGTGGTCATCGCAATATAGTTTTTTGCACCTCTCACACTCATATTTGCTAATAGGCTCATATACTATCTTTTTTTTGGTTGGGATACAAGAGGCACATATTAAAACATATTTGTTGCAACCTTGACGATCCATCTAAAACAATATATAATATTAATATTCAATTTTTTTCGCAACACTTACCTCAAAAATAGAATTTGCTTATGCGATTCTCTGGATACGCCAACCTTGGCCCTCATAAAGTTTATATACCCCATACACAATAATTTTTGCAGTCACTAATGCTGCAATATTGAGTAATATTGCGAGCATCATTAATGTTTGAAATGAGATTGGTGTGGGTGAGTTTGCATGTATTTTATTATCGTCATTGCCACAAAATTGCATATTTACATTCACCACAAGTTTGTGTATTGTACTTGCAATAATAATAATTGATAGAACCAAAATTATTTTCATGGCTTATTATACACCTAATTTTAAAAAGAGTGAAACCGTAAAAATATAAATATGTGCGATATAACTAATTTTGAAACAGCTAAGGAAGCTATATGTGCGGATTACTATAATTACGCCCGGCTCTCAAAAGAATTGCGAAATGATTGGAATATAATTAAATTAGTAATTGAAAATTGGATTGGGTGCGAATTTCATGATTTTACTCAAAGTCTTAGGATAAAATCTACTATTAGATTAATTGAAAAAAATTGCGGTAAATTGCAATTATTCTGGGACCACACTACTAACGACGATTTGGTATCTGCTGCATTGGTTGTGAGTAGTGGTGAGGTAACCTTAATTCCTATAGATTTGCGATACGACACCCAATATATAACCAAACTTGTGACATGCAAAGGACAAATATTATTAGATCTAGAACCGAGTCAAATAAATAATGAGGTAATTGTAGCGGCAGTGCTGCAGTGCGAGGAATTATTTTCTGATCTTCCTGATGAAACTAAATCAAATAAAGAAATCATCTTGGCATTAGTATCCAAATGTAGCGAAGACTTTTTCGCCCAATTGCCCAAAAAGTATTTTGAGGATTTTGATGTGGCTCTTGCATCAGTAAAAAGATGTGGCGTACAAAACTTAAAATATTTTTCCAAATTTTGGGATGATGTAAATGTGGTATATTCTGCTGTAATATATAATGGAAGATCCCTACAATATGCCAGCGATATATTGCGCGACAATGAGCAAATAGTCATTGCCGCTGTGCAAAACCAAGGGGATGCAATTCAGTATGCGGGTAAAGCCCTCCAAAATGATAGGGATGTAGTAATGGCTTTAGTTCGAAAATCACCAATTTTGATAAATTATGTTCCCGAGATATTTCGGGGGGATTATGGGATAATGATAGTAGTTGTAAAATCTAATGGAAAAAATTTAAAATACGCAAGTAAGGAGTTGCAAAATAATCACCGCATAGTATCGACTGCAGTATATAATCATAAAACAGCCTTAAAATATGCAAGTAAGGAGTTACAAAATGACCGTTCTATAGTATCAGCTGCAGTGCTCAATTATGGAACTGCTCTACAATATGCTGGTGAGGAGCTACGAAACGATCGCTCCATAGTATCAGCTGCAGTAAAATCATCAATGGGTAAAGCTATACAATATGCATCTCCCGCACTTCGGGATGATTACGAAATTAACTTTAATACTATATTTAACATAAACATAATTGACCCATTTCAGTACATATCGAGCAACCTTAAAAATGATTTCAATTTTATGTTACGAGTTGTGAGTTATTGTGGAGAATATATACAATACGCAAGTAGAGAGTTACAGTCCAATAAACAAATTGTACTCGCAGCTGTTGTAAATTCGGGATATGCACTAAAATATGTCAATAACCCATTAAGCATTGATATAGATGTGGTAATTGCAGCATTACGAGCGAATGCTTGTATTGAACACGTTAATGAATCGTTATTTAAAAACCCAGAATTTATTCATAAAGTACTTCATTTGGTTCCCAATTTACGAGGGCGCCATATTAAACTAATTAAATGCGAGATATTAGTCCGCGTTTTAAAAACATGCCCAGTTATGGACTTATTGTTCACATTAATTTAAATCTAGGTTTTTATTATGCATTTTTATGCATCATGTGAATGATTTACTATTCGGCCTCATTTATTTTTTTTGGGATATATCCAAAAAAAGGAAATGTATTTCCACGATATGATTTAGATTAGTTTTTGAGCGAACAAATTTGTTTCCATTTACACGCCCCACACATATTAACATGATTTTCACATATTTTGTAATTACAAACACCACAAAATGTGGATATGGAGTTTATACACTCATTACAATACCAACTATGGCAACATTCCAAATAGTTGTGACGATGTACATCACATGCTTCTTTTCCACATTTTTTACAATAGTATGAGCTACTGTAATCATCATCATCCACGTGCACTAACCATAATTTTTTTGGGGTACATGAGGCACACTTGAGTTTTCGAATGTGTTTTCCTAGTCCAATGTGCTCTGGGATATCCTCCATAGTATTTAGCATACTCTTAAATTTACAGGTCTATAAATTAAAAACTACATAAAAATATATATTATAGTAAATTTTACGTCACTCTCATTGTGTTTTATATTTTTTGATTACATTTTTTGGCCTCTTCAAGTAAATATTTTTATGTGACCCTTTAAGTAAATATTTTTATGGGCCCCTCAAGTAAATAATTTTATGAGGCCCCTCAAGTAAATAATTTTATGTGAGCATCCCAAAGTCAAATATTTTTATACGACCTCCTCAAGTAAATATTTTTATGTGGGCATCCTCAAGTAAATATTTTTATGTGGGCATCCTCAAGTAAATATTTTTATGAGGCCCTCAAGCCAAATATTTTTACGCGGGCATCCCAAAGCCAAATATTTTTATGTGGGCACCCCAAAGCCAAATATTTTTATGTGGGCACCCAAAGCCAATTTCATATACATATAAATTTGATTTTGTGGGCCTTACTTACCCCATTAAGTGATGTTTAAAATGTACATAGGCCATATTGCAATCAAAACACCCGAATCCAAAAGGTTTACAAAATTGAAAGAGTGCTATAAAAATACCACCATGGACAT
>Ga0307413_10000931_pt1 | contig 10423 bp, 10 predicted proteins | sample DK1Ometagenome_3_FD_203714 | JGI IMG/M metagenome (GOLD analysis project Ga0307413, IMG submission 203714) | Maize rhizosphere microbial communities from greenhouse at UC Davis, California, United States - DK15-O-2 | ecosystem: Host-associated > Plants > Roots > Rhizosphere > Soil | place: USA...
CCTGACCAAGCACCGCCACTTCCTGAGGTTCACCGCCGAGGGCCTGACCGACGAGCAGGCGAACACCACCGCCGCGGCCAGCGCCCTCACCATCGGCGGGCTCATCAAGCACGTCGCCGAGGTCGAGCGGTACTGGGCGCACTTCGCCAGCACCGGCAGGCATCCCGGCTCCGAGGCGTGGAGCGGTGACGGTGACGGCGGGTTCACCCCGGAGATGATCGCCAAGTGGCAGAACGAGTTCCGACTCGTCGACGGCGAGACGCTGCAGGCACAGCTCGACCGCTATGCGACGGTCGCCGCCGCCACCGACGAGCTGATCCGGTCCGGCATCGACCTGGACACCGTCTACGAGCTGCCCGAGGCGCCCTGGCAGCCCGCGGGCGTCTTCTGGTCGGTCCGCCGGGTGGTCATGCACATTCTGGCGGAGACCGCACAGCACGCCGGCCACGCCGACATCATCCGCGAGAGCATCGACGGCCAGAAGACGATGGGCTGAGCACGGGCCGGGTCGCCGCGGCTGCTGGAGGATGGTGCCATGAAGGCGATCAGAATCCGGCGGCCGGGCGGACCGGAGGCGATGACGCTCGTCGAGGTGCCGACACCCACCCCGGGCGAGGGCGAGGTGCTGGTCCGGCTCGCGGTCAGCGGGGTCAATTTCATCGACGTCTACTTCCGGTCCGGTGTCTACCCGGCCGACCTCCCCGTGACGCTCGGCAGCGAGGCCGCGGGCACCGTCGAGGCGGTCGGACCGGGCGTCACCGGGTTCGAACCGGGCGACCGCGTCGCCTACGCGATGGTGCGCGGGTCCTACGCCGAGTACGCCGTGGTGCCGGCGGCGATGCTGGTCACGTTGCCCGAGCGGATCGGCTTCGACCAGGCGGCCGCCGCGATGCTGCAGGGCATGACCGCGCACTACCTGACCCGCTCGACGTTCCCACTCGCCACCGGTGACACCTGCCTGGTGCACGCCGCGGCCGGTGGCGCCGGCCTGCTGATCGTCCAGCTGGCCAGAGCGGCCGGCGCGCGGGTCATCGGCACGGTGTCCACCGCGGCGAAGACCGAGCTCGCCCGGGAGAACGGCGCCGACGAGGTGATCCGCTACACCGAGCAGGACTTCGAGGCCGAGGTCGCGCGGCTCACCGACGGCCACGGCGTGGACGTGGTCTACGACTCGGTCGGCCGGACCACGTTCGACAGGAGCCTGAACTGTCTGCGGCCGAGGGGCACTCTCGCGCTGTTCGGTGCGTCCAGCGGCGCGGTGCCGCCGATCGACCCGATCGTGCTGAACGGCAAGGGTTCGCTGTTCCTCACCCGACCGAGCCTCGCGCACCATGTGCTCACCCGCGACGAGCTGCTGTGGCGCTCCGGTGAGGTGCTCGACGCCGTCGCGACCGGCGCGCTGCGCCTGCGGATCGACTGCACCTACCCACTCGCCGAGGCAGCCGAGGCACACCGCGCGATCGAGGGCAGGCGGACCGCCGGCAAGGTGCTCCTCTCGATCTGACACCGACATCGACGCGAGCGAGGACGTCTGCACCCTGCGCACCTGCCCCCCCTGCGCATCTGCCCCGGTCTGGCAAGCCGTCACAGGGCAGCCGTGAGCCTTGGCTAGACTGGGCGCCCACAACCGCGAGAGGTCCGTGCGGCTGTGTGAAGGCATGCCAAAGGAGGCATCTCGACGTGAAGAAGCTGCTCGCGCTCGCCGCCGTCGTCGGTGGCGCGCTGCTGGTCGCCCGCAAGAAGAGCGCCGCGAAGGCCGAGGCCGACCTGTGGCGTGAGGCCACCGCGCCGACCGCGGCGCCGACCAACAACGGCACCACCAAGTGATCCACCGGGTGGTGGGGCCACCTGGTCCCACCACCCTCCCGGGGCCATAGCTCAGCTGGTAGAGCGCTGCCTTTGCAAGGCAGATGTCAGGGGTTCGAGTCCCCTTGGCTCCACATAGCCTGACCAGGCGATGCCCGCCGAAATTGCCCACAAAAGTTGATCAATGGGTGCAGCTTTGGGTGCGAGTACCCTGAGTGGGTGCCGCAACAGGGTGCGAAGAAGCGGGGACAGGGCGGGATAGAGCGGCGAGGGAACTCGCTGCGGGTCTCCGTGTTCGCCGGTATTGACCCACTCACTGGCAAGCGCATGTACCTCCGTGAGTCGACGACCGACGAACGCGAAGCTCAGCGCATCCTGACCAGATTTCGTGCCCAGGTAGACGCGCAGCGCCAGGCGCGCACGAAGGCCACGCTTCGGGTGGCGATCGTCGAGTGGTTCCGAGTTCATGAGGTCGAGGAGACCACCCGCGAGGGTTACGAGATCTACATCCGGCGGTACATCCTGCCGGCACTCGGCGACCATCCGCTGGCGAAGATCTCCCCTCGGATTCTGGAGCAGTTCTACGCGGAGCTTCGGCGCTGCCGGGCGCGGTGCGACGGGAGTCCCGCGGTGGATCACCGAGTCGACGGCCCGCACGAGTGCCAGGTAGTCGTCCATCGGCGCCCGCCTGGCCGGCCGCCGATCGGTGGCTACCCAGACCACGACTGCACGGCCGCCGGCTGTGCAGTGAAGGAATGCGCTCCGCACGAATGCCGGCCGTTGGCCAACGCGACGATTCTGAAGCTGCACTTCATCCTCAGCGGCACCTTTGCAGCCGCGATCCGCTGGGAGTGGGTCCACTCGAACCCGGCGGACGTCGCCAAGAAGCCGAAACCGCCGGCACCTCAGCCAGACCCACCCAGCGTCGACCAAGCGGGCCGCATCGCCGCAGCCGCCTGGGAGGAAGACGCCAGCTGGGGAACCCTCGTGTGGTTGGTCATGGTGACCGGTCTACGCAGAGCCGAGCTGCTCGCGTTGCGGTGGCGTGACATTGATCTTCCCGGCGGCGTGCTCAGCATCCGCCGCAACTACGTCCGAGCCGGCGGTGCGACCCTGGAGAAGGACACCAAGACCCACCGAATGCGGCGTCTCTCGCTTGACCCGGCCACCGTCGAGGTGCTCACCGAGCACTACCAGCGCTACGAGGAGGACGCGCGCCAGCTCGGTCTCACACCGTCGGCCGACGCCTTCCTGTTCTCCTACGCTCCGGCTTGGGACCGCGCGTGCTACCCCAGTTCGGTCACCAATCGGTACAGCCGTATGTGCACGAAGTTGGGCATTGACAGCCACCTGCACGCCCTTCGTCACTACTCCGCGACTGAGCTGCTGACCGCTGGTGTAGACCTTCGCACCGTCGCTGGCCGGCTCGGTCACGCTGGTGGTGGCGCTACGACACTTCGCGTCTACGCGGCCTGGGTCGGTGAATCCGACAGACGTGCCGCAGAAATTCTTGGGGGTCGCATGAAGCGTCCAAGGGCCAGCGACACGAGTTCCGGGGACTGACGCTCGCGATCAGGTCTAGTTGCGCCCGCTCTGAGCCTTAGCTTTGGCGGGTCTTGGTGGAGGCTCGGGATCATCCTCGCCTGCGTTGGGAAGCCTGTTGGCCTCCAGGCCAGCGATTCCAGCCCGGAGGGCTTGCCCGGTGTCGTACGTGACCAACGTGATTGTTCGCCCTGCCAGCACTTGAGCTTTGGCGACGCGGTCAATGATCTCGTCGTCGGCGATCTGGAGCCGGGTATGACCGGGCGGATCAGGCAACAGCTCGACCATGACGCTGAGTGTGTCTGGGTGTAAAGGAGCAGGTTTAGCAGGATCAGCTTTGAGGACTCGGTGGAGCACCGCAGTGGTATAGAGGGCTCGCCAGCGCGTGTGCGCGTCTCGGCTCTTCTTGAGATTGTCCAACTCGTCCACGACGGTCATCGGTACCAGGAGTGTGACCGGTCCGTCTGGACTGGTTAGGCCAAGCAGGCCGTGGACGTCCAGTTCCTCCAGCTTGTCGCCCTCGATGTAGACGTTGGTGTCGAACGCGACGAAAGTCCCAGGTCTGGACCATGTCTTGATTCGACGGGCAAGGGCTTGATGGGCAGCTGTGAAGTCGTCGAATCGATCGGCCAGTTCGGCGTTCAGAACGTGGTGCAGACCTGAGTTCTCCAGGTCGGGATAGAGCATGCCGACCTTCGAGGCGAGGAACTGATACCGCGGAGTCCACACCAGCCGGTCGACTTCAGGCGGGCTGATCTGGGTGCGCAGCATAGTGCCGGCTGTGCTTGCCCACTCGATGTAGTCGGTTAGCCGGTCCCGAGCCTGACCATGGGAGCTGCGAAGGTTCGACACCCGGTTGGTGAGATCGACAAGGGAAGTGTGCAGGTGGTCTCGACTTGTGGTTGGGAGCGGATACAACAGCATCCGCACAGTCTGCTCCTGGTTCCCTGTAACTTGCGATCCGTTTCGGCCGAGCGCTAGCGGAGTCTTCGCCAGAGAGTAGACATGTCGTCGATGATCTGGCCGGCATGCGCAGCGGCGAACTGCTCTGACTTACCAGGCTTGTTGGCGTAGCCGATCGACTTAGTTCCCGCCGCGGTGGCCGCCGCGATGTCCGAGATCGAGTCCCCGATCATGAGGCACTCATCGGGGTGGACCTGGCAGTGTCGGATGGCGCGGTCCAACAGGTATGGATGGGGCTTCAATAGGCCCGGATCAGGCTCCGTGCGAGCCGACACGTCGGATACGAACGGCGCGAGTTCCTGGGCTTTCAGGTAGGCGCGGACAGCGGCGTCCGAGTTGTTGCTCACCACGACCACCGAGTAGTCGTAGTAGGACAACGACTTCAGCACCTCCGGCGCGTAGGGCGTCGGTTCAGCGGTGGCTACCGCCTCGACTTCGAGGCGGGTCAGTTCGCGCTCCGCGGACTCGGCGAGCGCTGGTCCACGAGTCCCGGCGTTCCGGAATACCTGCAGCGGATCATCAGTGTGCGGGAACTCGTCGGCGGCCATGCCGAGGTGCCGCCGGAGGCGCTCCGCCACGACAGCGTCCGACATCCCGGCGAAGATCGAGCAGATCGGCCCGTCGAAGTCGAGGAGCACGCACCGGACGGAGGCGAGCAGAGCCGCCAGGTCGGTCACCGGGGTAGGTCCCTCGCGACCGAGTTCCAGAGATTCCTCGTCGACGTCCGCGGCGTGGTGGAACAGGGTGGTGTCCTTGCCCATGAGGTCCCAGATGGGCGTCGGCTGGTTGTCGAGGGTGACGGTGTGTTCCTGGACTGGGTAGTAGCCGAAGAACACCTCGTTCTCGTTCAGCACGTAAAGCTTGAACAGTGGTACGGCCGGGAAGGTGCGCAGCTCGACTGTCGCCGCGGGAATGAGTCCGAGGTCGGACAGCTCGGTCACGGCGTCCACGATCGCCAGGGTGTGGCGCTCCATGATCCGCGCCGCGCGCTTGCGGAACGCCGGGCTGTCGGCGAGGTCTTCCACGCGTGCCGGCAGTGTCCACGGCTGCTCTGGGTCGGGGACCAGCAGACGAATCGTGATCGACTCGGGTCGAAGCCGGCCGTCGCGGACCTTGTCGAGTGGTTCGGACATCGCGCCGTGGAGCGTCTCGCCGGAGAAGCCGGCGAAGTCGACCGAGACCGTGGGCTGCTCGAAGGCTCGTTCGAGGTGGGATCGCAGGTCGACCGGCCGCTGTGTCCTCTCCCGCACGAACACGCCGCTGCCCTGGCGTGACACCACCAGGCCCTCGTCTTTCAGGACGCGGATCGCCTGCTGGGCCGTCATCCTCGCTACGCCGAAGCGCTCGGCGAGTTCGGATCCCGACGGCAGCTTCTCTCCCGGTCCGAGCTTCTTCGTGAGGATCGATGCCCGCAGCGAGTTGGCGACCTGCTGGTACGGCGGTCGCGGGTCGTCCGGATCAAGTGCCATTGCTGGAGCCTACCGCCGTCAGACCTAGGCGCACTAGCCAGCCTAGGCAAGTACTTGACATGGCTAGCCATGTTGGTTAGCGTCGGCCACATGGACAACATGCCTAGCCAACCTATCCAGGTTGAACAGACGGGACACCTCGACCACGACTCGTGCGTGAACTTCAGTGGGGGAGGAGCGCAACGCCGCGAGGCGCTGAAGGAGGCCGCTTTGCGCAACGCGCTCCGCAAGCGCGCTGCGGGCGTTCCCACCTACTCCGTTCCCGAGGCGGCTGCGCTGCTCAGCATCTCGCAGGAACACCTGTACCGACTGGTGCAGAGCGATGGATTCCCGGCTCTGCACATGCAGCGAGGCGGCAAGCAGGGCCGCTACATCGTTCCCGCGGTCGCAGTGGAACGGCTCCTCACCGATGCGGCCGACGCCTCTACCTGCGTTGACGTGACCGCGTGGACGTCCGCCTGGCAGACTCGCACCTCCGGTGGTGCGGCGTGAAGGGCGCGGACGTGTTGTTCATGGCCACCGCTGGTTCGGCGGTCGGGGCCATCGGTTGGGGGATGAGCCGGCTTCCTGTGGAGTCGTCCATCGCGTGGTGGCCGTGGCTGGTGCTGTTCGGCGCGGCGTCGGTGTTGGTGGCACTGCTGGTCGTGATCGGCCGTCATCCGCTGGTCCGGACCGGCCTGCTCGGTGCCGGTTTGACCGCCGCTGGCTGGTGGACCGCGTCGGACCACGTGCCGGTTGCGATGCCGGGCCGGGATTACCTGTCGATCGTGTTCGCGGTTGGCTTGGTGCTGCTGGTGGCCGCAGTCGGGTTCGGGTTGCACCGGTTGAAGTCGTCGTCGGGTTCGGTGCGGTGGCTGGCGTGGCGTAACCGCCGGAATCAGGGTGTGGCGTCGTTTTGGGCGATCCTGACCACGGCGTCGGCGTTCGCGGTGCGGCGTCGGGCGCGAGTGCTGCTGCCCTCGCTGCGTGAGCTGAGCTGGTTCCGCCGTGGTGCGGTGCCGATCCGCGCGTTCGCGACTCCGTTGGCCCGCGTCGGTCTGTTGCAGGTGTGGTCCCCGGTCGAGGACGTCACCCTCCGCGTCGGCGGCCCTCGCACGGGCAAGTCTGGTGAGTTGGCCGGTCGGATCTTGGACGCACCCGGCGCGGTCATCGCGACCAGCACCCGCACGGACCTGATCGATCTCACCGCCGGCCTGCGTGCCGAGCTGGGACCGATCCTTGTGTTCAACCCTGCCGGTGTCGGGGACCTGAACTCCACGATCACGTTCGACCCGCTTGCGGGCTGCGTCGACCCGGTGACCGCGGCGACCCGCGCCGCCGACCTGCTCGCCGGCGCCTCGTCGCCCGGCAACGAGGGCGGGGATCGGGAGTTCTGGGCCTCGCAGGCCCGTCGAGTACTGGCCACGTTCCTGCACGCCGCCGCCCTCGCCGACGCGAACCTGCGCGACGTCGTGCGGTGGCTGACCGACCCGCGCAGCACGGCCGGTGAGGTCCGCAAGGTGTTGCTTCGATCGCCGGAGCCGGCGTTCGAGCTGGACGCCTTGCAGTTCGCCGAGACCAACGAGCGCACCCAGTCCTCGATCGCGTCGACGATCATGCCCGCCCTGGGCTGGCTGACCGACGCCACCGCCGTCGCCGCCTCCACCGGCGGCACCGGGTTCGACGTCGCCGAGCTGTTGGAGTCGCGGGGCACGGTGTACATGCTCGGCGCGGAGGACGCCCGCACCGCACCGTTGGTGACGGCACTGACCGGGCACATCGCTCGTGAGGCCCGCCGCATCGCCGGTGGTATGCCCGGCGGTCGGCTGGACCCGCCCCTCGCGCTCGTGTTGGACGAGGCCGCGTTGATCTGCCCGGTGCCCCTCGACGAGTGGTCGGCGGACATGGGCGGCCGCAACGTCACCATTCACATCGCGGTGCAGTCGCGTGCGCAGCTGCGGGCGAAGTGGGGTGACACCGGCGCCGCAGCGATCCTGAACAACACCGCCACGTTGCTTGTGTACGGCGGGACCAAGGACACCGACGATCTCAACACCTATTCGACGTTGACGGGGGAGCGGTACGAGAAGGTGCCGACGTGGGACGCGGACGGCAACACCCGCACGCACACCTACCAGCGGGTACCAGTGTTGACCCCGGCGCAGATTTCACAGCTGCGGTTCGGTCGGGTGCTGATCCTGCGCCGTGGCATGGCGCCGGCGATCGGCCGCACCCGCATGGCCTGGACCCGTCGCGACGTCCGCACCTACCGGGCTGTGCTGCGCTGGTCGGCCCGCGCCACGGCGACGGCTGCGGCCGCACGGCGGTTCGCCGCCTGGACGGTGCGTACGTGGGACGCCGCCGTGCTGGTGTTCCGGCCGGTGATCACCCGCGTGCAGGTCCGGTACGGCATGTGGCGCTCTCGCCGCGCTGACCGCCCGGTTGTTGTGGAGCCGAAGGTGATCGAGGCCGCAGTGAGCGAGCCGGCCACGGCAGGCGACAGGCGGTGACCCGCGCGACCGCCAGGGAAAGGACTCCCTCCCTGGCGGTCGGGGCACCGACCGACCTGCGGCCGGACAGCCTTCTCCACCGCCACCTGACACCCACTCAACTTCGCGGGGGCGGGCCGTGTCCGGTTACCACGGCGCGCCTCACCGTCAAGGGCGCCTACGGCGTCGGCTTCGCCGATGCAGCTGCGCTGCACCGCTTGACCGCGAGCCTCTCCGCGCCGCGGTGCCCTCCGCGTGCGGGCAGGCCCCGCAACCCCGGCGGGACCAACCCGCCGCCCAAGTCTTCGTCTCTTTCGGACCGAAAGGTTTCGATCATGGCAACCACCATCACCCGCAGCCGACCGGCAGCAGCCAGCTACCGCGGCGAGGACCTCGACTGGATGCTCGACGGGCTCTGTGCCCAGACCGACCCCGAGCTGTTCTTCCCCGAGAACGGCGCCAATCCCAACGCCGCCGTGCGAGTCTGCCGGGCCTGCCCCGTCCTTACGCAGTGCGCCATCTACGCCATCGCACGGCCCGGACTCGACGGCATCTGGGGCGCCACCACCCCCAGACAGCGGCGCGCGATGCGCCGCCACGCTTGCCCCCGCTCGGTTCGAAAGGTGGCTGCGTGATGGCCACCATGACCGATCGGAACCTGTTGTGGGTCAACGACTCCTACGATCGTGAGTACGCCAGCGATGGTGTGTCCCGCTATGGCGCCTACCTGCGCCAGCGGGCGACGCAGTTCCTCGACCCGTGGGAGGACGTTCCCACCACTGAGGCCAGCCTGTTCGCTGCGATCGCGTTCGAGATCGCCAGTGGCCCGGTCATGTCGCCGGGCTACGTCGGCAGCCACCCGCGTGTGACTGACCTACGGCTGCACTGCGACGACGATGGCCGCCGCGCGATTCAGCTCGACCTCGCCATCTCCCTCCCGTCCGAGCTGCGTCGGGCGATGCCGCTGCGCTGGCAGGACTGGCAGCAGCCCCGCGGCGAGGACGGCCGGTGGCAGCAGCCCTACGACAACGACCGGCTCACCGTCACCACCGCGATCACCGTGCGGGTGCCGTTCCCCGCCGCCGACCTGCTGCCGGGTGCGTTCTACGACCAGCACGGCAACCCCGACACTCCCGCCGCGCAGGGCGCGGTGGCGGTGCTGGTCGCCCACGTCAACACCGAACTCGCCGGCGTCTTTGTCGCTCTGACCGGAGCCCGCCGGTGACCGCCATGACCACCCCACAGCCCACACCGGTCCACAGCGGTGACGCCGGCGCGTGGCCGGAGTTGGTGCGGTTGGCCGGAGTGGTCGAACGGCTCAGTGCCCAGGTCGCCGCCCGGCTCGCCTTCCCCACGCCCATCACCGCCGCTGGCGCGGCGGGGGAGGTGGTGCAGGTGTCGTGGTTGATGGCACCGGCCGACCCGGACGCGGCCCGCACGGTGTTGGGCGGGTTGGTGTCGTGGCTGGGGCAGGTGTTCCTGCGCTACGCCGACGCGGCCCGGGGATTGCCGGAGTGTTGGTTGTGGCACCCGGACGTGGTCGAGGAACTGCTGTGGTGCCAACACACCTGGTTCGACGCCTACGGCCCACACGGCAGCCCGGCGCGGGTCGGGGAGTGGCACGCCGCGCACCGGCCCGGCGTCCTCGCCCGGATCAAGACCTACGCCGGGATGTGCTCGATCGAAACCCACCAACCCCGCCACACCAGCCCATCGGCCCCCGCCGGCACGGCCACGGCCGAGCAGGTGCCGGGTGTCGCGGTGCCCTTCGCCGGGTCGGTCGTCGAGATCAGCCAGTGGTGGGGCAGCCGCCGCGACCAACCCGCACCCCACGCCCCCATGCCCTTGTCCGGTCAGGAAAGGAGCCCGCGATGAACCACCACAGCGACGAGGAGAACCGCCGCAGCGTCGACGAGGAACTCGCCGCCGAACGGACCCGCACAGCGGAGAAGATCCGCGCTAACGAGGACCAGGTGTTGGCCAATGCCGACCAGCTCGACCCCGACGACCACAGCCTGCCCGCCGAGGGGATGCGCGAGACCGCCGCTGACATCCGCGAGCGGCGCGAGTTCGAGCAGATGCAGCTGATCGCGCCGATCGTGTTCGGTGAACTCGGCGAGAAGCTGCGCGACCAGCAAGCCGCCGCTCTCGACGACACGCTGCTCGCCGACGCCA
>Ga0307413_10000932_pt1 | contig 10422 bp, 8 predicted proteins | sample DK1Ometagenome_3_FD_203714 | JGI IMG/M metagenome (GOLD analysis project Ga0307413, IMG submission 203714) | Maize rhizosphere microbial communities from greenhouse at UC Davis, California, United States - DK15-O-2 | ecosystem: Host-associated > Plants > Roots > Rhizosphere > Soil | place: USA...
CAGCTATGGCCGAGACCAAGAAGCTGATCGGTAGAGTGGCGGCCGAAGAACGGGGTGCCTTTGGCCAGCTGGTGCAGTCGGCGGAGAAGGAGATCATCGAGAAGATCGGGGCGATCGAATCGCGGCTCAACGCACACATCGCCAACGCCCGTCTCGAGGCCGAACGCATCGACGTGACGCTGCCCGGCCGCCGCCCGCGTACCGGACATCTGCACCTGATCACGATTTTGCGGCAGCGGGTCGAGGACATTTTCGTCTCGATGGGTTACGCCATCGAGGACGACCGCGAGATCGAGACCGACTATTACAATTTCGAAGCGTTGAACATCCCGGAAGGCCATCCGGCCCGCGAATCACAGGACACGTTCTACACGACGAGCGGGCTCGCGTTGCGGTCGCAAACGTCGACGGTTCAGATCCGTGCGATGGAACGGCGCGGCGTGCCGATCCGCATCATCGCCCCGGGCAAGGTGTTCCGACGCGACACGCCCGACATGACGCATGTGCCGATGTTCCACCAGATCGAAGGGCTGTGCGTCGATAAAGGAATCACGATGGCCCACCTTAAAGGCACGGTGACGGAGTGGCTGCGGCGGCTGTTCGGCGAGGACACGGTGACGCGGTTTCGCCCGTCCTACTTCCCTTTCACAGAGCCGTCGGCCGAGTTCGATTTCTCGTGCTTCAAGTGCCACGGCAGCGGCGTTTTCGAGGGCGATCGCTGCCGGCCCTGCAAAGGCTCGGGCTGGATCGAGCTTGGCGGCTCCGGCATGGTTCACCCGAATGTTTTAGCCGGCGTCGGCGTCGATCCCAAAGTTTATTCCGGCTTCGCGTTCGGCTTCGGCCTCGACCGCATGTGCGGGATGATGTACTCGATCGACGACATCCGGCATTTGTTCGAGAACGACGTCCGGTTCATGGAGCAATTCCGATAACGTAAATCGTAAATGGTGAATCGTAAATCGTGATTCCCGGCACTATTGACGATTTACTATTAACGATTCACGACCTTATGAATATCAGCTACAACTGGCTCAAGCACCTTATCGATATCGACCTCTCGGCAGGCGAGCTGGCGCAGGCTTTGACGCGGGTGGGGTTGGCGGTCGAGGGTGTGCATGCTTTTCGGGACGATCTGGTGTTGGACATCGATGTGACATCGAACCGGCCCGATTGCCTTTCGCACTTGGGCGTCGCCCGCGAGATAGCGGCGATAACGGGGCGCAGGCTGAAGCACGATTTGGGTGCGAATGACGTAGCTGAAGGCGAGATACCTTACCCGGCGGTGCTTGCTCCCGAGGTCGTGAAGATAGAGGACTCGGATCTTTGCTTCCGCTTCACGGCCCGCTTTATACGCAACGTAAAAGTCGGCCCGTCGCCGCGTCAGCTTGTAGATCGGCTCGAGGCCGTCGGCGAACGTGCAATCAACAATATCGCAGACATCACCAACTACGTCATGCTCGAGCTCGGCCAGCCGATGCACGCGTTCGACCTCGACAAACTGGCCGAAAACCGCATAGTCGTCCGCCGCGCGCGTTCCGGTGAGACACTAAAGACGCTCGACGAGGTCGAACGAAAGCTCGATGCGTCGATGCTCGCGATATGCGACGCGGAAAAGCCGGTCGCTGTAGGCGGTGTGATCGGCGGGTTCGATTCCGCCATCACCGAAGGAACGACGAACGTCTTGCTGGAAGTAGCTTATTTCGATCGTGGGAATATTCGCTCGACATCCCGCAAGCTTAACCTTTCGACCGAGGCCAGCTACCGTTTCGAGCGTGGCGTCGACGTTAACAATCTCATCCGCGCCTCGGACCGGGCAACGGAGATGATCGTCAAACTCGCAGGAGGCCAACCTGCCGACTTTTTCGACGTTTACCCGAGCCTGATCTCCGCGCGCGAGATCGCCGCGACGGATCTGCCCAGCGAGGTCGTTCGGCTTACCGGCCTGAATGTGGCGGAAGAAGATTGCCGGCGCATACTGAACGACCTCGGAGTACAGCCCCGCGACGAAAACGGCGGCCGCGGCGAAATTATCTACCTGTCGCCGACTTGGCGGCACGACCTTTCTATCGAGGAAGACCTTGTCGAAGAGGTGGTACGGCACACCGGTTACGAGAATATCGAAACGCTGCTGCCGCCGGCCTTCGGTGCCGGCGAGTATCAGCCGGCCGAGGGCCGCAAGCGGCTGCTGCGGCAGAAGCTCGTCGATCTTGGATTTGACGAGGCCATCTCGTACAGCTTTATCGACGAATCCTCCGACGGAAGGTTCGAGACCGTGGCGTCGCTGCATTCGGACGATGCCGAGCGCGAGTTCGTCACGCTTCAGGACGCCGTCATCGAGGGCGCCGTACGGATGCGTCCGACGCTGGTTCCGGGCCTCTTGAACGCGATACGCCTTAATTTCAATCACCAGCGGCGCGATCTGTGCCTTTTCGAGATCGGCCGTGTCTTTGCGTCGGTCCCGAGCGAAAACGAGCTCCCGACCGAGCGCGAGATCCTGACGCTCGCGGTGACCGGCGGCGAGCTTTACCAGGGTCGCGCCCAGGCCGGCAGGCCGCTCGATTTTTATGACGCGAAGGGTGCCTTGGAGGCGGCGTTGGACGTCGTCGGTGCTGCAGGTGTTACATTCGAGGCGGGCGACATCGAGCACCTCAAAAAAGGGCAATCAGCCGTCGTCAGTCTTAACGGAGCTTCGATCGGATCGATCGGCCGGCTTTCGGATGATCTAAGCGGCTCGCACAAATTTCGCCAGCCGGTTTACGTCGCCGAGGTCGATCTGCAGGCGGTTCTCAACGGCCCGGTGTCCGTGCCCGCATACCGGCCGCTCGAGAAATTCCCGGCGGTCGTCCGCGACGTATCATTCCTGGTCGATGCGGGCACGAGTTTTGAAACGCTTCGTCGATCGATACTGGGTCAGCAGAACGAATTGCTCCGTAATGTCGATTTCGTCGACGTCTATACCGGAAAGGGCCTCGAGCCGGGCCAACGCTCGCTCACGCTGCGGCTCGAATACCGGAGCGGCGAACGCACCCTGACCGACGACGAAGCCGACCGCGCTCACGAAACCGTGATCAAGGGGGTCGAGCAGCATCTCGGCATCAAACCGCGAGTCTGATCCAACATTCATTGCTGAGAGCCTTTTCTTCCCGCTTCAAAGAAAACGGTCAGGAAAGATGACAAGCCGACGCTTATTCTGATAGATTACTTGAACTTTTTCGGCTAAATCACCATAATCTTTCGAAACCCAATTCAATCGACCGGCTACCGGAGCAACCAGATGAACGCGCTTACTGGAATGGAGAAATTTTCGCATCTTGAGGACAAGATCTACCTCACGATCGAGTTCGCGAAAAAGATCCGCGAGGAAAAGGAAAAGACCGAAAAGGAGGCCGCCGAGCTCCGGCGGCAGAACGTGGTGCTCGCCGAAGAGCGCAACCGCCTCGAAGAGCGTATCCAACTGCTCCTGAGCGAGCGTGACGCCATCCAGCTCAAGGTCGAGGCGATGCTCGACGCGATGGCCATCATCGACACCGAGGTCGCCGAGGCCGTCGGGAGATAATATCGATGCCCACGCGCCGAAACAACGATTCGATGGAGCAGACGATCCGCGTCGAGATCTACAACCAGACCTACAGCATCCGGTCGGACGGCGATAACGAATACATTCTCCGCCTGGCCGAGTACGTCGACGGCAAGATGCGTGAGATATCGTCCGGCACGCTCACGGTCGATTCGCTCAAGGTCGCCATCCTTGCCGCGCTGCACATCGCGGACGAATTTCACCAGCAAAAACACCAGCAGCAGCAGACCGACGCCCAGCTCGCCGCCCGCAGCGCCGAATGCACCGAGCTTCTCGACCGCGTCCTCAAATTTAAGGAAACCCCGACCCAGGAGCTCGACCGAGAGCAATGATCGGGCAGAAACACGACCGTAAGGGAGTGTGTGGTAAAGGAGAAAGGATGAAGGATAAAGGATAAATTCGGAAGGCCTGCGCGGCGCCGACATTTCTCCTTATCCTTTATCCTTCATCCTTTAGAAAGACACACTCCCTAACGGTCGTGTTTCCGCCTTTTGTTTGTGGTAAAATCTAAATCGGCGAAAGAATTTTCTGCGTATCCCGTTACCGAACGCAATAATAATTGAGCCAACACTTGAATTGAGGGAGGCCGATGCCTGATTCGGTGCGGTTCTTCCATAGTGAAGAAACGCCGTAGATAAAGGCTTTGTTTCGCCAGTCGGAACAGAAGGCCGCCCACCTGATAATACAGGTTCAATTCAAGCGTTTGGGACGGATCACGCGGTTCTCTTTCGTCCGCATTTTTTTAAGCCGCGGTTCGTGAAGTTCATTCTTCCGTCCGCGGCTTTTCCGTTTCCGCCAGCTCCGCCTCGAGCTCGTCGCTGAGCTCCTCGGTCATGCGGGCGTGCTCGAGTGCGATCGGCAATTCTCTCGACCGGGCGGCTAGTTTTTTCAGTGCCAGTTCCGAATCGGCGAGACCCGTGCCGCGTAGCGCCGCCGCCTCGATCATGTAAAGCCGCGATTCGGCCTCGGCCAGCATCTGCTTCGCCTCCTCCTGAATCGACCGGACCTTTTCCTCATCGCGCTTAACTTCTTCGACGAATTTCTTTTCGTTTTCCGGCCTGAGCTGCTTGAGCTTCAGCTTTCGCCGCTGTGTGAGCAACAGCTCGCGTTTCGACGACCGGATGATCCGCGTGGCGGTCAGGCGCGAGGCGAGCGTTTCGCGGTAGGCGTCGGCGAGCAGCGCGTCGGACCGCTCGACCTCCTTCAAGGCCCGCTTTTCGCTGGATTTAAGCTCGTTGCGAAACCAATCGATCTCCTCTGCCCGGATGCCGTCGGCCGCGATCCTTTCGCGCATCTCCTTCGTCCAGTGCGACAGCCGGTAAGCGAAATATCCCGAGAGTCCGAGCCCGATCACAAAACCCGCGATCGTCGCGATGAGCCCTAAAAAAAAGACCACGGCGGCCGCCGGGGGTGTCGCGCCAAGCCCAAAGACGAACGTGAGGACCAAAAATACGATCGCCGGTACCCCGGCCATCACGACCGGCGCCGACCATGCGGCGATCCGCAAATTGCGGCCGCGGGCCAGCTCCCTCGGCGAGACCTCGTATCGTGACGCTAAATCGTTCATCTATGGTGATTAACTTTACAAACTACATAAACTTAATTCAAACTATCGGCATCTTACCTTCACGCCTTATAAGGATGGTTTGACATTGGTCTCTATGCCGAAATTCGGGATCTTCGCCCTGCTGGCGGTTTGCCTAAGCGCGATCGCCGTCCACGCCCAGGATCCTCCTGTGGTCCGCCCGACTCCCGACAAGGCGAAGGTGCGGCCGGTTTCCATCCCGATCTCGATCTACACCAAGGAAGAACTGCGCGAGAACCAGGCCGCCGAGCTGATCCAGGTTGACCGCCTCATCGTCGACGAGGACCGCGAGGAACAGACGATCCTGTCGATCCGCAGCGTCACCGAGGCGCCGCTCTACCTGGCCATTCTCGTCCAGGAAGACCTGTCGTCCGCCTTTAATCTTCAGATCCGCGATCTGGCGAGTTTTATACGAAGCATGCCGCGCGGCTCGCGGGTGATGGTCGCATACATGCGCGGCGGCACCCTGCAGGTCAGGCAGCGCTTCACCGAGGACCTCGATAGGGCGGCCAGCGCGCTTCGCGTCGTCGCGTCGACGCCCGGATCGGCGCCGCGCAACCCGTTCGATAGCGTCGTCGACGCGCTAGAGCGCTTCGACGCGCTTCCCGCGGGGCGGCGGGCGATACTGATGTTTTCGGACGGGGTGGACGTCTCGCAGGGCGTAGCCGATTCGAGCCCGGGTCAAAGCATCGATCTGGAGCGCGCGATCCTTCGCGCCCAGCGCAAAAGCGTATCCATCTTTTCGGTCTATGCGCCCAGTAGCCTGACCGAGGGCCGCGACGGCACGCTGGTGCTGAACGGCCAGGGTTCGCTGCTCCGGCTATCGAAGGAGAGCGGCGGTCGGGCGTTTTTCCAGGGCACGGGTGCGGCGGTCAGCTTCGACCCGTTCTTCAAGGACATCCGAATACTCCTGAATCGGCAGTTTCTCCTGACCTACCTTTCGACCCACATGAACAAGGGATACCACCGCGTCGACGTGAAAAGCACCAACGCCGGCGTCGAGATCCAACACCCCAACGGCTACTACTACCGCTAGGCTATTTCAGACGCATATTGCAGGACGGGCAGACGTGGACCTCCTCCTTGATCAGGAGGCCGATCCAAAACAGCGGAAAAAAGAGAACAAGTAATAGGGCAAAGGTGATCCAGCCGCCGGTCGAGATGCGTTTTTCGATGCGCGGCAGAAACTGGCTCATGCAGTTTGGGCATCGATAGCTTCCCGACATAAAAGGAGCTACGCCGGGCTGCTGAGCCATCGCGCTGTTCGCGGAGGCATAACCTGGGTCGAGCACGCCGGGCTGCGTCCTGCGCGGCTCGTTCTGTGTTTGAAACTCGTCCGTCTTCCACGCGTACGGCCGCGGCGGCTGGTACTGCTGCTGCGGGTATGGCGGCGTTTGCGGCGGCGGCTGCGACTGCGCCAGGAACCGCGTCCCGCAAAAACGGCAAAACTGGCTTCCCGCCGCATTGGCCTGCCCGCAGTTTTGGCACTGAACCATGTTTGTCATCGTAAATAGCTGTAATCGACCCTGCCGATCATGCACAAGCTTCGTCAGCAAGGGCGACATGCGGAATATTGTGTTATACGCGGCTTGAGCATATCGCCCTCCCTTACGGTCGGGCTTGTGCATGCGAGCCCGCGGCCCGCTCGTTCATGGTCGTGTTTCCGCCCGTAATTCGAATGGCCGCACGGGAAACCTCACCTTCTCCCCCGACCTTATCGCCTCGTACACGGACTCGACCAACTCCACCGACCTGAACCCGTCATCCGCGGTCACCGCGACCGGATTCCCCTCGAGTATCGATCCGATAAATGAACGGTCCTCCTGAACGTAGCCCCAACGCTCTTCCTTCTCGGTCATGTGCCACGAGAAGGTCTCGAAGTTGGCGTCCATCCCGCGCGAATCCAGTAGACGCTCCATCTCCTCGGTCATTATCGTGCGGTGATGCGCGAATACCTCGATCCGCTCGAACGGAAAATGCCAGCTCGCGTCCGATGAGGACGCGAAGGTGCAGTGAAAGCCATTCGCGAACTTGAAGATAACAGAAAACTCGTCCAGCTCCGGATATTCGTGCTGTGACCCATACGCGACGAGTTCCTCGATCTCGCCGAACTGGAAACGCATCATGTCGAAAAGGTGGATCGTCGTCTCGTAAAGAAAACCGCCCGTCACTTTGACGTCGCCCGTCCATACCGGATTTTTCAGTTCGCCGCGGTTCATCTTGATATGGGCCGAATGTGCGGCGTCCGATCCCAGGATCTCTTTAAGCTTGACGTAAACGGGCGCGAATCTGCGATTGTGCCCGACCTGAAAGACACCGGAGCCCGCGTTCGCGGCATCTCGCAGCTCGGCGGCCGCGTCTACGCCGATCGAGAACGGTTTTTCACAAAAGACGTGCTTGCCCTCCTCGATCGCGTGCAGTGCGACTTCCTTATGCGTCTTGTTAGGCGTGCAGACGAGTACGGCGTCGCAGTTTGCGATCAACTCATCGCGCGAGGTGCAGACCTTCCCGCCGATCGACCGCGCGGTCCGTTCCGCCCGCTCCGGCACGATGTCGAACAGCGCCGAAACCTCAGCCCGCTCATCACGCGAATATATTCGCCCATGCACGTTCCCGATATACCCGGTCCCGACAATGCCTATTCTGACTTTTTCCATCTGAAAGATTCGGTCGTGAAGACCTTCTGAACTCGTTCACTTTCGTGCGTTTTCGTGTTCTTTGTGTGATTTCGTGGTTTCAGCTCTTAAAACCGAAACCGCGCATAAACACTAAAACACACGAAAATGGGGCGAACAAAACCGGCTCTTATGACGCGTGACCGGCGGCATGCGGTCCGATGCCAAGGACCGACTCGACAGCGGCCTTCGCTTTTCGCGCAACGGTTTCGGGGTCTTGGTCCCAGTACTCGGGTCGAAAGATCTCGACGCTGACCATCCGGTCGTAGCCGATCTTGTCGAAATGCGATTTGATCTCACGGATCGGCAGGATTCCTTCACCAGGGTACAACCGATGGGCGTCGGTCAAACTTTCCTTCGGCAGATCTTCGGCGTCGTTGATGTGAAAAATGAAAAGTTTGTCAGGATCGAGCGTGTCGATCGCCTCGAAGCTCGAGCCGCCGGCGTAAAAATGGAACGTGTCGATCACTAGCCCGACGCTTTTTCGATCGATCTTTTCGACGATCTTCTTGGCCAGGTCCAGCGTCTGCACCGAGCAGTCCGTCTGGCCGAGAAACTCGAACGCGAGCGAAACGCCGCGCGGCTCGGCGATGTCGGCCAGTTGATTCAGTACGCGGACCGATTCCTCTATGATCTCGCCCTCGGTCGCGCCTTCCGGCAGTTTGCCCGGCACAACGACGATATAAGGACAGTAAAGCTGGGCCGCGATCGCCGACAGCTCGCCGCACTGCGCCTCGATCGAGATATAGTCCTCCGGCGTCCGGAAAGTAACGTGCTCGATCGAATTTATCGACCACGGCTCGACGTTGTTCTCCGTCAAGAGCTGCCGCAAATCGTCGATCGAGTGCTCTTCCAGATAGCGCCGAAGTTTCGCCGCCCAAAGCTCCACAAAGTCGTACTTTGCGGCACCGGCCGCCCGGATGTCGGTCTCCAGGTCCGCCTTCATGGTCGTCGCGCCGTTGAGTGCAATTTTCATCGTGTTGGCCCCCGATCAAGAAAACGCAATTTTAGCACGGGCGTGCGTCGGGTCAGAACCGCCCGCGTGAGCGGGTGGTCGAGCCCGGTCGGTCGCCGACGCCGGTTAAAAGACGACGGGCCGGCCTTAAATATCCTTTGTGGGGTTTCGCGGAGGTTCCAGCGATTGGTGGTTGATTCTTAACGACGGAAAACACGAAGGAACACGAATTCACACCAAGGCCTTGGTGCGTAATTGACGTCGGAATGAGCGGGGCGTGCGTTTTGAGCGCTGCACCACCCGCGTCCGCGGTGCGGCTCTGACTGTGCCGCACCGCGGACGCGGCCAACGCTTTGCCGTGACTTTTCGTCCAATTCCCGATAATATCGGCCGTGAGCCTCGCCTCGCCCGTATTAACAATATGAAAAAGTCGGTCCTGCTGTTTTGCCTCGTTGCGGCGTTTGCCGTTTCTTCTCTCACGCAATCTTCCGACGCGGCCCTCCGGCGTGCGATGCGGCTGGACGACGACCAACGCGACGCATCCGGCAAACTCGCCGAACTCACTGCCGCCGAGCACCTCACACGTGCCGAGGTTTACAGCTCTAACCGACTCTTCCCGCAGGCCCGCGAGCACTGGCAACAGGTCCTCGACCGTTTCCCGAGCGACCCCGGGATCTCCAAAGCGCTGTTCGGTACCGCCCGTTCGTATATGTGGGAACGAAAATACGACCAGGCCGTTTCGTGGTTCGACCGCCTGACAAAAGATTTTCTATTCACGAAGGACGGCCGCGAAGGTCTATCGTTCAAGGGCGCTTCGCTCGTGCGCCTCGGGAAAAACGCCGAGGCCGCGCGCGTATACGAGCAATACGTCGCCGCATTTCCCGACGGCGAGCGGATCGAATCGGCCCACCTTAACATCATCGACGCGTACCGCGAAGCCGGCGATTTCCAAAAAGCCGAGGATTGGGTCGACAAAACGGTTTTGCGATTTCGGGGGAAGCCGACCGAGGTCAACGCGCTGCACGCCCGCGTTCGGCTGGAGATCTTTCGTGGCAATTGGGGCGAAGCGGCATCCGCGGCGGACTTGCTTTTGAGCGGAAAGTCTTTCGCCGGTTCGATGACGAGCGGCGACGAGGTCAGGTATTTAAAGGCACTTGCCCTCGAAAAGGCGGGCCGCACCGGTGAATCACGTTCGGTTCTGGCCTCGATCGGGTCGGGCTCGTATTTCGGCGCTTTGGCGGCCGACAAGCTCGGCGGCGGCAGCGTTAAGGCGACCGCGGCCGTATCGTCGGCGGATTTCCCCGCGGCGTTTCGGTCCGAGCTTATCCGATATGCCGCTCCGCGCGGCATCGACCCGCGTTTCGTGCTCGCGATCATGAAGCAGGAGAGCACGTTCCGCCCTCGTGCGAAATCACCCTCGGCTGCCCGCGGCCTTTTGCAGCTCGTCTACGACACCGCGCTCAAATACAACAAAATGGCCGGCTACCCTTCGCTGCAGCCCGACGACCTTTACGCGCCCTCGACCAACATCGCTGTCGGGTCGGCGTACATGGCCGATCTGAAAAAGCAGTTTGGCGGCCTGTATGAGGCGATCGCGGCTTCCTACAACGGCGGCGAGGACAACGCCGCC
>Ga0307413_10000939_pt1 | contig 10404 bp, 9 predicted proteins | sample DK1Ometagenome_3_FD_203714 | JGI IMG/M metagenome (GOLD analysis project Ga0307413, IMG submission 203714) | Maize rhizosphere microbial communities from greenhouse at UC Davis, California, United States - DK15-O-2 | ecosystem: Host-associated > Plants > Roots > Rhizosphere > Soil | place: USA...
CCACGCCTACGAGGGGAAATAGGAGCCCGAGTAACGCGGCGGGTTTTCCCTCGTTGAGCGCAGCCCGAGCCGAGAGAAATCCTGCCGGCCAGCCGATCAGATTCCACAGGGCGGCGAAAAGCCAGGCGCCGATCATGGTGCTGCGGCTGGAGTCGGTGATGTGTCCGGAAGCCCAATCCGCCCGCCAGAGCCAGGGTGATTCCGGGTGGCTCGCCTGGAGCGCCTCCTGTGTCTGGAGCGTTCGGCGGCCGGCGACTGCCGCGGCAATGCCTCCGATACCCACGCCGCCGAAGGTCAGGGCGAACAGCCCGAAGAAGAGCGCTTCAGTCCACTTACCGGCGGCGAGCCGCTGCACAGCCATCACGGCAGTGAAGAGGCCGACTCCGGCGAACGGCAGAAGGAAGAGCGTAATGCAGCCAATGCTCAGGTCGACATTCCTGGACGAACGCATGCCGGAGCTCACTCTGTGTCTCAGTTATCGTGGTCCTGTTTCCACGGGAGTGTCCGCTCGTGCTCCCCATTCGGACCACGCCCCGTCGTAGATGGCGGTGTCCGTGTGGCCGATCGAGTGCAGGGCCAGCACAAGAGCACAGGCGCTGGTACCCGAGCCACAGGTCGCGATCACCGGACGGCCGAGGTCGACCCCGGCTTCAGCCACCCGGCGGGATAGCGTCTCCGCCGGAAGCAAGGTGCCGTCGCGACCCACCAACTCTGTATAGGGCAGGTTGATGCTGCCCGGGACGTGACCGGCACGAAGACCGGGCCGAGGCTCTGGCTCGACCCCAGCGAAACGGCCCCGGGATCTCACATCCACCAGCTGTTCGGATCTGTTCGCGATATTGGCGCGCACGGCAGCGAGGTCCCTAACGGCACGAGGGTCCAGCCGCGCAGTGAAGTTGCCGGGCGGCAGAGTAACCGTGCCCGACTCGATCGGGCGCTGCTCCGCACGCCACTTTCCGATTCCGCCATCCAGCACAGCCACCTGCTCGTGCCCAAAGGTGCGGAATGTCCACCACACCCTGGCGGCACTGAGATTCACCCCGGATCCATCATAAATCACCAGAGTGTCGGAGTCGTTCAGGCCGAGCCTGGCCATGTGAGCGGCAAAATCTGTCGCGGGCGGCAGCATGTGCGGCAGTGGGGACAGCTGGTCGCTTACAGCATCGATATCGAAGAAGACGGCACCCGGTATGTGCCCTTCCCGGTACTCGGTGGCGGCATGACGGGCAGCTCCCGGCAAGTACCAGGACGCATCCACAACTCGGACCCCGGCGCTACCCAGCCTGGCCGCAAGCCAGTCGGTGGACACCGCAGGTGGGAGCGGATCGTTCAAGGGATGAGGAGCACCTTACCCGTGGTCCGCCGAGCCTCGAGCTCGGTGTGCGCTTCCGCCGCCGCGGACAGGGGGAACTCGCGGCCGATGTTCACCTTCAGCGATCCATCGGCCAGCAACCCCAATACCGCTGAGGCCCGCTCGACCAGCTCAGTCCGGGTCGCTACATAGTGCCCGAGCGTGGGCCGAGTGAGGAAGAGTGACCCCTTCTGACTGAGCAGCTGGGGATCGAAAGGGGCGACGGGACCACTCGACTGTCCAAAGAGTACGAGCATACCCCGCGGAGCCAGACATGCCATGCTCTTGGCAAATGTGCTCTGTCCCACCGAGTCGTATACGACATTCACCCCGGAGCCACCGGTCAGACGTCTGGTCTCACTCTCGAAATCCTGCTCGGTATAGAGGATGACTTCATGCGCCCCTGCCGCCCGCGCCAATGCGGCCTTGGCCTCGGTTGAGACGGTGCCTATCACACGCGCTCCCCGCTGCCGCGCCATTTGGCAGAGCAGCTGCCCCACTCCTCCAGCGGCAGCGTGAATCAGACAGGTATGGGAAGATGTAAGCGGAAAGGTGGAGCAGGCCAGATACTGCGCCGTCATTCCCTGGAGCATGACTGCGGCCGCAATGCGAGGAGACACGCCGACCGGCAGCGGAATCAGCCGGTCCGCTCGAACGAGCGAGAACTCCGCGTACGACCCGGCGAAGTTTTGGGACGCCACCTGGTCCCCAACCTTCACCTCGGTGACACCCGGGCCGATCTCCACGACCCGTCCAGCGCCCTCGGTGCCGGGGGTGAACGGAAGGGCAACCTTGTAGAGACCCGTGCGCTGGTAGATCTCGATGAAGTTCAGCCCAGCCGCATGGACTTGGACCAGCACTTCATTCGGTCCAGGCACCGGCTGCGCGACTTGTTCGTAGCGCAGAACTTCCGGCCCACCAGTCTTGTGAACACGGATAGCTTGCACGTTATACCTGAGGTTGAATTAGACGCCGACTGGACGGCGCTCGGGTTCGGAGTAGCGGGTGTCGTGCTGAAGGATATTCAGGAGGCGCTGGCAGCGCTCCTACGCGGCCAGCGCGTTTCGAAGAAGATCGTCAGCGGGCGCTCTCCCCCGGCGGGTGTAGCGGTCGAAGTAGGCCCGCGCCTCCTCCAGGTCCGAAGGATGAAAGTAGCCCGGACCAAGACCAGCGCAGCCCTCCAAGGCAAGCTCGAAGAGATCGGCGGAGGTGCTTCCTATAGAGGCATCGTGCACTCCGAGCCGTCCAGCGCGCTCCAAAACGCCGAGATCTGGCGGCGGGAGCAGATCGGCGGCAGCCCTGAGTGCTCGCGAGTCATAGACGATACCGGCGGCGAGGGCGAGAGGCGCGGCATACCAATCGGGGGCAATAGCATCAGCCGAACGGAGCTCGAGATGACCGCGGGGACGTACCTCAGGGAACAGCGTGCTGAGGTGATCCTGCCATTCCTCCAGAGTTGGATCCGCGCGCGCCAGCCATTCTCCGAAAGGCTTGTGCTCACCCTCGATGGTAGGAAGCAGAATGGCTGGAGCATCCAGCGCGAAGTCGAGATAGGCGTCTACCGGGGCATCGGCGTGATAGGGCAATCCCGTGCGGGCCGGATCCAGCTTGCGCCATAGGTCGGCCCTGGAGCTCTGATGCCCGGTGCGCTCACCGGCGTAGATCGGAGAGTTCGCGAAGATTGCGACAAAGAACGGAGCCGCCGCATTGAGGACCTGCCAGCGAAGCCACGGTTCGTCATCGAAGTCGACGCTGATCTGAAACGCGGCTGTCTGCCGCATCATGCGCGCCCCGGCCGGACCTCGGCGAGCGAGGTACTCGGCCATCCGCTCGTAGCGTCGAGCCTGAAGGAGCATCGGCGCTCGCTCCTCGGAGTTATAAGGATCGAGGCCCACGGCCAGGAGGTCGATCCCCTCTCCCGCAGCAGCTGCGCGCAGGGGCAGGATCACTCCGCGAAGAACAGCGAGCAATGCGGACGCGGAGCGGAACGGCGGCGAGCTGTACTCGAGCTGTCCACCTGGCTCAAACGTCAGTGTGCCCCCGGACGGGAGCGTGAAACACGGGGTGCCCTTGTGAGTAAGGCTCTCGCGCCACTCCTGCGTGTTGCCGTACCTTCGAAGAAAAGGGAGGGTGCTGAGGGTCCCTTCCGCGTCGATGCCGCAACGCCGGCCGGTGCCTGCCTCGACTGGAATGAGCTCGACTTCGGCCCCAAGCCTTCCCGGGTCGAGAGAGGCGGCCGGCGTGCCGCGAAAGACCCGCTCTTCGAGATCCACCTGCAGCATCCCGCGGGTGAGCGCGGTCACGTGGGTGCCCCCACCACGAGAGCAAAGAGGGAGTCCCGGTCCGGTCTCCACGTTTCGATCCGAAGTCCGGCAGGCTCGAAGAGTTGGGCCACGCTTCGACGATCGTACTTGCAACTGATCTCTGTGCGGATGGATTCGCCGCGGGCAAAGGCGATCTGACCGATACCCGGAATTCTCACTTCTTGCTCCAGCGCAGACACGAGATGCATCTCGATCCGGTGAGTGACCGGCTCATAGAACGCGAGATGCTGAAACAGATCCGGCTCGAAATCCGCGTCCAGCTCGTGATTCAGAACCAGAAGCATGTTTCGGTTGAAGGCTGCAGTCACCCCCTGCGCATCGTTGTAGGCCAGCTCGATCCTGGCTATCTCCTTTCGAAGATCGACCCCCAGGAGCAGCCGGTCCTCAGATTTCATGGCAGCTCGCACCCGACTCAGAAGCCGGATGGCTGCAGGCGGATAGAAGTTGCCGATGGTGCCACCAAGGAACGCGTAGATCGCGGGATGAGGTAAACCGGCAGGCCGGCCAAACTCCTCGGCGATGTCGGCCACAACCGGCTCGACGGCGAGACCGGGATACTCTCGCCGGAGCTGCGCGGCCGTCTGGTTCAGGAAGCTGGCGCTGACGTCGATCGGTACGTAGAGCTCGGCGGTTCCAGCGGCGCGCATGGCGCTGATGATGAGCCGGCTCTTTTCGGCACTGCCGGCACCCAGCTCGACCAGTGCTCTCGTCCCCAGCCCGGCGATCAGGGACGGCATCCACGCATCGAGGATAGAGCGCTCGGTTCGCGTCTGGTAATACTCGGGCAGCCTGGTGATCTCCTCGAAGATCTCGGAGCCCCGATGATCATAGAAATACTTGGGCGACAGCTCCTTCTGTGGTGCGGATAGCCCCGCGGCAACCTCGGCGAGCATGCCGGGATTCGGCTGCTTGTAGGCGTGCGCAGCCAGGTCGCTTCGGTCCACCCGTGTCACCCGCGACCAGCGGCTCGAAGGAGTCTCAGTCATCTCGGGCACACCGGAAACCGCTGAAAATCTGCCGCCTGATCGGATAATCCCAGTTGCGGAAGGTGCTACGAATTGCTCCGGGTCTCGTGGCCCAGGATCCACCGCGGAGAACCTTGTAGTCGCTTCCGAAGAACGCTTCCGAATACTCGGAGTAAGGGAAACTCTGGAACCCGGGGTATGCGAGGAAATCGCTCGAGGTCCACTCCCACACGTCTCCGATCATGCCGTAGCAGCCCAGAGGCGAGACGTTCCGCGGATAGCTACCTATGGCGCGGGTACCAAACGACAGCTGATCCAAATTGGCGAGATCCTGCGCTGGCTGCTGCTCGCCCCAGGGATAGCTGAGCTTGCCTCCAGCGGAGCTCCAGGAGGCGGCCGCTTCCCACTCGAACTCGGTTGGAAGCCGTTTGCCGGCGTACCGGGCATATGCCTCGGCTTCGTGATACGAGACGTGGCACACCGGGTGATCGGGCTCGATCTGAGCGCTGTGGTCCATAGACCGGCTGTACCAACCGTCGCCGGTCCGGGTCCAGTACATGGGCGAGCTTGCACCGGATGTCTTTACCCAGGCCCAGCCCGTGTCGGACCAGTACGCGCTCGTGGAGTAGCCGCCCGCCTCGATGAACTCCGCGAACTCAGCGTTGGTTACTGGAGCGCGATCGATCCAGAAGGGGGGCAGATCGATTGAATGCCGGGGCCGCTCATTGTCGTAGGCAGCCGACCAATCGTCGGTTCCGATATCCACGGCGCCGCCTGGATACCGGACCATGTCTCGCGGGATCTCTGCCCGGTCCGTGGGAGGGGCAAGTCTTTCGACGGGAGTGTACGGGCTGCCCTGCTTGAGCTGAAGCGTCTGCAAAATCGTTTCATTATGCTGACACTCATGCTGCAGAACCATCCGGTAGACATAGCCCTGGCGCAGCAGCGGATTGCTTTCGTCGAGCTCAGTCGCGTATAACCGCTCCAGTACGCGAGAGCGAATTTCCTCCATCACCTCGCGACATTCTGCAAAGGTCGGCAGCCGCAGCGACCCGCGCTCGCTTCGGGGATGCTCGAACGGATTGAAGAGACCCGGCATCTCGACGAACTCGACCGGTCCATCCAGGTTCCGGGTCAGCCACAATTCCTCGAAATGAGCGATGTGCCCCAGGTCCCAGATGATCGGGCTCATGAGTGGATCGTGCTGCAACCGCAGCTCAGAGTCGCTAAGTGGCTGAACCAGCAAGAGCGTTCTAGCTCGCGCTTCCGAGAGCTGAGATGCTATGGCCCGGCGATCTACTCCCCTCGGCATGGCGACCGTCGTCATGACAAACTCCGCGTTTTTCGGGCAGCTGGCAGGGTCTCTTCATATCATATCTTTGATTCTGCTACCCCGCGAGATGCAGGGCACAGTAACAGACTACAGGGGAACGTCCGGCCGGCGCAGTGGGTTCCACTGCAAGGTGGGGGATAGCCACCAACCCTTCTGTGTGCGACCTTGCAGTCTGAACCGAAGCCGAGTGTTCATGCCGACGCTTGAAACCCTGATCCCGCGCTTCAAGGCTGCCGACCGAAATACCCGGCTCGAGACGCTCCTCGATTACTCCAAGAAGCTGGCACCGCTGCCGGAGCGATACGAAGCCGAAAAGCAGCTCGGGCATAATCGGGTGCACGAGTGCCAAACCCCCGTGTTCATGTGGGTTGAGGTGGATGAAGGCCGAGTCCACATTCACGCTGACGTCCCGAGAGAATCTCCTACGGTGCGCGGATTTATCTCCTTGCTGGCCCGCAGTCTCGACGGCCAAACCCCTGACGAGGTAGCTCGTATTCCCGACGACCTGCTCGACCAGCTGGGTCTCAGCGAAACGCTGGGTATGACCCGTACTCAAGGCCTCACGGCCATCCTTCACCGCATCAAGCGTTCTGTCGCCGGGGCTGCCTGATGCTCGGCGTACTCGAGCTGGCCGGTCGGGGCAGCGGTTTCCTTCGCCGGCGGGAAGCCAGTTATCTGCCTTCCCAGGGTGACGTCCACGTGGGCGAGCGGCTCATCCGCCAGTACGGCCTTCGCACCGGCGACGACATCGCGGGCTCAGTCAGGGCGCCGAGCAAGGGCAAGAGTGCGTCGCTGGAGACGGTGTCTTCAGTCCTGGGCAAATCACCCGAGGTTCTGGGTCAGCGGCCGGAATTCAGCCGGTTAGGCGCCGTACACCCGAATGAGCCTCTCCGGCTCGAGGCATCGCCCGGGGGCGTTCCTGACTCAGATCCTACCAACCGCGTGATCGATCTGCTGTGTCCTTTGGGCAAAGGCCAGAGGGCGCTCATCGTCGCCCCGGCAAAAGCGGGTAAGACGATGGTCCTGCAGGCGATCGCCCGTGGGGTGAACGTCAATTACCCGGCCGCCGAGCTGTTCATTCTGCTAGTGGACGAACGCCCGGAAGAGGTGTTCGAGATGGAAGCGGCCGGTGTGGGCGAAGTCATCGCCTCCAGCTTCGACAACCCCGCGCAGCAGCACGTCTCGGTCGCCGAGCTCACGCTGGAGCGAGCCCGGCGTCGGGTCGAGATGGGTGGCGATGTGGTGCTGATCGTTGATTCCCTGACCCGGCTGGCCCGGGCATATAACACGGTCGAGAAGGGGACCGGCCGGACCCTGTCGGGTGGACTCGACGCGCAGTCCCTGGAGAAGCCGAAGCGGTTTCTCGGCAGCGCGCGCAGGATAGACCCGTCCCAGAGCGAGGGGTCCCTCACCATCATTGCGACGGCGCTGGTGGATACCGGCAGCAAGATGGATCAGGTGATTTTCGAGGAATTCAAGGGAACCGGGAACAGCGAGCTGGTGCTGAGCCGAGAGCTGGCGGAGCGGCGAATCTTTCCGGCCATCGATCTCGTGGCGAGCGCCACGCGCCGGGAGGAGCTGCTGCTCAGTGAGGATGCCCTGGCCGCAACCCGGCTTCTCCGTCAGAGAATTGCGGGGATGACTCCGATCAATGCCATGAACGATCTTCTAATCGAGCTCAAGCGACATCCCACGAACGAGCAGCTGATTCGAGCACTGAACGGACGCTGATCAGTTACCAACACTTCTGGCGATGGTCGCCAACCTCGTCTCGATCTCCGATTTCGGCAGCCACCTGCCCCGGACCATCACACCCGACTGCTTTGCAGTGTTCCGTATATCGCTCAACGGATTGGCGTCCAGCAGGATCAAATCCGCCTGCTTGCCGACCTCGATCGTGCCGGTGGTTGGCAAGGTGCCGAAGAATGCCGCGATATTGCGGGTGCCGGTTTCCAGCGCCTCATACGGGGTGAGCCCTGCACCGACCAGCGACTCCAGCTCCCGATGGGTTGCAAAGCCCGGGACATTGTAGATCTGGGGAGCGTCCGAGCCCAGTAGAAGCCCGGCACCTGCCTGGTGCAAAGCCTTGATCAGCTTGCGCCGAACGTCCATCGTCTTTGCTACCGATGCCGGTGTCGAGCCGGTCTCCTTGAGCATCGACCGCTTCACCTCGGCCCACTTGGACTGAGTTTCCCGGGACACGTAGCGCATTTCCGGTCGTTGCTGCAAGACATCCAGGCTCACGGACGGCACCAGGTTCTCCATCAGCACCTGGGTAGGCACGTTCCACACACGGGCGTCCTTGGTCGCCCGGACCAGCGCCGGCATCCTGGATTGGTCCAGCCTCTCTCCCAGGTTAAGTCCGAAGAATGCCGACTCCTCGGATGTTCCGCCGCGCGCCATTGCTTCGACGTACCCATCCAGGTGGTCGATCGTGATGTACCCGGCAGCGAGAGCCCGCTGAAGGCCCACCTCCTCAGGAACATGCCCCGCGAGGTGAATGCCGGCGCGCCGAGCCGTCGCCGCCAGAGTATCGAACACCTCGCTTCGTATGCCGGGATGAATCTTCAGGAAGTCGTATCCAGCTGCCTTCTGCTCCGTCACCATGCGCGCGGCCGCTTCCGGCGTCGGAACACTGTTGCCATTGAATGACGGACCCGACGTATAAATCGTGGGACTCAGCAGCTCACCTCGAGCGGCTCGGGTCCGAAGCTCCAGATGCTCCGGGTGGCCGAGCATACCGCGTATTGTCGTGATTCCTCGTACCACGTACATGAAGAGCGTACGCTCGATAATGCTGTCTGGCTGCTCGCCACTGGGAATGTGGGCATGCATCTCGGCGAGACCCGGCATCAAAAACTTGCCGCGTCCATCTATCCGGCCGCTGCCTGGGGGAACCTTCACGCGATCGCTGGGGCCCATGGCGGACACCCGGCCTCCCTGCACCACGACGGTCTGATGAGGAAGCTCCTGCTGCCGGTTCATTGGGATGACAGTCACGTCCACAAACGCCAGCGTCGTATCCGGAAGCGACCCCGGTGTCCCACCGAGGAGTACTGCAGCAAGGCTCAGGTATAACATGCGGGTCAGCTCCGGATTGCCGCCGCGCGATTGGACCGCTCGAATTCCTTCATGAACGAAACCAGCGCTTCCACCGATGCCGGTGGGCACGCGTTGTAGATGCTGGCCCGCATTCCCCCGACCAGCCGGTGTCCTTTGAGTCCATCCAGGCCCCTCTTGGAAGCCTCTTTGACGAACTTCTCCTCGAGCTCCTCCGTGGGAGCCCGGAAGCAGACGTTCATGCGCGAACGGCTGTCGGGCTGCGCCGTTCCCCTGAAGAACTCACTGGCGTCGAGATAGTCGTAAAGCTTGCGGGCCTTGTCTTCGTTGCGCTCGGCCATGGCGGCAAGCCCGCCCTGAGCCTGAATCCACTTGAATACCTCCCCCATCACGTAGATGGCGAACGTGGGGGCCGTATTGTAGAGCGACTTCTCTGCTGAATGCGTTCGATACTGCAGCATGGTCGGCAGTGTCTTCGGCCCGCGCTCGATCAGATCGTTCCGCATTATGACCAGTACGAGACCGGCAGGTCCCAGGTTTTTCTGGGCCCCGGCGTAGATCAGCCCGTACTTTCGCACATCGATGGGGCGGCTGTAGATGTCGCTGGATGTATCCGCGATCAGAGGAGAGTCGGCCGGAGCAATGGGTTCGGATGTCCATTGCGTGCCATAGATGGTGTTGTTGGTTGTGAAATGGACGTAGGCCGGGTTGGCTGAATAACGGACCTCGTCGGGCCTGGGGATCCGGTCGAAGTTGGTCGCCTCGCTGCTGGCCGCCACGTGCACCTTCCCGAGCTGCTTGGCCTCCTTGATGGCCTTCTGGGACCAGACGCCGGTGAGCAGATAGTCAGCGGTTCGGTCAGGGGGCAGCAGGTTCATCGGGATCATGGAGAACTGAAGCGAGGCACCACCCTGCAGGAACAGGACGTGATAGTTCTCGGGAATTCCGGCAAGGCTACGGCAGGCCTGCTCCGCTTCATCTATGATCCGGTCGAAAACCTTGCCCCGATGACTGTGCTCGATGATGCCGATGCCGCTTCCGTTCACGTTCCAGATGGCTTCCTGGGCCTTCCGGAGCACGGGTTCCGGCAGAACGGCAGGGCCGGCACTGAAGTTGTGGATTCGATCGCTCATATGCTTTCGGGGTGAGGGCTACTTGCCGTTGCGCATCTCGCGGCCATCGAGGGCACTGAGATCGGCGCTGATGATGTCGGGGTTGCCGGTGCGAATCTGGTTGAGTGCCGCCGATTCTGGCTGACCGTCCAGGTGTATTCGGGCGAGCGTGGCGTGAGCGCCGTGATAGATGATGTTCTCGACCTCTTCGACGTTGATCGAGGCGCCTGCCAGTACCCCGAAGACGTGTGCCAGGACA
>Ga0307413_10000941_pt1 | contig 10400 bp, 7 predicted proteins | sample DK1Ometagenome_3_FD_203714 | JGI IMG/M metagenome (GOLD analysis project Ga0307413, IMG submission 203714) | Maize rhizosphere microbial communities from greenhouse at UC Davis, California, United States - DK15-O-2 | ecosystem: Host-associated > Plants > Roots > Rhizosphere > Soil | place: USA...
TGGCAAGAGTACAAACAACAATTGAGGTCCAGGTTAGAGCAAATAGATTTTAAAGATGATGGAGATTACTCCATTCCAAGTGAGGGAATTCACCCAAATCAAATGTATGCGCAAATTAGGAATACTCAAAATTGGCTAAAGTCTATGTATAAAAATTTCGCAACGAGCTACGAAAATTTTCATGCAGGAGGTGTTGGTATGTATGATAAAATGTCCCAAACATATATGGCTAATTTGGAGGATACAACTGTTCGGGATGAAAAGGATTGGAATGGTGTATCGTTCAATACCACTAATGCATTGAATATTAGCAATTATTTACATGGGGGATCTAAAATGTGGAGAGTCAATTCTGAGCCTGATCAAAAAGTAAAAGTGGCTGCATATGGCAAACTATATGGTAATAACGGTCTTATCCCACATGAAACTCAATTACGACTTTTGGAAAATGATACAATACTAAAGAAGTCAACCATTTCCGCAAACAAAAAACAACTTACAAAAGTAATGAGTAATATAACTGATGGTTCATCAGCTGCTGAGAGCTCTCGAATTATGGATGTATTGTTTGGCCGTGATACATTCACTGCCAAAAAAGAGAAGGCTGGTTCAAATAAAACAAGTATGACTCGCGATATAATGGCGTTGCTGGGCTATACTGAAACCGAACTTAAACAAATGCGGCAATTGGAATCCTCCAATAAAACTCAGGCAACTAGGATGCTCGCATCTCTTTCTGAAATGGTAGATTTTGTACATAAGCTCCCCCCAGTTGAAAAACATAGTTTGAGGAACAGGTTGCTACTACCTTCGTTTCGGAATAACTATTTAGGAGCTGTTGATACGAAGATTAAAAATCAGCTAAATACACTGACCCGCACTTCTAAAACTCGCCAAGAAAAACGTGCCGAGACGAGCCAGGAGTTAAAGATTAGAAATCAACTGATTCATGGTACACGCGCTCATAAAGAACGTCAAGATGTGAATGCTGCAAAGTGCCGCGGGGTTGTTAAAACCAAAGATGGTACACGGAAAGTAGCGAATTACTCAAGTGTGGTACATAAGAATCCAGCATCTGCAATCGCGGAATCAGATATTATTATGCTCCAATCTATGGCACAGGCTCATAAAGCGGCCACACCACATTCTGAACCAGGGTACGACCAGGCAAATATTGATAATGCATTTGGAGAGAATAAATATTTGGATCGAAAAGGGGGAATGTTGGGGGGTAAGTATATGAATGGTATGACCGAAAAAGATAATGTACCAATTGATCTAAATGATGTGGAGTCTGGGTTGAATTAAGGATTAAAGAATAAAACACAACTAATATACACTATGGCTGAAAAACCAATTACAAATTTATTGAGTGCATTCTTTGTGAATGAATACTTAAACAAATTCAAAACCCAAGCCGCAGAAAAGGTTGCTAAAAATATATGCGATTCCACATTTGATGCGTACAGAGTTATACTCGTAAACTTTACAAATATTTTTTGTGGAGAAGGTCATAAGTATGGTATAATTTACTACGACACTGTTATGGAAAACTTTTACAAAACGTTATATACCCAATTTTATGCTGATGATCAGTACCTAAACTTTATTGATCGAACTATTTTGGAATTTTTGTCCAAGGATTTTTACAACACAATCAAGTCATTTGAAAAGAAGGATGAAATACTACGCAATATTTTGCGCGAATCAATTAAGGAATTCACAGCTGAGGTTCTAAAAGAACATGTACAACAAATTTTAACTCCCCCAAATGATAAACAAAGTATAGTAGTGCTCCTCAAAAAAAGAATGACTGCTGTGATTATTAGCCACCAAAACTTGTTTATTATGTCCCATAACTTACCACAATCCCAAAAAGATTCGGCAACTATTATTCTTGAGCTAAAAAGGCAAAACCTATACCTCGAAGACAAAATTAAAGCCCTTGAGGGTGAGAAAGTTGCGCTACGTGCCTTACTTGAACAAAAAATATCTGAAAAAAATGCTATAGCCCGCGAACGGAATCAATATTTGAGGCAAATTCGTAGCTTATTTGCGGCCCAAAAAAAATATTTGGAGGGCCAAATAGAAAATATGAATGCAACTCCAATTAGTCCATTGGTGCGACCTATATCTCCTCCGAATCAACCTCTCCCCAAAAAAATACCACATATTTTTGAAGTGGATGATTAAAATATATTTTAACTGTATTCGGTGTACAAATCATAGGGTGAATAGCTATTATGAAAATATTGGGTAAATGGGGGTAATTGGTAATCATCAGGCACTGGCTGTTCTTTTTTGTCTACTGGAATGTAACTTGCAGTAATTGGGGGTGGACTTACAACCCCAGGATCGAATGCAGGATCAGAACGTTTAAATAAATGACTGTTTAGATATGGTTTAAAGTTCAAAAAGGATTCTTTTGAAGTATACAACAAATAAATTAGCACAAGTAAAAGAATAATTATTACAGTCATCATTATGTTTGTTTTTAACATAAAGACTTGAAGTTTTGTATCCAAATCCGCAAAATCAAGACTACGTCCACCTCCGTCCATTTTGTGTATATATTCTAATATTCAGAAAAAGTATAATATTTTTAATTCAGCCATTGCACCTCGAATTAACACAATGAGTATGGTGCACTAATTTTGATGTATCAGGAATTTTTTACTTGAGTAAGTCCACACAAAAATATCTTAAAAAAGCCCTCATAAAAATCAAATTCATTTATATGTAAATGAATTTTACCTGAGTGGAGCCTCCATAAAAATATTTTGAGTGAGCCTCCATAAAAATATTTTGAGTGAGCCTCCATAAAAAATATATTCTGAGTACCCTCATAAAAATATCTTGAATGGGCCCGCATAAAAATATATCCTGAGTGAGTCTGCATAAAAATATTTTGAATGGGTCCGCATAAAAATATATCCTGAGTAAGTCCACATAAAAAATATATCCTGAGTGAGTCTGCATAAAAATATTTTGAATGGGTCCGCATAAAAAATATATCTTGAGGGAGCCCTCATAAAAAATATTTTGAATGGGTTCACATAAAAAATATATCTTGAGTGGGCCTCCATAAAAATATTTTGAATGGGTCCGCATAAAAAATATATCCTGAGTACCCTCATAGAAATATCTTGAATGGGTCCGCATGAAAATATATCTTAAATGGGTCCGCATAAAAATATCTTGAGTAAGTCCACATAAAAATATATCTTAAATGGGTCCGCATAAAAATATATCTTGAATGGGTCCACATAAAAAATATATTTTGAGTGAGCCCTCATAAATATTTTTTTGAGTGAGTCTACATAAATATTTTCTTGGGTGAGCTCTCATAAATATTTTCTTGGGTGAGTTCTCATAAATATATCCTGAGTGAGCCCACACAAAAAATATTTTGAGTGAGTCTGCATAAAAAAATATTGAGGAAAGGGTCTGCATGAATGCGATCCATTAGTAATATACTGTACGACCTCCAATTCGCATAGTTTTTTTTGACTTCTTATACACCCGAGGTATATATCCTCCCGCCTCATCAAATATTTTGTAATGGCATGAACCTCCTGAATCAATTGAGTCTTGTATCACACCACGCATACTTTTATACAAGCGGGATACATCTTCTTTATTTAGTTCCTCCCCACGAACTCGGGGATATATATTTGAATCATATAAAATTTCACATGCGAGATAGTTTCCAATTCCACATATTTTATTTTGGTCCATGAGTATAGAATATACTGACGCTTTGGAGTTTATCAACTCAGTAAATTCGGGTAAGGTTATATCCATAACGCCCACCCCCATTTCCGGAAGATCGTTCGCCAATTTTACATATCCTATGTTGCGAGACTCAGAAAAATAAACAGTTACATCATTGTCAAATGTTAGAGTTAATTTTGGATTTTCGGGTTTAGTGTAACTCCACTTACCGTTTAGCATGGCATGTATAAGTATATATTGTTTTTGAAAGTGGAGGTACAAAAGTTTCCCGCGCTGCGAAACCTCCACGTGGGCCCCAATTATATCCTTAAATTTTGCGGGTAGTACATGGACTATTTTATGTTTCAATAATTTACGTAGATGTTTCGCTGTTAAGTATATTTCGGGATATTCCGGCATAGTATATATCAATGAGTGTATACTTTTTATGTAATTTATTGTTGGCTAGTGTGGTCGCTACTATTGTTTCGAGTATTTGGGATGGCCCCTACAATGGAGATATGTGTAATGATATTCCATCTACATTGGGGGGATTCGTAGCGTTTCTGTTAACCATCCTTCTAAATGCCCTGGAATATATTCATGATTATAGTTATGACTATGTCCATTGTGGTTTAAACGAATCGTGGGTACCCCAGTAATTCCATTTGTATGAGCATTCTCCTCATTATGCTCTTTAAACTTAATATATTTACCATATTTAGCTTTTGCCTGATCCCAGTACGGCATTATTTTTTTGCAGTATTTACACCATGGTTTATGATGAAGTGTTATATTCGGGGACGAATCAAAGGACTCATTTTTCCACCATATCCAATAAAAACAAATAATGAGTACTATCACTGCCGCGATTAATAAAACAGTGGACATACTGATTTTATGATGTATATTACATATATAAAAAAAATGAAATATATATATTGCTAGTTGAGTGCATTTCAATGGGTGTTACTAAATTCTTCAAAATAGTTATACCTGATAAAAATCAAACATTTGGGTCCTTGGGCGATGAAATCACCCTCAAATCTTTGGGAAAATTTACATTGGCCATAGATGCTAGTTATGTTATTTATAATTCGGCGACCGCAACATCCTCAATGTCTTATGAAGGTAAAACTACTGCCCATATTGCGATTATTTTAAAAAAGGTACTGATGTTTGCCAAAATGGGTATAGAACAAATATGGGTGTTCGATAATCCTACCCGAAATCCCCTCAAACAAGAACGCCCTGTATCAGATGATAGGTTTCGCATGACTTCTGAACATGTATATGAGGTACAAAAGCTACTACATCTTTTGGGACAATTATATATTATTGCTCCGCCAGGAATAGAAGCCGAGCATCTCGCAGCAGCACTAACAAGACATGGATTGTGTGAATATGTTTTGAGTGGTGATAGTGATGTACTTATGTTTGGAGGTAATTTATTAATGCAGGATCGTAATAAGCCAGGTAAATATAAAACATACAACTATGATAGATTACTCCTTGCGTCCCAACTTTCTCGCGAGGACTTGTTAAAGTGTGGGGTTATTATGGGGTGCGACTTTTGTGATGGAACCCCTCGCGTGGCCGAAAGAACTGTAATCAAAAAATACAAAACAGTAGTACTTACAGATCAACAACTTCGAGCCATGGATGAATACGATAAACCTGCACAAATAGATGTAGCTGAACATGTGCAAGGCACATTAAACTTAGAGGGTGTAGATGCATTTTTAAAAGCCAGGAATTTTAAAGTGTATAATTTGGATGTGCTAAAATAATATACCCCTTCTTTTTTTTTGATACTATTGCCGAGAGGTCTCGAGCAAATATATTCCAGCCCCGCCGCAAATTAAGCTTAGCGCAGGGAATGTCCAAAACCACCATTTACCACCGACTGAATCAAATAGCTTATACATTTCTGCCACAAGAAAAATAATGGCAATAATGATTAGGGCGTAACTGATATATTGAAGTTGCTGCTTCTCCATTTTACGAGATGTATATAATGCAAAAAAAATTGTCTCATAATCTAAAAATATTATGGAACAATCTTCAAGTGTATAATTAAGCCTTAAACGCGGACACAATATATATGGCGATTGGGCATCAATCCATTGACACACTCGCGTTGATACTGTTCTTTAAGCAATAGCTCATACATATGTGAGTTGCATTAAAAAGTCACTCATAATGATGTTGTTGAGTCCATCATTATCTATGACGCCCGTGCCGGTATACCTAATACTATTATAATTCCAATATCGCAAAAGGGGAGTCTACATTTAAAACCCAAATCCATTTACATTAAATTTTGGACTCCCAGAGTATCCCCATAAAAATATTGCAGCGGTAAAATGGTACTCATAAAAATATTGCAAAAACAAAATGGTACTCAAAAAATTATATGTGTGCAAATAATGCGAAATTAAATCCTACCTACAACTCGTCGAGGAGTGAATCTAGATTTTTATCCTCAAATCCAACATATGCAGGATCTATGACAAAGTCGTTGTAGCACACTCCAATGTTTGGATTTTTGCCCATCATGATGCACGCGGATACATTATCTATATCATCATACTGGCCATTTGTAGCCGCAGACTCAATTACCTCTTTTGAGGAAGCATCACTCAATCGTAACATAAATGATTTATTTCTCTTAGTAGACCCAAATCGATCGACTGATGTAGGAAACCCTGGAAATGTCATTTCGTCAGCGTAAATCGTTAAATGTCTAAAGTTTGGAGTAGATGTTTGAGACCGCATTCCAATTATAATCGCATTGCGAGCCCCAATAATATCGTTCATTGCAAATACATCCAATATGGAATCAGTAAAGATGCGATTTTTATCTATGTACGGAACGCGTAATATACCTCGGATGTTCACACCAGAGGTGTAAATCCTATACGCTTTTTTAGTTTCCAACATTCCTGCATCATTCACATATGTTTTATCGAACTCATTAATTTGGGCATTAATTACGCCCTTTACTCCGCGAATAATTACATGCTTTAACTGATTCTCATACATAGTGCGGATTTGATCAAGCACCATATCCTCAGTTTTAAAGTATGAGCTACTTAGGTATAACCTAATTATACATTCCGGATAGTTATCAGGAGTATACATTACATATGATTGCGGATACTGTTCTTTTAATTTGGCTACAATCATGGCCATGGTAACTTGTTTTTCAACTAGTTTGTATTTGTTAATCGAGAATCTAATACAATAATTAATTAGGTTTCCAGGAGGTTTCCTATTATTTACCATAAATTCCCGGATTAATTCGGCTTCGTGTATGTAGTCAGGATGGACTGGCTCCCCTAGTTTTTCATAAAATACTTTAAATGAGAGCTTAAAATAGTCAAGATTAATCATTTCAATATCATGCACTATTTGATACGCAATAAACTTATTGGACTCAAATTGTTCTAAAATACGCAATTCCATAGTTGGATTTCCCATTTTGTCAAGGGGTTTTACTCCAAGAATTTCGTTGACCCGCGTAATACCTACGCTCTTGCCTCCCACACCCGAGGTGTGCTTGGAATTCAATACTATTTGAGTTAGGGGTTCAGAATATGACTGGGCTGCTAATATACCTACAGATCGACCATAGTCCACAAGTGCCTCAATCATTTTCATTTTGATTTCCTCACAAATCATTTTGAGCACCTCCTCAGAGATGCTGGTTCTCGTAATTTCAGCCACACATAGGTAAAACCTAATGGCAAATATTAGATTTCTACATCCCTCGTGAATGTATTGAGGTAATGAAATATTTTGTTTATACACAATACTATTAAAATAAAGGTATGGGATCTGTTTACACAATTCCTTAACTATGTTTATACTCGCGACCGGATTAATTTCCTTCGCGGGCTCATATTTTTTGATCTTGTTTTCAATAATATTTTTTAAATCCATAGGTAGTTCAGTTACATTCGTGTATGGCGTACCATACAACGTCTCGCACTTAAGTGCGGATCCAATAAAGATCTCCCGATCCCGCATCAGCTGTTGAAATTCCTCAGTGAGTAACTTCTGTACATTCGCATTATTGAATTTAGGATATGCCGTAGCTTTCGCCAAATATTTGCCCTCTAATTCATTAAGCGTTATATTTTTGGCACAATGCGGAACCTCCACGCGATATATATGTCGCGTATCAATTCCATCCCCACCGTACAATAATTGTACTATTTTTTTGGAGTTTACAATTTGACGCATGTTATTTACAATGATTGACTCAAAGTTTTTAACTGAACGTCTATTAAAATCTCCCGTAATTGGTGTTTGTAGTGAGGTGGTAGTCAACGTGTTTCTAGCCTCAATACAATAAAATATGAATTCGCAGGGAGATAACCCTACAATTAATGAGTTTCCAATATATCCCCGCGATACAGGGTTTGGATCATTTAATGCAAAGTATGCACAACTGCGCCCACCTAGTGTTAATGGAATTCGGCGACCCTTTACATCCAATTGACCAATGGCCGATGTAATTGCACAATAATTTTCTATTTTACCTTTTGCACCATATGCAATAATCTGAAATAAATAATTATACTTTGGATTAATCGCTGCAAAAATTGCCTCATATAATTCATCTCCTAAGGTGCGCAACTCATTTTTTTGTAAATCTTCATAGTGGTCGTCTACAGTAACTCCAAGTGGAGGAATAATTTTGCCCTTATATAGGCGATTTGTAATTTTATATGAGTTGTGGATTACCTTATTTTCCAGCTCCCGAATTCGCGCCATAGTTTCATCAGGTAATATAAAGTCCCGAATAGATACGCTCATTCCAGTAAAGAGTTGAGACTCAATACCTACTTGCTGCACATGGTAGATTGCCTCCATGGCCAAGTACGAGTTATATTGGTTGTTAATTATGTGAAACAGGCTATTATTGGCTGCTCCAATAGATTTTTTATCCAAAATACCGGATATATGTTCGCCATTAACAATGCGCACAAGTTTATCGCTGCTATCGAAGTTTATAAATCCCTCAAAGTTTTGATCAGCTATATTTGCTTTTTGTTGGTAATTGATTGGAATCCCCATTTGCTTTAGTACCATGGAAATTATATTCCGCCCACTACAAGACCGCGATGCAAAGGTTTTAGATCCATCATCCTCATACTCAGAGAAGTTAAAGTGTAACTTGCATCTATTTAGTATTTGCATGGCATCGAATACACATATGCGATGGTCGCTATGTGTTAGTTGTGGGGTCGCACTTAGCGAATCCTGATCAAGTCCTAATTTGGGACTAGATGTTTTGTATGAAATGAAAAATGTGTCAATTCCAGATAGGCATTCAATCTCATACATAGTTCGCGATGATTTGGAAAACAATATATTCATTTGATCTCCATCAAAATCCGCATTATATAGAGCACATACTACAATGTTCATTTTAATAGTACGACCTATGCGGTCAACTCTTATTTTTAAACTACTAATACTACTGGACTCAAGTGATGGGGCTCTATTAAAATTAACAGGATCACCATCAATATAGTCCCGCATTAATTTATCTCCATACTCAAGTTTCATAGTTTTGTTTACAGTGTCTACTAAAAACGTCCCGCCATTAGGTTTGATTAATACACTCGACCCAGGATATACTTTGGTCCCGTTCATGTAGTAGACCATAGCTTCTTTATAGTTGTACTCACGCACAATCATTTCCTGATTACATCCTTGAGCCATTTTTTGTGGAACTCCTAATTCATCCAAGCGAAGTGTCGTATCACAGGTAATATAACTTCTTGCCATGGAAACTACACGACGACCATTTAGATTTCGGCGAATACGTCCATGTTTACCGCCCCACCGAGCAGTAATACTAGTTAATTTCTTTTTGTTTGTGGATATGATTGTCTTTTTTTTGGTATTAGTAGTAGTACCCCGAATATATTCATATGCCGCAATATTTTGGCGTTCTATATCATCCCGAACCTGATCCGACATTTTTTCGGGAATCACGCTAGGAATAGCATTATTATGGTTGAATATTGCCTGTAAATAAATGGTCAAGTCATCACTAGTTCGCGTATTATTATCCTTTTTTAAATTAGGGCGAATAGTAGTGGGTGGTACTCTTAATACTGATAGTACATAATTTTTAGGATGACATTCTATTTTTTGACCCAACTCAAGTATGGTTTCGTTGGTAATTTTATTGAAGATTTTCCTAATTAAATGAGGTTGTAATGGGTCAGTACTAACTAATACCTCTTTTTTATCAGTTTCAGTTGATTCAAAACGTTTCATTACTATTGAGGTAAAATCGTCTGGATTTTTTTCAATATAGGGATGCACAGCCTTGCAATGTGTACATTCCCTCATTTTTTTACCAGTTCGGGTCATTTTGGCAATGGCATTTAATCTTTTATTTGCAGGTATACCTGCCACCGCCTTATAATCAATAATGGGTCGCCCACAAGTAAAGCAAATAATTTTTAGGTACATCAATGTTGTTTTTATAAACATTGGCGAAATAATTGGGTAATTTAACTTCATCGCGCCAAAATGCCCAGGACATATTCCCATAGGTTTATGACATGTGCTGCAAATTAGGTGCTTATCTGTAGTACCCATATGCAATGAATACAATCCATCGGGTTCGGGTATATCGGCCTCATAAAATAAATTGGACT
>Ga0307413_10000942_pt1 | contig 10397 bp, 10 predicted proteins | sample DK1Ometagenome_3_FD_203714 | JGI IMG/M metagenome (GOLD analysis project Ga0307413, IMG submission 203714) | Maize rhizosphere microbial communities from greenhouse at UC Davis, California, United States - DK15-O-2 | ecosystem: Host-associated > Plants > Roots > Rhizosphere > Soil | place: USA...
TAAAATTTACATGTACCTCATGCTGGTCCTGATAGATATGATCAATTCTTTGCGTATTAAAAGAAGAGGCACGTCGTTTAACACCGTGTACCTGATATCCTTTTTCTAATAATAATTCAGCTAAATATGATCCGTCCTGACCAGTGATCCCTGTTATAAGTGCTACTTTTTGTGTGCTCATAGATTTGAGTTAAATTTTATGATTATAAGTTATGAATTGAGAGTCCTAAGCAGATTATACTTTATTCTCCAAATTCCTTACTTCAACTTTACTTGTTTAAAATTTTCCGTGTTTTCTAAAAACCAATTGTATGTCTTTTGAATACCATCTTTTAAACCAACTTGATGTTTCCATCCCAATTCATGCATTTTAGAAACATCCATCAATTTTCTTGGTGTACCATCTGGTTTTGTGGAGTCCCAAATAATTTCACCTTTGTGACCTGTAATTTCCTGAATTATTTCTGCTAATTCTTTAATTGTCAAATCTTCGCCTGTCCCAACATTATATAAATAATCCGGTAATTTATTTTCTAAGGCAAAAACTACTGCTTTGGCCATATCGTCTACAAATAAAAATTCACGCATCGGTAAACCACTTCCCCAAAGGGTTACCGGTGCGTGATTATTTTCTTTTGCTTCATGAAATTTTCTTATCATGGCAGGCAAAACATGAGAAGTGTTTAAATCAAAGTTATCATATGTCCCATATAAATTTGTGGGCATAAGACTTACATAATCCTTCCCGAATTGATTTCTAATTGCCTGGCATGTTTTTACGCCTGTAATTTTCGCAATAGCGTACCACTCATTTGTTGGTTCAAGAGTATCCGTAAGCAGGTATTCTTCCTTTAATGGTTGTGGAGCTAATTTTGGATAAATACAAGAGCTACCCAGAAAAATAAATTTATCAACGTCATTTTGTAATGCAGAGTCAATTAAATTATTCTGAATTTGCATATTCTCCATAATAAATTGATATGGAAAATCATTGTTTGCTAAAATTCCGCCAACACGTGCAGCAGCATCAATAATAACTTCAGGATTCTCTTTTTTAATGAAATCGCGAACTGCTTGTTGATTTCTAAGATCTAATTCTTTACTCGAAGCACCAATTAAATTACTAAATCCATTTCCTGATAAAGTTCTCCAGATGGCACTTCCCACCATACCTTTATGGCCTGCAATATAAATTTTCGTGTTTTTATTCATTCGTCTATTAAAAATTATTTAGCTATTGATAATTCTCTAAAAGCCACTTCCTTTCGCAAGCCACTACTAGAAAAACGATGATCGCGTACATTATAAAATAATTCTATACCTTTTTCTTCGCAATAAGTGCGTCCGGTAAAATCCTTTTCTTTGTACTCATCACCTAAAATTCTGACATCAATTTTAAAAGATGTTAAGATGTCATTTAAATCTTGTTCGGTTGCGTAGGGAACTATTTCATCTACAAATTTACAACCTTTCAGCTGAATATATCTCTCAACAACTGTTTGTGTTGGACGATTCTTTTCCGGGCGATCCAACGTTGGATCCGTTTGCAAACCTACTATCAAATAGTCACATTGCTGTTTAGCTTCTTCCAGCATTTTAATATGGCCGGCATGCAATAAATCAAAAGCACTAAAGGTGATTCCTACTTTCATAATTTTACTTTTTTTAGTTAATAGATTTTAATTATATAACCTCTTTGTACAGCTTCGCTATTCCAACTCACATTTGTCATGAGCTAGAAATTGTAAGAAGGTTTCAAAAAAAAGACAATCCTTAAATATATAGATGTCAATTTACTAAAAATCAAATAAATAATTCAATTCTATGACTAATATACGCATTATTTTCTTGCAAAAATAATACATGAAAATTGCCATAAAAAATCAAAATGAAGGAAATGCCTTATTTTGATATAATTAAAACGTAATATTTTTATTTATCATAATTTTATCTAAAAAAAAATACACTATAAATAAAAAACATCGTATTCTTACAAACTGAAAAAAAATAAAAAAATTATAATTATTTTACATTTATATTTAAAATAAAAAGTAGAAACCTAATAATGAAAACATTAACATTCTATTTATTTTTGATTTTTACATCGACAAACGGTCAAATTATCGGATGTATGGACACTTTTTCCAAGAATTATAACCCAATGGCCGTAGAAAATGACGGAAGTTGTTTATATAAAAGTCTAAAAATACGATCTCAATACTCAATTAAACTAAGCGATTCGATAAGGGAAACATCAGGAATAATTGCTTTCGATAATTTATTATGGACACATAATGATGACCATGACAAAACGATTTACGGATTAGATTCTTTAGGAAAAATTCAAAAGAAAGTCATTTTGGACAAAGTTGTAAATCATGACTGGGAAGAAATATCACAAGACAGCTCGTATGTCTATATTGGTGATTTTGGTAATAATTATTCTGGGAATCGAACTGATTTACATATTTTAAAAATAGAAAAAAAATCATTTTTAAAAGGGAATCCAATTATAGAAACTATTTCATTTAAGTATTCTGACCAGAATGATTTCAGTTTAAAAAGACATAACACAACAAATTTTGATTGTGAGGCTTTTATTGTATCAAAAGACAGTATTTACTTGTTTACCAAACAATGGGAATCTACAAAAACCAGTATTTATGTTTTACCAAAACAATCCGGAAATTATATTGCGCAATTCAAAGACAGTCTCGATACTAAAGGACTAGTAACCGGAGCCACTTATATAGAGGATAAAAAATTGATTGCACTTTGCGGATATTCAAAAATGGGAAAATCTTTTTTATACTTATTATATGACTTTAAAAATCATGATTTTCTATCTGGTAATAAAAGAAAAATTGAACTTCAACTTTCTTTTCATCAAATCGAAGGAATTACCACAAGAGATGGTTTACATTATTACTTAACAAATGAATCTTTGATCCGAAAACCTGTTATAAATACTCCACAGCAAATTCATTATTTTGATTTAAGTCAAATATTGAATTCCTATCTATATAAATAATTCGTAAATCGAGATATAATAACTTACTTTTGCAAAAAAGTTCTGTTTTGTAAAACATTCAGAACTTATAATTTATAACTCATATTTTACAAAGTGAATTACTTATCTGTCGAAAATATCTCGAAGTCTTTTGGTGAAAGAACCTTATTTGACAACATCTCATTTGGTATTAATAAAGACCAAAAAATAGCTTTTATTGCCAAAAATGGTTCTGGAAAAACAACTATTATGAGTATTATTAATGGTTTGGATGAACCAGATACAGGACAAGTTGTTTTGAGAAAAGGAATTAGAATGGCATTTCTTTCGCAGGATAATAATTTGCAGGAAGAACTGACGATTGAAGAAAGCATTTTTGCTTCAGATAATGAAACTTTGAAAATAATCGACGCCTACGAGAAAGCGCTTGAAAACCCAGACGACGAAGAAGCATATCAAAAAGCTTTTGACGGAATGGATCAGCATAATGCGTGGGATTTTGAAACGCAATACAAGCAAATTCTATTCAAATTAAAACTCGAAGATTTTAAACTTAAAGTAAAAAATCTTTCGGGTGGACAAAAAAAACGTCTTTCATTGGCTATTATCTTAATTAATCGTCCTGATTTATTGATTCTGGATGAGCCAACCAACCACTTAGATCTTGAAATGATCGAATGGCTTGAAAGTTATTTTGCCAAAGAGAACATTACGTTGTTTATGGTTACGCACGACCGTTTCTTTTTAGAACGTGTCTGTAATGAAATCATCGAATTAGACAACGGGAAATTATACCAATACAAAGGAAATTACTCTTATTATTTAGAGAAAAAAGAAGAACGAATTACTTCTGAAAATGCCAGCGTTGACAAAGCTAAAAACTTATTTGTAAAAGAATTAGAATGGATGCGCCGTCAGCCAAAAGCGAGAACGACAAAATCTAAATCACGTCAGGATGATTTTTATGTAATTAAAGAAAAAGCGCAAAGTCGTCGTCGTGAAAACAAAGTCGAACTTGAAATTAATATGGAACGTATGGGGAGCAAGATTATCGAGCTTCACAAAATTTCTAAAAAATTTAAGGATCACGTTATTCTGGACAATTTTAGTTTCGATTTTCAGCGTGGAGAACGAATTGGAATTATTGGTAAAAACGGAACCGGAAAATCAACTTTCTTAAATCTACTTACCGGAACTCTTCCGCTTGATAGTGGTCGTGTCGTAAAAGGAGATACTATAAAAATTGGTTATTACACGCAAAGCGGAATCAACCCGAAACCGAATCAGCGTGTAATTGATATTATTAAAGAATATGGAGAATTTATTCCACTGGCAAAAGGCAGAATGATTTCGGCTTCACAATTATTGGAGCGTTTTCTTTTTGATGCTAAAAAACAATACGATTTTGTCGAAAAATTAAGTGGAGGAGAATTAAAGCGTTTGTACTTGTGTACGGTTTTAATTCAGAATCCGAACTTTTTAATTCTGGATGAGCCTACAAATGATTTAGATATTGTAACGTTAAACGTTTTAGAAAGCTTTCTTTTAGATTATCCGGGATGTTTATTGGTAGTTTCGCACGACCGTTACTTTATGGACAAAATTGTAGATCATTTATTTGTTTTTAGAGGAAATGGTGAAATCGAAAATTTCCCAGGAAACTATTCTGATTTTAGAGCTTATGAAGATAGTGCCGATGTTGCTCAAAAAGAAGAAAACAAAGCTGAAAAGAAAGATTGGAAACAAAATAATCCGACAGGAAATTTAACTTTCAACGAACAAAAAGAATATCAAAAACTGGAAAGAGAAATTAAAGATTTAGAAATTGAAAAAACTAAAATCGAACAATTATTCTCTGACGGAAAAGTAGCTGATGCCGATATCGAGAAAAAAGCCAACGAATTACAAAACATCATCAATAAAATAGACCAGAAAGAAGAACGTTGGTTTGAGCTTTCCGCTAAAATTGAGGGATAATTATTATTTCGCAGAGATTCACAAAGAATTCACAGAGTTACACAAACTCATATTACTTTGCGAATCTCTGCGTTTTTTTCTTTATGAACCTTTGTGAAATAAATCATGTTGCACATCATAAAATCATACATCAAATTCCTCTGGCATTCTAAAAACGAACATGCCGTTCATTCGCCGTTTATATTTAATTTATTGACGAAATGTTTTTATGATAAAAAACAAAAACCAGAATATTCTATTTTAAAAAACTACAGAAAATCTCTTCTTCGAAATAAAAATTTTATAGAAGTCACAGATTTTGGCGCTGGTTCAAGAGTTTTTAAATCAAATAAAAGACAGATTTCAAAAATTGCATCAACTGCCGGAATTTCTCCAAAAAGAGCTGAATTGTTATTTAGGGTTACTAATTATTTTCAGCCAAAAAATATTCTCGAAATCGGAACTTCTTTGGGTTTGGCTACTTCTGCTTTGGCTTTAGGAAATCCAAAAGCAAAAGTGATCACTTTAGAAGGCTGCCCTCAAACAGCAAACGTCGCTAAAAATCAATTGAATCAATTTGATTGTACAAATGTTGAAAATATAATTTCAGAATTTGAATCTTTTTTAATTTCTGAAAATCTACAATCTACAATCTACAATCTGATATATTTCGATGGTAATCATTCTAAAAAAGCAACTTTAGCCTATTTTGATCTCTTGTTACCAACAACAGACAATGATTCTGTTTGGATTTTTGATGATATTCATTGGTCAGCAGAAATGGAAGAAGCTTGGGAAATCATAAAAAGTCATCCAAAAGTAATTGTAACCATTGATACTTTTCAATGGGGATTTGTTTTCTTTAGGAGAGAACAGAAAAAAGAGCATTTTACAATTAGAGCATAAAAAATGAAAATCAGTATTGACTATTTATATTGATATTTTCTTACTTTTGAAGATTCTTATTTATTCATAAAAATATAAAACGATTCACATGATTTCAAAAAACAACAAAAAAGTTTTTTTTTCTTATTCTCAGGAAATAACAAGAAAATCATATTTTACAGTATTTTTCTTATTTTTTACAGCTTTAATGCAAGCTCAGTTTTCGGCAAATACCGCATTACCTAATTTAAATACATTTTCAAATGGTTTTGAACTTTATACAACAGCTAGTTTAAATGCACCAACAAATTATGGAACTGTATTAGGACTTAGCTACATCGCAGGCGGACAAGCGGTATCTGACTGGAGAACCCAACTGGCATTTGGCACCGAAAATGAATTATATTATCGCCAATCAACAAATAATTCAGGAACTGTATGGACAGGATGGAATAAAATATTTCATTCAGGAAATTTAAATAATAGCAGTGTAGATTTTCACGCAAACCATTTAACAACAAAAGAATTAGCAATCTATAGTAATGAAAGCCTTGATGGATGGGGCATTTCACATATTTATTGGAAGGGCCACTCACTAATTATGGGATCTCCAAAAGAAGCCCATGCCCATAATAGTTTAATATTAAGACCCGGCGGATCAGCTAATGGATTTTTAGATAATACATTTGACATTGATGTAGCGCATGGGATAGATAATTATGAAACTCGTATTCATCTTTCGGCATCCGGAAACTCGTATATTAATTCCGGCAACGTCGGAATAGGAACTATAAATCCAAAAAACAAATTAGATGTGAAAGGCACTATTCACTCACAAGAAGTAAAAGTTGACATGTTAAATTGGTCTGATTATGTTTTCAAAAAGGAATACAATTTACCAACCCTATTAGAAGTAGAAAAACAAATTAAAGAAAATGGTCATTTAGAAAATATCCCAAGCGAAGAAGAAGTTTTAAATAACGGAATAAATTTGGGAGAAATGGATGCTAAACTTCTACAAAAAATTGAAGAATTGACATTATATATTATAGATTTAAATAAAAAACTTGAAAAACAAAATCAAGAATTAAACACAATGAAGAAGAAATTAGAGAATAAATAAGAGTTAAAAATCGAAAAAAGGCAATTAGAAATTGCCTTTTTTCGATTTTTAAACTAAACCTATTGTTTAGCTGCTGCTGTTTCTTCAGATTTTGCTCCCATTCTGTTAACAGTATACATTGGAGCAAATTTTACTTTTAAACCTGCAATTTTTCTGTTATCTTCAGATGAAAGTCCTTCTTTTTCAACTGTATTTTTACGGCTGTCAAGCGCTTCATACATCAATTTAATTTCATCCCAGTCTTCACGAGAATAACTGTCTTTATTATCTTCTACAGTATGTACAAATTGTTGATACACACTATGAATATTTTGAGCATTTACCCAGGCAAAACTCATATCATCACCAATTTTTCCTTCACCAAACAACGCATTACGTAGTTGTTGTTTTGCACTTACAGGAGGTGCAAGAGTTGCTGCCATTCCGGTTTTGAATTCTTCATATTTCATTTTACTGGCATTTATTCTTTCAGTCTCTGCTGCATTATCTTTAATATCTGCAAGAGCCAATTGTGCATTTTCCGCTCTTCTATTGTATTCAGCTTCAACATCTTTCCAATCGGCTTTTAAATCATCTGCCGCCACATTTTTTACTGAATCTACATATGTTACATATGAGTCGATTGTTTTTTTAGCCTGTTCCTGTTTTTCATCTTTACATGACGCAAAACCTAGTGCAATTAATGCAATTCCTGATACAATTTGTATATTTTTCATAATTTTGATTTTTAAAAGTTATAAGACAAATATAGTTAAAAATTCGAGTTATTATAAATAATTACTAAAAATTTAATACTAAAAATAAAAATAATTTAATTAAAAATCAAAAATATGATAATTATATAAAAACAATCCAGAATCATATAACAACATTTTCTTGTATAGGTTTATACTTTTTAAAAAAGAATAATAAAGTAAGCTTATAAGTTATTTTATGAGTTTCAATCCTGTAACAAAAATCAATTAAAGCCTACTTATTCAATTATTAAAAAGTGTTTTGTACTTTTAAATCCAAAATTGTAAAACGAAATGGCAAATCCATTAATTAAAATAACTGACATTAAACGAAATTTTGTACTTGGTAATGAAATCGTTTATGTTTTGAAAGGAATTAATTTAGAGATTAATAAAGGGGAATATGTTGCATTAATGGGGCCTTCAGGATCCGGAAAATCAACCTTAATGAATTTATTAGGTTGTTTGGATACTCCAACTTCGGGACATTATGTTTTGAACGGAAAAGATGTAAGCAAAATGAAAGATGATGAATTGGCCGGAATTCGAAATAAAGAAATTGGATTTGTATTTCAGACATTCAATCTTTTACCAAGAACTACAGCTTTAGACAATGTGGCGCTGCCAATGATATACGCCGGACATTCAAAGTCAGAACGTACTACACGGGCTGAAGAAGTTTTGAAACAAGTAAATCTAGCTGACAGGATGGATCATCAGCCTAATCAACTTTCTGGGGGACAACGTCAGCGTGTTGCCATTGCCCGTGCTTTGGTCAACAAACCTTCTATTATATTAGCCGATGAGCCCACCGGAAACTTAGACAGTAAAACTTCTGTAGAAATCATGAAGCTTTTTGGAGATATTCACGCGCAGGGAAACACCGTGATTCTGGTAACGCACGAAGAAGATATTGCTGCTTATGCACACCGCGTAATCCGTTTACGTGATGGTTTAATTGAAAGCGATACTACTAAATAATTTTAGATCGTAGATTTTAGATTTCAGATTGATGCTGTAATCTAAAATCTAAAATCAGAAATCTAAAATCACAAAAAAATGAAAGTATATACAAAAACAGGAGATAAAGGGACAACAGCTCTTTTCGGAGGCACTCGTGTTCCTAAAGATCATATCAGAATTGATAGTTATGGAACCGTAGATGAATTAAACTCTTATATAGGTCTCATTCGTGATCAGGAAATCGATTCGCATTATAAAACTATTTTAATCGAAATCCAGGATCGACTTTTTACGGTTGGCGCTATTTTGGCAACCCCACAAGAGAAAGAGGTTTTAAAAAATGGAGAACTTCGATTAAAAAACCTTGGAATAATTGATAGTGATATTGAATTATTAGAAAACGAAATTGATAAAATGGAAGAAAGTCTTCCTCAAATGACTCATTTCGTTTTACCGGGCGGACATCCAACCGTGTCACATTGTCATATTGCACGTTGTATATGCCGTCGTGCTGAGCGTTTGGCAGTTCACTTAAGTCATAATGAACACGTTCCTGAAATCGCAATCATGTACTTAAACCGACTTTCTGACTACCTTTTTGTCTTGGCACGGAAGTTGTCGTTTGACTTAAAAGCGGAGGAAGTGAAATGGATTCCGAGGAAATAAAATTTCTTAAAATTCCAATTTTTGAAATCCCAAATTCCGAGAAAAATTAAAAATTCTTCGAATTTAAATAATATACAAAAGTTCCTAAATTGGAGGTTTTTTGTTCCTTTTTTGGAATTTGGAATTTAAAATTTGGGATTTAACAAGGAACGTTCTTAAATTTTACTAAAATAAATCAAAATTTACTTGTCTTTTTCAGTAAAAAATTTATTTTTGCACAAACTAAACAAGATAACAGATGTATTGGACATTAGAATTAGCATCTTATTTAAGTGATGCGCCATGGCCTGCTAACAAAGATGAACTTATTGACTACGCTATTAGAGCTGGTGCTCCGTTAGAAGTAGTAGAGAACCTTCAATCTATCGAGGACGAAGGTGAGATATACGAATCAATGGAAGAAATTTGGCCTGATTATCCAACAGACGAAGATTATCTTTGGAATGAGGATGAATATTAAAAAATAAACCAAAGGAAAAAGTCTCATCACAGAGGCTTTTTTTTTGGTTCTAAATACAACATTTACATATAATAGAAATACAATAAATCATGAGTTTCATAAACAGTATTATAAAAGTCTTTGTAGGTGATAAATCACAGAAAGATGTCAAAGCTTTACAACCTTATTTAAACAAAATTAAAACATTCGAAACTAGCTTAATGAGTTTGTCTCACGACGAATTAAGAGCCAGAACCGCATATTTTAAGGAAAAAATAAAAGAAGCCAGAGCTGATAAAGATGCTAAAATTGCTTCGCTTAAAGCAGAAGTAGAAAACATCGAAGACATCGACAAAAGAGAAGATCTTTATGATGCTATAGACGCTCTTGAAAAAGAAGCTTATGAAATTTCGGAAAAAACTTTATTGGAAATTCTTCCTGAAGCATTTTCTGTAGTTAAGGAAACGGCACGTCGTTTTAAAGACAATTCTTTTATTGAAGTTACTGCAACTGCAAAAGACCGCGAACTATCGGCTACAAAAACATACATCACTATTGAGGGTGACAAAGCAACATGGGCCAATAAATGGAATGCTGCCGGTAAAGAAATTACATGGGACA
>Ga0307413_10000945_pt1 | contig 10392 bp, 7 predicted proteins | sample DK1Ometagenome_3_FD_203714 | JGI IMG/M metagenome (GOLD analysis project Ga0307413, IMG submission 203714) | Maize rhizosphere microbial communities from greenhouse at UC Davis, California, United States - DK15-O-2 | ecosystem: Host-associated > Plants > Roots > Rhizosphere > Soil | place: USA...
CCGCGCCCGGCAGGTCGCCAGCGGCTCGCCCATCTGATCGGCAAACAAGAGGTACGAGAAGTCAACGCCGGAGCAGACACCCAAGGTGTGATAACCCCATGCGCGCGCATTGACGTCGAGCAATTTGAACTGTCGATTTTGGGTGTCGAATTTGTACTCGAGCTCGACCAAACCATAATAATCAATCGCGCGGAGAAAGCGTTTCGATAATTTCTCCAGAATCGGTTCTTCGATAGTTTCGACGAGAGTACTGGCTCTGCCAAACTCGGGCGGATGCTGGCGCCGGCGGCGCACGGTCATGCTTCCAACGGCGCGGCCTTCTTTAAAAAAGGCGCAGTAGGCAAACTGCTGATTGCCATCGCCCGGAATCAGCTCCTGCACCATAACTTCTCCCGGACCGACGAGTTTAGCGGCTTGGGCAAATCGTTGGTTTAATTCCGCGCGATTGTTGGCGCGCCAAGCCTTGGCCTTGGTGGCGTAAATAAAATTCTCTTTGATTGCGGGCTTGATCACCCACGGCGGATTACCGTCGACGGACTCTAATCCATCGACGTCACGCAAGTACCATGTTCTGGGCGCGGGAATAGCAAGTTGATTTGCCAGCCGATAGGTGTTGCGCTTGTCCCACGCCCACCTGACAGTCCGCCATGGCGGCGTCGTCACCCGGAAAACTTCTGCCAGCGCGGCGCGATTACGCGATAACGCGGCAACGATTTCCTCACGGGTCGGATAGAGTAGCCATCCCCTAAGCCGCAGCCGCCTGCCGAGATCGAGGAGCGAGCCGACGATCCGACTCTCTTCGCGCAGGTTGGGGACACGCGCGGCGCAAGTGGTAAATCGTGAAAAGCGCGCAATCGAGTGTTCATCGTCAACAACACAAACCGCCACGCCCTTGCGCCCAAGACTGCGAACGATGCCGAGACCCAGGAAGTCGCCGCCCAGGACGACCGCCCCCGGTGCTTCCCGCTTCCGTTGCAGCGTTCCGGGATGAGACGCTGTGGCGCGCTTGGTAATCTCTGCGACACTCATATCAGTTGTCCAAGCATCGTTCATTTTGCCGAGCTGGCGCCGGTGCAGTTTGTTAATGGACGAAAACGCGCGCCGCATAATCAACCAAGCTCAAAGCGTCGAGATCACCGGTAATACTAAGGGCGCTCTTAGCACCGTATGGCCAGCGTCCGAAGCGCGCTAGCGGTTCCTGGGAACTTTCGATGTAATCGAGCAGCCGACGACGGTTGGAAAGAGCCGTCAACAGATTCGCGTCGAGATAAATGGCGCAGGACGGTGCTGCCAAGCCGGTCTCAAGAATGAATCCTTGTTCACGCAGAAAACCGACCAACTCCGCGTCGGCGCCGCCGGCTACGCCGATAAACGGTCGGCGCTCTGCGCCGACCTCAAGCTCCCGGCTCTGCAGCGCCTGGGTGGCGCCGTCCCAGGGAATAACCCCGGCGCCAGTTACCACATTACGAAGAAGGATGGTGGCGCGCTCGGAACAGACAAAACGGATGCGCAAACTCGCGCCATGTTCGCTAACTTCAGCGCTGAAACCGGCCTTCTCGCGCCACCACGCGGCGACCTCGCGCATGGTCGTGATCCACACTCGAGGTTGAAGGGTTATCGCGGCGTCTAGAACGGCTTTCAAAGCGTCCTGGCAGTCATCGAGTAATTCAGGATGAAAAAGCAAGACGAAGAGTTCACCTCGCCTGTGAGTCTGGTGCAGCACTGCGGACCAGGCGCGGCCAATCTCCTTTGGCTCCATATTGAGGCCATCGAACATCTGCAGATCGTCTGGAATCCCAATGGGAAGTTCGACGACTTCGCCGCACAGGCGCGGCGACGACACCGCCTCCTCGCACGGCACGGGCCGGTAAAATTCCTGTAAGGTGTCAAATACCGCGGTGCTGTCCTGTCGACCCGGCAGGACATTCCACAGGATCGCCTGGTTGCTGCTATATGAGAAGCGGCTCGGCGGCAGAGCGTCAAGCAATGCTCGACTGTAGCTTAAGTACGGGCAACGAAAGCCGTCGAACTGAATGCCGGCTTTGTCGAAAGCTTCCACTGCTTTGCTGAACTGTCGGTTGGCTTCTTCACGGGAAAGACCGAGAAAGTCGATATGATCGTAGCCGTGCACGTTGAGCTCGGCACCCCAATTCTGAATCTTACGGAAGAACTCCGGATCGCGGTGAACCACGCGCCCTGGCGTTGGAAACGTCGGCCGGCACTGATAACGTTCCAACAAAGTAATGCAGCCGACGATGCGCCGCTTGGACTTGGCCGAAGTCGCGCCGTAACGACGAACCAAAGCTACGAGTCGCGCGGCAATGTAGGGCGCGCTGCGCAGTTCCAGCCATCGCGCCAGGCGCCGGGCCTTGACCCAGCGCCATCGCGGCAGCGCGTCAGCGGGCATATCTCACTCCGGCGGTTTCTTCAACTCCCGCAGTAACGATGCGATAAGCGCGGAGCAGATTGTCCACCGAATGGTGCCAGGCGAGTTCCGCCATCACCCGGCGGCGGCCGAATGCACCCATTGCATCCCGCCGCTGCGGGTCATCCATCAGCTGCGCCAGAGCGCGGGCAAATTCCAGCTCGTCATTGGGATGCACGTACACGGCCGCCTCTTGCGCCGTAAAGCGATGCTCCGGCAGATCGAAGGCGACGATCGGTTTGCCGCGCGCCATGTATTCGGTCATCTTGATCATGGTCGAGCGGTCGTTAAATGGATTGGACGGATCCGGATCGACACAGATGTCGGCGGCCCAGAGATAGCGATTTAAATCTTCGTCTGAAACCCAGCCGGTAAACCAGACGTATTCGTTTAGGCCAAGCTCGCAACAGAGAGTTTTCAAGCTCTCTCGGGCTTCTCCTTTGCCGCCGATAATCACACAGTAAAAATCCCTGCGGCCCAACTTGAAGATCAGATGGTGCAAGGCGCGCAGCAGATAATCGACCCCATCCTGATGACCCATGACGCCGACATAACCGAGGATGGTTTTCCCTAAAGCGCGCAGCCGGGGGTCGGGCGCGGCGGAGAAATCGTTTTTGATTTCCGGGCCGTTGCGGACGATCGTAATCCGTTCCTCCGGGACTTTGCCGCGCGCGATTTCGACGGCCTTGTAGGACTGATTGGTGGCGATCACGTGATCGGCGAGGCGGCAGGAGAGTTTCTCGGCCCAGACCAAGGCTTTGTGAATCAACGGATTGGGCGCGCTTCTGAAGCGGGCGTGATACATCTCCGGGGCGAGATCGTGATGGTCGAAGACAAAGCGTTTGCCCAGGATTTTGTAAAACGCCCCGATAAAAACAAAAGTATCGGGCGGGTTGTGCGCATGGATAACGTCAAAGCCATCGCGCAAAAATACCACCAGCGACAGAACGAAGCTTGCAAACATCGAGTACGCATATTCCCACAAGTAGCCCAAAACTCCGCTCGGTCCAGGCGGCGCCGGATAGCGATAAACGCGCACGCCATCCACCGTTTCACGCCAGCACTGCTCAGCCGTCGCCGGGCAAATGATCGCAATCTGATAGCCGGCATTGATCAAGGCCCGCGCCTCACGCCGCGGCCGAGGATCCTGCGGAAACGGATTATTCTCCAGCAGCATGAGCACGCGTTTACCAGCAGAGGCCTTCATATCTCCCTCGACCCTTCACATTTTCTTTAGCGACTCCGACCAAATCAACCAGAACCTGGTCTTCACGCAGCGACTCCGGTACCTGGCCGAATTCGGGGCTGCCGTTGGCGACGACAACCACTTCGGCATCGCTGAGGACATCATCTACGGAAGAACGCATCAGCGATGCGATATGCGGCAACTCGCGCTCTAGAAATGTCCGATTGGCGCCGACCAGTCTGTCCGGCTCTACTTTTTCGTCGTAAACGGTCACTTCATAACCGCGGCCGACGAGCGTTTCGATCAACGGCACGACCGGACTTTCGCGCACATCATCGGTTCCGGATTTGAAACTCAAACCCAGGACACCAACTTTTTTTCGCCCGGCGGCTTCGACCATGTGAATGCCGCGTTCGATTTGCTGCCGATTACTGTCGAGTAGCGCGCCTAGGAGCGGGCACTCGAGATCGCGCTGTTTTGCGCGGTAGATCAGCGCGCGCACATCTTTGGGCAGGCACGAACCACCGAAAGCAAAGCCCGGTTGAAGATATTTAGCGGAAATATTGAGCCGGCGATCGCGGCAGAAAATGCTCATCACCTCTTGTCCGTCGATGCCATGAGCTTTGCTGATGTTGCCGATCTCGTTGGCGAAAACAACTTTGAGCGCATGAAAGGCGTTATTGACGTACTTAACCATTTCGGCAGTGCGAACCGTCGTGCGCACAATCGGTGCTTCAATCGCACCGTACATCTGACGCACACCATCGCCGCTGGGTCGATCGAGCTCGCCGATAATGATCTGGCTCGGGTGATCGTAATCTTCGATGGCACTGCCTTCGCGCAAAAACTCCGGATTCATGCACACGCCAAAGTCACTGCCGGCATCGCGAGCCGAGTGCCGTTCGAGAATCGGCACGAGAATGTCTTCGACGGTGCCGGGCAGCACGGTGCTGCGCACCACGACGATGTGATAGGCGCCTTTTTCGGCCAGGGCCGCGCCAATCTCGGCGCAGACCTTTTCGATGTGCCGCAGGCACAAGCTGCCATTGCCGTTGCTCGGCGTGCCGACGCAGATAACGCTCATATCGGTGGTGCAAACCGCTTCGCCGGAATCGGCGCTCACACGCAGCCGACCGGAGCGCGATCCCTCCCCGATCAGCGCGTCAAGACCAGCCTCGATGACGGGCGAGCGCCCGGCTCTGACAAGTTCTAGTTTTTGCGCATTGACGTCGACGCCGACGACGTGATGCCCGTCACGGGCCAAACATGCCGCCGATACGCAGCCGACATAACCAAGTCCAAACACGCTGATCTTCATAATGAAAGGGCTTCCTTCCGCTCAATCCGTTCGGTAAACGCCCTCGCGATAACCGGCTGAGGCCGCTGAATGCGCATTTGCGAATCGATAAACAACCGATGCCAGAGCTCCACACTGAGCAGGCTCCACAACAGCGTACCGTGATCGGCAAAGCCGGTATCATGTTGATGCAGCAATTTCTCTACGAAGAGTGGATTGAACAGGCCGCGCCGCCGAACCCGGTCAGAGGACAGGATGTCGTGGACAAAAGAACGCGCGTCTTTACGGAACCAGACCGAAAAAGGCATCGGAAAGCCTTTCTTTTTGCGGTCGATTATTTCCCCCGGGAGCCAGGCCCGGCTTACCTGTTTGAGTAAATACTTGCGCGTCAGGCGCCTGATCTTAAAATGCGACGGCAGTGAGGCGGCAAACTCGACGAGTTTATGATCGAGCAACGGCACTCGCGCCTCGACGGAGGCGGCCATGCTGGTTTTGTCGCCACGCGCCAGCAGGTCATCGGCCAGCCATAACTTGGTGTCGACATAAAGCATCCGGCTTAGCGGATCACGCGCATCGGTGCGGCTTAAATGATCGGCAAAGATGGCATCGGCCGAAGCGCCATTCAAACTTGCTTTGACTTCATCATCGAGCAGCGCGGCTTTCATGTCGCAGTTGAACAGCGGAAACCAGTTCGCGAGGCGCTTCGCCTCGTCAGCCTGGCAGAGCGCGTACAGCGCCAGCTTCGGTCGGCGCAGTCCGGGAATGCGAGCGCTCGCGGAGATCGCCAAGGATCGTCCCGCGGGCGTCGCATAGCGAAACAGCGGCGATAGGCGCTCGCCCGAATAACGGGCGTAGCCGGCGAATAGCTCATCACCACCCTCGCCGGTCAACACCATCTTGACGTGACGCGATGCCAGTTCCGCCACCATGAAGTTGGCGATGCAGGCATCGTCGGCGATCGGCTGATCAAGATGCCAGATCACTTTGTCGGCTAGATCGATTAGATGTCGAGGTTCAATGATGATCTCGTGATGATCGGTGCGATAGCGATCGGCCACCATTCGCGCATAAGGCAATTCGCTGTATGCGGCGCCATCGCCTTCGAAACCAACGGAAAAGGTTTTAACCTGGTCGCCGAGAAACTGACTCATCAAAGCTACGATCGTACTGGAGTCAAGACCGCCGCTGAGAAATGCTCCGAACGGAACGTCGCTGACGAGATGAACTCGGACTGCCTCCCTCAGCAAAACCTCGAGCTGCTCGGCGTATTCTGCTTCGCTATGCTTGCCGATATGATTCTGCGCAAATGACAAATCCCAGTAACGTTTTATCGTGGTGCCACGCGCATCACGGACGAGCGTATGCCCCGGCGGCAGTGAACGGATGCCTTCGAACATGGTATTCGGCGACGGGACATACTTTAACGACAGATAGCCGCTCAGGCCCTGAAGATCCAAGCGCGCTTCTACGTCAGGGTGCTGCAGGATCGCTTTAATCTCCGAAGCGAATATCAGACGACCTTTTGATTCGGTATAGTAGAGTGGCTTAATGCCGAGCCGATCGCGGGCGATGAGTAGCCGGCGACGGCTGCTATCCCACACGGCAAAAGCAAACATGCCGCGCAATTTTTCCACGCATGCATCGCCAAATTCCTCGTATAGATGAACGATCACTTCGGTATCGCTGGCGCTGGCAAATTTGTGACCCAGGCCTTTAAGCTCTGACCGCAGCTCGCGGTAGTTATAAATTTCGCCGTTAAACACCGTGACAATGCTGCCGTCCTCGTTGGCGATGGGCTGCTTGCCGCCGTCCAGGTCGATGATGCTCAAGCGCCGCATGCCGAGACCGATCCCATCTTTGACATAACTGCCCTCGTCATCCGGCCCGCGGTGAACGATGCTGCTCATCATTGCCGCCAAGGTGTCATAAGCGACCGACTCGCCGCGATCCTGATACACACCGATTATTCCACACATGCTAAATTCCTTGTGACTTCCTTAGAGCGGTTGAAGCGTGCGCCTGGTTTGACCCTACCGCCCGCAGTTTCGGAGAAGCTTGCCGCCGCGGCTCGCCGGCGCCGCCCCCATCTGAGAGCCGGCTCAGGACCGCGGCCGTCTTGGCGGCGTTGCGAGTCGAAAACAGCCGTTCGGCGATGATGCGGTTTTTTTTGCCGAGTTCAGCCAGCAGCAAAGGCGATCTCTGCGCCCGTGCAATCGCTTGAGCTAAAGCGGACGCATCGTTTTCATCGACAAGGATCTCGTCAAGAATGCGCGGGATCTCGACGTGCCGAGTGGTAATCACCGGCTTGCCAAAGGCCATCGCCTCCGCAATCACCGTGGGAAATCCTTCGGCTATTCCGGAGCGATCATGGCGACAGGGCAGGCAGAAGACATCGCAAGCCTGAAAAACTGCTTTTAAAGCGGCGCCGCTCAGGTTGCCGAAAAACGCGACCTGCGATTCCAACCCGGCCCGGCGTGCCATGGCAAGCACGTCGACGCTCGGTTCGGCCCCTTCACCGCCGACGACCCACACCTCGATGTCGTCGCGCGCCAGTTGTTTGACGGCTTCAAAGAGCACCTCGTGACCCTTGCGTTCGGCGAAATAGGCGGCGATCAGAATGACGAACTTCTTCTGCGGACGGTAATCGGCGAGATCGACGCTAATGCGCACAACTTCGATGTTGGCTGGATCGACCTGATACCTTCCGATCAGATATTCTTTGTTGTATTCGGTCACCGTGATGATACGGTCGCAGGCCGCCAGCGCTCGCACGAATAAACGTGGATTGGGATTGCAGTACAATTCGTATGCATGAATGGTCACGGCCAGCGGTTTACCGGTTATCTTCTTACAAAAATAGCCGATGAACAGTTTGTGATCGCCAAAAGTCGCGTAGATCACATCGACCTCTTTCAGAGCGCGGGCGAAGTAACACGCCAATGCGAAATCCACGACCGCGCCGATCTTGACGGCTTCGATGACCAGCCGGATGTAGCGCAGCGGGAAGCGAACCAAAGAGGCAAACTGCATTAGCGCGACTCCGGGGACCGTCCAGCAGTGTAGGGTCCAATCCTCTTTAGGATTGTACAGCCCCTTTTGCATTTTGGTCGCGAACAGGCTGACCCGGCAGCCCTGCGCCGCGAACACTTCCAATTCACGATAAATGAAATGCTCAAGCCCCTTTTTTAGCGATGCAATGACGCCGATGTGCATGACTCGTCTCAATCGTCAGCTTGCCGCCTGGCGCCCCTGCACGCCTGCAGCGCCAAGCAAGTGATACAAGATCATCGTCAGGTAGCGTGGATAAGAACGGCGGTCTTCAAGAATTCGGTAATCGTGCCGTGAGTAGACAAAACCGCCATCAGGACGCTGAAGTTCGAGCAGGTGACTGAAACCACGCTCGGAGAGCGATCCGTAACCGCCCATGCCGAGACGGCACGCCTGGTCAAAGGCCGCCGCAAGCACGGCCGTGTGATAAGTTACCTGGCGGTAACGATCGCCGCAGGCATAGGGCGCATGGCCATCGGCTGCCAATCCCGCGGCTAGAAACTTCAAGGTGCGCAAGGACAATGAGGCCGCCATTGGATCAGCGGTCATTTCGTAGTAGGCCATCAGATCCAGGCACTGAAAGGCGTTGTATTGGTAGCATTGAAAATGCGGCCGATCGTCGGCGACAACGGCGCCGAGCGAGTAAGGAAACTCGCCGGAACTCTTTTGTGCTCGCTGCATGAAGTTAATCAGGCCGGCGCACGGGTCCAGATAGCTGCTCTCGCCAGTTACTTCTGAGAGCGCGGCGAAAAATCGTAACGCGAAGGCCGAATTATTGGGCACTCGTGCCGAGCCCTGGTTGGCGAAATAGTTGACGGCTAGTTGATCACCGATCTGTTGAAAACCAATCATATTGTGTAGAAAACCATGCCAGCGCAGCGCACTGTTAAGGAATTCACCCGCCCCGGTGTGGCGATAGCTTTCAATCAGCCCGAGCGATCCCCAGGTCCCTTCAGCCGTGGCGATTCGTCCTTTCCATTCCTGGTTCGGATACAACCACGCGCCATCATCGCGCTGCTGGCTGATCATGAATCGGGAGCATGCGATCGCCACGTCGCGGTAGCGCGACTCGCCGGTGTGTTGGAACAAACGCCAGTTAGCCAGAATCCAGTAGCCCTGCGCCTGCAGATAGTAGTAATCGTCGTTCCAGGGCAGAGGCGGTAGATAACTTTTTATGAAACGACCGATTCGGTAATTGACACGGATGCCGGGATCAGGGCCGATCAGAGCACTGCCATTCCAGTGTCGCCGGCTTATATAACGGTGAAGCCGCAGAGCCGCGGCGAGACGCTCATTGGCCAGCTGGGGATTGGAGTCGGCGCCGATCTCTTCGACTACGGTGTTAAGCATTCCGCGCGCGCTTTCGGTCACAAGGTTCATGACTTTTTCGCCACGAGAAATATTTCGGGTGCAAATAGAACCAGCCGCGCCAGCTGGGCTATCTTTCTTCGCATTGCAGGAGGTGAGGCTCTGGCGATTAATCGTTCAACCGCACATAAGTAGGACAGATAGCCGCTGCTCACGCGTGGACGCAGTTGGGCGCCGATCAAATGTCCGACCTTGGCCGGCAGGCGAATGACCGATTTGACCGCGCCAAAGCCGGTCCGTTTAAGCAACCCTGAGAGCTCGCCATAGTCGTACTCTTTCAGGTGCATTCCAGCGGATTTGTCGAGCCGAAAAACGCGCGAAACATCGGCCGGCCCAACGCTGACATGGGGTGTCGATAGAATATACCGGCCGCCTGATTTGAGAATTGCGGCGACTCCCCGGAAATGGCCCGCCAGATCATCGGGATGGAAGTGTTCAACGACCTGGTCGGTGACGACCACATCGTAATGATTGGCCGGCTCGAAGCGCTCGGGATGCACACCGTCGGAGTTGCCCCAGGATAGATTAGGCAGGGCCGGAATCCAGCGCGCGCCGCGTTCGCGCGTGATTTCCGTCGCCTTACATTCAAAACCGCATTGCGCCAGGTAGTAAATCAATTGACCCTTACCTGAGCCGATTTCATAAACTTTCTGTGGCGGCTTTCCGATAACACTCAGCCAGGTTGCATAACGTAGGGCGGGCAATTCTTGGGTCTGGCTATCGGTAACCCGATTCAGCCAGTCGAGCTCGCTGTACAATCGGCTGTAACAGGCCGCGAACACGTCGCAACGTTCGTTGGCGTCGGACTCGAGAAGCTCTTTCCTTAGAATTTTTTCCAGATTCCAGTGTCTCAAGATCATCTCCTCTGTGATGGCCGAATCCAACGAGATGCCGTAATTCGATTGATATCGTCGGATGAGTTTTGACATTGCCGGACTACTCATCTCTGTTCACCGCCCCAGGCCCAAGTGGCATCGCCTTTGGCATGCGCACGCGCCGCAACAGCGGCGCGATAGACCGCCAACGTCTGGCGGGAGACCACTTCCGGCGAGCATTCGCTATCGATCT
>Ga0307413_10000946_pt1 | contig 10391 bp, 4 predicted proteins | sample DK1Ometagenome_3_FD_203714 | JGI IMG/M metagenome (GOLD analysis project Ga0307413, IMG submission 203714) | Maize rhizosphere microbial communities from greenhouse at UC Davis, California, United States - DK15-O-2 | ecosystem: Host-associated > Plants > Roots > Rhizosphere > Soil | place: USA...
GGCCGTGCCGTTCGGCCTGGTCGGCGGCCGGCTGTACCACGTGATCACCGACTACCAGCGCTACTTCGGCGCGGGCAGGAACCCGCTGGACGCGCTGGTGATCTGGGAGGGCGGCCTCGGCATCTGGGGCGCCATCGCGCTCGGCGGGGTCGGTGCCCTGATCGGCTGTCGCAAGGCCGGCGTGCCGCTGCCCGCGTTCGCCGACGCGGTCGCGCCCGGCATCGTGGTGGCACAGGCCATCGGCCGGCTCGGCAACTACTTCAACCAGGAGCTGTACGGCGGGCCGACCGACCTGCCGTGGGGTCTGGAGATCTACCAGCGGGTCAACGCCAACGGCAACCTCGACCAGCTCGGCGGGGTCTCGGACGGCACGCTGATCTCCGTCGTGCACCCGACGTTCCTCTACGAGCTGCTGTGGAACCTCGGCGTCGCCGTCCTCGTGGTGGTGCTGGACCGCAGGCTGCGGCTGGGCCACGGCCGCGCGTTCGCGGTGTACGTCGCCGGCTACACCGCCGGTCGGGTGTGGATCGAGATGATGCGCACCGACCCGGCCAACCTGATCGCCGGTCTGCGGGTCAACGTCTGGGTGTCGATCCTGGTGTTCGTCGGCGCGGTCGTCTACTTCGTCGTGGCCCGCAACCGGGGTCCGCGTGAGGACCTCGCCGCGCTGCGCGCTGACTCCGTCGACGATGGTGACGGTGCCGCCGCCGAGTCCGATGTGGACACTCCGGCCGAGGGTGCCGACGACGGGACTCCGGCGAAGGCCGAGGACGACACCGCCGCGGTCGCCGAGACCGACACCGCCGAGGCTCCCGTGGCGACCGGCGAGGCGTCCGAGCAGACCCCCGACGAGATCGAGGAGACCGACAAGGTCGGCTCGCCGTCGGCCACGAGCACCTCGGAGAGCGGCAGGTCCTGAGGTCCGCCGCCGCGACGACGCGGCGGGAACGGCCTGGTCGGTTAGTCTGCGGTGCAATCCGCGGGCCGACGCCGTCTCGCCCAGGTCCGGTTCAGGAGGACTGCGCGTGATCTTCTCCGCGATCCCCGAGCGGTTCGGCCTCTACGATCCCGACGCCGAACGTGACGCGTGCGGTGTGGCGATGGTGGCCGACATCCGCGGCCGACGGTCGCACGGCATCGTCGTCGACGCGCTCACCGCCCTGGCCAACCTCGAACACCGCGGGGCGGCGGGTGCCGAGCCGACCAGTGGCGACGGCGCCGGCATCCTGGTGCAGCTGCCGGACGCGCTGCTGCGCGCGGTCGCCGGGGTCGAGCTGCCCGAGCACTACGCGGCCGGGCTGGTGTTCCTGCCCGTCGAGGCGGAGCCCAGGCGCAAGGCCGAGGGCATCGTCGAGCGGCTCGCCGGCGAGGAGGGTCTGCGGGTGCTCGGCTGGCGCGACGTGCCGGTCGCCCCGGACGCGGCCGGTGTCGGTCCGACCGCGCGCTCGGTGATGCCGCACTTCGGCATGCTGTTCGCGGCCCCAACCGACCGGACCGGCGCGACCGGGGCGATCGAGCTGGACCGGCTCGCCTACTGCCTGCGCAAGCGGGCCGAGCACGAGACCGCCGCCGCGGGCTGCGGCGTCTACTTCCCGTCGCTGTCCGCGCGCACACTGGTCTACAAGGGCATGCTGACCACCGCGCAGCTGCCCGCGTTCTTCCCCGACCTCACCGACGAGCGGCTGGCGAGCGCGATCGCGCTGGTGCACAGCCGGTTCTCCACCAACACCTTCCCGTCCTGGCCGCTCGCGCACCCGTTCCGGTACGTGGCCCACAACGGCGAGATCAACACCATCCGCGGCAACCGCAACCGGATGCGCGCCCGTGAGGCGCTGCTCGCCTGCGACCTGATCGCCGGCGACCTGTCCCGGCTCTTCCCGGTCGTCGACCCGGACGGCTCGGACTCCGCGTCGTTCGACGAGGTGCTCGAGCTGCTGCACCTGGGCGGGCGGTCGCTGCCGCACGCGGTGCTGATGATGATCCCGGAGGCGTGGGAGAACCACACCACGATGGACCCGGCGCGGCGCGCGTTCTACCAGTTCCACGCCGGCCTGATCGAACCGTGGGACGGCCCGGCCTGCGTGACGTTCACCGACGGCACCCTGGTCGGCGCGGTGCTGGACCGCAACGGCCTGCGCCCGGCCCGCTGGTGGCGGACCGCCGACGACCGGGTGGTGCTGGCCAGCGAGGCCGGCGTGCTCGACCTGCCGCCGGCCGAGGTGGTGGCGAAGGGCCGGTTGCAGCCCGGCCGGATGTTCCTGGTGGACACCGAGGCCGGCGTGATCGTCGACGACGACGAGATCAAGGCCCGGCTGGCCGCCGAGGCGCCGTACGAGGAGTGGCTGCACGCCGGCCTGATGCGCATCGCCACCCTGCCCGACCGCGAACACGTCGTGCAGACGCACGAGTCGGTGCTGCGCCGCCAGCTCACCTTCGGCTACACCGAGGAGGAGCTGAAGGTCCTGCTCACCCCGATGGCGACGCTCGGCGCCGAGCCGCTGGGGTCGATGGGCACCGACACCCCGCCCGCGGTGCTCTCGCAGCGGCCGCGGCTCATCTACGACTACTTCAAGCAGCAGTTCGCCCAGGTCACCAACCCGCCGCTGGACGCGATCCGCGAGGAGATCGTCACCTCGGTGCGTCGGATCATGGGCCCGGAGCAGAACCTGCTCGACCCGGGGCCGGCGTCCTGCCGGCACATCCAGCTGCCGGTGCCGGTGATCGACAACGACGAGCTGGCCAAGCTGATCCACGTCAACGACGACGGCGACCTGCCCGGCTTCGCCTGCACGATCATCCACGGCCTCTACGAGGTGGCGGGCGGCGGCGAAGCGCTCGCGGCGGCGATCGAGCGGGTGCGCCGGGAGGCGTCCGAGGCGATCACCGGCGGTGCCCGGATCCTGGTGCTGTCCGACCGCGACTCCGACCACACCATGGCACCGATCCCGTCGCTGCTGCTGGTCGCCGCGGTGCACCACCACCTGGTGCGGACCCGCGAGCGGCTGAAGGTTGCGCTGGTGGTGGAGAGCGGCGACGCCCGCGAGACGCACCACGTGGCACTGCTGCTCGGCTACGGCGCCGCCGCGGTCAACCCGTACCTCGCGTTCGAGACCATCGAGGACCTCATCGGGCAGGGCGCGGTGAGCGGCATCGAGCCGTCGACCGCGATCGCGAACTACGTGCGAGCCCTGGTCAAGGGTGTCCTCAAGATCATGTCCAAGATGGGCATCTCCACCGTCGGCGCGTACACCGCGGCGCAGGTGTTCGAGGCGTTCGGCCTGGCCACCGAGTTGGTGGACGAGTACTTCACCGGGACCGCGTCCAAGCTCGGCGGCGTCGGGCTGGAGGTGATCGCCGCGGAGACCGCCCGCCGGCACCGCCTCGCGCACCCGCTGAACCCCACCGACCGGGTGCACCGCGGCCTGGAGGTCGGCGGCGAGTACGCCTACCGGCGCGAGGGCGAGCTGCACCTGTTCACCCCGGAGACGGTGTTCCACCTCCAGCACACCACCCGCACCGGCCGCGCGGACGTCTACCGCCGCTACACCGCCGAGGTGCACCGGCTCAACGCCGCCGGCGGCGCGCTGCGCGGGCTGATGCGGCTGCGCGTCGGGGACCTGCCGCCGGTGCCGCTGGCCGAGGTCGAGCCGGTCGAGTCGATCGTGGCCCGGTTCAACACCGGCGCGATGTCCTACGGGTCGATCTCCGCCGAGGCGCACGAGACCCTCGCGATCGCGATGAACCAGCTCGGCGGCCGGTCCAACACCGGCGAGGGCGGCGAGGACGCCGACCGGCTGTACGACCCGGTCCGGCGCTCGGCGATCAAGCAGGTGGCCAGCGCGCGGTTCGGGGTGACCAGCGAGTACCTGGTCAACGCCGACGACATCCAGATCAAGATGGCGCAGGGGGCGAAGCCGGGGGAGGGCGGCCAGCTGCCGCCGAACAAGGTCTACCCGTGGATCGCGCGCACCCGGCACTCGACGCCGGGCGTCGGCCTGATCTCGCCGCCGCCGCACCACGACATCTACTCGATCGAGGACCTGGCCCAGCTGATCCACGACCTGAAGAACGCCAACGAGCACGCCCGCATCCACGTCAAGCTGACCAGCGAGCTGGGGGTCGGCACGGTCGCCGCCGGGGTGGCCAAGGCGCACGCGGACGTGGTGCTGGTGTCCGGGCACGACGGCGGTACCGGCGCCTCGCCGCTGAACTCGCTCAAGCACGCCGGCACGCCGTGGGAGCTCGGCCTCGCCGAGACGCAGCAGACGTTGCTGCGCAACGGTCTGCGCGACCGGATCACACTGCAGGTGGACGGCGGGTTGAAGACCGGCCGCGACGTGGTGGTCGCGGCGCTGCTCGGCGCCGAGGAGTACGGCTTCGCCACCGCGCCGCTGATCGTGGCCGGCTGCGTGATGATGCGGGTGTGCCATCTGGACACCTGCCCGGTGGGGGTGGCGACCCAGAACCCGGTGCTGCGCGAGCAGTACACCGGCAAGGTAGAGCACGTCGTCAACTACTTCCGGTTCGTCGCCGAGGAGGTCCGCGAGCTGCTCGCCGAGCTGGGCTGCCGCACGCTGGACGACGCGATCGGCCGCGCCGAGCTGCTGGACGCCGATGCCGCGACGGCGCACTGGAAGTCCGCCGAGCTGGATCTCGCGCCGGTGTTCGCGGTCGCGGAGAACCCGTACCGCACCGCGCGGCGGCGCACCCGCGGACAGGACCACGGCCTGGACGCCGCGCTGGACCGCACGATCATCCGGCTGGCCGACGCCGCGCTGCAGGACTCGCACCCGGTGCGCATCGAGCTGGGCGTGCGCAACGTCAACCGCACGGTCGGCACGCTGCTCGGCGCCGAGGTCACCCGCCGCTACGGCGGCGCCGGTCTGCCCGACGACACCGTGCACCTGACGCTGACCGGCTCGGCCGGCCAGTCGCTGGGCGCGTTCCTGCCCGCCGGCATCACCATCGACCTGGTCGGCGACGCGAACGACTACGTGGGCAAGGGCCTGTCCGGTGGGCGGATCATCGTGCGGCCCGACCCGGCCGCGCCGTTCGCGGCCGAGCGGCAGGTGATCGCCGGCAACGTGATCGCCTACGGAGCGACCGCGGGGGAGCTGTTCCTGCGCGGCCGGGTCGGTGAACGGTTCTGCGTGCGCAACTCCGGCGCGGTGGTGGTCGCCGAGGGCGCCGGGGACCACGCCTTCGAGTACATGACCGGCGGGCGGGCCGTGGTGCTGGGGCCCACCGGGCGCAACGTCGCCGCCGGCATGTCCGGCGGGGTGGCGTTCGTGCTGGAGCTGGACGAGCGGCTGGTGAACCGGGAGATGGTGACGCTGCAGCAGCCGGACGGCGACGACCTGGCCTGGCTGCGCACCGTCGTCGGCCGGCACCGCACGCTCACCTCGTCGGCTGTCGCCGCGTCGCTGCTCGGCGACTGGCCGCGGCGCTCGGCGGCGTTCACCAAGGTCATGCCGCGCGACTACCAGCGGGCGCTGTCCGCCGCCCGGCTGGCGCGGGCCGAGGGCCGGGACGTGGACACCGCGCTGATGGAGGCGGCCCGTGGCTGACCCGAGGGGTTTCCTCGCCCACCGGCGCGCGGACGCGGCGAAGCGGCCCACCGAGGCCCGGCTCGGTGACTGGCGCGAGGTGTACGCCGAGCTTCCCCCGCCGGTGCGCGACGCGCAGGTGCGGGTGCAGGCCGGCCGGTGCATGGACTGCGGCATCCCGTTCTGCCACTCCGGCTCGGCGGGCTGTCCGCTGGGCAACCTGATCCCGGAGTGGAACGACCTGGTCCGCCGGGACGACTGGACCCGGGCCAGCGACCGGCTGCACGCCACGAACAACTTTCCCGAGTTCACCGGGCGGCTCTGCCCGGCGCCGTGCGAGGCGGCCTGCGTGCTGGCCATCTCGCCCGACCTCGGTGGCGCGGTGACGATCAAGCGGGTCGAGGACACCATCGCCGAGGTGTCCTGGGAGCGCGGCATCGTGCGGCCGAGAACCGCGACGGTCAGCTCCGGGCGACGGGTCGCTGTCGTCGGGTCCGGTCCCGGCGGGCTGGCCGCGGCGCAGCAGCTGACCAGGGCCGGGCACGAGGTGGTGGTCTACGAGCGCGACGACCGGCTCGGTGGGCTGCTGCGCTACGGCATCCCCGAGTTCAAGCTGGAGAAGTCCACACTGGACCGGCGGTTGAACCAGCTGCGCGCCGAGGGCACCCGGTTCGTGGCCGGCTGCGAGGTCGGCATCGACCTGACCGCGGAGTCGCTGCGCGACGGCTACGACGCGGTGGTGCTCGCGGTCGGCGCGCTGCGCGGCCGGGACGTCCCCGAAGTGCCCGGCCGGTCCCTCGACGGCGTCCACCTGGCGATGGCGCACCTGGTCGCGGCCAACCGGGAGTGCGCGGGCGACGGCCCCACCTCGATCGACGCGCGCGGCAAGCACGTGGTGGTGATCGGCGGCGGCGACACCGGCGCGGACTGCTTCGGCACCGCGACCCGGCAGGGCGCGCTGTCGGTGACCCAGCTCGACCAGTACCCGCGCCCGCCCGAGGCCCGCGACGACGAGCGCAGCCCGTGGCCGACCTGGCCGTGGGTCCTGCGCACCTATCCGGCGCACGAGGAAGCGGGGGAGCGCGGCTTCGGCGTCGCGGTGGAGGAGTTCGTCGACCGCGGCGACGGCACGGTCGGCGCGGTGGCGTTGCGCGAGGTGGCGGTCGAACGCGACGGGCACGGCCGCCGGCGGGTGGTGCCGCGCAACGACCGGGTCCGCCGGATCCCGGCCGATCTGGTGCTGCTCGCCGTCGGGTTCGAGGGTGTCGAGGAGATGCCCCTGCTGGACGGTCTGGGGCTGCGACTCACCCCGCGGGGCACCCTGTCCTGCGGCACCGACTGGCAGACCGGCGCGCCGGGTGTCTTCGTCTGCGGCGACGCGCACCGCGGCGCCTCGCTGGTGGTGTGGGCGATCGCCGAGGGCCGCTCGGTGGCGCACGCGGTCGACGCCCACCTGACCGGTTCCTCGGCCCTGCCCGCCCCGGTCCACCCCACCGCGCTGCCGCTGTCCCCGGCCTAGCGGACGCCGCGGGTTCGGCGTTCGGGCGGCGAGTTGCGGGTCAGCCGGAGAAGACGTCCTCGCGGGCGCGTTCCAGCCCGGCGTTCAGCGCGCCGCGGACCACCGGGTTGCCGGACACCTCGGTGACGGTGACCCGGGGGTGCACCGGACAGATCTGCGCGACGGCCCGTTGTACCCGCTCGGCGAGCGGTGCGCCGCCGGCCCGGCCGAGCCCGCCGGCGAGCACCAGCAGGCCGGGGTCGAGCACGATCGCCACCGAGGCGACACCGTAGGAGATCCGGGTGGCCAGCTCGTCGAGGAACGGGCCGCCGCGGTCCTCCTCGGCCGCCGCGGCCGCGACGCACTCGCGGGCGCTCGGCGCGTCGAAGCCGTGCGTGCGGGCGAGGTCGAGGACCGCGTCGGCGCCGACCAGCGAGCCGAAGCCGCCGCCGAGGGACGGCTTGCCCCAGGACAGCGAGGTGCGCACGGTGTCGGGCAGTGGCACCCCGGGCACCGGCAGGTAGCCGAGCTCGCCGGCACCGCCGGACGCGCCGCGGTGCAGCCGGCCGCCCAGCATGACGGCGAGACCGACACCGCGGTCGATCCAGACCAGGCCGAAGTCGTCGGTTCCGCGGGCCGCGCCGGACACGCCCTCGGCGACCGCGACCAGATTGACGTCGTTCTCGATGACCACCGGCCGGCCGAGGTCGGCGCGCAGCGACTCCAGCACACCGTTGTGCCAGTGCGGCAGGTCGAAGGCGAACTGCACGTCGCCGCTGCGTGGGTCGACGATGCCGGGGGTGCCGATGACGACCGCGCCCAGCGACGCCGCGCCGATGCCGGCCGCCTGGCAGGCGCGCATGACCGCGGTGTGCACCACCAGCACCGGGTCGCCGTCACCGTTGGGGTCGACCGCGACCTCCGCGGCGAGTGAGCCGGTGATGTCGGCGACCCCGGCGGTGACCGCGTTCGGTCCGACCTCGAGCCCGATCACGTAGGAGCTGGCCGGCACCACGCCGTAGAGCGCCGCGTTCGGCCCGCGTCCGCCCCCCTGCTCGCCGACCACCTCGACCAGTCCGCGCTGTTCGAGGCGTGCCAGCATCTGTGACGCGGTGACCTTGGACAGCCCGGTGTGCTCGCCGATCTGCCCTCGGGTGAGCGGCCCGTCGGAGATCAGCAGATCCAACGCGGCGCGGTCGTTCAACTCCCGGAGCAGTCGGGGTGTGCCCGGACGTCTCGCCATCGTGCGCTCCTGCGGTCTCGGTCCGTTAACAAGGGCTGTACTAATAGGAAAGTTTCCTGTTAGTTTGGCTCCGGGTCAACACGGGCGGTACCGGCGAACGTCGAAAGGGAGTCCCAGCAGTGAAAGTCATCCCAGTTGTGGTCACGGCCACCATGATCGCCGTCGCCGCCTCGGCGTGTGGCAGCGACACGGGAAGCAGCCCGTCAAGCGGCCAGAGTCAGGATCCCGCAACCCTGACCGTCTGGCAGATGGGCGCCGGCAGCCCCGAGCAGACGGCGTTCCTGGACTCGGTCGAGACCGAGTTCAAGACCAAGCACCCGAACACCGATGTGGTGATCAAGTACATCCCGTGGCCGCAGGTGGCGACCACGTTCCAGAAGGCGGCGAGCGGTGGTGAGGGCCCCGACGTCACCGAGCTCGGCAACACCGACGTGCAGTCGCACATCGACCAGGGCAACCTCGCCGACATCACCGACAAGGTGAACGGCTGGTCCGAGGGCAAGGACCTGAACAAGGGCGCGCTGGCCAACGACCAGTCCGCGGACGGCAAGACCTTCGGTGTGCCGTGGTACGGCGGCGTGCGGGGCATCTGGTACCGCAAGGACTGGTTCTCCGAGCTGGGCATCGCGGTCCCCACCAACTGGGAGGAGCTGCGCGCGGCGGCCAAGAAGGTCGCCGACGGCAAGGGCGTTCCGGGCATCGGCGCGCCGAGCGACCAGACCAACGCGATCCTGAGCTTCGTCTGGGGTGCCGGCGGCGACGTCGCGGTCAAGGACGGCGACAAGTGGGTCGGCAAGCTCGACCAGCAGGGCGCCCGTGAGGGCGTCGAGTTCTACACCGGCCTGGTCACCAAGGACAAGGTCGCGCCGGACACCTATGTCGGCAAGAACGAGCTGCAGGGTCCGCAGCAGGACTTCGCGCTCGGCAAGCTGGGCATGTACATCGACGGCAGCTGGGCGCTGCCGCAGCTGGAGAAGCTCAACCCGGCCGACGTGGGCAAGTGGGGCACCTTCCCGATCCCGGGCAAGTCCGGCGGCACCGCTCCGGTGTTCTCCGGTGGTTCCGACCTCGCCGTGTGGAAGGACAGCAAGGCCAAGGACGTGGCGTTCGACTACATCACCGTGCTCAACAGCAAGAAGAACGCGCAGGCCTTCGCCGACACGCTGAAGTTCCTTCCCCAGTTCGACGACGTGCTCAAGGGCGACAAGTACGCCAGTGACCCGGTGATGGGCGCGTTCGCCAAGGCGGCCGCGGGCGGCGTGAAGTTCACCCCGACCAGCGCCGGCTGGGCCGAGTTCGAGCAGGCGAAGAAGGTCATCCCGAACACGGTGAAGTCGATCATGCAGGGTCAGCCCGCGGACGCGGAGCTCGCCAAGGCCAACGAGCAGGCCAACGAGCTGCTCAACGCCTCCTCCTGAGCACTGCCGACAGTGATCATGACCGACACCGCGATCCGGCCCGCGCCGAGCCGGGTGCGTCCCGGCCCGGCGGGGCCGGGTCGCACCCGGCCCCGCGTGGGGCCCTACTTCCTGATCCTGCCCACCCTCGCGGTCATCGGGATCCTGCTGTTCTGGCCGATGATCCAGATCGGCCGGATGTCGACGCAGCGCATCGGCAACCGCCAGCTGCGCGGCGAGCCCGCCGAGAACGTCGGGATCGACAACTTCACCGCCATCGCCGGCGACGAGTTGTTCTGGACGGCGTTCAAGCACACCGTGTTGTTCTGTGTGGTGGCGGTGAGCGCGACCATGCTGATCGGCACCCTGGTCGGCCTGCTGCTCAACAGGCTCGGCCGTCGGTTCGCGCCGGTGGTGGCCGGCGGCGTGATGATCGCATGGGCCACCCCGCCGATCACCGCGGCGATCATCTTCAGCTGGCTGTTCGGCAGCACCGGCGGGCTGGTCAACCACCTGCTCGACGCGCTGCCGGACGGGCTGGTCGGCGGCGGATGGGTGGGCTACAACTGGTTCGCCACCCCGCTGCCGACCTACACCGTGCTCACCATCTGCGTGGTGTGGCAGTCGTTCCCGTTCATCGCGGTGTCCGTGCTGGCCGGCCTGCGGAGCATGCCGAGCGAGCTGCTCGAAGCGGCCAGAGTGGACGG
>Ga0307413_10000947_pt1 | contig 10387 bp, 10 predicted proteins | sample DK1Ometagenome_3_FD_203714 | JGI IMG/M metagenome (GOLD analysis project Ga0307413, IMG submission 203714) | Maize rhizosphere microbial communities from greenhouse at UC Davis, California, United States - DK15-O-2 | ecosystem: Host-associated > Plants > Roots > Rhizosphere > Soil | place: USA...
TAGCTGAAGCCCGCGCCGGTCAGCGCGGACAGCCCGCTGGTCGGGTCGCCCGGCGCGCAGTTGGTGACGATGCCGCCGGTGAGGGTGCCGAAGTCGACCACCACGGTCACCCCGCCGCCGCCGACGCACGCCGCCGCGGCAGCCGGGGCCGCCGCGGCGGTGACCAGCGCGGTGGCGACGGCCGCCGGTACGGCGAGTGCCGCGATCAGGCGCCTCACTTCGACTCCCGCCGACGACGGGTGAACAGCACGGTGACGGTGCCCGCGGCGAGCAGCAGACCGCCGAGCGCGAGCATCGGACCGGGGCTGGCACCGGTGGCGGCCAGCGCGCCCGGCCTGCCCTGCGGCACCGGCACGACGCTGGCGCTGGTCCCGGTGCTGGTCGGGGCGGGTGTCGTGGTCGACGTCTCGGACGGGGGCGCCGTCGGGGTCGTGGTCGGGGCTGTGGTCGGGGCTGTGGTCGTGGTCGGGGTTGCGCAGTCCAGCACCGGGACGTTCGCGCTGGAGCCGTCGCCGGTGAGCGCGGTGAGGTCGGTGTCGGTCAGGCCGAGCAGCGCCTGCGCGGTCGCCCGTGGCGCGGTGCCCCGGACGAACTCGGTCGCGTCGAACGCGATCGCGCCGCGGTCGCCTGCCGCGCCGCTGCAGTCGACCTGCAGCCCCAGCAGGAAGTCGCGGGCGTCGTCGGCACCGGTGTCGTCGCCACCCAGACGCAGCGCGGTTGCGGCCACACCGGTGCTGTTGGCGTTGCTCACCGACTCGCCCGGCACGTTGCTGAGGAAGCCGCCGTCGTCCTGCTGCACCTCCCCGAGCCAGGCGACCGCCTCGGCGGCGTCCGCGGTGTCGCCGGCGGCGAGCAGGGCCTGCACCACCACCGCGGTCGCGTCCACGTCCGGGTCGCAGGTCTGCTGACCGAAGTCGAGCGGGAACCCGCCCTCCGCGCACTGGCTGGCGGCCAGGAAGCGCACCGCGTCGGCCGGGGCGGTGCCCTGCCGCTCCAGGACGATGATCGCGAGGGACTGGGAGAAGGCGTTGCTGAAGTCCGCGGGCGGGTCGAACGACGTCCTGTCGCTGAACCGGCCGGACTCCACCTTCAACGCGGTGAGCCGGGCGATCAGATCAACCCCGCCGAACGAGGTCGGGTCGAGCCCGCGCACGTCGGCGACCAGCGCGAGCTTGGCGAGCGAACCGGCATAGGAGTCGGCAGCGCCGTCCCCGACGTAGCCGGTCAGGTTCGCCGGCTCGGCGAGCCATGCGGTGGCCGCGGCGGCCCGGTCGGCACCGACCTTCGCGGCGTCGAGGCCGAGGATCACGTCGGCGGTCAGGCCGTGGTCGGGGTAGGCGACACCGTCGAAGACGGTCTCCATCCGCTCGCCGTCGACCAGTTGGCGGGCCAGCCAGCCAGCGGCGGCCTCGGTCGGCACGGCGGTGGGGGGCTGTGGGTCGGCGATCGCCACGCCGGCGGGCGCCAGCAGTAACAGTCCGGTGAAAACGGCCCCTCCCAGGGCCGGAAGAACGCGCACGTCATACGCCTCTCGCGAGCGCAAGGCGCGATACGGAACCGGCGGAGCCTTCGCTCCGGGCTCCGACCCGCATACCTCGACGGTGTCAGGAGCACAGCCGTGACCAGCGGGTAATCGGGCTCGTCGCGTGGAGCGACCTACCGTTGCGGGTCAGCGCCGGAATCTGGACCGGACTTCCCCCGCTGGACACGGATGATGCAGTTGTCTCGCCGCCGATCGTCGACCACCGCCACCACCGGTGTCAATGCGACGCAACCGACACCCCCGGCCGGTGACGGCGATCACACCGGCGGCTGGGTCTGCACCGCGGCCCGCGCGGAGCGCACCGTCTCGTCGCGGTCGTCACCCAGTCCGACCAGCAGGTTGATCGCCAGCGGAGCGTAGATCTGGAACACGCCGTCGCCGTCTGGACCGAACACGCCCGCGAGTTCCAACAGCACGTAGCCGTGGATCACGCTCCACACCTGGCCCGCGGCGCTCGCCACGTCGTCCTCGCGGATGCGGCCGGCGGCCATCGACCGCTGCACCAGCTCCACCAGTTGCTCGAAGGTGGCGTCCGCCTCGGCCAGCCCGGTGCCGGCACCGTGCGTGGTCAGGCCCTGACCGAACTTCGCACCGGTGCCCGGGGCGGAGACGCCGAACATCAGCCGGTACCGCTGCGGGTGGGCCAGCGCGTGGTCGCGGTAGGCGAACCCGAGGGCGAGCAGGTCGGCGATCGGGTCGTCGGTGCGTTCCACCTCACCGAGCCGGCCTCCGAACTGGACGAACGCCTCGCGCACCAGGGCCTCGTACAGACCGGGCATGCCGCCGAAGTGGGTGTACACCGCCATCGTGGAGGCACCGATCTCGGCGGCGAGCTTGCGCGCCTGCAGGCCCTCCGGCCCGTCCTGCTCCAGCAGACGCAGCCCTGCCTCGATCAGACGTTCCCGTGGCGTCACCCACCCATGCTGCCATAACCGCGTTATTGTCGGCTGCTCAATCCATCGTCGACCGGAAGTGCGCCATGAGCACCGCGCCCGCGACAGCCGCCGGCAGGAGACCTCGCGGACCGGCGATCGACGCATTCCCGGTATTCCGCGACCGGAGCGCACGACGGCACGCTGTCCACCACCACTCGCGGCACGGGCCGGACCGGCAGGCCGGGGCGCGGCACGACGAGGCGCCCGGGTCACCGGGCGGAGACGGACTTCTCCAGCTCCGCGAGGTCGCGCTCGGCGAACAGCCGGTGGTGCCACTCCTCGCTGACGATCGCGCCGATGCAGCGACGCACCGGGTAGGCGTCGGTGCGCGGGTAGTGGTTGCCGGGCACCGGCGTGGTCTCCTCGGCCAGCCGCTCGTCGGTGAGCTCGGTGATCACCTTCGCGACGACCGCCATCCGCTCCGCCCGCACGGCCAGCACCTCGTCCAGGTCGGGCCGCGCCTGCGGGTCGTTCGGAACGTCCGGACCCGGCGTCATCGCCGTGTGCGGCAGGCCGAGCGGGTGGTACGGGTACGGCTCACCCAGCACCGCTCGCAGCACCCACGAGTCGGTGGCGAACACCAGGTGGCGCAGCGTCTCGATGAACGACCACTCGCCGTGGACCCGCTGGTGCAGCAGGTCCGGTGGCAGGAGGCGGGCCCGCTCGACCGTCTCGTCCCACAGTCGTTCCAGCACCGGCCAGGCCGTCCGGTAGCCGTCGGCCGTCCTCGGCCGCATCAGCTGCCGTTGCGGGTACCGGCGGTCCAGCTCGGCCTCCACGTACGGCGTCACGTCGACACCGTTGACCACCAGGTTGCTGACGTCGCCGTCGATGACCACGTCGGCGACCAGGGCGCCGCGGATCATTGCGCCGGTGAGGTCGACCTCGACGAACCTGGCCCCGGACAGATCGACGCCGTGGAAGTCGGCGCCACGCATCTCGCGATCGGTGAACTCCTGCGTCATACGGCCAGCCTCTCACCGGGCGCCGACGTTCGCTGATGACCGCGAGGCGGTCGAGGCACTAGCGTCGACGGCACTGGCGCGAGGGGTTGGGGGACAGACGGTGCTGACGGACGTGGTCGACTGGTTGCAGCAGCCGGTGTTGCGCGCGCTCGGCGCGCCGGTGAGCCGGGCGGAGCTGATCGGGTTCCTCTCCGGCGTGCTCACCGTCTACCTGGTGGCCAGACAGAACGTGCTGAACTGGCCGATCAGCATCGTCAACGTGCTGATGTACCTCCTGGTCTTCTGGGTGTCCGGGCTGTACGCCGACTCCGGGTTGCAGCTGGTCTACCTGGCGCTCGCCGGCTACGGCTGGTGGCAGTGGCTGTTCGGCGGCCGCGACCACAGCCGGCTCACCGTCACCCGCACCACCCGCGTCGAGTGGCTGTTCCTGGCCGCCGCCGGCATCGCGATCACCGCGGTTCTGTGGGTGATCCTGCGGAACCACACGAACTCCACGGTGCCGCTGGCCGACTCGGTGACCACCGCGCTGTCGCTGATGGCGACCTACGGGCAGTCCCGCAAGAAGGTGGAGAGCTGGTGGCTGTGGATCACCGCCGACCTGATCTACATCCCGCTCTACGGCTACAAGGACCTGTGGCTGACCGCGTTGCTCTACCTGGTGTTCCTGGCGCTGTGCGTGCTCGGCCTGCGTGAGTGGACTCGGGCGGTGCGACGCGAACCGGAACCGGTGGCGGCGTGAACCGCTGTCGGACCGGGCTGGTCATCGGCAAGTTCTACCCGCCGCACGCCGGCCACCACCTGCTGATCGACACCGCCGCGGCCGTCTGCGACGAGGTGGTGGTCGTCGTCGCGCCGTCGTCGGCCGAGTCGATCCCGCTGGAGCTGCGGCTGGCGTGGCTGCGCGAGGTGCACGCCGGGGCGCGGGTGCGCTTCGTCGGGCGGCACTGCGACCTGCCGATCGACTACCACGACCGGGAGATCTGGGACGCGCACGAGGCGTTCTTCCGCGAGCTCGTCGGTGATGCGGCCGTTGACGCGGTGTTCAGCTCGGAGAGCTACGGCGAGGAGCTCGCCCGGCGGTTCGGGGCCGCGCACGTGTGCGTCGACGCCGACCGCGCGGGCATCCCGGTCTCCGGCACCGCGGTCCGGGCCGACCCGGTCGCGCACTGGGACGCGCTCAGCGCGCCGGTGCGGGCCTGGTTCACCCGCAAGGTCGTGGTGCTCGGCGCCGAGTCGACCGGCACGACCACCATGGCCGCCGCGCTGGCCGCGCGGCTGCGGGAGCGCGGCGGCATCTGGGCGCGTACCCGCTGGGTGCCGGAGTACGGCCGGGAGCTGACCGAGGTCAAGCTCGCCGCGGCCGTCGCCGCGGACCCGACGTCGACCATGCACGACCTGCGGTGGGACCGCGCCGACTTCACCGAGGTGGTGAAGGCGCAGAACGCCGCCGAGGACACCGCGCTGCGCGACGGTTCGCCGGTGCTGGTGTGCGACACCGACGCGTGGACCACCCGGGTGTGGGAGGAGCGCTACCTCGGGTCGTCGTCGCCCGAGGTGGCCGCCGCGGCCCGGGTGCCGTCGCTGTACCTGCTGACCGGCCACGAGGGCGTGCCGTTCGAACAGGACGGCATGCGCGACGGCGAACACCTGCGGCCGGCGATGACCGCCCGGTTCCGCGCGCTGCTCGCCGCGCAGCCCGCCCCCGTGGTGGAGCTGCGTGGCCCGCACGAGGAGCGGCTGCGCACCGCCGAGTCCGCTGTGAACAGACTGCTGGCGGCCGGCTGGCGGCTCGCCGACCCGATTTCGCCACGTGGTTGACCGCGGTCGAGCAGCGGTTCGGGGTTGACCCACGACACAAGGGCCTGTTCCGTATTGAGGCGACGAGGCTTCCGTGTTCGGTCGAGAGCCAGTGTGATGCGGACTGCCTACCGGGATAGCGGCACATCGGGTGTCCGATTGCGGCAGAGTCACCGCCGGCCGCGGGCGTAGGACTCGCGGACCAGGGCGACCAGCTCGCGGGCCAGGGACGGCGGGTCGTCGCGCCACCAGGCGAGCCACACCTGGATGGGCTCGGCGTCGACGACCGGGCGGTAGGCGACACCCGGGCGGGGGTTCTGGTTGGCGGTGGCCTCCGACGACATGCCGATGGCCTGGCGGGCGGCGATCAGGGTGAGCCACTCGTCGGTGCCCCGGGACCGGCGAATCTTCGGCGCCTGACCGGGTGGCCAGAGGTCCGCGGTGGTGGTGCCGGTGCGCTCGTCGACCGCCACGGTGAACCGTGACAGGTCGGCCAGGCGCACCGCGCGTTTGCGGGCGAGTGAGCTGCCGGTCGCCATCGCCGCGTACCGGGCCTCGACGCCGACCAGCGCGGACTCGAACCGCCGCGAGTCCACCGGTCTGCGTACCACGGCGATGTCGGCGATCCCGTCCACCAGCCCGGCGGTCGGCGTGTTCGAGTTGACGAACACCAGCGGGGTGTCCGGATGTTCGGCCGCCCACCGCCGCTGCAGGTGGGTGGTGTGCTTGCCCAGCGCCGACCAGGCATAGCCGACCCGCAGCTCCCGGCCGGCCTCGGTCATCGACCGCTCGAGCTGGTCGACGTCGTCCAGGATGACGCGCGCCCTGGCCACCACCCGGTTGCCGGCCGGGGTGAGCGCGACGTGTCGGGTGGTGCGCTGCAGCAACCGGACGCCGAGCACCTGCTCCAACCCGGCGATCGCGCGGGACACCGCCGCCTGGGACACCCCGAGCACCGGTGCCGCCTCGGTGAACGAGCCTGCGTCGACGACGGCGACGAGCGCGCGGAGGTGACGCAGCTCCAGACTCATGCGTCGAGCGTATGCGACGGTCGATTGGTGCATTTCCCGAATCACACAGCGGGTCGCACGCTGGCGGTATGACCACCACCACCGTTGTACCGATCAGCACCCCCGGCCCGACCCGCCGACCGGTGGGCCGCGCGGTGTTGACCATGATCGGCGGCGCGGCGTCCAACCAGGTCGGTGCCGCGGTGAGCGCGCATGCCTTTCCGGCGATCGGCGTGCCGGGGGTGGTGGCGGTGCGCCAGCTCGTCGCGGCGGTCGTGCTGCTGCCGATCGCCCGGCCCGACCTCCGACGGTTCACCTGGGCACAGTGGTGGCCGACGCTGGCGCTGGGCGGGGTGTACGCGCTGATGAACATCACGCTGTACACCGCGGTCGACCGGATCGGGCTCGGCCTCGCGGTGACGCTGGAGTTCCTCGGCCCCCTGGCCGTCGCGCTCGCCGGCTCACGCACCACGCGGGACGTGCTGTGCGCGATGGCCGCGGCCGCCGGCGTCTACGTGCTGGTGCTGCCCGGCCCGACCACCGACTACCTCGGCGTCGCGTTCGGGCTGGTCGCGGCCGGCTGTTGGGCCTCGTACATCCTTCTCAACCGGCTGATCGGCGCCCGGCTGCCCGGCCTGCAGGCGCCCGCCGCGGCCAGCGGCGTGTCCGCCCTGATCTACCTGCCGGTGATCGTCGTGCTCGCCGCGCACGGTCAGCTCACCTGGGTGGCGTTCGGCTACGCGGCCACCGCCGGGGTGCTCAGCTCCGCGATCACCTACGCGACCGAGTTCACCGCGCTGCGCCGGGTGACTCCGCGCTTCTTCAGTGTCTTCATGAGCGTGCACCCGGTGATGGCCGCATTGGCCGGCCTCGCGGTGCTCGACCAGTACCTCGCGGCACACCAGTGGCTGGGCATCGCGGTCGTCGCCGGCACCAACGCGGTCGCCGTCGCCGCCGCCCGCAGGTGAGCGGTCAGTCGCCCTTGACGTTGACGATCTGCCGCAGCGTGTGCCGGACCTCGACCAGGTCGGCAGCATCGGCCATCACCTGGTCGATGTCCTTGTAGGCACCGGGAATCTCGTCGATGAACACCGCCGAGTCACGCCACTCGATGCCGGCCATCGCCTGCCGGAGCTGGTCGTGGCTGAACGTCCGGCGGGCGGCCGCGCGCGAGAAGGCGCGGCCCGCGCCGTGCGGGCTGGAGTTCAGCGACACCGGATCGCCCCTGCCGACCACCACGTACGACGCGGTGCCCATGGACCCGGGGATCAGACCGGGCTGGCCGGCCTTCGCCTCGATCGCCCCCTTGCGGGAGACCCACACGTCCCTGCCGAAGTGGTGCTCCCGCTGGGTGAAGTTGTGGTGGCAGTTGATCCGCGTCAGCTCGGTCACCGGTGCGCCGATCCAGTCGGCGAACACGGTGACCACCCGGTCCATCATCTCCTCGCGGTTGAGCAGCGCGAACTGCTGCGCCCAGCGCAGTTCGCGGACGTACTGCGCGAACTCCGCGGTGCCCTCGGCGAGGTAGGCGAGATCCGGGTCCGGCAGGGCGATCCACCAGCGTTCGCACTCCTGGCGGGCCACCTCGATGTACTTGCGGGCGATCCGGTTGCCGATGCCGCGGCTGCCGGAGTGCAGGAACAGCCACACGCCGTCCGCCTCGTCGACGGTCACCTCGATGAAGTGGTTGCCGGATCCGAGGCTGCCGAGCTGCAACGGCCAGTTGCCGGCGTAGTCGCCCGGCGAGAAACGCGCCTTGTCGGCCGCGGCGGACAGCTCGGCGACCCGGCCCTCCGCGGACGGTGTCAGCGAGGTGTTGTACCTGCCGGCCGACAGCGGCACCGCCCGCTCGATCGCCCTGCGCAGCAGGGACCGATCGAGGCCGTCCACATCGGACAGCGTGTACTGGGTGCGCACCGCGATCATGCCGCAGCCGATGTCCACCCCGACGGCGGCCGGGATGATCGCGCCGAGCGTCGGGATCACCGAGCCGACGGTGGCGCCCTTGCCGAGGTGCGCGTCCGGCATCAGTGCGAGGTGCGGGAACACGAACGGCATCGCGGCCGTCCGCTCCGCCTGCGCCCGGGTTTCGGGATCCACAATGGACGCCCAGCTCAGCAGCCGTTCGTTGATCTTCTCCATCGCCACCCCTTCCTCGGCGCGAGATCGTAGAGGCACGGCGCGGACGCGCCCTAACCCGCCACCGCGTCCAGGATGAGCGGCAGCAGCGCGTCGACCAGCGCCGGCGACATGCCGATGGTGGCGCGGGACTCGCTGGTGTGGGGTGTGCCGTCGACGTCCAGCAGGACCGCGCCGGCCTCGCGGGCGATCACCACCCCGGCCGCGGTGTCCCAGGGTTTGTTGCTCAGCATGACGATCGCGTCGGTCCGGCCCTCGGCGAGCCAGGCCAGGTCGATCGCGGCGGAGCCCCACATGCGGATCCGTTCCACGTGCTCGACGAGCATCGCGGACAGCCGGGACCGTGCCGGGTTGGTGGTCGTGCCGGGCCCGACCCCGAAGTCGCCGGTGGACACGATCGCCCGGCTCAGCATGGTGGTGGCGCTCACCGAGACCGCCTCGCCGTTCGCCTGCGCACCGCCGCCGTCGACCGCGGTGTAGCGGCGGTCGAGGAACGGCGTGTCGATCACCCCGACGATCGACCGGTTGCCGTCGATCAGGCCGAGCGAGACCGCGTTGAGCGGGATGCCGTGCGCGAAGTTGACGGTGCCGTCGACCGGGTCCAGCGCCCACCGCAGCGTGGTGTCACCGCAGAGGCCGTCCTCCTCGCCGAGCACGCCGATCTCCGGCGTCCGCTCGGTGAGCAGCGCCCGCACCTCGCGCTCCACCCGCAGGTCGACGTCGGTCACCAGGTCCCGGTCGCCCTTGGTGTGGACCTCGAACGACTTCATGGAGAGCACGATCCCGCGGGCGAGGTCCACGGCTTCCTCGGCGACGGCCAGCAGTTCGCTCAGTTCGCGCACCGTTCCGACCGTACTCGGGGCAGGTCGCGGCGGCACGACCTCACCCGGCACGCCGACGTCCCGGTCCATAGTGGACCGGGCCGTCGGCGGGATCAGACCGCCTCGGCCAAGGTGTAGATCACCGCGATCAGAGAGATCAGGACCAGCACGGCGTAGCAGGCGCGAGACGCTCGGGGGACGAGGTGGGCGATGCCGATGAGGAGAGCGAACAGATAGACGAACATCGCGAGAAAGGTGTTCATCGCAGACTCCTGTGGGTTGGTGGCTGGATGCAACGGTGACCTCGTTGGGGCCGGAGCTGTCGAGTAGGCAGGCCATGACAGGCCTGCGAGAACAGCTCCGTGCGGCATCGTAGAGCCACGACGGCCGGCCACCGGCCGGGCCCGGGAGTCGCCCACCCGGCACGGGACCCATGTGGACGGTCCGATGGCGGGCCGCCCTCGACCCCTACGGGCTCCGATGGCGGGGGTTCCGTGGCGTCCGCCACGCCGCCCGCGCGAAACCCGTTGGCGGGCCGCGGTGATCACTGCTACCGTTCGGCGGCCGTGCGAGAGATCGAGGAGGTGGTACCCGTGAACGCAGTATCGACATGGGTGCTCCCCTCCGGGGCCACGGTCGGGCGATAGGTCGTCCGGGAGCGCCGCTCACGAGCACTCCCGAAAGGCACGACCATGCGATTCACCTCCGAACAGCGCTTCGACGACGGCGTCCTCGAACGCGGGTTCACCCTCGACGAGATCCCGGGCATCCTGTGGACGCCCGGCTTCACCTCCGCACCGGCGCCGCTGATCCTGGTCGGCCACCCCGGCGGACTGCACGGGATGTACCCCCGGCTGGTGGCCCGCGCCCGGCACGCCGCGGCGGAGGGCTTCGCGGCGGCCACCATCGAGCTGCCCGGCAGCGGTGACCGGCCTCGTTCCGCCGCCGCCGAGCAGGCCCGCGCCGACCTGCGCCGGGCACTGGAGGCCGGCGGGCCGGTCGACGACGAGATCGTCGACCGGCTCGTCCTCCCGCTGGTCGACAAGGCGGTCCCGGAATGGCGGGCCGCTTTGGAGGCCCTGCTTGCGCTGCCCGAGATCGGCGGCCCGGTCGGGTACGCGGGAGGGGTGATCGCCATCGGCATCCGGCTGGCGGTGGTCGAGCCGCGCATCGCGGC
>Ga0307413_10000949_pt1 | contig 10376 bp, 9 predicted proteins | sample DK1Ometagenome_3_FD_203714 | JGI IMG/M metagenome (GOLD analysis project Ga0307413, IMG submission 203714) | Maize rhizosphere microbial communities from greenhouse at UC Davis, California, United States - DK15-O-2 | ecosystem: Host-associated > Plants > Roots > Rhizosphere > Soil | place: USA...
CTAAGTTTGGAAGGGCCGGCGGAATCAATTCCCCCGGTCCTTTTCCGTTCTCGGCAATGATCGCGAAACGGCCGTCTCTGTTGCTCGGACCAGGACCCTTAGTACCCTGGGTTATGACCTTTCCCATGTCATAACCGACTGCCATTTCACCGCCGCCTGGGCCCACCGCGGTAAAATTCCTGAAAGCGCAATAAGTTCTTTGGGTTAGGACGAAAAAAAATGGTGACAAAGCGACTTCTTTTTGTTACGATTCCCTTACATAGTTTGACGGCAAGATTGAATTCCCCCATTTATTTGCAACGAACAAGTTGGTTTTTTCAACTAAACAGAAGATAAAGTTCTGTAGATGCAGTGCTTTAGGCGGGATTCAAGTATTTGAGAACTATTGATATTTGATAAACGTAAATCGTAAACAAGGAGAGTGAATAACGTGGCAGCAGCTAAACCCATGACACTGCAGGACAGAATTCTGCAGATCGATCATATCCAAGCTCGTCGTTTTTCAAAGCTTACCGGCGACGCGGTCGAGATCGCGGCGGAAGGGATCATCCGGCACCTTAGGGCGTGCGTCCGAATGGACGTTAATCCTGATGCATCGGCCGTTCGTGAGATCATCGACGATGCGCTCAATGGAAGGCGAGTTTTTGCAGAAACCTCGAACGACCTTTTAGCAGCTTAGGTACTAAATATAAATTAGCAATACATATGGACCGTCTTGAAAAAGACGGTCTTTTTTTTGAGTTCGCTCACTGCGGTTCGCGCAGCCTGACCCGGTAAATCGTGTATTTTCCGACGACTTCCCCACTGTCGCGCTCGTACCACGCCTCAACCGCCGAGAGGTCCGTTTCGGCCTCGTTGTTCACCACCACATAGCTCAACAGCGGTCTCGCCGCCTGCAAACGCCCGAAGTTAGCCCGGTATTCGGCGTACCTTTCCACCTCGGCGTCCACCTCCGCGTACGTCAGCGGTTTCGAATCGAAACTGAGCCGATCAGTGTGGCGCCCCCAGCCGAACAACGCGATCTGTGAAACGAAATCCCTTTTGAGGAGATATTCCAACCCGCTATCGTCGACATTCGAATAGTAGAGAAACTGATAATACCGCTCCTTGCTCTCCTCCCACGACAGCCCGGCAAATACGTGCTGATGCCGAGCCCACAAAACATTTTGCGGGGCCACCGACGGCAGGTCGTCGGCCTGTATCATGTCGAACGCGAGTACGGTCGAGCGGTGAGGGTCGGGATCGGAGGCCGCCAATTGCTCGAGCCGATTCGCGACCGGATAGCTCAGGTCGCGCTCGACGTTCGCTTCGTCGAGCACGCGGACGGTGTAATGGCACTCGACAAAACCCCATAGAGCAAAGGCGGTCAACATCGCGATACATGCCGCCCTGGCCGCGGCGGTCCCCGACACAAGTGAGCTTTGGACCAGCAGTCCAACCGCCAGAACCAATGCAAGCCCGGCAACATAATTGCCGATGAATACCTGATAGTGTATCGGCTGCAGCGACCGGCCGGTCAGGATCTGTTGGTTGAAAACGATGAACGGCACAAGAGCCAGCGAAAGTGTGAACAGCGTTGTGCGGTCGCGAAACGCTATCCGCTTCGTCACGGCGCCCACGGCAAGCAATAACAGAACGACCAGCCCGATGTATTCCGGAACGCGGAACAGATCAGGGGCCCTCGTGTACACGAGAAGCTGCACATGATCGAGCGTGTCGGAACGCTTCGACAAAAGGTACGCGTACGGTATGAGGATCGCGACGCACGCCGTTCCAAGCAGCGACAGCGCTTTCAGATCTTTAAGCCAGCCCGCGGGCCGAACTGCCGCCCAAACGAGGAACAAGCACCCAAGCCATGCAGCCGCGGTCGTCCAGATGTAAAAATATGAAAAGACCGTGTAGCCGAAACAAAGTGCAGCGGCCGCACCAACGGCCCAGTGCGATCCCGCGGAAGCCGCAACGCCCCGGGCTTCACTTCCGCAGCCGTCTAGCGGGTTGGCGACGAGCGCCCACACGAATCCGAACATAGCGAATATCCCAGCCATCGCCATGGCCGGGATGTAGCGCCGGAAACCCGGGAAATAAGGGTACGAAAATCCCTCGAAAAGTATTTCAGAGATCGCGCCTTCGCCTGCGGCCAGCGCGCCGCCGGCAAAAACGGCCGTGGCTCCCGCCATTCCGTACCATGAGCTTCCCGTCATTCGTCCGATCAGCCAAAAAGCGGCCAATGCGCACAAGATACCCGCCAATGCACCTGACAATGTCATCGCCCAAGGTATGCCGATCCCAAAAACACGGGCCGGAATCGCGAGCGTGTACGGGGCGGCGAACTGGATCGAAAAAAGCGATTCCAGCTGCGGCGTCTCCGGCGACTGATCGCGGCCGCTGTACGGGTCATTCTTCCGCGGCCGGCCGTCGATTAGGGCCCTGATATACGCGGCATAGGCCACCTCGTCGATGTCGTTGTAGGCGTAGTGGCCGTTCCAGTCATCGCCGCGCAGATAGAGCATCTTGAACTGCGGGTACAAATTAAAAATTGCAAGAAGTACGGCGGCAACCAGGCCGAAACGCCAGTGAAGCTTCATAAAGGAAATTGAACGAGTGCGCACATACGATCTGGTAGGCGTAATCTTGATCCTCTTCCAGGCCGCTTCAGTATATTGTCCATTTTCCTTTGTTTTCAGCAAAAGGTGACGGGGCTCATATTTAGCTATGGCGGGGTTTCAGGGGCAACACCTCCACGAGATATCGGGAGAATGAGGTGCCGGCGCCGGCGCGCGTCCGGGCGAAACTTTCCGCCCGTGTCCGCATGCGATTTCGCATCTGATATAATTAGTTGACAAGTTCGCGGTCTGGCCGCAAACTTCAACTGTCGAAATGGTAATAAAAGATCTCGGACCCGCGGTCGTCAGTGTTTGGGACGGCTTGCGGCCTATCACGAAAAAGATGCTGGCCGGCGCGATGCGTTCGGGCAGTGCCAACACCAACAATCCCGGACAAAAATTCTCGTACGACGCACACGCAGATTGGGAGGTCAGCCGTTTGCTGACTGCCCTCGATGAGCAATCGAAGAGCGCCGCGACCCGAAAGGACTCGGAAAAACTGGACGAAATAGCCCAGCTCGCCGAAACGTGCGTGCGCGTGCTTGAGGCGCAGAGCGGCTCGGCCGAAGTTTTTATCCAGCTCGCCGAACGTGCCCTGAGAAAACACGACTACAACAAACTGGATCAGCTCTCGAACCGCCTGTTCGAACGTTTCTCGGCCGCCGAGATAGCCGAGGTCGTCCGCCAGACGGAAATGCCGCAGATCAGGGCTATCGCGTACGAAACCCTTTCCATGCTGCCGGTTCCGATCCTTGTGCCGCTGCTCGACGATCCGCTTTATTCGGACATCGGGGCGAGCTCGCTGGAGCAAAAAGCTTACGAATACGAGTCGGAAGAGGCGAGGGACGCACTTGAGCAGTATTTCCCGGATAATGATCTGCAGGGCGATTAGCCGGGCATCACCGACGCGTAATAATTGAAAAGCCGCCTTTGACGGGCGGCTTTTCAATTTATGGCGGCGACGTGCGCAGCTAGACGGTCGTATTTGCTTCCGCCTTCTTTTCCTTCAGACGCGTCGGGTACATCGGAAACCGGGCGGTGATCTCCGCGACGCCTGTCTTCACCCGATGCTTGACCTCTACCGATTCCGGTTCGCGAATGATCGAGGCGATCATTTCGCCGATCTCCCGCATTTCCGCCTCGCCCATCCCGCGGGTGGTCAAAGCCGGCGTCCCGAGGCGGATGCCCGAGGCGACGAACGGCTTTTGCGTGTCGAACGGGATCGTGTTCTTGTTGACCGTTATATGGATCTCGTCGAGGGCCTTTTCGGCCGCCTTGCCCGTGATCCCCTTTCCGTCCATGTACACGTCGACCAGCAAAAGATGGTTATCGGTGCCGCCCGAAACAAGCCTGAGCCCTTCATTCGTCAGCGCTTCCGCCAACGCCTTTGCATTGTCGACTATCTGCTGCTGATACGCTTTGAAATCCTCACGCAATGCCTCGCCGAACGAGACCGCCTTAGCCGCGATAATGTGCACGAGCGGGCCGCCCTGAACGCCGGGAAACACGCTGCGGTCCAGGTCCTTTGCAAACTCCTCGCGGCACAGGATCAACCCGCCTCGCGGGCCGCGAAGGGTCTTATGGGTCGTGGTCGTCACGAATTCGCAGTGCGGCACCGGCGACGGATGCAGTCCGGTCGCGACCAGGCCGGCGATGTGTGCGATGTCCGCCATCACTTTGGCACCGACGGCGCGGGCGATCTCGCCGATGCGCTCGAAATCGATCGTCCGCGGGTAGGCCGATGCCCCGCAGATCAGCAGCTTCGGCCGGCTTTCCTCAGCTTTTCGCAGGAGTTCGTCGTAGTCGATCTGCTCGGTCTCTTTATTTACGCCGTAATCCGCGACCTTGTAGTTGATTCCCGAAAAATTCAGCGGATGCCCGTGCGTTAGATGCCCGCCATGCGACAAATTCATCCCCAGGATCTGATCGCCGTGCTCGAGCGCCGTCAGCAACACGGCCATATTCGCCTGTGCCCCCGAATGCGGCTGCACATTCGCATGCTCCGCCCCGAAGATCTCCTTGGCCCGGTCGATCGCCGCCTGCTCCACTACATCCGCAAACTCGCACCCGCCGTAATATCGCTTGCCCGGGTAACCCTCGGCGTATTTGTTCGTGAAAACCGTGCCCATTGCCTGCAGGACGGCTTCAGAGACGAAGTTCTCCGATGCGATCAGCTCGAGGCCGTTCGTCTGGCGGCGGACTTCGTCGTCGATAGCGTCGCTGATGGTCGGGTCGGCCGCTGCGAGGTCGGACGTGAAAAAGTTATTCATAGTAATTTCTCAGATTCTAATTGCGGCGGATCAAATCCGTAGAGCTCTTTGAAAACGAAACGCTTGATACCGGCCTCATCGAGGCCTTTCGGGGCTCTTTGGCGAGCGAATTCTCGTGCGATCTCGAACAGCTCAGCACCTTTTCGAAATCGCTCCTCTTCCGAAAGGCTCATCCAGATGCGTTGCTGCTCCGCCATTACTTCTGCGCTCGTGTCTTCCATTTCTCAAACTCGGCCCAGACGTTAGTCAGCTGCTCTCGACTGAGCCATTCGTCGATGTACGGCTGGTCGACACCGCTCTCGACCAGTGCTCTTATATCCTCGAACTGTCGTTCTGACACTGTTTCGGCCGCCCATCGTAACTTTGATAATATCAGGTCTTCCTTCGAAATCACCCAGAAGTCGACGCGAAAAATTGTCTTCTTTAGGCGTCGCTCGAATTTGGCTTTTTCGAACGCGGACGATTTCCTGACGATGCAATCGATCTTTACCGCTTCCTTATTGTTGATGACATTAAACATCGATTCGTCGCCAAGCGCACGTCTTATTGAGTTCGCGTTTACGTAATAATCACCCGCCAGAGCCGATTCGATCCGGGATTCGTCGCCGGCTTTGATCTCCAGTATTACGTCGACATCCATCGTCGTGCGAGCCGGCACATAGGGGTTCATCGCAAATGAACCCGTTACCATATACGGGATCCGCAGCTTATCCATCCGAGCTGTGAAATCGCTCAGGGCGTCTATCATTGCGTAGCCGGTCATCCGCCTACCATTTCCTTAAAATCAGATTCTCCCAAAACAGAGACACCCAGGCTTTCCGCCTTTGTCAATTTCGACCCCGCATCTTCGCCCGCCACAACATAGTCCGTCTTCTTGCTCACCGACGAGGAAACCCGCCCGCCGCGGTCTTCGATGAGTTTCGCGGCCTCGTCGCGGGTGTAGTTATCTAGTTTGCCGGTGAGAACGAAGGTTTTTCCAGAGAAGCGTTCGTCGATCGAAGCGGCTCCGGCACTGTCGGTTTCCATTTTCACGCCGGCGGCTTTTAGCTTATTTATCAGGTCTGTGTGCAGCGGGTTGCGGAACCACTCGTAAACGCTGACGGCGACGGTGAGGCCGATCTCGTGGATGGCCTTGAGTTCCTCGACGGAGGCCTCGGCGAGGCGGTCGATGTGGCGGAAATGGTTGGCCAGGATCTTGGCGTAGCGTTCGCCGACGTGGCGGATGTCGATGCCGTAGAGCAGCCGCTGCAGGCCGCGTTCTTTGCTCGCCTCGATCTGCTCCATCAGCTTCGTCGCGGATTTTTCGGCCTTGCGTTCGAGGTTGGAGATGTCTTCGGGCTTCAGCGAGTAAAGGTCGGCGACATTTTTCACCATGCCGTTGCTGACAAGAGTTTCGACCAGCACGTCGCCTAGGCCTTCGATGTCCATCGCCTTGCGGGAGGCGAAATACAGGATGCGTGCCTTCACCTTTGCCGGGCAGTCCGGGTTCGAGCACCGGCGGACGGCCTCGCCCTCCGGTCGCAAGGCTGGCGAGCCGCATTCCGGGCATTTGGTCGGGAATACATAAACTCTCTCGGTGCCGTCGCGTTTTGCCGGAACGACGCCCAGCACCTGCGGGATGATCTCGCCGCTTTTTTCGATCATCACGGTGTCACCGATCTTGATGTCCAGCCGCTTTATCTCGTCCTCGTTGTGCAGCGACGCGCGGGCGACGGTCGTGCCGGCCAGCAGCACCGGTTCAAGATACGCGACCGGCGTCAGCGCCCCGGTTCGGCCGACCTGTATCCGGATGTCGATGAGCTTCGTGGTCGCCTGACGGGCGGGATATTTGTACGCGATCGCCCACCGCGGGGCCTTGGTCGTGGACCCGAACTCCTGCTGCAGCTGGGTCGAATTCACCTTGACGACGACGCCGTCGATCTCGTAATCAAGCGCGTCACGCTTTTTCTCCATCTCCGCGACGAAGGCCCACAGTTCGTCAAAATCGCGGCACAGTGCTCGATGAGGGTTTACGTGAAATCCGTTCGCCACGAGCCACTCAAAACTCTCCCAGTGAGTCGCGAACATTTTTTGGCGGCCGCTCAGCACGTCGTACGGGAACATATCCAGCTTTCTCGACGCGACCACCGCCGAATCCAGCATCCGCAATGTCCCCGAGGCGCAGTTGCGCGGGTTGGCAAACGTCCGCTCGCCCTGCATTTCCAGTTCGGCGTTTATCCGTTTGAACTGCGTCCGCGAAAGAAAGACCTCGCCGCGTATCTCGGCGTGGGCCGCCCGGTCCACTTTCAATTTCAGCGGGATCTTTTTGATCGTTTTGACGTTCGGTGTGACGTCGTCGCCGCGCGTTCCGTCGCCGCGTGTAGCCCCGGCGGCAAGGTAGCCCTTCTCGTAGTGCAGGGCGACGCTCAGCCCGTCAATCTTCAGCTCGGCAACATATTCGAGCTTCCTGCCGTCGGCCAGCCGCTCGCAGCGTTCGGTGAATGATTTCAGATCGTCCAAGTCGTAGGAATTGTCCAGCGACATCAACGGAACGGTGTGCACGAACGGCTTCAGGCTCGTCGCCTTTCCGCCGATCCGCTGCGTCGGGCTGTCCGGCGTGATCAGCTCGGGATGTTCGGCCTCAAGCTGCTTCAATCGCTCGAGCAGTTGGTCGAATTCGTAATCTGAGATCTCAGGCGCGGCCTGCTGATAATAAAGTTCGTTGTGCCGGTCGATCTCAGCCCGCAGCGTTCCCAATTCTTTTACAGTCTTCTTCGATGCGCTCATATTGAAAGGCCTGCTTCGCCGGCTTTCGGCCCGCTATAAAGCTAAACTGCCATAAATTCCGCGATCAACCGATGAAAATGGTGCGTTCCCTGCTCACGGGTCGGTGAGTAGCGGCCGTGTGAATAAAACCGCGACCGGATGCCCTTCTGCACGCTTTCAACCACGGCTTCGTCTTCCAACTCCACGCCGTGCAGGTCGGCACCGGCGCCTTTGTCGGTCAGCGATTCGTCGCTCACGTATGTTAGAAATTCCACAACCGTTTCCGACGGCGAGACTGGCCGAACGATATTTACCGAAACTCCCCATGGGTAGAAATTGAACATCAGATTCGGAAAAATGAACAGGTACCGCCCAGCGACCTTACCGTCATCGTCAAAGCCGGTCTGAAGACTGTTGTACCGAAACGTTTCCGTTGTGTAGGTTCCGTAATCGACTATCTGGTTCAGGGCCTTGTGCACGTACGGGATGTGAAAGCCTTCGAGGTAGTTTTCGCAGTACAGGGCCCAGTGTGCCTCGACCTGGTATTCATGCGCCGAAGTGATCCTTAGGCCTGACGGCCATTCCACATCCGCTGCGTTCAGAAAATCCTCCAGCGGCCCGGCTGGATCGATCGATGTGAAGTAAAAGCCGCCGCGTTCGGCGAGCGGCAAACGCTGCAGGTGGTCGGCGGGGGAAGGAAAATCTTCGGCCTCGTCGAACTCCGGCATCGAGAGGAATTTCCCGTCCAATGAATATCTCCGGCCGTGGTAGCCGCAGCGGATCAGGTTAGCCGTGCACGGCTCTTCGACCAAGATCTTCCCGCGATGTGTGCAGACGTTCGTGAGGCAGTGGGATGAATCGCCGCCTTTAACCAAAAGCACCGGTTCATCCAAAAACCCCGGAAGAAGCGTGAAGGGCGTCAATCCCGTCCCGATCTCCGGCCCGCCCAGCAGTTGCCACGTGCGGGCGAAGACCTTGTTCTTTGAAGCCTCGAAAAACGCGCCGTCCGTGTAAAAGTCGGACGGAAGTGTTCGTGCTTTTCTTATATCCGGGTCGATGAAAAATGTCATGACAAAACTGATTGGCAGGTGCGGACAACCGAAGCGCGGAACGGGTCGCCGGGGACGCCGCAGTCAATACAACAAATATCTGGGATGCTGCTCGTCGCGGGCGAATCCCCGGGCAACGAGCCCTGAGCCGAAGGCGGCTTCGAACTTCTCCCGCAGGCGCGACTGCACCTTAAGGGCTTCGTTCGGGTCCGCGACGACCAGTGCGGACCAGTCGTTCGGTACATCGATCTCGGCCCTTATTCGGCTTGTTTCGATGAATCTTTTGCCGTCGGCCAGTGACCGGACCTTTTCGCTCGTCAGGTCCCATTCCGCGAACAGCCTGTCGCTTGCGAGGCCGATGCTGCTGCCGGTCTGCCCCGCTGTCGTGTAGTCAATTCCGTAAAAGTTGCGCTCGTACTCGCGAATCTCCGCCCCGAGTTTTTCAAGATTGAAGTAAGCGTTACGCGCCTTCCATGGCTCGAAGGTCCATTTCACATACCTCACGCCCAGCTCCAGCGCCCGATCGCGCTGGCCCCATTTCAGCCGGGCCCCGATACCGCTGCTCTGAAAATCCCGGTGCACGGCGGTCATGTGCGAATAGAACGCCTTTTCCCAGCGGAGGAACGCAGGAACGCTCAGCACGAACCCGATCAGCCGGTTTCCTTCGTAAGCCCCGAGAATGAACCCGCCCGCGTTCTTCGTGACCACGAAATGCCGCACCGGCGAGATCTCGATGTCGGGCAGCGCGAACACCTCCCGCTGCAGGTCGACACATTCCGAAAGCTGCTCGAGGCTCACACATTCGCGGATCTCAATTGTATGCTGCATCAATAGTTAGGTTTAACAAGGCGTTCCCGTGTGCCGATCTTTTGCAACTTTCGCAATTTGCTTTGAGGCTGTCAAATTCCATAGACGGGAAACGAAATTGCCGATCACGAGCCGCCGCCCGGAATTTAATTCTTAACTTTTCGCCGACAAGTTTGGTAGAATCATACGCGGCCCTTGGGCCTCGAACCTTCCGCGCTCTGCCTTACAAATGACAGCTCAGAATCCGCTTGACCACCAGGGAACCCTGGAATCTCATCCGTTAGCCGAACTGCTCGTCGAGGTGCAGCAGGCGAAGCTGGACGGTTCGATGCGCGTGTTTCGGGCCGACGCGAAGGCGATAATATATTTTCGTTCGGGTTCGGTGGTTTTCGCCGCTTCGAATTCTCCGGAATACCGGTTGGCGAAGGTCCTCAGTGAGCGGAACAATACTATAACGGAAGTAATCGCCCGTCTGCCGAAATGCTCGAACGAGGTTGAGCTTGCGGCCATGCTGGTGCGCGAGAAGGTGCTCAAAAAGGTCGAGGTGGACGCGGCGGTCGTGACGCAGATCGAGTTCATCGTCGGTGACGCGCTGAACTGGGCTGATGGAAATTGGCATTTCAGCCCGCTCGTTCGGCCGCGCGCCGATCTTGTCTACCCGGTCGATATGCGAAGCATTCTTGTCGCCTACGCACGGTCCAGGCCGATTGCCGGCGTGATGGCCGGATTCAAAAGCGCCGAGGAGCAACTGGAAAAGATCGCCGAGGCCGCGAGCCTTCCAGGACTTCAAAGTCATGAAGAGTACGTTCTTCAGCGTTTCGGGAATGAACCGCAGAGTATTCACGACCTGACGTTCGAATGCGGGCTTCCGGAGAATGGATTTCTTCAGGCGGTTTACGTGC
>Ga0307413_10000951_pt1 | contig 10359 bp, 8 predicted proteins | sample DK1Ometagenome_3_FD_203714 | JGI IMG/M metagenome (GOLD analysis project Ga0307413, IMG submission 203714) | Maize rhizosphere microbial communities from greenhouse at UC Davis, California, United States - DK15-O-2 | ecosystem: Host-associated > Plants > Roots > Rhizosphere > Soil | place: USA...
CCCTGCGCGCGCATCGCTTCCACCGTGTCGTAGATGTTGTCGGTGAAGCAGGCGATGTGCTGGATGCCCTCGCCCTTGTAGGCGTCGAGGTATTCGTTGATCTGCGACTTCGGATCGTTCGACTCGTTGAGCGGGATGCGCACGATGCCGTCCGGCGCGGTCATCGCCTTCGACACCAGCCCGGTCTTGGCGCCCTTGATGTCGAAGTACTTGATCTCGCGGAAGTTGAACAGCTTCTCGTAGTACTCCGACCACTTGGCCATGTTGCCGAAGTAGAGGTTGTGGGTCAGGTGGTCGATGAAGGTCAGGCCGAACCCCTTCGGATCCTGGTCGGCACCCTGCACCGGCAGGAAGTCGTCGCCGTAGACGCTGCCCTTGTCGCCGTAGCGGTCGACCAGGTACAGCATGCAGTCGCCGATGCCCTTGACCACCGGCGCGTCGACCGCCTTGGTGTCGGCCTTGTGGTCGATGGCCTCGCCACCGTTGCCGAGCACGGTCTGGCAGACCGTGTCGGCCGGCTCCTTGAAGCGGATCGCGAAGCCGGTCGCGCACGGGCCGTGGGCCTTGGCGAAGTCGGCGGCGAAGCTGTCCGGATCCTCGTTGACCAGGAAGTTGACGCCGCCCTGGCGATAGACCGTGATCGGCCGGGTCTTGTGCTGCAGCACCGCAGTGAAGCCCATCTTGCGGAAGTAGTCGTGCAGCATCTCGCCCTGGCCCTGCGGCGCGGCGAATTCGACGAACTCGAAACCGTCGATGCCGAGCGGGTTTTCGAAAGTGGTGACCTGCATGCCGAGATTGGGCTGGGCGCTCATGGGAGACTCCGGACTGGACTGACTGGACTGGATAACGTGCGGGCAGCCGATGGGCCGCTCGCTAGGAGTTATAGTTTCACATGAAACCATACACAAGGCACGGCGCAGCATGAATGCATCCAGGCCAGCGCCCGCGGCGCACGCGCAACTGGACCTCGAACACTTCCTGCCCTACCGCTTGTCGGTGCTGTCGAACCGGGTCAGCAGCGCGATCGCGCGGGTCTACGTGGAGCGTTTCGCCCTCGGCGTGACCGAATGGCGGGTGATGGCCGTTCTCGGCCGCTATCCCGATCTCTCGGCCAACGAGGTGGCGCAGCGCACCGCGATGGACAAGGTCGCGGTCAGCCGGGCGGTCGCGCGGCTGATCGAGGCCGGCCGGCTGGACCGCGAGATGCACGACGACGATCGCCGGCGCTCGGTGTTGCGCCTGAGCGAGGCCGGCCAGCTGATCTACGACGAGGTCGCGCCGCTCGCGCTCGGCTTCGAACGCCGCCTGCTCGACGGCATGGATGCGGCCGAGCGCGAATTGCTGTTCCGCCTGCTCGACCGCCTCGACGAACTGGAGATCCGCGCCGAGGCGGAACCGGCGCGGGATACGCAGGCCGGATAGCAGAACGGCGACCCGTGGGTCGCCGTTCTGCCGTCGTCCTGCAGCAACCCTCAGGTCACCGCAGTTCCTGGTCCGTGCGGGTCCCCGCCGCGCCCGGCTCGCCGATCTCGCCCTGGCCGGCCAGCGCGCGGTCGTGGTGCGCGTTGTCGACGTCCTCGTGCATCAGCTTCTTGATGAACGGCGACACCAGGATCACCGCGGCACCGACGCCGACCGCGATCCAGCCGATCTTGCTGTAGACGTCCATGACCGGCGCAGCGCCCTCGGCCATTTCGGCACCATGGCCACCGGTCGCGCTGGCGATCAGCCCGCCGATGAAATTACCGGCCGCGGTCGACAGGAACCAGGTGCCCATCATCAGGCTCATCAGCTTGGCCGGGGCCAGCTTGGTCATCGCCGACAGGCCGACCGGCGACAGGCACAGCTCGCCCATGGTGTGCAGCAGGTAGATCAGGAAGATGAAGATGACCGGGGTCAGGTTCTCGGTGCCGGTCGCCAGCACGCCCGCCACCAGCACCAGGAAGCCCGCGCCGAGCTGGATCAGGCCGAGGCCGAACTTGGCCGGGGTCGACGGTTCCCAGCCGCGCTTGGCCAGCCACAACCACAACCACGCGAACACCGGCGCCAGCAGGATGATGTAGGCCGCGTTGAGCGACTGGAACATCGACGCCGGGACTTCCCAGCCGAAGATGTTGCGGTTGACCTGCTCGTCGGTATAGACGTTGAGCGACGAACCGGCCTGCTCGAACAGCGCCCAGAACAGCGGCTGCAGCGCGATCAGGAACAGCGCCGCGAGGATGCGGTCACGGTCGACGCGGTCCAGCCGGAACACCGCCGTGTACAGGAAATACGCGACCACCGCCGCGCCGGTCAGGCCCAGCAGGCCGCCGACGATAGACTGGTACTGCACCAGCCACCAGACCACGCCCACCCCGACCAGCGCGGCCAGGTAGATCATCCATTCCAGCGGCACGCCCATCACCGGGCGCTTGAGCGCGGCCGGATCCGGCGCCTCGCCGCGGCCCAGCAACAGCGGCTTGCCCCAGACGAACACGATCAGGCCCAGCAGCATGCCGACGCCGGCGGCGCCGAAGCCCCAGCCCCAGCCCCAGGTCTGCCCGAGGTAGCCGACGATCAGCGACCCCAGGAACGCGCCCAGGTTGATGCCCATGTAGAAGATCGTGAACGCCGGGTCGCGGCGCGCATCGCCCTGGCCGTACAGCTGGCCGACGATCACCGAGATGTTGGCCTTGAGGAAGCCGACGCCCATGATGATGAACGCCAGCGCCAGCCAGAACACATTGAGCATCGGCGAGTCCTGCCCGCCGGTCCCTTCGAACGCCATTAGGCCGTGGCCGATCACCAGCAGGATCGCGCCGAACAGCACCGCCTTGCGCTGGCCGAGGTAACGGTCCGCAAGCAGGCCGCCCACCACCGGGGTGATGTAGACCAGCGCGGTGTACGCACCATAGATGACGTAGGCCTTCTCCTCCGCGAACAGCCAGTGCTGCAGCAGGTAGAAGATCAGGATCGCGCGCATGCCGTAGTAGGAGAAGCGCTCCCACATCTCGGCGAAGAACAGCACGAACAGGCCGCGCGGATGGCCGAGGAAGGTCTTGCCTTCGACGGCGTTGGCTGGATTGGTGGCCACTGGTTTCGCTACTCCCAAACGGTGATCGACTGCCCCCTGGGGCCGCCTGGTTGGATATCGGACTGGCGCAGTCACGCCGTACGGCGAATCGTCAACCCGTGGGCTGGACGAAAACGCAGTAGGTTTAACTGGTGCGTAACGCGTGCGTCAAATGAACAGGGCGATGGTGCGTCGCACCATGACCGTGCCGGCCGTCAACGCGTCTCCAGGCCGACCGAGGTCCGCACCTCGAACAGTTCAGGGAAGAACGTCAGCTCCAGCGCCTGCTTGAGGAAGCCGACCCCCGACGAGCCGCCGGTGCCGCGCTTGAAGCCGATGATCCGCATCACCGTGCGCATGTGGCGGAAGCGCCACAGCTGGAACTGGCTTTCGAGGTCCACCAGGTCCTCCAGCAGGTGGTAGGCCTGCCAGTGCGCCTCGGTGTCCTCGTAGATGCGTCCGAACACCGGCAACAATGCCGGGTCCGAGCCGCGCGCCTTCGACCAGTCGCGCTCGACCAGGTGCGCCGGCACCGCGTGGCCGTGGCGGGCCAGGTAGCGCAGCGCCTCGTCGTACAGGCTGGGTGATTCCAGCACCTCGCGCAGCGAGGCCTCGGCAGCGGGGTCGTGCGCGAACACCTTGAGCATCGACGCGTTCTTGTTGCCCAGCAGGAACTCGATGGTGCGGTACTGCAGCGACTGGAACCCCGACGACGGCCCGAGGATGTCGCGAAAGCGCATGTAGTCCGACGGCGTCAACGTCTCCAGCACCGACCACATCTCGGTCAGCTGGCGCAGCACCTGCTTGCAGCGCGCGAAGCTCTTCTGGCAGCTGCCGAGCTGGTCTTCGCGCAGGTGGACGATGGCGGCCCGGAGTTCGTGGATCATCAGCTTCATCCACAACTCGGAGACCTGGTGCTGGACGATGAACAGCAGTTCGTCGTGCTCCGCCGGATTCGACAGCGGATGCTGGGCGTCGAGCAGCCGGTCCAGGTGCAGGTAGCCGGCGTAGCTCATGCGTCCGGACAGGTCGGTATGGATGCCGGTTTCCAGCTTGCGCTCGTTGTTGTCGACGCTCATCACTTGCTCCATGCAGGGGCGCAAAGGGTAGCGCATCGACACGCCCGCCCGGCCTGGCGCTCCCCTCGATCGTGGCCGGGCCGGCACCGCCTCATGCCGCATCGCGCAACGGCTTTTTCCGGGACCCCCGGTATGATCGGGGGTCCCCCGCATGACCGAGGAACGCGTGCAATGACGGTCGCCGCATCGTTCGAAATCGAATATCTCCAGTACCTCGGCCCCGACGGCAAGCCTGTCGGCGAGCTGCCCAAGGCCTTCCGTGATCCCAAGGCGCTGCTGCCGCTGTTCAAGCAGATGCTGTTCGTACGCACCTTCGACAGCAAGGCGATCAAGCTGCAGCGCACCGGCAAGCTGGGCACCTACGCCGCCAGCCTCGGCCACGAGGCCGCGCACGTCGGCATCGGCGCCTCGATGCAGCCCGACGACGTGTTCGCGCCGAGCTACCGCGAGTACGGCGCGCAGTTCATGCGCGGGGTCAAGCCGCGCGAGGTGCTGCTGTACTGGGGCGGCGACGAGCGCGGCAACGACTTCGCCGACGCGAAGAACGATTACCCGTGGTGCGTGCCGATCTCGACCCAGTGCCTGATGGCCGCCGGCGCGGCGCTGTCGTTCAAGCTGCGCAAGCAGCCGCGCATCGCGGTGGCCTGCTGCGGCGACGGCGGCTCGTCGAAAACCGATTTCTATGCCGCGCTCAACTCGGCCGGCGCGTTCACCTCGCCGCTGGTGCTGTGCGTGATCAACAACGGCTGGGCGATCTCGGTGCCGCGCAACTCGCAGACCGGCGCCAAGACGTTGGCGCAGAAGGGCCTGGCCGGTGGCCTGCACTGCCTGCAGGTCGACGGCAACGACCTGGTCGCGGTGCTCGAGGCGATGCGCCGCGCCACCGAGCGCGCACGCAACGGCGAAGGCGGCAGCGTGATCGAGTTCATGACCTACCGCCTGCACGACCACACCACCGCCGACGACGCGACCCGCTACCGCGACGACGCCGAGGTCAAGGACGCCTGGACCCGCGAGCCGATGACCCGCCTGCGCACCTACCTGACCGACGCCGGCGTCTGGAGCGAGGACGAGGAAACCGCCTGGATCGAGGAATGCGGCAAGCGCGTCGACGTCGAGATCAACGCCTACCTGGAGACCCCGGTGCAGCCCGTGGAAGCGATGTTCGACCACCTGTACGCCGACATGCCCGCCGACCTGCAGGCCCAGCGCCAACAGGCGATCGAACAGGAGGGCCGCGCATGAACAAGGCCGCCAGCAAGCAGCAGACCGCCGCCGCCAACGAGGCCAAGGCGCCTGCGGCGATCACCCTGATCGAAGCGATCACCCAGGCGATGGCGCACGAGATGCGCGCCGACGACAGCGTGGTCGTGCTCGGCGAGGACGTCGGCGTCAACGGCGGCGTGTTCCGCGCCACCGCCGGGCTGCACGCGCAGTTCGGCTCGGACCGCGTGATCGACACCCCGCTCGACGAGACCACCATCGCCGGCCTCACCGTCGGCATGGCCTCGCAGGGCATGAAGCCGGTCGCCGAGGCCCAGTTCGACGGCTTCATGTACCCGATGGTCGATTTCATCGTCTGCCACGCCGCGCGCATGCGCTACCGCACCCGCGGCCGCCTGCATTGCCCGATGGTGCTGCGCGTGCCGTGGGGCGGCGGCATCCGCGCGCCCGAGCACCACAGCGAGGCCAACGAGGCGATCTTCACCAACGTGCCCGGCCTGCGCGTGGTCATGCCGTCCTCGCCACAACGCGCCTACGGCATGCTGCTGGCGGCGATCCGCGAGCCGGACCCGGTGATCTTCTTCGAACCCAAGCGCATCTACCGGCAGTACAAGGAGCTGGTGCCCGACGACGGCGAGGCGCTGCCGCTGGACGTCTGCTACGTGCTGCGCGACGGCGACGACGTGACCCTGGTGACCTGGGGCGCGCAGGTCAAGGAAGCGCTGGAAGCCGCCGACAAGCTGGCCGAGGAAGGCATCAGCGCCGAGGTCATCGACGTCGCCACGCTGCGGCCGCTGGACTTCGCGACCATCGCCGAGTCGGTGTCCAAGACCGGCCGTTGCGTGATCGTCCACGAAGCGCCGAAGACCGCCGGGTTCGGCGCCGAGATCGCCGCGCGGCTGGCCGAGGAGTCGATGTACGACCTGCTTGCGCCGGTCGAGCGCGTCACCGGCTACGACACCCACATCCCGCTGTTCCGGCTGGAGATGAAGTACCTGCCGAGCGTCGACCGCGTGGTCGCCGCGGCCAAGCGCGCGATGGCGGCCGGCTGAGCCCGCCGCCACGACCGCGACATCCGAAGCACTGCCCGGGCGCCTTGGCGCCCCCGCAAACGAAGGACTGCCATGAGCAACAACAAGAGTTTCTTCCTGCCCGACCTCGGCGAAGGCCTGCCCGACGCCACCATCGTCGAGTGGAACGTAAAGGTCGGCGACACCATCAAGCTCGACGACGCGCTGGTCTCGATGGAGACCGCCAAGGCGGTGGTCGAGGTGCCCTCGCCGGTCTCCGGCAAGGTGCTGAAGCTGGCCGGCGCGGCCGGCGACGTGATCACCACCGGCGCGATGCTGGCCGAGTTCGAGGTCGACCCGTCGATGCCGCAGCGCGCCGAGGGCCAGGACACCGGCCACCACCACGGTGGCGGCCAGCCGGCGAAGGGCGTGGGCAGCGAGGATCCGGCGCCGGATGACCGCGTGGTCGCCTCCGACGACGGCGGCGCGATCGAGGAAGACGGCGAGGCCGCCAAGGGCGCGCCGCGCAAGGACAGCGGCACCGTGGTCGGAGCGATGCAGTCGTCCGACACCGTGCGCAGCGAGCAGGCCAGCAGCGTCGGCGGGGTCAAGGCGATGCCGGCGGTGCGTGCGCTGGCGCGCAAGCTCAAGGTTGATCTGACGCGGGTCAATGCCACGGGTGCCGATGGCGTGGTGACTATGGCTGATGTGAAGAAGGCGGCGGCGGACGGGTCGGCGCAGGCTGGTGCGACGCCAAAAGCGTCCTCATCCGCCCTTCGGGCACCTTCTCCCGCGAGCGGGAGAAGGGAGGAGCCGGCGCGCAGTACGTTGTCGCAGGGCGGCAAGCCGATGCGCACGCAGCCGCCGGGCGTGGTTGCCAGCGGCCAGCCGGAACAGCTCAAGGGCGTGCGTCGCAACATGGCGCGGGTCATGGCCGATGCACACGCCAAGGTGGTGCCGACCACGCTCGTCGACGACGCCGACCTGCACGGCTGGATCGGCAAGCAGGACATCACCGCGCGCCTGATCCGCGCGATCTGCGCGGCCTGCAAGGAAGTCCCCGCGCTCAACGCCTGGTTCGACGGCGACAAGCTGGTCCGCACGATGCACCCGCACGTCGACATCGGCATCGCGGTCGACACCGACGACGGCCTGTTCGTGCCGGCCCTGCGCAACGCCGACATGCTCGACGCCGCCGGCACCCGCACCGCGATCCAGCGCCTGCGCGCGCAGGTCGGCGACCGTTCGATCCCGGCCAGCGAGCTGTCGGGTTACACCATCAGCCTGTCCAACTTCGGCATGTTCGCCGGCCGCTACGCGACCCCGGTGGTGGTGCCGCCGACCGTCGCGATCATCGGCGCCGGCAAGCTGAGCCACGACGTCGTGGCGGTGATGGGTGGCATCGAGGTGCACCGGCGCATGCCGATCTCGCTGACCTTCGACCACCGCGCCTGCACCGGCGGCGAGGCGGCGCGCTTCCTCAAGGCGCTGCTGGACGACCTGTCGGCGCCGCAGTAGAGAAGCATGGCGACATCGAAAGCAACGACAAGGGCGGCCGCGTGCCGCCCTTGTCGTATCCGCACCTGTCGTATCCGCACCGCGCTAGAGTTGGGCCCACCTTGCACCGGAGAACCCCCCATGGCCCATCGCAGCCGACTCGCCGGTTTCATCATCGACAGCCGCACCGATGATCTCGACACTTCCGCCCGCTTCTGGAGCGCCGCGCTCGGCATCGAGGTCGTCGATCCCGACTCCGGCGGCACCGGCCAGTACGCCGAGTTCGGCGGCACCCCCGGCGACCTGCACGTCGAGGTGCAGAAGGTCGAGCATCCGTCGCGCGTGCACCTCGACATCGAGACCGACGACATCGACGCCGAGGTCGCGCGGCTGGAAGCGCTCGGCGCGACCCGGGTCGGGTTCGTCAAGCGCTGGTGGGTGATGCAGGCGCCCGACGGACAACGTTTCTGCGTGGTGAGGATGCGCGAGGACAACCATCGCGCCACCCCGAACCGCTGGGACTGACCGACCCGGCCTAGTCCCCGAACCGCAACGTATCGTCGGCCACCACGCGGTCGCGCCCGCCGGCCTTGGCCCGGTACAGCGCCTGGTCGGCGCGGTCGAACACCTGTTCCGGGCGGTCGCGCGCCGGATCGCCCGAAGCGATGCCGACCGAGACCGTCAGCCTGAACGGCAACGAGATCCGGCTCGCCTCCTCGACGGCCTGGCGGATGCGCCCGGCGACCTCGGCGGCGCCGTCCAGCCGCGCCGCCGGCAGCACCACCAGGAACTCCTCGCCGCCGTAGCGCACGGCGACATCGCCGGTCCGCACCGACGCGGCCACCGCATCGGCCACGGCCCGCAGCGCGCGGTCACCCAGCAGGTGGCCATGGCGGTCGTTGACCTGCTTGAAGTGGTCGATGTCCAGCAGCATCAGCGCATAGGGGCCGGCGTCCAGCCGCGCCATGTCGGCCTCGCTGGCGCGCAGCTGCGACAGTCCCGCGCGGTTGAGCAGGCCGGTCAGCGGGTCGTGGATGGCGGTGTGTGCGAGCCGGTCGTGGCGTCGCTGCAGGTCGAGCCGGGCGGCTTCAAGTTGTTGCGCAAACGCCTCGCGCTCGGCCAGCAGGCGCCGCTGCTCCAGCGCGTAGCGGCGCAGTTCCAGCAGGCTCTGGGTCTGCCGCGCCAGCACTTCCAGGCCGTCGCGTTGGCGCGCGTCGAGCGTGCGCGGGACCACGTCGAGCACGCACACGGTACCGATCGCATGGCCGTCGGGGCTGAGCATCGGCGCGCCCGCGTAGAACCGCAGCGGGCGCCCGTCGATCCGCGCAGGATGACCCGCGAACCTGGGATCGGCCTCGATGTCCTCGATCAGCAGCAGTTGGCCCTGGTTGGCGATCGCGTACTCGCAGATCGCCTCGCGACGCGGCGTCTGCGGCGGCAGGTCGCCGACCCGGGCCTTGAACCATTGGCGGTCACGGTCGATCAGCGAGATGGTCGCCGCCGGCACATCGCAGATCATCGCCGCCAGGCGCACGATGTCGTCGAACGCCTGCTCCGGCCCCGTGTCGAGGATCGCGTAGGCGTCCAGCGCGGACTGGCGCCGGGATTCGTCGACAGGAGGCGGGGTCGTGGATCGCGGCATGGGGGCGGGATCGGCAGTCACCCACCAAGCCTATCGGGCGTCGCTGAATGCGGCCGTCACGCCGCTCCCACCGCATTCACCCGCCCCTGGCCGCGACCTTCTCGCGCTCGGCCGCCGCCAGCCGATCGAGGGCGGTCTGCACATCGGCCGCAGCCACGCCGTCCCCGAGCGCCAGTCCCGGGCCGACCCCGTCGAACCCGTCGCGCTTGAGCGCGCCGATGCGCTGCCCGGCGTCCTTCGGCGAATCGAAGCCACCGCCCTGCAGGAGCACGCGGTCACCTTCGACCAGCTTGAAATGGAAGCGGCCGTCGGCCTCGCGATACTGCTTGAACACCGGCAGGCCGGGCCGCGCCGCCATGTCGCCGCGCGTGCCGGTCGCCACTGCCGACAGGTCGCGCAGGCCGACCGCGTCGCGCAATGCACGCAACGCCGGAACCGCGTGCTCCTGCCGCAACCGGGCGGCGCCATCGCGCAGGATCGCCTCGATCGCCGCCGGATCGGCCATCAGCGCCTCGTATCGCTCGCGCAGCGGCGCGACCTCGGAATCGATGCGCTCGAACAACGCCTGCTTGGCGTCGCCCCAGGCGATGCCCTCCTGGAAGGCTTCGCGCATCGCGCCGGCCTCCTCATCCGAGGCGAATGCCTGGTACAGCTGGAACACGTGGGAGGCGTCGGCATCCTTCGGCTCACCCGGCGCACGCGAGTCGGTGACGATCGAATAGATCAGCTTCTTCAGCTGCCGGCGCGGTGCGAACAGCGGGATGGTGTTGTCGTAGCTCTTGCTCATCTTGCGGCCGTCGAGTCCGGGCAGCGTCGCCACGCTCTGCTCGATCACCGCCTCGGGCAACGTGAAGT
>Ga0307413_10000952_pt1 | contig 10358 bp, 9 predicted proteins | sample DK1Ometagenome_3_FD_203714 | JGI IMG/M metagenome (GOLD analysis project Ga0307413, IMG submission 203714) | Maize rhizosphere microbial communities from greenhouse at UC Davis, California, United States - DK15-O-2 | ecosystem: Host-associated > Plants > Roots > Rhizosphere > Soil | place: USA...
TTCGCGTACACGCGCCGCTCCTCCAGCGACTCGTCGCTGTCCGACAGGTAGTCGAGCACCGCGTCGAAGTCGGCGCGCGACAGCTCGCGGTAGGGCCACGCGCGACGCGCGAGCGCGTACGCGTCGTCGTCGCGCCAGTCGCCCTCCACGCTCATCCCCACGAGCTGCTGCGCGAGCACGTCGAGCGGCCGCTCCGGGATGCGCACCGGGTCGAGCTGGCCGCGGCGGCAGTGCTCGGCCACCACGGCGCACTCGATGAGGTCGTCCACGCCGGTGGCCACGAAGCGCCCCGCCGGGTGCCGGTCGATCCGGTGCCCGCTCCGGCCGATGCGCTGCAGCGCCCGCGTCACGTCGCGCGGCGAGGAGACGAGCACCGTCTCGTCCACCGTCCCGATGTCGATCCCGAGCTCGAGCGAGGTGGAGGTGACGACGGCGCGGAACTCCCCCGCGCGCAGCCGCTCCTCCACCTGCATCCGCTCCTCGCGCGCCAGCGACGAGTGGTGCGCGGCGATCGCCTCCTCGCCGAAGCGCCCCTTGAGCCGGTGCGCCAGCCGCTCGGTGGCGCCGCGCGTGTTCGTGAACACGAGCGTGGTGCGGTGCCGCTCGATCCGCTCCGCCACCCGCTCGGCCACCGCCCGCTGCACGGCCTGCGGGCTCGGGATCACCTCGCCGGTGAGCACGCTCTCCACGTCGAAGGTCGCGTCGCGCGGCGCGCTCCAGGCGACCACGCGCGCCCGCCGCTCCGGGCCGGTGAGCCAGCGTGCCACCGTGTCCACCGGCGCCACCGTCGCCGAGAGGCCGATGCGCACCGGGTCGCGCTCGGCGGCCGCGGCCAGCCGCTCGAGCGAGAGCGCCAGGTGCACCCCGCGCTTGTTGCCGGCGACCGCGTGCACCTCGTCCACCACCACCCACCGCACGCCGCGCAGCTGCGGGCGGAAGCCGGGCGTGGAGAGCAGGATGGCGAGCGACTCCGGCGTCGTGACGAGAATGTGCGGCGGTCGTGTCGCGATGCGGCGGCGCTCGGCCTGCGAGGTGTCCCCCGTGCGGCTCGCCACCCGGACGGGGCTCGGCGGCCGGCCGTCGCCGCCGTCGGCCGTGGGGTCGGCGCAGCCGGGCATGAACGCGGCGCAGATCTCGGCGAGCGGGCGCTCCAGGTTGCGCTGCACGTCGTACCCCAGCGCCCGCAGCGGCGAGACGTAGATCGCCCGCAGCGCGACCTCCGGCAGCTCGCCACGCTCGGCGTCGGCCACGAGCTCCGAGATGACGGAGAGGAACGCCGCCAGCGTCTTCCCCGTCCCCGTGGGCGCGGAGATGAGCACGTGCTCGCCGGCGTGCACGGCGGGGATGGCGGCCTCCTGCGGCGGCGTGAGCGCGCCGAAGGTCGCGCGCACCCACTCGCGAACCGGGTGCGCGAGAAGGCTCAGTGCGCTGGTGCCGCCGTCACCCCCGTCACCCCCGTCACCCGTTCTCGTCCCGGCCCTGCGTCGGGGGCTCATCGCGCTTCCCCTTCCGCTTCTTGCCGCCGCGCTCCCCCGGGAGCCTGGTCTTGGTCTCGACCCCGCCCATGAGCGCCATCCCGCTCAGGCGCACCACCGGGTTCAGCGGCGAGAGCGCCGTCGCGTCCCCCGCCTGCGCCTCGAAGCCCCCCATGAGGGCCGCGCCGAAGCTCTCCACCCGCACCCCCGGCGGGAGGACGATCTCCACCCCGCCCATCACCACCGTGATGTCGATCTCGGTGACACCGGGGCCGAACCGCGCCTCGCGCAGGTCGAGCTCCACCCCGCCCATGAACGCGAACACCTTGAGGTGCCGCGGGACGATCCAGCTCCCCTTCCGCCCGGTGGCGCCGAGCACGGCGATCATCACGCCGCGTGGCGGCACGTCCGATGGAGGCACGAGCATCGGCGTCGCCCCGGCGGAGAGCGCGCCGGCCTGCGCCGGCAGGTCCGCGAGCACCGAGGAGAGCTGGGCGAGCGAGACGGCCTTGTAGGCCCGCTCCAGCCGCTCCTCGAACTCGTCCATCGAGAGCCGGTCGTTCGCGAACTGTGCGGACAGCGCCTGCACGACGCGCTCGCGATCGCTCGCGGTCGGTGCCGCCTGGGCTGACGGGCGCGGTGGTGACTCCATGGGTGAGCCCCCGGGGAGGTCGGAGGGCGCAACATAGGATGGCGGGCGACAGGGTCAAGGACGGGCGCCTCATTCCGCGCCGTCCGTGTCACCGTCCGTGTCACCGTCGGCGGCGCCGTCTCCGCCCTCCGCGCCGCCTCCCTCCCCCGCCAGCTCCCGCACCCGCGCCAGCGTGTCGATCTCGCTCGCCGGCTTGTCGTCGCGCACGCGCACGATGCGCGGGAAGCGCAGCGCGTAGCCGGCCTTGTGGCGCGCGGAGGGCTGCACGATGTCGAAAGTGACCTCGAGCACCACCTCCGGACGCACCTGGTGGTACCGCCCGAACCGCTGCACGGTGAGCGCCTCGAACCGCCGCGTCAGCTCGGCGATCTCGGCGTCCGTGAGCCCGTTGTACGCCTTGCCCACGTTCAGCAGCGTCGGGTCGCTCTCGGACGCGCGCACGGCGAAGGTGTAGTCGGAGAGCACCCCGCGCCGCCGCCCGTGCCCGCGCTCCGCCCCGGTCACCACCACGTCGAGCGTCGCCGTCGCCTTCTTGAGCTTGATCCACGTCCTGCCGCGCCGCCCCGGCGTGTACGCGGAGTCGAGCGCCTTGGCGATGATCCCCTCGTTTCCCGCCGCCCGCGCCTCCGCGAACGCCCGCTCCACCTCCTCGGCGCTGTTCGCCTGCCGCGCCGGCGCGAGCCACGCCCCGCGCTCGGGCCACGCGAGCCGCTCCAGCCGAGCCCGCCGCGCCTGGTACGACTCGTCCACCACGAGCGCCCCCTCCGCCGCGATGATGTCGTACGCCACGAACGCCGCCGGGACCTCCGCCAGCATCGCCGCGCTCGGGCTCTTCCGCCCGAGCCGCCGCTGCAGCGCCTTGAACGGGAGCGCCCGCCGCGGGTCGGCCGGGTCCACGGCCAGCAGCTCGCCATCGAGCACGATCCCCGATGGCAGGTCCGCCAGCGCCACCGCCACGTCGGGGTAGCCGTGGGTGATCTCGTCGAGCGTCCGCGAGAAGAGCGCGACCCGCCCCGCCCCCACGTGCGCCTGCGCCCGGATCCCGTCGTACTTGTCCTCGACCGCGAACGGGAGCGGCAGCGTGGCGACGATCTCCTCGGACGTCGGCAGCGGCTGCGCGAGCATGAAGCCGATGGGGTGAAAGAGCGCGAGCGTCGCCGATTCCAGCGTGCCGGCGCGCGCGTACAGCGCCACCTCGCCGACATCACCGCGCAACAGGTTCGCCCGCCGCACGAGCGCGAGCGGCTGGCCGAAGGCCTTCGCGATCGCCTCCTCCACCTGCGCCTCCTTGAGCCCGATCCGGTGCTCGCCGCCCAGGAGCTTCATGAGGTACTTCGCCTCGAGCGCGCCCAGCGTCGCGAGCCGCTCGCGAACGGCGGCGCGGCGGGCGTTGCTGCCCGTCGCCACGGCCAGCGCGCCGAACCACGCCTCGATCTCCTCCAGCGTCACCCCGCTCGGCGGCCGCCCCGCGAGCAGCTCGCCGGCCAGGTCGCCGGTGTCGCCCGCCGCCACGTACCGCTCGTGGAGCTCGTCGGCGTCCAGCCCGGTGACCGCCTCGAGGGCGCCGTGCAGGATCGAGCCGCCCACCTGCGTGGTGCGCATGTCGTGGCGCGGGAACACGGTCCCGGAGAGGAAGCGCACCGCGATCGGCAGCGCCCGGTCGTCGAGCCGGGGGAGGTAGCGCTCGAGCAGCGCCCCCTTCTCCAGCCGCTTCGTCGTCCCGCGCACGGCGTCCGCCACCTCGGCCCACGCGTGCAGCGTCTCCGGCCCGAGCGCGGCGGTCGACAGCGCCGTTCCGTGGCTCACAGTGCCAGCCCCAGCTGCCCGGCCGGACCGCAGTCGTCACCGTCGGCCGGCTCCTCGTCCATGTCCTGCGGATGCTCGGCCAGGTGCTCCGCGTTAAGGCCGATGCTGCGCAGATGGTGGCTGAAGGAAGCTGGCCCATGCACCGTGTAGATGCGCGACGCCCCGCTCTCGGTCGCCGTGCGCACGAGCTCGCCGAAGTCCGCGTGGTCGGAGAGGGGGAGCACGAGGTCGCAGTCCTTGTAGATGTTGAACGCGCCCGGGTGGTACGCCCAGCCGGTGAGGTAGACCACGCGCCGCGCGGCGAGCTTCTGGACCATCGCCGTCTTGCGCGTGGACGGGGTGGTGAGGAGCACGCGCTCGCCGACCTCCCCCTTCCGGTAGCGGCTCCAGCGCCCCGGCCCGGGAAAGGGGTAGCCGAGCTGCTCGTGCAGCTCGCACATGCGCGCGATCGCGCCGTGCAGCACGACGTCGAAGCCGGCGCTCGTGAGATGGTAGAGCGCCTCCTGCCCCTTGCCGAGCGCGTAGGCGAGCACCACCGGGGTGGCGCCCGCGGCGAGGGCGTCGGCGCAGAACTGGTGGAGCTGGGCGATCAGCACGGCGTCGGGCGGGAAGCGGTAGCGCGGCTCGCCGAAGGTGCACTCCATGATGAGCGCGTCGCAGCGCGGCACGCGCGCCGGGGGAGCGAACGGATTGGGGCGGAGCTTGTAGTCGCCCGTGTAGGCCACGGTGCCGTGTGCGCTCCGGGCGGCGATCATCGCCGAGCCCAGCGCGTGGCCGGCGGAGGTGAGGGTGACCGTCGCGCGCCCCACGGTCACGGGGGTGTCGAACGGCACGTCGAGCGACTCGCGGTCGCCGCGCCGCGCGCGGTGCAGCGCCGCCGTCTCCGGCGTGCAGAGGATGCGCGCGGCGTGCGAGCAGTGGTCCGCGTGGGCGTGCGAGACGAACACGAGCCCCGGCGCGGAGCGCGCGTCGAGGTGGAGGTCGGGGCCCGGGAGGTAGAGCCCGTGCCGGGTGACCGAGACCAGCGGATCCGTGACCGTCGAACGCTCCACCCTCCCCCTCCCCTTTGTCGCGGCGTCCCCCCCCGCTACCATCCGGCCGGCGCCCCGTGCGCCGCCCTCCGTCCACGTCGCGCGCCCGGCTCCGGGCGGCGCCGCACCAGGCACCCCAGGCCGCGCATGTTCTCCGACACCCTGCTGCTCGCCGAGCGCGCCCACCTGAACCGCATCCTCGTGTGGGGGGCGGCGAGCGTGATCGTCGGCACACTCCTCCTCGCCTTCGTCACGGCCCGGCGCGTCGGCTCCCCGCTGCTGTTGCACTTCGCAGTCCAGACGGCGGCGTGGGGCGCCATCGATCTCGTCATCGCCCTGGTCGCGCGCCGCGGCCTCGCCCTGCGCGACGTGAGCGGTGCGACGCGGCTCGACCGCTTCGTCTGGTTCAACAACGGGCTCGACGTGGGTTACGTCGCCGTCGGGCTCACGCTCGCCATCGTCGGCTGGCAGCTCGGGCGGCGCCTCGGGCTCGTGGGCGCCGGGGTCGGCATCGTCGTGCAGGGGCTCGCGCTGCTCGTGCTCGACCTGCGCTTCTCGAACACGCTCGCCAGGCTCCTGTAGGCGACGTCACACCCGACCCTGGAGGCAACCCCGATGGCCGAACTCACCCTGGACCTGCGCTCCCTGCCGAAGGCAGATGCGTACGCCGAGCTCGAAGGGCACGTCGCGGCGGTGCTGGCGGGCATCACCGACCCGGTGGCCGGGATGGCCACCATGAGCGCCCTGCTCCACCATGCCTTCGGGCACCTCTGGACCGGCTTCTACCGTGTCGTCGAGCCGGGGCGTCTGCTGCGGGTGGGGCCGTACCAGGGTACGCTCGGCTGCCTGGAGATCGAGTTCGGGCGGGGCGTCTGCGGGACGGCCGCGGCCGAGGGGCGCACGGTGGTCGTGCCCGACGTGCACGCCTTTCCCGGCCACATCACCTGCGACGCGCGGTCGGCGTCGGAGATCGTCGTCCCGGTGTACGGCGGTGCCGGCGAGCTGGTCGCCGTGCTCGACATCGACAGCGAGCGGCCGGCCGCGTTCGACGACGAGGACCGCCGCGGGCTTGAGCGGATGATGCGCTGGTTCGGAGGCGACGCGCGCGCGGCGTGAGCGGCGCCGGAGCATTGCCGCGCGGTGCGCGCGGCCGAACTTCTCACTGCGCCCCGGGTACCCGGGTGCTAAGTTAGCCCTGCCCCTCTCGTCGCCCGCGGGCCCCGGCATCGCCATGACCATCACCGGCTACTCGGACCGAATCAACCACGCCTTCGCCTTCGCCGCGAAGCACCACGACCAGCAGGTGCGGAAGGGGACGCGTCTTCCCTACCTCACGCACCCGGCGAACGTGGCGATGATCCTGACCCGCTACGGGCAGGACGAGGAGACGGTCGTCGCCGGGATCCTGCACGACGTGGTGGAGGACTGCGTGCGCGACCGCTACACGCGCGACGTGCTCGAGCAGCGCATCGGCGAGAAGTTCGGCCAGGGGGTGCTCGACACCGTGCTGGCGGTGACCCAGCGCCGCACCGACGACGACGGCATCGAGCTCTCGAGCGAGGAGCAGAAGGCCGACTACCTGGAGCGCCTCGCGCAGGCGAGCGAGCGCGCCCGCTGGGTGTGCGCCGCCGACAAGATCCACAACGGCAGCTCGATCCTCGCGGACCTCAAGCGCACCGAGTATCCCGAGACGGTGTGGAGCCGCTTCAGCGCCGGGCGCGAGGGCACGGTGCGCTGGTACCGCCGCGTCTACGACCGCCTCGTGCAGGTCGGCTTCGACGCGCCGATCATGGCGGAGCTGCGGAGCGTGGCCGAAGCGCTCGAGCGGGCCGGCGCCGCCACCGGCGAGGCCGCCTTCCGCGCGCGGTAGGCCGCGGCGCGACAGGGGGGCCGCCGAGATCGGCGGCCCCCCTGTCGCGTGTCCCTGGTCGCGGCCCGGGCGCGCCGCGGTCAGACGGTGACGACCTCGCCCGCCGGCGCCGGGTAGCGCCGCTCCACGTAGCGCTCGAGGATCTCGAGGAACTCCGGCACGATGTTGTCGCCCTTGAGCGTGACCATCAGCTTGCCGTCCACGTACACCGGCGCCTTCGGCTCCTCGAACGTACCGGGGAGCGAGATCCCGATGTTCGCGTGCTTCGACTCGCCGGGGCCGTTCACCACGCACCCCATCACCGCCACGCGCATCTCCTCCACGCCGGGGTGCGCCGCGCGCCACACGGGCATCTGCTCGCGCAGGTAGCCCTGGATGTCCTCGGCCATCTTCTGGAAGAAGGTCGAGGTCGTGCGCCCGCACCCGGGGCACGCCGTCACCTGCGGCGTGAAGCTGCGCAGCCCGAGCGATTGCAGGATCTGCTGCGCGACCTGCACCTCCTCCGTCCGGTCGCCGCCCGGCTTGGGCGTGAGCGAGACGCGGATCGTGTCGCCGATCCCCTCGGCGAGCAGGATCGAGAGCCCCGCGGTGCTCGCGACCACGCCCTTCGTGCCCAGCCCCGCCTCGGTGAGGCCGAGGTGCAGCGGGTAGTCGCACCGCGCCGCGAGGCGGCGGTAGACGTCCACCAGGTCGGGGACGATCGACACCTTCGCCGAGATGATGATGCGGTCGTGGGCGAGCCCGGCCTCCTCGGCCAGCGCGGCGGAGCGGAGCGCGCTCTCCAGCATCGCCTCCACGTACACGTCGTACGCCTCCGCCGGCACGGCGGCGCGCGCGTTCGCGTCCATCATCGCCGTCAGCAGGTCCTGGTCGAGCGAGCCCCAGTTGACGCCGATCCGCACCGGCTTGTCGTTGGCGATCGCGACGTCCACGATGGCGCGGAAGTTCTCGTCGCGCCGCTTGGAGCCGACGTTCCCCGGGTTGATGCGGTACTTGGCGAGCGCCCGCGCGCACGCCGGGTACTTCGTGAGCAGCAGGTGCCCGTTGTAGTGGAAGTCGCCGACGATCGGCACGTCCACCCCGTCGTCCGCGAGGCGGCGCACGATCTCGGGGACGGCCGCCGCCGCCTCGTCGTTGTTCACCGTCACGCGCACGAGCTGCGAGCCGGCGCGCGCGAGCGCCGCCACCTGGGCGGCGGTCGACGCCGCGTCGGCGGTGTCGGTGTTGGTCATCGACTGCACCACCACCGGGTGCGACGACCCGATGGCGACGTTGCCGACGCGTGCGGTGACGGCGGGCCTGCGTTTGCCGAAGGACACAGCGGAAGCCTGGAGAGGGGACGAGAGAAATCTACAAGGGCGCCGGAGCGGCGAGGAGCGCGGCCCGCGCCGACACTTCCCGCGCGGGCACGGCGGCTGCAACTTCGGGGACGGGGCGGCCGCCGCGCACCGCGGCCGGCCGCCCCTCACCGCTCCCACTGCCGATCCGCTCCCTCGGAGGGGCCATGACCGACGACATCGAGTACCCCAGGCGCGGGTACGACACCGAGGACATCGCCGCACAGCGTGCCGGGCCGCCCAAGCGCCGCCGCCGCTGGGGGCTCATGGCCCTCGGGCTGCTCGTCGGGCTCCCGCTGGCGCTCATGGCCCTCTGGACCTGGATCACCCTGAGCTACTCCTACTCGCGCGGCGAGCGCGTGGGGTACGCGCAGAAGATCTCGCAGAAGGGGTGGGTGTGTAAGACGTGGGAGGGGGAGCTCGCGATCGCCAACGTGCCCGGCCAGCTGCAGGAGAAGTTCGAGTTCTCCGTGCGGAGCGACTCGGTCGCCGCGGAGATCAGCCGGCTGGAGGGGGAGCGCATCTCGCTCAGCTACGAGCAGCACCGCTTCGTCCCCTTCTCCTGCTTCGGCGAGACGGAGTACTTCGCCACCGGGGTGCGGCGGCTGGGTGGGGAGCCGGCGCCGGCCCGGCCGCTCGCGCCGCAGGCGCCGGCGCCCGCCACCCCGCCTGGCGCGGCCCCGCCCACCCCGCCCGCCCCCACCCCCTGACGAGCCCCCAAGACGCCGCGGCCGCCGGGTCTCCGCGGGCGGCGTGAGGGACCCCGGCGGGGGCGGCGGGGGTATGCCCTGGCCGGCGTAAACACGCTATTGTCCGAAAAGCCGGGTGCCACTATATTCTCGCTACTCGATTTCCAAAGGCGGCGATCGAGAGCGTATCCAGCGCGGGCCTAACGAGTTAGCGCCCGCGTCAGCATTGTCGGGGCTCGGCGCGTTCCGCTCCCTAGACAAAGTCTACATCATCAGGAGTTGGGAATGCGTACGACCGGCAAAGTGAAGTGGTTCAACGACGCGAAGGGCTTCGGCTTCATCACGCCCGACAACGGTCAGAAGGACTGCTTCGTCCACTACAGCGCCATCTCCGGCAACGGCTTCAAGTCGCTCGCCGAGGGTGAGGTCGTGGAGTTCGACATCGTGCAGGGGCAGAAGGGCCCTGCCGCCGAGAACGTCACCAAGGCGGCGGGCCGCTAAGGCCTCAGCTGCACTGGCACGAGACGGGGCGCCTCGCGAGAGGCGCCCCGTTTTCGCATCTTGTTCCCGACCCGCCGCGGCGGGGACGCCACGGCGCGTCACGTTCGGTGCTGGGGACTGAGGAGCAGGATCGATGAGCGAGCGCGTGGTGGTCGTGGGCGGCGGCGTCTCGGGGCTCGTGTGCGCCCTCGAGCTGCAGCGCAGTGGCCGCGAGGTGGTGCTGCTGGAGAAGGAGGCGGAGGTGGGCGGGCGCGTGCGCAGCTCCACGGTGCACGGCTACACCGTGGACCACGGCTTCCAGGTGCTGTTCACCGCCTACCCGGTGCTCACCAGCTACCTGGACCTCGAGGCGCTGCGGCTCCGCGACTTCCTCCCCGCCGCCCGCATCGTGGGGCCGGGCGAGCAGGGCGGCGAGGAGGCCTCGCTCATCGGCGACGCCCTCCGGAGCCCGTCGCTCCTCTTCCCCACGCTCGCCGCGCGCCACCTGTCGCTGGTGGACAAGCTGCGCATCCTCGCGCTCCGGGCGACGGCCACCAGGCTGTCGGTAGAGGAGTGCTTCTCGGCGCGCTACCAGGCGCTCGGCGCGCGCGAGTTCCTCGCCGAGCGCGGCCTGGTGGGGGGTGTCGTCGAGCGCTTCTTCGCGCCGTTCTACGGCGGCATCTTCCTCGACCGCTCGCTCAGCACCAGCGCGTCGATGCTGCTCTTCACTTTCAAGATGCTCGCCGAGGGGCGCACGACGGTCCCCGCCGGCGGCATCGGCGCCATCTCCGCGCAGCTCGCGTCGCGGCTCGCGCCAGGTACCATTCGCACCGACGCCGCCGTCGTCGCCCTCGACATCGTGGACGAGCGCGTCTGCGGCGTCCGGCTCGAGTCGGGCGAGGAGCTCGAGGCCGGCGACGTGGTGCTGGCGACCGAGTCGCCCGTGACCGGCAGCCTCGCCGCCACCGCCGGGGTGCACATCGCCACGCCGCGCGGCGCGCTGCGCTGCGCGACCGTC
>Ga0307413_10000953_pt1 | contig 10358 bp, 8 predicted proteins | sample DK1Ometagenome_3_FD_203714 | JGI IMG/M metagenome (GOLD analysis project Ga0307413, IMG submission 203714) | Maize rhizosphere microbial communities from greenhouse at UC Davis, California, United States - DK15-O-2 | ecosystem: Host-associated > Plants > Roots > Rhizosphere > Soil | place: USA...
AGGGTGGAACGCAGGATGCGCACTCCGGATCCATCTGGTAGCTCATCGCCATGCCAACAGCGCCGACCTGGCCCACACCGGCTCGGCCTGGTCGCCGGGTCAGTCCTGTGTCTGCGCTGCGGACCACTTCCGAGCTGCGGCGATCCTGCGGCTGCGGCGCTGGCCCACACCGGCAAGACGGCACACCCGACGGCGTATCGGCCCGCACTGCCCGATCCACAGTTCCAGCCCCGCGGCGATGATGTGGGTGAGCAGCCTGGATCCGGCGCGGCTGACCCGGACGGCCGGGACGAGCCACCGCTGACCGCAGCCTGAGAAGTCCCACTGCCGCTCATCCCGATGACACACAGTGAATGCCACGGGCGGCGGTCAGTGCGAACGAGCCGACGAAGCCAAGCTGTCCAAGCCGCCGTAACGTACATGGAAGTGCGGCCATGGCCGAAGGTGCACCCGGATCCGCGCGTGTACCCGACGCACCTGCCACCCGGACAGCACCAGTGCGGCCAACAACGCCGCCGCACCGCCGGCGCCGAGCCCGAAGCGCGGCCCGTACCACTGCACCAACTGTCCGATCAGCATCGCCCCGAACGGGGTCGTGCCCAGGAAGAACAGCACGTACAGGGCCATCACCCGGCCCCGGTAGCGCGGCTCGGTGCCGAGCTGGATCCGCTGGTTGGCGGCCTGGAGGAAGAACACCAGCAGGAAGCCGGTCGGCACGAGCAACGCGGCCACGGTCAGGAACGTCGGAGCGAGGGCGACCACGATCTCGAGCGCCCCGAATCCGGCCGCCGAGGTCAGGACCATCACAGCCGGTGGTCGGCTGCGCCGGCTGCCACTGGCGAAGGCCCCGGCCAGCGCCCCGACGGCCAGCGCGGTGCCGAACAGACCGAAGGTGCTCGCGTCGGTGTGGAAGACGGTCTTGGCCAGCAGCGGCAGGGTCAGTTCGAAGTTCAGCCCGAAGACGCTGACCAGGAAGACCAGCAGAATGGAGAGCACCAGGTCAGGCCGGTCCCGGACGTAACGCAGCCCGTCGAGGGTGCCCGAGTCGACCTTGGCTGCCGGATCGCGCGGCGTCCGGTACAGCTCACCTGGGCGCAGCTGGACGAGCATGGCCGTGGGCGCGGCACAGAGCACCGCGCCGGCCAGGAAGACCGGACCGAGCCCGACCAGGCTGATCGCCACACCGCCAGCGGCCGGACCGATGATCCGGGCGGCGTTGAACGAGGCCGCCTGCAACGACAACGCGTTGGGCAGCAGGTCAGCGGTGACCAGCTCAGAGACGAACGCCTGGCGGATCGGCATCTCCATGGCGTTGGCCACCCCGGTCAGCCCGGCGAAGACGAACACCTGCCAGAGCTGGATCACCCCGGTCGCCACCAGAATGCCCAGCACGCAGGTGGAGACGGTGAAGCAGCCGTTGATGACGATCAGCAGGATCCGCTTGTCGTACCGGTCGGCAAGCTTGCCGGCGTACAGGCTGAGCAGCAGCATCGGCAGGAACTGGAGCGCAATGACGGTGCTCAGCGCGGTTGCGGAGTCTCCGGAGAGTTTGAGCACCAGCCAGTCCTGGGCGATCAGCTGGGTCCAGACGCCGGTGAGTTTGATCAGCTGGCCGCCGAGGAAGAAGCGATAGTTTCGCACCTTGAGGGACCTGAACGGGACAACCAGCTGCTTCAACACGCCGCTGCGAGCCTCCTCGGACAAAATCCAAGCTCGGACGTTGGTAAGCCTAGCTATTAAGCATTGCTAACTACAGTGAGTATGGTCACTACCGCAGTGCGGCTGAGCTGCGCTGATCTCACCGGGGCCGATGGGATGCCCACCGGCCAGTGCCGCCACAAACCCGATTTGCGCAGCGTAGGCTGGCGGCGTGAGCGACGGGGAGCAGGCTTCGCGGCCGGTGGTGCGACCGCTGGATCCGCCGATGGTTCCGTTCGCCGTGGGCGGCATCGTCTTCTGGGGACTGCTCGGCCTCGCGTTGCTACCGTTCCGTGCCGAGCTGGCCGCTGCCGGCCACGACTCGTGGCTGCCGATCTGCCTGGCCGGTTTCGTCCTGGGCTTTCCCGGTCTGGGCGCGATGATCTGGCACGACGCCGGCCGGCGCCGCCGCCGGGCGAGCCTGGGTGCCGATCAGCCGTCGACCCGACCGGCGGAACTCAGCGACCAGCGTCCGACGAGCTGATCGCCGGCTCCAGCTCGGTGTCGTCGTAGACCGTCGCCAGCTCCTCCACCACCGGGGTGGGCTCGACGAGCACCTCCGAGTGGGCGCCGCAGCCGTGGTCGACCGAGACCACCTGGCCGTCGTCGGGGGCGTAGAGGTTGCTGCACACCCCGAAAGCCGGCCGCATCGCTCCGGCCAGCGGCAGATAGAAGCCACATCCGCCGCAACGCGCCGAGGGCGGGGCAGCCTGCGAGATCGGCGCCTGCGGCCCGTGGTCGCTCTCGTACCACCGGGATGCCACCTCGGCCCGCCCGTCCCGGGAGAGCACCCGGGTGCGACCCAGCCCCAGCTCCCAGGCGACGTCTTCAACCGCCGAATCGTCGCTGCTCAGGTACCCCGGGGCCAGCCGGTCGTCATCGACCGGGGTCGGCAGCAGGTCACCGACTCCGAGATCGCCCGGCTGGAGCCGGTCGTGCCAGGGCACCCACACCGGGGCCTGGAGCGCCTCCGGGCCGGGTAGCAGGGCGGACTCGCAGACCGTGACGTGCTTGCTTCGGGCGATCCGGGTCACGGTGACCGCCCAACGCCAGCCCCGGTAGCCCGGCAGCAGGCAGTCGAACAGATGGGTCACCAGACGATCGCCTTCGGCAATCGCCCCCTGGTAGGACCCGATGTGCTCCTCGTCGACCCCGATCTCGTCCCGGGCCAGATCGACCGCATCGGCACAGACCTGGTCTGGCCGGGCGCGGGAAGCTCCCCGTGCGCCGGCCGCACGTGGGCCGCTGGCACTGGCGGCACGAGTGGGGCGCGCTGTCACGGCTCCGATTCTCCCCTATCGGGTCCGGTGCCGGCACACCGGCACCGGAAGAGCGCAGAACTGACCGGCGTCAACCGCGACGGGTGGGGCCGGATGGGCGAGGATGTCTGCATGTCGGCGCTGCGCACCCTGGCCCGGACCGTGACGATGACGGTCCGGGCGACCCGTGGGCTGACCGGTGCCGTGTCCGGGCTGGGGCAGTTCGGCGTCCGCCAGCTCCGCACGGTTCGCCAACGGGGTGCCGGCGGCTCGGGTGGGATGGCCCGGCTGCTGGACCTGCACGCGGCTTCCTGCGCGGGGGACACCCTGATCGCGATCGGGCTGGCCGGGACGATCTTCTTCACCGTGCCGGCTGGTGAGGCACGCAGCCGGGTGGCGCTCTACCTGCTGGTCACGATGCTGCCGTTCACCCTGCTCGCACCGGTGGTCGGGCCGGTCCTGGACCGGTTCCAGCACGGCCGGCGTTACGCCCTGGCCACCACCATGCTCGGCCGGGCCTTTCTGGCGTACATGATCTCTGAACACGTCGGCGGCCTGGCGATGTACCCGGCGGCGTTCGGTGTGCTGGTGCTCTCCCGGGCCTACGGGGTGGCCCGCAGCGCGGCCGTTCCCCGGCTGCTGCCGGTCGGGCTCGGACTGTCCGAGGCGAACGCCCGGGCCTCGCTCTACGGCACCGTCGCCGGTGGCGTCGTCGCCGCCCTCGGGGTGGGCGCTGCCACCTTCGGCTCGCCCTGGCCGCTGCGGCTGTCCGTGCCGGTCTTCCTGTACGGGATGATCACCGCCCTGCGGCTGCCGCCCCGGGCTGACGGCGATCCCCCCGAGGCCATCCCCCGGTTGCTGCAACGCCCCGGGCACAAGGGCGCCAAGGTGCTCTCCGGCCGACAGGTGGTCGGCACCATCGCCGGCAGCGCCACCCTCCGGGCGCTCTACGGCTTCCTCACCTTGCACATGGCGTTCGCCCTGCGGTCCGGCGAGGTGCCCCTGGTGATCGGCATCTGGACGCTGCCCGAGGGGACCGCGATCGGCCTGGTGGCCGCGGCCCTGGGGGCTGGCTCGTTGTTGGCCACCGCGATCGGCTCCCGGCTGCGGATCACCTGGCCGGCGTTGGTCCAGGCGATCGGGATCACCCTGGCCGCGTTCGCCACCGTGCTGGTCACCGCGCGGCCCACCATGCAGAGCGTGCTGATCCTGTGCCTGATCACCGCAGCCGCCAGTGGCCTGGCCAAGTTGGCCGTGGACTCGGTGATCCAGGAGTCGGTGCCGGAGTCGGTCCGGGCCAGCGCCTTCGCCCACAGCGAGACCCTGCTCATGGTCGCCTGGGTGGCCGGTGGCGGGCTCGGCCTGGCGCCGTTGCCCGGCCGCTGGGGGCTGGTGGTGGCAGCGGTGCTGATCGCCGCGGCGGCGGCCCGCGCGGTGCTCGCGGTGACCCTGCTCCGGTCCCGGCGCGGCCGGCACGCGGCCCCCGAGCCGGCGGCCACGATCGCCGACCAGCCGCCAGATCCAGGGGTACCCACAGCGCCGTCGACCGGCTGGACGTCCTCACCCGGCTGGACCGCGCCACCCGACTGGGACAGCCCGGCCGGAGCGGGCGCCACCGAGGGTGGTCGGGCCTCGGGCGCCGGGGATGGCGCGGCTGCCCCGGGTCGGGCCAGGCCGGCCACCCTCGAACAGGTCGACCCCGGCCCCGGGTCTGACGCCCCCGGCGAACCAGACGAACCGGACGAACCCAAGATCGACACTCCCAAGTACCACTTGTACCGGCCGACCGGCCTGAGCAGCGGAGAGGGCACCCGGTGACAGGTCAACTTCTGGTGGCCACCGCGGTGGACGCCGAACGGGTGGCGGTGCTGGCTGGTCTGGCCGACCGGCCAGATCCGACCAGTACGTCGGCCGGGTTCGTCGCGGTGGACGTGATCGCCGTCGGGGTGGGCCCGGCCGCCGCAGCCGCCGCCACGGCCCGGGTGCTCGCCCAGGCCGAGGCAGCTGGCCGACGGTACGACGCGGTGCTCTGCGCCGGAATCGCCGGCGGCCTTCCCGGGCGGGCCCTGCCCGGCGAGTTGGTGCTGGCCACCGCCATGGTCGCGGCTGACCTCGGAGCCGACGCCCCGGACGGGAAATACCTGCCGCTCGACGAGCTGGGCTACGGCACCACCGAACTGCCGAGCGACCCGGCCCTGCTGGACATCCTGCGCCGATGGCTCCCGGCGGCCACAGTCGAGGGGCAGGTGCTCTCGGTGAGCACGGTCACCGGGACAGCGGTGCGGACCGAGGCACTCGCCACCCGGTACCCGGATGCCCGGGCCGAGGCGATGGAGGGGTTCGGGGTCGCCACGGCAGCGCTCGGCGCCGGGGTGCCCTGTGCCGAGCTGCGGGCGATCTCGAACGTGGTCGGCCCCCGGGACCGGTCGGCCTGGCGGATCCCGGCCGCGATGGCGACCCTGCGCTCGGCCTTCGCGATCGACACCTGACGCAGTCAGGCAGTTCGTGGAACTCCGCGATCCGTTAGGTTCGGGGTCGGCGATCGTGGAATATCCGACCATCCATGGTTGGTCGAACAATCCACGATTCGCTTCCGCCCGCACTGTCGCGCTGTCCCGCGGCGCGACCCTTCTGGGAGGCTGACCGGCCGTGGTGCTGTCGATCGCGTACTCGCCGTGTCCGAACGACACGTTCGTCTTCCACGCCCTGACCCACGGACGGATCGCCGGAGTACCAGGGTTCGAGGTGACCCACGCGGACGTGGACATCACCAACACGGCAGCCGAGACCGGGGAGTACGACCTGGTGAAGGTGAGCTACGCGGCGTTGCCGTGGCTGCTCGACCAGTACGACCTGCTGCCCTGCGGCGGGGCGCTCGGGCGGGGCTGCGGCCCACTGGTGCTCACCCGGCAAGGGGTCGACTTCACCAGCCTGGACGGGCGGAGCGTGGCCGTGCCGGGCGAGCGCACCACCGCGTACGCCCTGATGCGGATGTGGTCAGCGGCGCAGCCACCAGCAAAGGTGAGCGTCGTACCATTCGAGCGGATCATGCCCGCCGTGGCCGCCGGTGAGTACGACGCCGGGCTGGTGATCCACGAAGCGCGGTTCACCTACCCGACCCACGGCCTGCACGCCCTGGTGGATCTGGGCTCGTGGTGGGAGCAGGAGACCGGGTTGCCGATCCCGCTCGGGGCGATCCTGGCCCGGCGTGGCGCGGTCGACCCGGTAGCCGCTGCCGAGTGGATCCGCGCCTCGGTGCGGCACGCCTGGGCGGACCCCGACGACAGCCGTGACTACGTCCGGGCGTACGCCCAGGAACTCGCCCCCGAGGTGATCGAGGCCCACATCGGGCTCTACGTGAACGGCTTCACCGAGGACCTGGGCGCCGAAGGACACGCCGCAGTCGAGGAGTTTCTCGCCCGCTCCGCCGCCCTCCGGCCCACCGCGCTGTCCCCTGACAGCTGACTTTGCTGCCGCGCCCGGCCGGGTCACCGGGTCACCGGGTCACCGGGTCACCGGGTCACCGGGTCAGTAGTTCACGATCACCGTCTGGTCAGCGATACCCACGTCTGCAGCTGCTCCGGACGTGGGTATCGCTGACGAGATCTCGATCTTGGGGTCCGGCTGGCGCCGGGATCGTGTGGGCGGGGTCAGACCTCGAGTTCGCGCGCGACCGCGTGGACCAACTCGGCGACGGTCTTCGCGGCCCGCTTGTCGGGAAACCGGCCCCGACGCAGATCCGGCTGCACCTTCGCCTCGAGTACCTTGATCATGTCCTCGATCAGGCCGTGCAGCTCCTCGGCCGGCCGGCGGCGTGCCTCAGCCCGGGCCTCGGTCACCGACGGCGGCGCCTCCAGCAGCTTGACCTGCAACGCCTGGTTGCCCTTGCGGCTCTCCACGACGCCGAACTCGACCCGCTGGCCTGGCCGCAGGTCGGCCGTCCCCTGAGGCAGTGCCGCCTTGTGCACGAACACGTCACCACCATCGTCACGGGTGAGGAATCCGAAGCCCTTCTCCGTGTCGTACCACTTCACTCGACCCGTCGGCACGGCTGCCCAGCTCCCTAAGCATCTCACCCGAACATGCCACCCCTCACGGGCGCTGCACACAGGCTATCGACCTATCCACTCGGAGCCAACCGGGAAACGTGGCTCCGCCACGCGAGGGCCGACCGGGAAACGTGGCTCCGCCACGCGGGGGCCAACCGGGAAACGTGGCTCCGGATTCAGGCCGGTCGACCGGTCGGTGGCCGGGCGGTCCGGACAGATCCGAACGGCATGGTCGACTCCGCGCACGGATTCGCACCGGAGCCAGTTAGCGTTGACAGCACAATGACCGCATCGCTCACCGATCACCTGCGCGCGCTACCCGACACCGGGCTGGCCGCGCTCATCCGGCTGCGCCCGGATCTCGTGGTTCCGCCGCCGACCGACCTGGCCGGGCTGGCGGCCCGGATCCAGTCCCGACTGTCGGTGACCCGTGCCGTGGACCGGCTGGACCGGTTCACCCTGCAGATTCTGGACGCCCTACGGCTGACCCGGGACGCGGACGGGACGGCGTCGGTCGCCACCGTGCTGACCATGACCACCCCGGCCGGGGTGGATCCGGGCCGGGTGCGGGCCGCCGTGTCCGCGCTCAGCGCCCGGTTCCTCTGCTACGGGCCGGAGCAGTCGCCGCTGTTGGTGCCGACGCTCGAGGAGGTCTGCGGCCCGTACGTGTGCGGCCTGGGCCGGTTCGCCGCCGAGCTGAGCGAATCCACGGCGAGGCTGGTCGCCGACCCGGCCGGGTTGCGCCGCGTCCTGCTGTCGGCGCCACCGAACGCCCGGGCGGTGCTGGACCGGCTCGCCGAAGGGCCGCCGCGGGGCAACGTCTCCACCGAGCGGCTGCGAGCCGGTTCGGAGTCCCCGGTGCGCTGGTTGCTCGACGCGCACCTGCTGGTCACGGTCGCGCCGGACGCGGTCGAGCTGCCCCGTGAGATCGGTCTGCTGCTGCGCCGCGAGATCGGCCCGCTCGGCAGGCTCGAACCGGAGCCGCCCACGATCGAGCCGACGATGGTCGACCCGACCGCCGCGGACCGGGCCGGCGCGGGTACCGCCCTGGAGGCAGTGCAACGGGTGACCGCGATCCTGGAGGCCCTGGCCGCCGAGCCGGCCGTCCTGCTGCGCGCCGGTGGCCTGGGGGTACGTGACCTGCGCCGGTTGGCCCGGGTCACCGGGACCAGCGAACCGGTCACCGCCCTGCTGCTCGAGGTGACCGCCGGGGCTGGCCTGCTCGGTGAGGTGACCGGCGACAACGGCGGCGGGCAGTTCCTGCCGACGGCCGGTTACGACGGCTGGCTCGCCGCGCCACTGGCGGCCCGCTGGGCCCAGCTGGCCAGCGCCTGGCTGGCCCTCGACCGGGCTCCGGCCCTGGCCAGCCAACGCGACGAGCGGGACCGCCCGATCCCGGTCCTGTCCCCCGAGGCCGAACGGCCAGCCGCCGCCGAGGCCCGACGCGCCATCCTGGGGGTGCTGCTCGAGCTTGATCCGGGCGCGGCGCCCGACCCGGATGCGGTGCTCACCGTGTTGACCTGGCACAGTCCACGCCGCGCCGGGCGGCCGGCAGCCGGTGGGGTGGCCGCCGTGCTGGCGGAGGCGGCCGGGCTCGGGTTGACCGGGCTGGGTGCGTTGACCGGGTACGGCCGGCTGCTCCTGGCCGAGCAGGCGACCGCCCGGGAGGCGGACCCGCTGGGCATCGACGCCGAAGACGACCGGACTGCGGCCGGGTCGGTCGCCGCGCTCACCGCGCTGCTGCCCGCGCCGGTCGACCACGTCCTGCTCCAGGCCGACCTCTCGATCATCGTGCCCGGCCCGCCCCAGGCCAACCTGGCCGCTGACCTGACGCTGGTGGCCGAGGCTGAGTCGGCCAGCGTGCACCGGATCACCTCGTCCTCGCTCCGCAAGGCGCTGGATGCCGGCTTCACCGCCACCGACCTGCACAAGCTGTTCGCCAGCCGGTCCCGCACCCCGGTCCCGCAGGCCCTCACCTACCTGGTCGACGACCTGGCCCGCAGACACGGCGGGCTGCGCACCGGCACCGCTGGCTCCTACCTGCGCAGCGAGGACGAAGGGCTGATCGCCGAGGTCGTGGTCGACCGGCGGCTGGTCGACGCCAGGTTGCGCCGGCTCGCCCCGACCGTGCTGGTGACCAGCTACCCGATGGCCCGGCTGCTCGCCGCACTCCGGGACGCCGGGTACGCCCCAGTCGCCGAGGACGCCACCGGCGCGGCGGTGCTCAGCCGGCCCACCGTGCGCCGGGCCGCCGCGCAGCCCTCGGCGACCCGCAGTCGGGTGACCGATCCGCTGGTGACACCCCGGTTCACCGAGCCGCAGCTGGCCGGGATCATCGAGCAGATGCGGCACGGGGAGGCGCTGGCCCGCGCGGCGGCCCGGGCGCCGGCCACCCTGCGCACGCCGAACGGGGCAACCGCGGCGCAGGCCCACACCCAGGCACTCGCTGTGCTCCAACAGGCCCTCCGGGAGAAGATCCCGGTCTGGGTCGGTTATGTCGACGGGCACGGCTCGCTCAACTCACGGCTGGTCCGGCCGGTTTCGATGGGTGGGGGCTACCTGCGGGCCGAGGACGAACGCACCGAGACGCTGCACACCTTCGCGCTGCACCGGATCACCGCGGCGGTGCTGCCGCCGACGCCCTGAACCACCCGCCGGCTCAGGTCAGCGGCCGACGGCCGAAGATCCGCACCGAGGTGCCCAACGGGGTCAGCGACCACAACGCCTTCGCGTCAGCCTTGAGCAGGTTCACGCAACCGTGCGAGCCGAGCCCGGAGTTATGGATGTATGTGGTGGTCTCGTGGAAGCCGATCCCCCGCACGATCCGTTGCCAGTAGGGCAGCCAGACCTCGTACGGGTCCGACCAGTTCCGAAGGCTGCGTTCGTGGGTGCGGTAGCTGCCGGCCGGGGTGGCGAAGCCGCGCATCCCGGTCCGGATCACGGTCGGGCTGATCATCACGGTGCCATCGCGGACCACCCACAGGGTCTGCAGGCTCAGGTTCACGCACACGGTCAGCCCCGAACCGGGCCGACAGGCGGCCTGCTCGACCGGGGACTGGCTGACCGCGATCCGGCGGGCCACGTCTGCGGTGGTCGCCCCGGCCCGACCGTTGGCCGGGCTGATCCCGAACCGGCGCTGGAAGCGCTGCACGCCGGCGCACTCGGCGGCGGTGAGCACCCCGTCCACCGTGATCGGACCGTACTCGACCAGCTGTCCCAGCCAGTACTCGGCGTCCCGTTGACGCTCGCCGGTGGGGCAGTCCTGCACCGGTTCGACCATGGTCACCGGGCCGGTGGGCGCGGCCGGTGCCACGGTGGTCGCTCTGGCCGGCGCGGCGAGCGGTCCGCGGCC
>Ga0307413_10000955_pt1 | contig 10352 bp, 12 predicted proteins | sample DK1Ometagenome_3_FD_203714 | JGI IMG/M metagenome (GOLD analysis project Ga0307413, IMG submission 203714) | Maize rhizosphere microbial communities from greenhouse at UC Davis, California, United States - DK15-O-2 | ecosystem: Host-associated > Plants > Roots > Rhizosphere > Soil | place: USA...
CACAAGTCCAGTTCTGTCACCTTAGCTCTTATCGGTGCGACATTTACCATCTTCATGTGTTTCCTGCCCTTCAGAACACAGGGGATTCGCCATGAATGATTTCGGTGACGTTGTTACTGCTCCGACGCGCCGGTTCGAAGGAATCGAGCGTCCGTATAGTGCGGAGGATGTTCTTCGCCTCCGCGGCTCGCTGCCGATCGAGCACACGCTGGCGCGTCGCGGCGCTCTCAGGCTGTGGGAGCTGCTGAACGAAGGCGAGCCCGTCCGCGCGCTCGGCGCGGTCACCGGCAACCAGGCCATGCAGATGGTCCGCGCAGGCCTAAATGCGATTTATCTTTCGGGCTGGCAGGCGGCGGCGGATGCCAACACTGCAGGCGCCATGTACCCCGACCAGTCGCTCTATCCGGCGAACAGTGGGCCCGAACTTGCGCGCAAGATCAACCGGGCGCTGCAGCGCGCCGACCAGGTCGAGCACAGCGAGGGCGGATCGAAGCGCGACTGGTTCGCGCCGATCGTCGCCGACGCGGAAGCGGGCTTCGGCGGGCCGCTAAACTGCTTCGAGATCATGAAGGCCTATATCGAGGCGGGCGTCGCCGGTGTTCACTTCGAGGACCAGCTCGCGTCGGAAAAGAAGTGCGGCCACCTCGGCGGCAAGGTGCTGATCCCGACCCAGGCCGCAATTCGCAACCTCGACGCAGCGCGGCTCGCGGCGGACGTCAGCGGCGTCCCGACCGTCCTCGTGGCCCGCACCGATGCCGAGAGCGCAAAGCTCATCACCTCGGACGTCGACGAGCGCGATCACGAGTTCCTCACCGGCGAGCGCACTCCGGAAGGCTTCTTCCGCCTCAAGGATGGCACGGGCGTCGACCATTGCATCAAGCGCGGCCTCGCCTTCGCGAAGCATGCCGATTTGCTCTGGTGGGAAACGAGCAATCCGAACCTCGACGACGCAAGGCGCTTCGCCGAGGCGATCCGCCGCGAATATCCGAACAAGCTGCTCGCCTACAATTGCTCGCCCAGCTTCAACTGGCGCGCAAAGCTCGACGAGCAGACCATCGCCAACTTCCAGCGGGAGCTGGGCGCGATGGGCTACAAGTTCCAGTTCGTGACTTTGGCCGGCTTTCACAGCCTCAACCACGGCATGTTCGAGCTTGCGACCGGATATCGCGACCGCGCCATGTCGGCATATTCGGAGCTTCAGCAGGCCGAGTTCGCCAGCGAGGCCAAGGGCTACACGGCGACGCGTCACCAGCGCGAGGTCGGCACCGGCTATTTCGACGCCGTCGCGACCGCCATTTCCGGCGGCCAGTCGTCGACGACAGCACTCAAGGAATCCACCGAGACCGCGCAGTTCATCGCGGCCGAGTAGGAGAAGGACAATGACCTATCGTTATTGGGTGATCGGCGGCGACTACAGCGACTGCCGCTTCAGTGACATCGAACCGGGCACGCAAACCGTGCTCGGGCCATACGACGACGAATTGAAAGCGCGGACGGAATGGCAGCGCCTCACTTTTCGTGACCATTGCGGGGCGACGACGCGCTATTCGATCTGCGTGGAGCCGAATCGCGCATGAGCCAGGTGATCGACCGCCAGCGCATCGCTGCGGAGCCGTCGAACGTATCGGGGGCGGCCGACATCCTGACCCAGGATGCGCTCGACCTTGTCGCGGAGTTGCACGAACGGTTCGACGGCCGGAGGCGTGAACTGCTGGATCGGAGACTCGATCGGCAGGCGCAGTTCAATGCCGGCCACATGCCCGACTTCCGTGCCGACACGCGGGAGATTCGCGAGTCCGACTGGACCGTAGGCAGCATCCCCGCGGACTTGCTCGACCGCCGCGTCGAGATCACCGGCCCGACCAACGCCAAGATGGTGATCAACGCGCTCAATTCCGGCGCGCGCGTGTTCATGGCCGATTTCGAGGATGCGACTTCGCCGGTCTGGGACGAGCTGATCCAGGGCCAGGTGAACCTGCGCAATTATTGGCGCGGGCGGCTGGGCTTTACCGATCCGGACAGCGGCAAAGGCTATGAGGTCGGCGAGAACCCGGCGGTGCTGATGGTGCGTCCGCGCGGGCTGCACCTGCCCGAGGATCATGTCACTGTCGATTATCAGCCGGTCGCCGGCGCCTTCTTCGATTTCGCTCTCTACGCTTGGCACAATGCTCGGGCCGCGCTGGCCAAAGGCTCCGGCCCCTATTTCTACATTCCCAAGCTGGAAAGCATGGAAGAAGCCGCGCTGTGGAGCGACATCTTCGCGCTGACCGAAAACCGCCTCCGGCTCGAGCGCGGGACGATCAAGGCGACGGTCCTGATCGAGACCATCCCGGCGGCGTTCGAGATGGACGAGATCCTATACGCTCTGAAGGAGAATATCGTCGGCCTTAACTGCGGCCGCTGGGACTATATCTTCTCGACCATCAAGCGGCTCGGACGGAGCGCCGAGCGGCTGACGCCCGACCGTTCGGCGATGACCATGGATAAGGCCTTCCTCGCAGCCTACTCGCTGCGGCTGATTGCAACCTGCCATCGGCGCGGCGCCTTCGCGATGGGCGGGATGTCGGCCTTCATCCCCGTGAAGGGCGACGCGGAAGCTAACCGGGCGGCGATGGACAAGGTTCGCGCGGACAAGCTGCGCGAAGTGACCAACGGCCACGACGGCACCTGGGTCGCGCATCCGGCGCTGGTGCCGATCGCGCTGGAAGCGTTCGAGGCGATGACCGGGCCGAACCAGTTCACCAAGATGCCCGATCGTTTGCCCAGCCGCGAGGAAATGCTGGAGCTGCACAAGGGCCAACGCACCGAACAGGGTGCCCGCGAGAACATCCGCGTCGGCGTACAATATCTCGCCGCCTGGCTTGGAGGGAAGGGCGCCGTCCCGCTCTACAATCTGATGGAGGACGCAGCGACGGCGGAGATCAGCCGCGCCCAGCTGTGGCAGTGGCTGCGTTTCGAAGCGCTGCTCAACGACGGCCGCCGCTTCAACCGCGAGCTGTTCGACTTGTTGTACGACGAAGAGATCGGACTGCTGCAGGAAGTCCCGAACATCGCCGACGCGTCCGAACTGTTCCGCGAAATGGTCGTCTCAGACGACTTTACCGAGTTCCTGACGCTGCCGGCTTACGAGCGATTGGGCTAACCCGGTCGGCGAGCAACGTAAGCAGTGCGTATCCCGGGCACAAAGCCGGCGCGCTCATAGAAGGCGTGCACCCGTGGGTCGGCTCTTCCACTTTGCAGCAGTACGTGATGACAATCGTCATGCCATGCAGCCTCTAATGCTGCCGTCAACACGGACGAGCCATGACCCTGTCCTCTAAAATCCGGGTGGGTGACGACGTTTTCGATAAAGCCGTGCTGCCTGCCGCCACGAAGGAGGTTTGGGACAACGGCCAACATGCACGTTGCGACAATCGTGCCGACCGCGTCTGACACGAACACGCGTACTCCTTCCCGCGCGAGAATTTGACGCCAGATCTCTTCTGCTCGGGATGAGGGCTCCGCAACGGCACTGACCTCCGAAACTGCGAATAGACGCAGTATCCCAGCAAGATCAGGCCCTGCGGCAAGACGGGCAACAGGGGTCACAACTTCAGGCTAGTGCCAGTCTCCGCAAAGAAAAAGGCGCCAGAACCGAAGCTCCGACGCCCTCTCTTTTACTCTAGCGCTGACGCTTAAGCCGCTACCGGCTTGTCCTCCAACGCCTTCTTCGCCTGGGCGATGATGGCGCCGAACGCTTCGCCTTCGTGCATCGCGATGTCGGCCAGGACCTTCCGGTCGAGGTCGATGTTCGCGAGCTTGAGGGCGTGGATGAACTGCCCGTAGGTCAGGCCTTCCGCGCGGACCGCGGCGTTGATGCGCTGGATCCAGAGGGCGCGGAAGCTCCGCTTCTTAACCTTGCGGTCGCGGTAGGCGTACTGGCCTGCCTTTTCGACCGCCTGGCGGGCGATGCGGATCGTGTTCTTGCGACGGCCGTAATAGCCCTTCGCATTGTCGAGGATCCGCTTGTGCTTTGCGCGCGTGGTTACGCCGCGCTTGATGCGTGCCATTTCCCGCTACTCCTTACTTGAGGCCGTAGGGCGCCCAAAGCTTCACGCGCGCCGTATCGGCGTCGGCGAGAACTTCGGTGCCGCGGTTCTGGCGGATGTACTTGGCGTTGTGGCTGATCAGGCGGTGGCGCTTTCCAGCGACCCCATGCTTGATCTTGCCGGTCGCCGTAAGCTTGAAGCGCTTCTTCACGCCGCTCTTGGTCTTCAGCTTGGGCATTTCGTCTCCTTTGCGCCCGTTCGGACGCGACATAATCCAACCGCCACGGCATGCCTTTTGGCCGGGCCATTGGTTTTCCAATGATCTGGAAAGCGCGGGCCTATAGATTGGGCAGGGGTTTAAGGCAAGTTACCAGGGCACTTCGGCGCCGTCATAGGCGAAGAATCCGCCCGACTGCTCGGGGCCGAGCGATTCGATCACCTTGCGCATCCCTGCAATGCTTTCCTCCGGCTCGAGTGGAGCGGACGATCCGCCCATGCGGGTCTGGACCCATCCGGGATGAAGCACCGCGCAGACCACGTCCGGATTGTCGACCGCCAGGCTTCGCCACGCGGAATTGAGCGCGGACTTGGACGATCGATAGGCGATGAAGCCGCCGGAATTGTTGTCCGCGATGCTGCCCATCTTCGTGCTCACCGCGATCAGCTTCCCGCGAGCGGATTTGACTGCGGGAAGAACCGACTGAGCAAGCAGGAAGGGTGCGACCGTGTTGATGACGAACGTTTGCGCCCACTTCTGTCCGGCCTTGGCGTCCCGAACGTCGCGCGGCCCGTAGGTGCCGGCGTTGGCGATCAGCAGGTCGAGCCGGTCGAAGCGTTTCCCGAAATGCTCAACCGCATCGAGATCGCTCATTTCCAAACTCTCAACCTCGACTCCGAGGTCATCGAGTTCCGGGCCGGACTCGCGCGCCGTGGAAACGACATCCCAGCCGGCGTCCTTGTACTGACGGACGAATTCCAGGCCCAGCCCGCGATTGGCTCCGGTGATCAGGACCTTGGGCATGGCTAGTAAACGCCGCTCCTTCGAAAAGGGTCAGTCGTGCGTCGAGCCTAGTCGAACAGGCTGGAGACCGAGCTTTCGTCGGCGATCCGCCGAATCGCCTCGGCCAGCAGTGGAGCGATCGTCAAGCGGCGGATCTTGCCGCTGTCCGGATCGCTTTCGCCGCTCCAGATCGAATCGGTGACGACCAGCTCGCGAAGCTCGGACGCCGCGACGCGTGCCGCCGCGGCTCCGGAAAGGACACCGTGCGTGCAATAAGCGAAGACCTCTTCGGCGCCCTGCTGCTTGAGCGCGGCACCGGCGTTGCAAAGCGTGCCTGCCGAATCGACGATATCGTCGACGAGGATGCAGGTGCGGCCCTCGACGTCGCCGATGATGTTCATGACTTCGGATTCGCCGGCGCGCTCCCGGCGCTTGTCGACGATCGCCAGCGGAGCATTGTCGAGGCGCTTGGCGAGTCCGCGCGCTCGAACCACGCCGCCGACGTCGGGCGACACGATCATCAAATTCTTGTTCGACAGGCGTGCCTGGATGTCGGCCGCGATCACCGGGGCAGCGAAAAGATTGTCCGTGGGAATGTCGAAAAAGCCCTGGATCTGCCCGGCGTGAAGGTCGACCGACAGCACGCGATTGGCGCCGGCGGTCGTGATCAAATTGGCGACCAGCTTGGCCGAGATCGGCGTACGCGGGCCAGGCTTCCGGTCCTGCCGCGCGTAGCCGAAATAGGGGACGACGGCGGTGATCCTCTTGGCCGACGCGCGACGCAGCGCGTCGATGCAGATCAGCAACTCCATGAGGTTGTCGTTTGCCGGATAGCTCGTCGACTGGACGACGAAGACGTCCTCGCCGCGAACGTTCTCGTTGATCTCAACGAAGATTTCCTCGTCGGCGAAGCGGCGGACGCTCGCTTCGGTCAACTCGGTCTCGAGATATTCGGCAATCGATCGGGCCAGCGGTGCGTTGCTGTTCCCGGCGAGCAATTTCATTGGCGGCGCTCCCCAGCGGTTGCCCTGCCTTAGCGAGCGAGTCGCCGTCCCGTAAAGCTTGCTCGGGTTGCCGAGGCCGGTTCGTGCGTTAAGAGCCGCTGACATGACAGACCGGCTGACCATCGCGCTCGCCCAGATGAACCAGCGTGTCGGCGACCTCGACGGCAATGCGCAGGCGATTCTTTCGATGCGGAAGCTGGCGGCGGGAGCCGACCTGCTGATGGTGCCGGAGCTGCAGCTGACCGGCTATCCGCCCGAGGATCTGGTTCTGAAGCCGGAGTTCGTGCGGCGGACGATGGAAGCGGCCGAGCGGCTTGTCGATGCGACCGCCGAGCCGGGGCCAGCGCTTTTGTTCGGGTCGATCCATCACGAGGCGGGGCTGAACTACAATGTGATGATCCTGGCCGAGGGCGGCCGGATCGTGGCGCGCACGCTGAAGCGTGAGCTGCCGAACTACGGTACGTTCGATGAGAAGCGCGTCTTCGCCTCCGGTCCGCTGCCGGAGCCCATCGGCTTCCGCGGCGTGAAGATCGGCGTCCCGATCTGCGAGGACATCTGGCAGGAGATCGTCTGTTCTCACCTTGCCACAGCCGGGGCGGAATTGCTGCTCGTTCCGAACGGCAGCCCCTACGAACTCGACAAGGACGACAAGCGCGTGACTCTGGTGCGGTCGCGTGTGACGATCACCGGCCTTCCCCTCGTCTATCTTAACCGCGTCGGCGGCCAGGACGAGATCGTCTTCGACGGGTCCTCCTTCATCATGCACCCGGACGGGACACGGGTCGTGCAGTTCCCCGACTGGGAGGAAAAGCTACTCCTGACCGAGTGGACGCGGGAGGCGGATGGGTGGCGCTGCGCGACGCGCGAGAGCCACGAGCTCGATCCGTTTCCCGAGGATGTCTACCGGGCGATGATGGTGGGCCTGGGCGACTATGTGACGCGCAATGGCTTTCCCGGCGTGATCCTCGGTTTATCTGGCGGGATCGACAGCGCCTTGTCGGCCGCCATCGCCGTCGACGCGCTCGGTCCCGACAAGGTGTGGTGCGTGATGCTCCCGTCGAAGTACACGAGCGACGAGAGCCTCGACGATGCGCGAGAGTGCGCCCGGCTGCTCGGCTGTCGTCATGACGTCATTTCCATCGCGCCGGGCGTGGCGGCGGTGGACGAGGCGCTGGCCGAAGCGTTCAAGGACACGAAGCCCGGCCTGGCCGAGGAGAATATCCAGGCGCGGCTGCGAATGGTCGCGCTCATGGCGCTGTCGAACAAGTTCGGTCCGATGCTGCTCACTACGGGCAACAAGAGCGAGATGAGCGTGGGCTATGCGACGCTCTACGGCGACATGTCCGGCGGCTACAATGTGCTGAAGGACGCCTACAAGACCACGGTCTTCGCTCTATCGAAGTGGCGGAACCGCAACCGGCCGGAAGGCGCGCTCGGCCCCGACGGGCCGGTGATGCCAACCAACGTCGTCACCAAGCCGCCCAGCGCGGAGCTTCGGCCGGACCAGAAGGACGAGGACAGCCTGCCGCCCTACTCGCTGCTGGACCGGATCCTCGAAGCACTGATCGACAAGGAAATGTCGGTGGGCGAGGTCGCGAATGCGACGGGTGCGGATGCCGAGCTCGTCGCTTCGATGGAGCAATTGCTCCTGAAAGCCGAATACAAGCGCCGACAGGCGCCTCCGGGCGTGAAGATCGGCACCCGTAACTTCGGCCGCGACCGGCGCTACCCGATCACCAATTTCTTCCACACCGGTCCGCAAGTGAAGCTGCCGCGATGAGCGTGATCACGCGCTTCGCTCCGTCGCCGACGGGCCGGCTGCATGTCGGCAACATCCGGACGGCGCTGCACAACTACCTTTTCGCCAAAAAGCACGGCGGAACCTTCCTGCTGCGCATCGACGACACCGATCGCGAGCGTAGCCGCGAGGAGTTCGTCGAATCGATTCGCGATGACCTTGCATGGATGGATCTGGTCCCGGACGCCGAGGTCCGGCAGTCGGAGCGTTTCGACCTGTACGAGCGCGAGTTCGAGCGGCTGAAGGCGGCGGGGCGGGTGTACGCCTGCTACGAAACCTCCGAAGAACTGGACCTTCGCCGTAAGATCCTGCTGGGGCGCGGATTGCCGCCTGTCTATGAGCGAAAGGGCGCCGACGAGGCCGTGCCCGACGGCCGGCAGCCGCACTGGCGCTTCAAGCTCGACCACGATGCGCCGATCGAATGGACCGACCTCATTCGCGGCCCGCAGCGGTTCGACCCGAAGCTCCTCTCCGATCCGGTCGTGCGCCGTGAAGACGGAAGCTGGCTCTATCTGCTGCCGAGCGTCATCGACGACGTCTACCTCAAGGTCACGCACATCGTGCGCGGCGAGGATCACGTTACCAACAGCGCGACGCAGATCCAGATGTTCGAAGCCCTCGGCGCCGAGCCGCCGGCCTTCGCCCACGAAGCGCTCCTCGTCGCTGCGGAAGGCAAGCTGTCGAAGCGCCTCGGGTCCTACGGGGCCGAACATCTCCGCGAGGAGGGCGTCGAGCCTATGGCCATGCTGTCGCTGCTCACCCGCATCGGCACGTCGCAGCCGGTGGAGCCGACCGCGAGCCTCGAGGAGCTGGCGCGCGACTTCGACTTTGCGCATTTCGGGCGTGCCCCTGCGCATTTCGATCCGCATGAAGTCGAGCTGCTCAATGCGCGGCTGCTGCATAAGCTGGACTTCGCGGCCGTCGCCGGCAGGCTTCCACCGGAAGCTTCGGAGGAAGATTGGGTCCTGCTCCGGCCGAACATCGAACGGCTGACGGATTTCGCGCCCTGGTTCGACGTGCTGCACGGGGAGGTCGAAGCACCGGAACTCGCTCATGACGAGCGGCTGCTGGTTCGCGACGCGGCGTCGGTAGCTGAAGGCCTGGACTGGAACGCGGACACGTGGCGGACGCTCACGACCGAGCTCAAGGCCAGCAGCGGCCGCAAGGGGCGCGAGCTCTTCCATCCGCTCCGGCTCGCACTCACCGGGCGCGACAGCGGGCCCGAAATGGCGGGCCTCGTCGAGCGCATGGGTAAGGACCGGGCCGTCCACCGGCTCAAGGCCGCCGCCAAGCGCTAAAGGGCATCGAGCGTCGCATTCAAGCAACGGCTTGCCAGAGGTATGTAATGTTGTAACATCGCTCTCGACTCGTTTGTTCTCAGAAGGAGTCGAGCACATGCCGGTATATGCCAGTACTCAAGGCTTCGCCGATCAGGGGCGTCACCCCCGCGCACTGATATTCATCGTTGGCGGTCATGCGGCCCTCGTTGCCGCGGTGATGACGGCCAAGATGGAGGTCATCCCCTTAGTCGGACCGACCAAGACCGTGGTGGAGCTGATCGAAGAGGTGAAGCCGCCGCCTCCGCTGCCTTCAGAGCCCGTGCCGCCCAAGCCCGAGCGTCCAGTCCAGCCGCAAAATTCGCAGATCGACTTGCAGAAGCCGATCGTGCCGATCCCGACCCAGGACCCAGTCGAGTTCGCCGCGAGCATGCCGCAGCTTCCTTCGCAGGGGCCCATCGGATCCGGAACGGATTCCGTTGCGGACCCAACGCCGAAGCTCGACCCAGTCCACATTGCGGCAAGATTCGCGACCCCGGATTATCTCGTTCGTCCGCCCTACCCGAATGACAAGCGCCGGATGGAGGAAGAGGGGACGCTAAGGCTCCGACTTTCGATTGACGAGCGTGGTCGCGTGGTTGCCGTCGAACCGGTCAGCAAGGTCGACCGCTCCTTCTTCGAAGCGGCCCGCAAGCACCTGCTCGCCAAGTGGCGGTACAAGCCGGCGACGGTTGACGGTCGGCCGGTGCCGTCCTCAACGGTCATCACACTCCGGTTCGAACTGGAGACCTGATCCAGGCAAAAAAAAGGGGGCGCGCACCGCAAGCGGCCGCGCCCCATCTAGGAAGTCGAGTGACTTATAGGGCGTTCGCGTCTGCCGCATTGGCATCGACAGCATTAGCGGCGACGGCATTGGCATCGACCGCGTTCACGTCGACAACATTGAGGTCGGCGGCGTTGAGATCGATGTTCTCACCCTCGAGGGCGATGTTGTCGACGGTAGCCGTATTCTCTTCCGTGGCCGTGCCGCCGCAAGCGGCGAGGGTGGCAGCGGCAATCGCTACGCCTGCAACGCGAAAAAGCTTCATGTTCATTCCTTCCGCAGACTTCTTGGAAATGGTCCCCCACTCCCTGTTAACCGGATTGGCCCCGGCATTGCTGCCGGGGCCGAAGGGAGTCTTGCCGGCCGAGAGCGAAATCGACTGAGAAGCCCTTCTCAATCCGTGACGTCACTCTCGAAATCCC
>Ga0307413_10000960_pt1 | contig 10332 bp, 10 predicted proteins | sample DK1Ometagenome_3_FD_203714 | JGI IMG/M metagenome (GOLD analysis project Ga0307413, IMG submission 203714) | Maize rhizosphere microbial communities from greenhouse at UC Davis, California, United States - DK15-O-2 | ecosystem: Host-associated > Plants > Roots > Rhizosphere > Soil | place: USA...
GCCGACCGGTTCGCCAGCCGGTTCCACCAACTCCCCTCCCGGCCCGCTGGCCCGGGTGCTGCTGATCCCGATCCGCTGGTACCAACGCTGGCTCTCGCCGGTGCTGCCGCCGGCGTGTCGCTTCCAGCCGAGCTGCTCGAACTACGCGGTCGAGGCGTTGCAGACGCACGGCGCACTGCGCGGCGGATGGCTCGCGCTGCGCCGCCTGCTGCGCTGCGGACCGTGGCATCCCGGCGGCCTCGATCCCGTTCCGCCCCGATCCCCGGGACCCGTGTGTCCCACCGATCTCCCGCAAGGCGAGGAGTAGCTCGTGCTCGATTTCATCTACTACCCGGTGTCGTTCATCCTCTGGTGCTGGCACTGGGTCTTCGGCCACGTGCTGGGCGAGTCGAACGCGTTCGCCTGGGTGCTGTCGGTCATGTTCCTGGTCTTCACCCTGCGCGCGATCATGTACAAGCCGTTCGTCAAGCAGGTCCGCTCGATGCGCCAGATGCAGGTGCTCGGGCCGGAGATCAAGAAGATCCAGAAGAAGTACGCGAACGACAAGACCAAGCAGGCGCAGGAGATGCAGAAGCTCCAGTCGGAGCACGGCTTCTCCCCGCTCGGCGGCTGTCTGCCGATGCTGCTGCAGATCCCGGTCTTCATCGGTCTGTTCCACGTGCTGCGTGAGTTCAGGCCGGGCAAGACGGAGAACTACTTCTTCGACGCGCAGGGCGTGCAGTCCTACGTCAGCGCAGACCTGTTCGGTGCCCGGCTGAGCAACTGGATCACCCAGCCCGCCAACGAGCTCGCCGAGTTCGGCGTCCAGCGACCGGCGGTCATCCTGGTCGCGGTCCCGCTGATGCTCCTCGCCGCGGTGCTCACCCACCTCACCGCTAGGCACTCGGTGGCCCGGCAGAACCCCGAGTCGGCCACTCCGCAGACCGCGATCATGAACAAGGTCACGCTCTACCTGTTCCCCATCGGTGTCATCGTCGGTGGCGCCGTGTTCCCCTTCCCGATCGGTCTGCTCGTCTACTGGCTGGCGAACAACAGCTGGACCCTGATGCAGCAGAACATCGTCTACTCCAAGATCGACCGGGAGGAAGAGGAGAAGAAGGTCGCCGCGGTCGAGAAGCGCAATTCGCTCGCCCCGAAGCCGGGTCAGAAGCCGTCGCAGGCGAAGAGGAAGGCGGCCCCGGCGAACCCGGCCGAGCCTGTCGAGTCGACCGGGTCGGTAGAGCCGGAGACCGCGATCGAGAGCACCGCCGAGGCGGAGTCCGCGGCGCCGACCAACGTCCAGGCGCCGAAGAAGGACACCACAGGCCAGGCGAAGCCGAAGCCGAACTCGAACGGCTCCGACGCCGGCACCACTGTCCCCGGTCTGATCTCGGACCGAACCCGCAGCAAGAAGTCAGGTCGCCGGAACCGCTGAGGCGAGCAGCAGACCTGGAGAGGAGTGACTGTGCCGGAAACGGTGGAGACGGCCGACCGTGACGCCGATCTCGACACGGACCCGACCGAGGCAGTGGAGGCCGTCGACGAGGCGGTTGCCGACAGCGAGGACGAGAACGCCGCCGACGAGGACGAAGACGGCGGCGGTCGCGAGGGCCGCGGTGGCGACGACCTCCTGGTGCGCGAGGGCGACGTGGCGGGTGACTACCTGGAACGGCTGCTCGACCTGCTCGACTACGACGGCGACATCGACCTGGACGTCGAGGGCAGCCGGGCCGTGGTGAGCATCGACGGCGGCGAGGACCTGGAGAAGCTGGTCGGTCCGCGCGGTACGGTGCTGGAGGCGCTGCAGGAGCTGACCCGGCTCGCGGTGCAGCAGGAGACCGGCGTGCGGAGCCGGCTCATGCTGGACATCGCGGGCTGGCGGTCGGACCGCAAGGACGAGCTGCGCGACCTCGCCCGGGCGACCGCGGAGAAGGTGCTCGCCAGCGGCGAGCAGATCAAGATGCAGCCGATGACTCCCTTCGAGCGCAAGGTCGTCCACGACGTGGTGGCGTCGGTGCAGGGCGTGCACAGCGTGCGCTAGGGGGGGCCCCCGGGGGGGGGGGTGGTGTTTTCCCCCCCCCCCTGGGGGCGCACACACCCGGGGCCCCCCCCCCGGGGGGGGGGCCCGCTGCCATATTCGGACACACGTTTCACGTGAAACGCAATGCAGGTTGATGACGTGGTTGAGGACATGACGGACGTCGAGCAGGTGGCGCGCACGATCTTCGGTGATCGGCTGGCGCTGGTCCATCGGTACGCCGAACTACTGGCCGAGCACGGCGTCGAACGCGGGCTGATCGGCCCGCGCGAGGTCGAGCGCCTCTGGGAACGGCATCTGCTGAACTCCGCGGTGATCGGCGAGGTGATCGAGCCGGGCGCGCGGCTGGTCGACGTCGGCTCCGGTGCCGGGCTGCCCGGCATCCCGCTGGCCATCGCGCGACCGGACCTGACCGTGGTCCTCGTCGAGCCGATGGCTCGCCGAGTGGAATGGCTGTCGTTCATGGCGGCCGAACTCGACCTGCCGGTGCGGGTGATTCGCGGCCGTGCCGAGGAGCTCGCCGTCAGAACGGCGGCCGGTGGTGCCGATGCCGTGACCGCACGCGCGGTGGCTCCGCTCGGCAGACTGGCAGGCTGGTGCCTGCCACTGCTGCGGCCCGCCGGCCGGCTCGTGGCCATCAAGGGCGTCTCGGCTCCCGAGGAGGTGGAACGGGACCGGGCCGACCTGATCGCCGCCGGTGGTCAGGATCCCCGGGTCACCCAGTGCGGCGTGGGAGTGTTGGACGTGCCGACAACGGTCGTCGTGGTCGAACGGGCGACACCCCTCCCCGCCGCCGTCCGTCGGAGGCGGGCAAGGAAGGATCGGTGATGACAGATGGAGAAGGTGACGACGGATGTTCCACGTGAAACCGGCGCACCCGCGGGTCTCGTCCCGCCGGTACCAGAGCCGCCAGCACAGGAGGAGGTACGGCCGGTGAAGCCGACTCACCAGTTCGCCGATCCGACCAACGGCGGGTGGACCCCGATCGCCGAGGAAGCGGCGCGGGCCACCCGGATGCAGCACCCCAACGTCTCGATGCCGAAGCCCCGGCATCGCAGGGTGGTCACCGTGTCCAACCAGAAGGGCGGCGTCGGCAAGACCACCAGCGCGGTCAACCTGGCGGCGGCACTGGCGATGCACGGACTCAAGGTGCTCGTCATCGACCTCGATCCGCAGGGCAATGCGAGCACGGCGCTGGGTGTCGACCACCGATCCGGTACCCCGTCGATCTACGAGGTCCTGCTCGGGGAGATCACCCTGGCGGATGCCGCCGCGGTGAGCGACCAGTCGGAGAACCTCTACTGCGTGCCGGCGACCATCGACCTGGCCGGTGCCGAGATCGAACTGGTCTCCATGGCGGGTCGAGAAGGTCGACTCAAGGAGGCCCTCACCACCGAGGCGCTGGACGAGATCAACCCCGACTACGTGTTGATCGACTGTCCGCCGTCTCTCGGTCTGCTCACCGTCAACGCGATGGTGGCCGCCCAGGAGGTGCTCATCCCAATCCAGTGCGAGTACTACGCGCTGGAGGGTCTGAGTCAACTGCTGCGCAACATCGAACTGGTCCAGGCGCATCTCAACCCGGCACTGCACGTGTCGACCATCCTGCTGACCATGTATGACGGCCGCACCAAGCTGGCCGACCAGGTGACCAACGAGGTGCGCCAGCACTTCGGCGCGACGGTTCTCAGGACGGTCATCCCGCGGAGCGTCAAGGTCAGCGAGGCGCCGGGCTACGGCCAGACGGTACTCGCCTACGACCCGGGATCCCGGGGCGCGATGAGCTACCTGGACGCGGCGCGTGAGATGGCCGAGTACGGCGCGACGGACGAGGCTTCGGCATGAACGAGCGCAAGGGCGGGCTCGGTCGCGGACTGGCCGCGCTGATCCCCTCCGGTCCGGCGACGGACGGTCCGTCCCCCGCGCTCCGGTTGCCGCAGGCTCCGGCGGTACGACCCGGCGGCCTGGCTGTCACCACGCCCGCCACCCCCGCCGTCGAGCACTCCGGCACGGTGGCCGGCGCGGTGTACCGGGAGATCGAGGTCGCCTCGATCCGCCCGAACCCCAAGCAGCCCCGCCAGGTCTTCGACGAGGAGGCGCTGACCGAGCTCGAGCACTCGATCCGCGAGTTCGGCCTGATGCAGCCGATCGTGGTGCGCGAGGCCGGCGATGGCACGGACGGCTACGAACTGGTCATGGGCGAGCGCCGGCTGCGTGCCGCACAGCTCGCCGGCCTGGTCGAGATCCCGGCCATCGTCCGTCAGACGGCGAACGACGCGATGCTCCGGGACGCCCTGCTGGAGAACATCCACCGGGTTCAGCTCAACCCGCTGGAGGAGGCGGCCGCGTACCAGCAGCTCCTCGACGAGTTCGAGGTCACGCACGAAGAGCTGGCCGGCCGGATCGGTCGCAGCCGCCCGGCCATCACCAACACCATCCGACTGCTGAAGCTGCCGCTGCCGGTACAGCGTCGGGTCGCGGCCGGGGTGCTGTCCGCCGGACACGCCCGCGCCCTGCTGGGTCTGGACGATGCCGGCGCCCAGGAGGAGATGGCGGCGCGGATCGTTGCCGAGGGCCTCTCGGTGCGAGCCACCGAGGAGTTGGTGACGCTCGCCAAGCACGAGCCGGCCAAGCAGAAGAAGGCGCCGCGCAAGCCCATGCAGGCGCCCGGTCTGCAGGGTGTCGCCGAGCGGCTGTCGGACACGTTCGACACTCGGGTGAAGGTCGAACTCGGCCAGCGCAAAGGCCGCATCGTGGTCGAGTTCGGCTCGGTCGAGGACCTTGAACGCATCGTCGGTCTGATGTCGCCAAATGGGACAAATCGGACTCGTTGAGTCGCCATCCAGGGATACCAGGCCACTTACGTCACGGTGACGGTGACTCGCGGCGCTTGACCGTAGCCCTGGGTGATCACGTTGTTCACGGGGAACTCGGGGCCCTCACCGTCATGGCGAGCCCCGTCCCTCAGTCGCGGTCCACCGCACGCGAGATCAGGCCGGCGTAGATGTCGCCGAGGCCCCGCCCGGCAGCCTCGGCCGCCATCGGCAGCAGCGAGGTCTCAGTGAGGCCGGGTGAGACGTTCACTTCGAGGAAGTACACCGTGCCGTCCTCGGCGACGACCGCGTCGGTGCGGGAGACGTCGCGCAGGTTCAGCAGTTGGTGTGCGCGCACCGCGAGGTCGGCCACCGCGGTCGAGGTCTCGGCCGACAGCCTGGCCGGTGCGTGGAACGTGGTGAGCCCGGCGGTGTAGCGGGCGGTGAAGTCGTAAACCCCGCGCTTCGCCTCGATCTCCACCGCGGGCAGCGCCACTGGACCGTCGTCGCTCTCGACCACGGTGACCGCAACCTCGGTGCCGGCGATGTACCGCTCGGCCAACACGGTGTCGCCGTAGGCGAGGCAGCCGACCATCGCGGTCGGCAGGTCGGCCGCGTCGCGGACCACCTGGGCACCGAGCGCCGAGCCGCCCTGGTCGGGCTTGAGCATCAGCGGCAGCCCCAGCCGGTCGACCATGGCGTCGAGCACCTGCTGGGCTCCCAGCTCACGGAAGGTGTTGTGCGGCAGCACGACCCACTCGGGCGTGCTGAGCCCGGCCCTGGCGATCTCGGTCTTCGCGGTCGGCTTGTCCCAGGCCCGCCGGCAGGCGTGCGAGTCGGCGCCCACGTACGGGATGTCCAGCAGCTCCAGCACGGTCTGCAGCGAGCCTCCCTCACCCTCCGCGCCGTGCAGGGTGATCACCACGGTGTCCGGGCGCTGCTCGCGCAGCCTGGCCACTAGTGCCGCGTCGGCGTCCCACTCCTGCACGGCGACGCCGACGGCGCGCAGCGCCGTGGACAGTCTGCGGCCGGACCGCAACGAGACGTCGCGTTCGTGCGACAACCCACCGGACAGCACAGCGACGGACAGGTCGGTCACCGGTCGACTCCCAAGGACGGTTCGAGTAAGTCCAATGTAGACGCAGACGGTCAGGCGGTGTCCGGTGACGGCGTCTGCGGCCCGGACAGTACTCGCTGCTTCGCCGGCCCGAAGGTGTTCAGCAGATCCAACTCCTGTGCCAGCACGCCGGCGAGCCGCCGCACGCCTTCGGTGATCCGTTCCGGCGTCGGGTAGCAGAACGACAGCCGCATCTGCTGGCTGCCGAAGCCGTCGGCGTAGAAGCCGGTGCCGGGCACGTAGGCCACCCGCTCGGTCACCGCTCGCGGTTGCATCGCCTTGGTGTCCACGCCGTCCGGGACGGTCAGCCAGACGAAGAAGCCCCCTTCCGGCCGGGTCCAACTGCAGCCGGCCGGCATGTGCTGCTCCAACGCGGTCAGCATCGCGTCGCGGCGTTCGCGGTACAACGACTGGAACGACTTGATCTGGCCCTGCCAGTCGTGGGTGGCGAGGTAGCGCGACACCACCAGCTGGTTCAACGTCGGCGCGCACAGCGCCGCCGACTCCGCGGCCAGCACCAGCTTCTCCCGCACCGCGTGCGGTGCCAGCGCCCAGCCGACCCGCAGACCGGAGGCGAACGTCTTGGAGAACGAGCCGAGATAGATGACGTTGTCCGCGTCCATGGAGCGAAGCGCCGGGTACACCTGGCCGTCGAAGCCGAGCAACCCGTACGGGTTGTCCTCCACGATCAGCACGTCGTGCCGGGCGCAGATGTCCACGATCTCCGCGCGCCGCGACGTCGCCAGCGTGACGCCGGCCGGGTTCTGGAAGTTCGGCACCGTGTAGAGGAAGGTCACCCGGCGGCCGGCCCGCTCCGCCACGGCGATCGCCTCGCGCAGCGCCCGCGGCTGCAACCCGTCGGCGTCCATCGCCACGTGCACGACATCGGCCTGGTACGAGGCGAACGTGCCCAGCGCACCCACGTAGGACGGCCCCTCGGCCAGCACGATGTCACCGGGGTCGCAGAAAATCCGCGTCACCAGGTCCAGCGCCATCTGCGAGCCGACGGTCACCACGATGTCGTCCGGGTGGCCGTGCACGCCCTCCAGCGCCATGACGTCGCAGATCTGTTCGCGCAGCACCGGTACGCCGTGCGCGGACCCGTACTGCAGCGCCGTGAGCCCGTCCTCGGTGACCAACCTGGCCACCTCGACGGCCAGCGAGTCCAGCGGCAGCGCGGCCAGGTTCGGCATGCCGCCGGCCAGCGACACCACCTCCGGCCTGCTGGCCACCGCGAACAGTGCCCGGACCTCCGAGGCCGTCATGCCGACCGCACGCGCCGCGTAGCGGTGCAGATGCGGGTCGAGGCTGAGGGCGCCGGCCCGCTCCCGCGGTCCTCCTGGTGTCGGTGGCGGTGACCCTGGCGACGACATGACAACTCCAGCGGTGTGACCTGGGCAAACGTACGTCGATCGAGTGTAGCCCGGCACTGGTGCACCCCTGCCGGTTCTCAGCGCAGGTCACAGGGCTCTATCCTGTGACAGGTCTTTCGTGCAGGCTGGGGTCCGCGCGCGGGGGCTGGTCCGCGAGCACGCATTGTTGGGGAGGTCACGTGTCGCGACGTGTCGTCGGCGTCACGCTGGACAGCCTGGAAGATCTGCCGAAGCACAGTCGGGGCTGCGTGTTCTGGGAGCTGGCCCCGCATCTGCGCGAACAGGCCGAGGAGTTCGGGACGACCGAGCTGGAGAAGGAGGCCTGGGTCTCCAGCGTGCTGCTCGAGTGGGGTTCCTGCGGTCGAATGGTCTACAGCGACAAGCTGCCGGTCGGGTTCGCGCTCTACGCCCCGCCGAACGCGGTGCCCCGCGCGTCCGCCTTTCCCACCTCACCGGTCAGCGCGGATGCCGTGGTGCTCACCGGCTTCTACGTGGTGCCGGAGTTCCGCGGCGGCGGGCTCGGCCGGGTGTTGATCCAGTCGGTGGCCAAGGACCTCACCCGGCGCGGGGTACGCGCGCTGGAGGCATTCGGTGACGCCCGCCCGGACGAGGAGCGCAGCTGCGTGGTGCCGGCCGACTTCCTGCTCAGCGTCGGTTTCAAGACGGTGCGTCAGCACCCCCGCTGGCCCCGGCTGCGCCTGGAGCTGCGTACCGCGCTGACCTGGAAGGAAGACGTCGAGGCGGCGTTGGAGCGGCTGCTCGGCACGGTCTCGGTGACGACCGCGGCCCCGGCCCCGGCCCTGCAGCGCGGCTGACCCGAGCGACGAGGCTCGCCGGGCACGTTCAGTGCTTGGCGAGTTCGGTGCGCAGTAGCTCGGCAAAGGTGAACGTGCCGGTCGGCTGGTCGTTCTCTCCCAGCAGGTACAGCCGCTTGACCGCGACCAGGATGCCCTCGGCGACGACGTCGCGGAACGCCGCGTCGATCAGCAGCGCCCGGTCGGTCGGGTTGGTCAGGTAGCCGATCTCCATCCGCACCGCTGGGCAGCGGGTCAGCCGCAGCGAGTCCCAGGTCTTCGGATGGGTACGGCAGTCCGGCATCCCGGTGCGGGCCACCAGTTCGCGCTGGATGAAGCCGGCGAGCGCCTCGCCGATGGTGGAGGTGGCGCCGTTGCCGGTGCCGAAGTGGAACGACGCCATGCCCCTGGCATCCGGTGACAGGTTCTTGTCCGAGTGCAGCGACAGGAAGAGATCCGCGCCCGCGTCGTTGGCGAACTGGGCCCGGTTCGGTTCGGAGGGGCATTGGTCGTGGCCGCGCGACAGCAGCGCCTCCATGCCGGTGGCGACCATCCGGCCCTCCAGCCGCCTCGCCAGGTCCCAGACCAGGTCGGCCTCGTGCACGCCGTCCACCGAGACCCCGGTGTCCGCGCCGCCGTGGCCGGGATCGATCACGATCCGCTTGCCGCGCAGCAGCGGACCCGCGGTCCGGACCTGCTCCTGTTCGCGCATCAGTACCGGCCGGCCGCCGCCGGTACGCGGCGACAACCGGTGCAGCGCGCGCACCGTCTCGGCCCCGCAGATGCCGTCCGCGGTCACCCCGAAGTCGCGCTGGAAGCTGCGCAGCGCCTGTTCGGTCTGCGCGCCGAAGACGCTGTTCGGCCGACCGGCGTCGTAGCCGAGGGCGAGCAGCCGCTCCTGCAGGGCGAGCACGTCGTCACCACTGATCGGCGCGGACACCAGGTACGCCAGCGGGCGCCCCCCCAGCTGGTACGTGGAGTCGCGCAGCGCCCGGTAGGTGGCCGAACCCACGATGCCGTCGATGATGAGCCCACGCTGCTGCTGGAAGGCCCGTACGGCCTGCTCTACCTCGGCGTCGAACACCACCTCGGGCGCGGCGTGCAGATCGCCCTCGATGGTGCCGTTCACGTGCCCGTTGGTGTTGCCCGCGTCAGGGAGCAGGTTCAGGGCGGCGAGCGTGCCTCGGATCTCGGCTATCGCCGGCCCGACGTCACCTCGACGCAACTCCTGCATGCACCCCTGCCTCGGGTCGGGCGCCGCGGCCCGACGGGCAGCTCCGGCGCGGATTCGCGGTTGATCGCGTGGCACGCCTGTCTGGGCCGTCCGCGGCCACCATTGTGCCCTGCTGCTCCGCGTGACCGATGCCGGGGACCCGGTCGGAACATCGATCCGACCGGGTCCCGGTGTCCCTACCGCTCGATCGGCGGAGTCGGCCGACGATCAGATGTAGTCGCCCAGCTCGTTCAGCAGCGCCGCCTTCGGCTTCGCGCCGACGATGACCTTCTCCGCCTTGCCGTTCTTGAACAGCATCAGCGTCGGGATGGACATCACCGAGTAGTCCCGCGCGATACCCGGGTTCTCGTCGATGTCGAGCTTGGCGACGGTGATCTTGTCGCCGTGCTCGGCGGCGATCTCCTCGAGGACCGGGGCGACCATCTTGCACGGCCCGCACCAGGTGGCCCAGAAGTCGACCAGCACGGGCTTGTCGCTGCCCAGTACGTCGTCGGCGAAGGTGCTGTCGGTCACCGTGACCGTGTTGCCTGCCATGTTCTCTCCCTCGGTTCGTTGACGTTCAGTGGTCGGTGGCGCCGTAGCCGCCGCCGACCAGTTCGGGCGCCTCGTGCGCGGCGGACTCGCCGTGTTCAGCGAGCCAGCGCTCGGCGTCGATGGCCGCGGCGCAGCCTGAGCCGGCCGCCGTGATCGCCTGTCGGTAGGTGTGGTCGACCAGGTCGCCGGCCGCGAACACGCCGTCCAGGTTCGTGCAGGTCGACTGATGACGAGTCTGCACGTAGCCGGCCTCGTCCAACTCGACCTGGCCCTTGACCAGTTCGCTGCGCGGGTCGTGGCCGATCGCCACGAAGAAGCCGCTGACGTCCAGCTCGCTCTCCTCGCCGGTGGCGGTGTCGCGCAGCCGCACCGCGCTCACCTTGCCGTCGCCGAGCACCTCGACCACCTCGGTGTTCAGCCGCCAGCGGATCTTCTCGTTGGCCTTGGCCC
>Ga0307413_10000963_pt1 | contig 10310 bp, 26 predicted proteins | sample DK1Ometagenome_3_FD_203714 | JGI IMG/M metagenome (GOLD analysis project Ga0307413, IMG submission 203714) | Maize rhizosphere microbial communities from greenhouse at UC Davis, California, United States - DK15-O-2 | ecosystem: Host-associated > Plants > Roots > Rhizosphere > Soil | place: USA...
CATGATTACTCCAATGACCCATGCCACTGCCGTTTCCCACTCCATCAGTTACCTTCTCTTTCCCATAGTCCGCCGCCCCTACCGTAGTAGGAACCCCAATACATGTGCATCTGCCTCTTGAGGGCTTCTCGGTGTTTAGCTCTGAAGTTCATGAGCGCAATCGCTGTCTTGAACTTCCTCGGTGCTGGCTCTGCATGCCGCTGCTCCGCAGCCAGTGCAGGGCTTGCAGCGTTGATCTGACGCTCCACCTTCAGACGTGTGACCATCTCACGCTTGGCGTACCAACCTTTGCCCTTCCCATAGCTGGCATTCATCATCCGGACCAAGTAGTCGTGTGTGTCGTAGTGGCTCTGATCCAAGTAGTGTACGCGAGGTTCCTCCGTGTCAATCACCAGAACCGTCTTTCCTCTGCCCTTCCGTCCAGTTTCCTGAAGCTTCAGGTTCCGCATATCACCGTGCAGCAGTTCTGAGAATGTCTTTTCCTTTTCCATGCCTTTAGGTTACCACAAGAATGATGATCAGTCCAATCGCGATCATCGCTATCGTGAAGGCTATGAGTCCTGCCCTAAACTGTGGGTCCATGGGCAGAGTTTATCAGACCTGCTTGAGCAGTGCAACCTTCTCCGGATTCTCATCCCGCCACTGCTGCCATGACTCATCTGTCAGGATGTGCTGGTTCCATTCTGCACTGTCAGGCTTCGGTACAGCCCTTCCATGGTCCAGATGGTTCAAGTGCACCACACAGAAGAACAGTCCGCACCCTTCCAGTACTTCCTCAATCTCGTCTTCATTTGCGTCTATGTAGAACTCCGAGTACTCTTCGCACTGGTAGTAGAGGCCACGATCAATGCCCCTCGTGCAGTCCTCCACGTCGCATACGGCTGGCACTCCGTACCCTGCCCAGCGCTCCACGCCGAAGCTGTTATTGTCCTGATAAACCGCGTATCCCATATCTTCCTTATCCTATGATTGTCTTCATGAAACGCAAAATGCCCCACCGAAGTGGGGCATTTCTAGAGCGAGTGAGGTTATCCGTGTTTTGTCCCTCTAGACGGAGGACTTGCGACTCTCCCAAGTTGTCCAGTCTTGGGCTGGCCTCACTACTCTATTTTATCAGTCTCATCCTCGGATGTCAAACCCTCAGCGAAGATCTCTTCCAGCGCACCGTCCACATCGAACCCGTTCAGTTCTTCACTGATGTTCCGATCCGTGGTGCTCTCCATGGTCCTGATCACTCCGTGACTGATGAAAGTCTTGACCGGAGCCTTCAGTTCCCGTAGCTGGCGCGTGGCCTCGTACTTGCCCATCAGCTTATCCTCGAACAGGCCAGCCAGATACTCGATGACATCGTACCTCTTGGCCACCAGACCTGTCAGTGACCCATTGAGCACTGCTGCAAGGCGAAGATGTACCGTGCTCTTCCCAGCCAACTGTGCCCGAATGTCCGCCTTCAGTTCCGGCGACACCGCGTGAATGATCGTGTACTCTTTGTGCGTAACGTTCAGCACCCAGCCATCATCCAAGTAATCCATCAGGAATCCGGCACGCGTGGTGTCGTCATCTTCTTCTACGATGACGTGCTCTCCAACTTTGAATGCTTCCATGTTACCTCAGATCGTGCTACGTTGGGATTAGAATCCCGAGAGAAGAATAGCTGGATGTCTAACTGGTTCTCGGGGCACCTTTCGTCCCATGATATCACGAATCACGTTGTCCTTGAGAGACAGTCCAGCTTCGTCGCCTTCAGATGGCTCATCTTCTCCCTGAAGAATCTGCTTCTCCATTCCAAGATCATCCAAACGTTCCTGACAATCTGCCCACCGCTCCATCAGACTCTGCTTCTCCAGCCCAAGCTCAATGATCTCTTCAAGCTTCTCCGCGAGTCGTTCGTCCACCAATTTAATCTTGGCATCAAGGCTCTTGCTTCGCTCAGTCGTTCGACTAATGTGGTTGTCCAAACGCTCTACTGCTGTCTTTACTACTTCTTCGCTTGCCATTTGTTCTATCTTTCTTTGTTGTTTATTCTGGGTCATACTCATATTCAATGTCTTCCGGGTCATTCAGTACGAATGACCCACCGGCCTTGATCCTGACAGCGCAATAGATCTTCATAATCCTTCGGCATGCTCCATGCTGGTCATCGTTCCATTGGGCAATCTGCTCATTGAGAGCATCCAGTCTTTCTCGATCCCCAGCATGCGCTGCCGCAATCCGCTCGAATTCGATCTCAGCAATATACTTGTTCCGGTTGTAGATCATAGTCTCACGGTAACTACGGGCCTTCTTGATCAGTACGAAGATTCCGTCCTTCGTGTGGAACTCCTTCATCTCATCCGGATCATGCTTGATCTGCCAGTTCATCCACTTCACCATCTCATTGACCTGACGGGAAGCTTCCGCTAGGGCAGCTTCGTGGATGGCATCGTAGTTCAAACTCTTCCACGCCTCGATGTACGCAGTGGGGCTGATTGCTTTCCTAGCCAATCCTACCTCCGGTAGTAAATCTTGTTAGCCTGCTTGACAAGCCGGTTGATCTCCGCCACGATCCGGAACTTCTCATCCCGCAATCCGTTGTACGGACTCGACTCCAGCTTCTCATCCCAAGGCATGTCCGTGCGCCACTCGAACTGATCGTAGTGTTCAACAAGCTTGGCCATCTCACCAGAGAGACGATCCCGTTCCGTGATCAGAATCTTGATCTGGTTCTGGATGTCCAGAAGAAGCTCGACTTCGGCTTCCTTCTCTGCTATGCTTGACTGGAACTTTACTTTGGATTTCTCATAGAGTTCGATCTGCGAATCAAGGTTCGCGATCTTCTGTTTTTCGGTATCGATGGCAACGCTCTTCTTACCGATACGGGTTGCAATGGTCTGTAGTTCTTCGCTCATATCTCTATTATAGCACGACATGGCCCAGACCTCCAAATCCTTAAGTTCTAGCATGTCAGAACACCACTCCACGTGTCAACTTATGGCATCCGAAAACAGGGTCAAAATGACAAATAATTATTTAAGCTCAGAAGCCCTAAGAGCCGTTTTCCGCTACTAACAGCAAGGCATGGGTGCATATACCCCTCTTTTCTTCTATACAAACTCCTTATAGATCTGTAAAGTTGTCAAAGAGAGATATGGGGGTACCCCCTCAAAAACCGCCCCAGTGCTGGGAAGCAGGCCCCTCGGCCAGAATCCCGAATCTGAAATATAGGCCGTTTTCAGTATGTCACTTTGCCTGAATTTGTCAACCACTTACCCGATCCGGATACTTTCTGGCATGTCACTTTAGACACCCCATGTCAACCACCTGAAACCTACTCAAACCACCCGATCAGCCCTCAACAGGACAGATCGGGCCGTTTCAGGCTGTTTCAGACCCCCATTATTAATTTTGCCTCGACCCCGAAATCGGCCCTCTCAGCCGACCCGACGAAGCCCCAACAATATGCTCTACACTATCATACAGATGGACCCGTCAACCCTCTAACGTACTCGTCCACGCACTCAACAGCACCGTCCCACGCCATCTCTTCACTCGGTGCAGTACCCGTCCCGAGACACTTTTCGGCCTTCCAGACGTACCATTCCCAGCCGCCAAAAGGCGAACGCTTGACCTCAATCACTGAAGCGTTCCCTCCAATCCTATAGTCACAAATGGATGTACCCGGCAGGCACACCGGCAGTGCGTGAGCGCAAACACCGTCCCACTCTGAAACGGGACCATCATGACCTCTGACAAACCAGTTGCCTCCCATCCCGGACATCCTGCCCCTTCATGGTCCCAGTCAAAGTCCCGCCAGTCCTCGCAAAAGTCTTCGTCCTTGACCGGACGGCCATGTTCCAGTATCAGCGCCCTGATCTCAGCAAACGCCTCAGGTCCCACGTACGGCCTCCAAAACCTTCAGAGCACTAATGTCCTCACCGAACGCACACGCGTCCGACACAATGGCACTCACGGCCTCCAGACGGCCTCTCAGTTCCTCGACATCATCCACACTGTTTTCTCGGCCTCGGATGTACTCTATCACGATGTTCTCGGTGTGTAGTTCCTCGTCAAGGTACCCACACGTAGGGCAGTACTGGACCACTTCAAGACCCCAAGAGGTCGAAAGCTCTTGAGATACCTCATGCAGCCGAAGCAGTGACTTGACTTCCTCAGCAAGCTCACTCGCCATCGATGACCTCCTTTAGCACAGCGACCTCGACCATAAGCCTCTGGACCTGTTCTGATGCTGTCGCTTCCCTCATCCGAAGATCGTTGGAGAATGCCCACGCAAGTTCTTCCTTGGCAGCTTCCAGTTGCTCGGCCTTCTCGCCCAACACACCGTGCAGGTCATCCTCGACCTTCCGAAGCCGGTCCATCTCGTTCAGGACCATCAGCATGTCCTCCGACTGGCGCAGCAACAGCAGGCGTGCCTCCTTAGGCACATCAGACAGGTCCATGTCGTGTGCCAACATAGCCGCCTCTTTCATGGCCTTCAGTTGTATCCCGATCATGCCAGACGCTCCAGAATCTCGATCTTTCCGCGACCGTTCTGTGTCACCAGAACCTCGTAGGCAGGGGTTACCCATGCCCCGTTGTGGTTGGTGAACACGACACCCGTCTTCACGACCTCGATCATGTCTCCCTTGACCGGCTCGTACGTGACCCGAATCAGGTCCCCGATCTGCACGTCCCCAAACCCGACCTCCTTCACGTCGATCCGGTAGATGGTCCCGCCTTCCTCACCCTCAACGGCGATCATCCCTCCTTCTGAGGTTTCCCACCAGTGTCGTCGCGGCTGGCTCTTGGGCATCCAGTCCTGCTCATGGAATGCGATCCCGGTCAGGACAGTCTTCACTCCTGAGTCCACGACCACAACCTCCAGCAGATCCCCTGCCCGAATGTCTTCGAACGCTATCCTTGTCTTGATCATCACTTCTCCTTAAATTTGTCGTTGAACTCGTCCGCCGTCAGTACCTTGACCTTACCACGGCTGGACGCCACGATCCAGTCTCCGTGGTTCAGGTATTTGTCATAGCTGTTCGGCTTCTTTGAGGAAATGCATATGTGCGGGTTTCCATATTCCACATGAGCGTAGTTGTACACACCGACACACCCTGACCAGTCCAGAAGCTCCCGGATGTCCTCGTAGCTCTCGCTGCCTTCACTGCCGTCGAACTCCACGGCTCGCCACTCGGTCTTGATCTTCTTCAGCTTTACGCTAGCCATCAGTCCTCAATCCTCTCTACGGAGTCGAACGGGTAGTACAGGTGACTCCACTCACCCGAGTCGATCAGAACAGCGTCCGGGGCAGCAAAGGCTACCACAACGCCTTCAGTGGGTTCGTCACCCTCTTCGGATTCCGGGTCCACGGCCAGCTTCACCCGGTCCCCGATCAGGAACGGGTTCTTCTCCCGTACACGTGTAGCCCAGTCGAGCAGGGCTTCAAGTTCTTCCTTGCCAACCGTTGCGTGGTCGTAGCCCTTGCGTGAGGACTGTGCCAAGTCTTTCCTGAGGTCAAAGATTGCGTCATCGATCTTGCTCATGTCTTCTCCTTCAGTCCGTGTAGTTGTATCTCATGGTGATGGACGGCGGGCAGTCATTGTATACGGCCTCGTGTGCCGCCGCAATGATCAGTCCCGCCAGCTTGTTCGCCTGATCCGGCATGAAGTCCGTGTGCGTCCCGTCATCCAGATCGATCCGGACCTTGCCGTCTACAACCGATACTCTGTATTCTTTCTGTGCCATGCCTGCTCCTTCATAGTGTTTGATTCTTTCCCTTACAAGAAAAGCCTACCCCGAAAGGTAGGCCCTTGTCAATACAGCGTCTCCGCTTTCTCCTGTGCTTCGTCCCGAGTGTCAAACTCCACGTACATCAAGCCGCCCCGGTAGATGCCCCACTTGCCGTCATTCTCCAGCGAGTGGTACACCGTCCACCTGTCACGCGGAAAGGCTTCCAGCATGTCCCTCTCCCACCTGCTCTTGCGTTCAGGTCCGAACAACGCCACCAGCAACAGGAACACAAGAACCATCCCAATGAAGCCCATCAGCCCTCCAGATAAGGGTTCTCCGGGCGATCCGGGAACCTTCCGTCTGTTGTTGCAATCGTAGCACGGTGGTCGTACCCTTTCCGGAATCCTTCTTCCCAAGCATCTGTCTCAGCGGGCCGTGTCAGTCCTAGCCCAGCGTCCAGCATCATGTCCGCCTGATGTTCCCGCAAGCGCCATTCCTGATGATCCATCTCTTCCGTCTTGGCGCACAGAACCGCCTCACAGTCCGCGCACTCTGTATTCCCGGTAATATGGTTCCATGCGATCTCCGAGTGCTCCGAAAGCACCATCACCATCGTCTGCTTGCTCACTCTACCTCCTTCCGTATTCCATCGTTATACATTTCCTTTGCAATCTGCAAAGCATTCTGCCACGTGAGCCAGTCGTTGGCTCCATCTTCCAGAGTCTTGCTGTCACACAGGGACGTGGCAATCGCAATGACCTGTCGCTGGTACGCTATTTCCTCAGGACCCAGTTTCCCGGTACCCCCGCTCATTTGGAGTCCTCAAACACGTAGGCCGGGATCGATGCGGACTTCACCGGAAGGAACACGTACCAAGACTCTTCTTCGCCCTCAGCCACGTCATCCTCCCAGTCGTACCTGCTCGGGAATCCGTGCTCATCCCCGTTGGGTTCGATGTCCGTCTCACCATACTTGCCGCCACCTTCCCAGTAGGCGAAGCCAAACAGTTTGCCGTCCGATTTGCGCCGGATGACACGCATAAGGGTGGAGCCTTGGTAGATGTCTCCGTCAGTGTGGAAGTAGTTATCGCTGCCCCACTTGACAAACTCGAAGTCAGCATGGAATGCCTTGCGGTCCTCTTCGGTGGACTCTCCGTACTCGTCTGCCCATGCAACGTCATGGCCGATGGCGTTCTTGAAGGCAATCTTCGTCTCAGTGTTGATGATGGATTCAGTCATTCACTTCTCCTTTAGTAGTTCAGCGCCCCAAGCGCTGGTGGTCAGTAAAGCTTTCGATTGCTTCCATCTCCGTGAAGCATTTCCGGTATTCGTATTTGTTGCTCATGCCACAGGTACAGTACCACACCCACTTGGTAATGTAATCATCAGCGCCGGAACCGAACACCAGTGTATAGTTCTCGACGCTCCGGGCTTGGCTGTGTGTCCCGTCCCAGACCTCAGCCTTGGGTTTCCGCGTCCATGGCCACAGCTTCACGCCTCTACCTCCAGCGTCTCGTCCACGATCTCACCGATCAGCATGTCATCCGTCGCGTACGGTGACACGAACGGCTCTTGCGGAATCCTGTCCTCAAAGTCGAACGCGTCAGGCCCCTTGAAGTGTAAGCCCTGATCTTCCAGCAGCGTGTCCCAGAAGTCCTTCTCCCAGCGTGGCATGTATCCTTCAGGGGGCATTACTTCTCGCTTCCGTTGTCCAGTGTGAACCAGTTGACGCCCATGAAGCCGTCCCGGTTTTCGGTCAGGGCCAGCTTGACCCAGCCGATGTATTCCTTCTTGCGGGCCTGACGTTCCTCGGAGTCGCCCTCGATGTCCGCGAACACGGACCACTGTGCTTCACGCAGCCCGTCCAACTGTGCCTTGTACTTCTGGAGTTCGAAGATGGTCTGATGGCTCAGGCCCCAGTAGCTTCCTTCCAGTTCCTTCTGGCACATCTCGATAATGTGCTGGCATGCTTCGCGGTAGCGCTTGTTGGTATCAGCCACCTTGTTCAGGTAGTTGATCTGTGCCTCGGTGGCGTTGACCTTGTGGATTCCGTTTTCGACGCTCATGACTGCTCCTTCGTGGTTGTGGTTTGCTTGTTCTTAAAGACTATAGGAGTTTCACTCCCCTGTCAACTCTTTTGCCGCGATCTCCGCATTGAACCTGTAACCCGTCCGGGTCTCCAGATCGGTGATGTGCCCGTCCAGTTCATCGTCCAGAATCCACGCCTCGGCTTCCCCGAGATGATCTGTCGCTCCGATGAACTCTCCGTCTTCCCAGAAGACTACCAGATACCTCATCAGACCCTTCCCAGTTCATCGAAGCGGAACTGCTGGCTCCCCAGAGTTTCGTCATCGAACTGTACGGTGTAAGGGTGTCCGTACATGTAGGTGTTACATATAACGACACCGCGTGATCCGGCAGGGAAGTCGGTTCCCATGTGCCGAATGGTCTCCAGCAGTTCAACGTGTGCACCGACCGGATGCCTCTCGCCAGATGGTGCTACAGGCTTGGTCCGCTCCAATTCACGTGCCCGGATCTCCCCGAACTCGATGCCTTCTTCCACGTAGCCTTCCCAGTGGGCCTGCTCGTCGGCTGATAGGGTTTTCCACTCTGCCTTGGCCTGATTCTCCCGCCACAGGAGGAAGAGGGTCTTGGCCTTCGTCTTGAGGCTCGGCTCGGGCCTGATGTAGCCCTTGGGCAGGTTGTTGAGTTCCTTCCGGATCTTGTGGGCGAGTTCGCTCTCACCTACAGCCTCGCCTCGCTCCCAGTCGGACAGGTATTTCAACTCGGGGGTCCGTGCGATCCGCGAGATGATCCCGTTGATTGCTGCCAGCCGAAGCTTCATGATGGTAGGGTGCGTTGCCATGTTCTCTCCTAAGTTGTGGTGGTCTGTTATCTATAGCCTACAGGAGATTCCGCTCCAATGTAAAGCCCAGCTTGATCTCAACGGAAATATCTTTCCCGCCTCGTTCGGCATTGAACTTGGTGTTCGTCTCCAAGATGGCCACGGTCAGCAGGGGCGTCAGTTCGTTCAGGATGGCGATCAGTTCGTCCCGGTTGGTGATGTACCCGACGTTACCTACAGGCTTCTCATCGAGCTTGCGCACCATGGCTGCAAGAGCAGACTCCACCTTGGCGGCTGCAACTGCCTGCTCACGCTGCTCCTTGGCTTTGGCAATCGCCAGTGTTCGCCGTGCTTCCCGCTCGGGCAGGTAGATGGTGACCTGATCCTCAAACGGGATCTTGACTTCCGTCAGTTCGCCCTTGTAGTTGTTGGCGGTGATGGTGACTTCTTCCATCCCACCGAAGTAGGCGTTCTGTGTGGCACGGAACAGGTAGCGGTTCCACTTGAAGACCTGCCCTTCCCTGATGGTATGAGCTTCAATCTGTCCAGCCGGTGCGAGGATGCCGTGCTGTCTGGCTCCGGACTCCACAGCATCCACAGCGTCCCTCAGGGATTCCACGCTGCGTCCGGTGTTGTAGTCCAGCTTGCCGAAGATCCGGTCATTGAGCATGCTCCACTCCCATGGGTAGTGGTCCCGTCCGTGCTCCCCGGTCTGTGCAGTGTGGGCGATAGCCACTCCCGACTCCACGTCCACGAGATTGTAGCTCCGGTCACCGATCTTCTTGCGCTTGAGTTTCATGCCGACTCCTTTTAGATAGTGTTTTGGTAGTTGATAAGGAAAGACTATCAGCCTTTAGTCATACGCGCAAGCCTTGTTTTCCATCCTTGGCGCACAGGGCCTCGTAGAGTCCTCCACCACTTGATGCCTCAATCACACGTGCCTCCCGCTTGAGTCGCCGCTTGGCTCCATTCTTTGATTCCGCTCCACAGACACAGTTTCCGTTCTTGTACTTGTGCTCGTGAACTTTCTGGTCCATGGTGTCTCCTTAGATAGTGTTTGATTCTTCCTGACAAAACAAAAGGCTACACCGAAGTGTAGCCCTTGTCAAGCCCTAGCCGACTCCACCACTGAAGGGTCGGATCGGCGGGTAGTTCGGTACCCCGAACCTCTCCACGTCAGGGTCCATGGCTTCAGCCAGCCGAACGTAGTAGTCCGCGCACAAGTCACAGTCTGTCCCTTCCGGCTGTAGTACCCGCTCTTCGTGGTTGTGCCTCACTCGTCACCCTCGAACACAATCCCCTTGATTGATCCCGGCCCCTGTTCAGGAAGGGAGTCAGCGGTGTACTTGGTGCTCTGCGTGAAGGGCAGCATCCTGCACCTGAACCACACAGCAACAACGTCGCCGTCCTTGTTCAACTGGACATCGACTGTCCCTGTCGAGTGAATTGTTCCGTTACCGCCGTAGAAGTTCTCGTCTTCTACGGTCTTGGGCTTGAACTTGTCAAGTAGTTTCCTGATCATGGGAGCTTCACAAACCTCTTGAAGTCCGCCTGAATCAGCGACGGCTTGGAGATGGATGAGAACGCGCTCTTCTCCACTTCGATCCGGAGCTTGCAGGGCCTCGTGTCTCCGTACTCCTTGTCGGTGTCCCACTTGGAATACTTCACGTGCTCGGGTACGATCTCGATCAGCGTCCCGATTCTCAGGTTCCCGCTGCGCCCCTCTGTTACCGCGTACGCAATGGTGTCTCCCACCA
>Ga0307413_10000967_pt1 | contig 10305 bp, 9 predicted proteins | sample DK1Ometagenome_3_FD_203714 | JGI IMG/M metagenome (GOLD analysis project Ga0307413, IMG submission 203714) | Maize rhizosphere microbial communities from greenhouse at UC Davis, California, United States - DK15-O-2 | ecosystem: Host-associated > Plants > Roots > Rhizosphere > Soil | place: USA...
CGGATGAAGGGCCGACCTGAAACGAAAGGCCGACCTTGAGGTCGGCCTTTCAGGACATCGATGCTATTTCAATCGACTGCTGATCTGTTCAGCCCGCTCGAGATGCTTGGTTACCGTCGGCAGCGCCTTGTTGGCCCACTGGTTCACGGCGCTATCCAGCCGTGAGTCGTCCGACACCCGGCCGCTCGTCCCGGTGGTGGTCGGAGTGCGGTTGGCGCGCGTCTCGACCATGCTCTTCACCTCGCGGTGACCGTCGACCATCGCTTTCATATATTCACGATCGAACTCGGCCCCGCTCAGTTTGCTGAGACGGTCGTACAGTGCCTGATGCTTCGTGTCGAGCTGCGCCGGTTCTTCGACGTTCTGACCTTTCACCGCCTCTTTCAGCGTGTTAAGGCCGTTGGTGTGCTCTTTCACCATCATCTGCGCGAATTCCTTGACGTCGGCGCTTTGCCCCTTCTGAACCGCCAGTTCACCGAGTTTCACCTCGGCCTTGTTGGCCAGCATCGCCTGTTTGGCGAAGCTTTCCGCGTTGACGGCCGGAGCCTGTCCGCTCGCCCCCGCTGCCAGCACTGCAACGCACGCGACCGTCGCCCCCCATACACGCAATCTCATCGTCACCTCCTGGAACACCTGCGGAATCCAGGTGCAAACGCGGCGACGTGAACCACTTCGGGACGGCGGGAATCAGACGTGAATGGCAGCGACAGCGCGAGCGTATTCGGCGGCCACACCCGGAACCGTCGAGGCAACGAAGCCGAGATCGCGAAGCAGCCCGTCCCGCAGCGAGTAGATCCAGCTGTGGACCGACAGCTGCTGGCCGCGGGTCCATGCATCGCGGACGACCGTCGTCTGGCAGACATTGCGCGCCTGCTCGATGACGTTCAGCTCGCACAAGCGATCCATCCCCCGCTCGTCTGTTGTCTCGCCGATGAGATCGACGTGGCGATCGTGCACGTCCTGAACGTGACGTAACCAGTTATCGATCAGTCCGAGCGAGTCGCGGCGGTAAGCGGCCTGAATCCCGCCGCATCCGTAATGGCCGCAGACGATCACATGGCTCACGCGCAGCACGTCGATCGCGAACTGCAGCACGGACAGGCAGTTCAGATCCGTGTGGACGACGACGTTCGCCACATTGCGGTGGACGAACAGTTCGCCCGGCGCCAGGCCGACGATCTCGTTCGCGGGCACACGGCTGTCCGAACAGCCGATCCACAGATAACGAGGCGTCTGTTGTGCGGAGAGCTTGAGAAAGAATTCCGGCTCACGCGACGTGATGTCGCGTGCCCAGGCGCGATTCTGAGCGAAGAGCTCGTCAAGCGGTTGTGTACTCACGGTTGCAACAGGCTGCGGAGCTGCTCGAGATGGTGGCGAAGGTGGGTGACGTAGTCTTCCATCAAAAACCCCAGCGTCACCACACCGCCCTCGGGGCCCTGACCGGAGCTCGTCAGCGCTTCCGCCGGCGTCGTCGCGATGATGTGAGCCAGATGCCGGTTATACGCCGACCAGAGCGCAACGATGTCCCGGAATGGGACCTGCGCATAACACTGCCGGCCGACCCAATCGTCCTGGTTGTACGACTGAAAAACAACGGGGGGCGCGTCCCTCCCGATCACGAAGCGCCGGTGGTTGTTGCAGGCGGAGTCGACGAGGTGGCCGAGGACTTCCCGGGCACACCAGCCTCCCTCGCGCGGCCGCTCCGATGTGCGGGTCTCGTCCGCGCGCTGAAACAATTCAAGTCCGTCCCGGATGGCGGCGTGCAGGTCGGCGGCAATGGCGGCTGGCGTCATGGTGGTGGAAAATAGGCCGGAAACTTGCGTTCGGCCCGTCACATGATACAAAGTGCCGGTATTCGGTAGTTCTTTTGTAGTATCTGATCGTTTCGGGTTTGCCCGCGGGGGGCGTCAGGTTGTGCTTCGGAAAGGAGCCACGATGCGGATTGTGTCCAGGTCAATAGTTCTGGCGGCGTTTGTCCTCGCCAGTGCCAGCACCGTCGTCATCGCGCAGGGCGGCAAGCCGGTGACGGTCGAGCAGCACGCCGCCACGATGAAGATGATCGCTCAGAACGCCCAGGCGGCTAATAAAGCCCTGAAGGGTGGCGACGCGGCCGCGGCAACGCCAGCGGCCGAGGCGCTGGTGACGGCGTTCACGACGGTCGAAACGTTTTACACGGAGCGGAACAAGCCGGATGCAATCAAGCTGGCGCAGACCGCGAAGGCAGGAGCCCAGGACGTCGTCGCGGCGCTCAAGGCCGGCGACACGATGAAGGCGCAGATGGCCCTCGGCAACGCCCAGGCCACCTGTAAGCAGTGCCACGGGATGTATCGCGAAGGCGACGCCCAGACCGGCTACAAGTTCAACGCCGCGTCGGGCATCACCCCTCCGTAACCTTTCACCCGGGTCGCCGGTGGCGGAGATTCTCGACCGCCACCGGCGCTCCGTTCTTTCTGCTGTCCGCACGAGTGGGCCGTGCCGGAGTTTCACGCCGAACCGTACCTCCACCTCGCCAGCCTCTCCGACACCTCCGCGCTGATCGCCTGGGGCGCCTTCTATTTCAAGACTCGTTCGAACGGGGAATGGAAGCTCGTCGACGATCACGACCTTCGCTACGTTCATCCTCCCAGACGCGACAGCATCGGGGCACGGTCGGCGCCGTACGGTCCCGCCGTGGTCAACGTGTACGCGCTGGACGGAACGCTTGCGGCAACTGCGAGCACCGACACCACCAACTTCTGCTGGATCACCGGTCTTCAACCTGAGACCCGCTATCGATACGAGGTCATCGTCAAAGGCGAGCACTGGGGACACGAGGAACGGTGGGACTGGTCGCACACTGACGTCGAAGGGCTGGTACAGCGCGGCGGACGGTATATCAACGAGTTCCGCACCTTTCCCGATTCGAAACAGCCATTAGACGCGCCTGTTACCTTCATCGTGCTCGGCGACTATGGCACCGGGATACGGCGATCGACGCCGAAGCGGCGTCAACGCGAAATCGCTCGCGCGATGCAGGCCGTCTTCGATCGACACGACGTGCGCTTCGTCATCACCGCAGGCGACAACATCTACGCGGGAACGCGCGTTCTCGGGTTGCCACTGGGGACAAGCACCGGCGATGAAGACGACGACTGGTTCTTCACGTTTTTCCAACCCTACCGCTACCTCGTGAATCGGATTCCGGTGTACCCATGCATCGGCAATCACGACACCGCGGAGACGGAAGATCGCGATGACCGCGAGCAGCTCCTGGACAACCTCTACCTGCGCGAGCGGTTCGCCGCCGATGCACAGTCTGGCCTGGCATCACTCGATCCGGGACTCTTCTACCGGTTCCAGTTCGGACGCGATCTCGAGTTCGTGTGCCTGGACACCTCCAAGGAGCACTTCTTCCGCGGCAAGCGTCTCTTCGAATATCCGAAACACCGCGAGTGGCTCGAACGGGCGCTGGCGTCCGGGGCACGGACGCGCTGGCGCATGGCGTTCTGCCATCACCCGCCGTTTTGTGCGGGGCCGAGACACGGAAACACCGATCGCATGGATCAGCTGCTTCCCCTGTTTGCCAGCGGTGGTGTGCGCGCGGTGTTCAGCGGGCACGAGCATAACTTTCAGCACTCGGCTCACGGTGGCATCGACTACTTCGTCACAGGCGCCGGAAGCAAAGTCCGCAAAGGCTCACCAGATAAGTTCGAGGAGGCGCATACGCGCAGCTGGTCGGACCACGCGCATTTCCTTCTCGTCACAGTCGACCACGCGACGCTGGTGGTCGAACCGATCGGCGAACTCGTCGACGGCAACGTCCAGCCGCTGCCACGATTCGATCGCCAGGGGTTGCCGGTCACGGATCGAATCGTCATCGAACGATAACGGCACCCGCGTTGCAACAGCCGTGGCGGGGGAGTACGCGCAATATGGCTGAAGTTCTGGTGTCCTTCGACCACCCGGTTCGTGACGAGCTTGGCGAATACCATGCGCGCGCCGTTGGCCGGGCGGCGGACGATGGAATGTGGGAAGGATGGATCGAGTTCACGCCGATCGACGGGAGCACGAAAGTGCTCGTCACAGGCGCTGAATCGCGGCAGCCGGAACGCGAACATCTGGTGTATTGGGCGACGGGACTGACGCCGGTGTTCCTCGAAGGCGCTCTCGAGCGCGCGCGCCGTCCGGTGACCGTTCGTGTGCGGCCGGTGGAGATTCCACACTCCACTGAGCCGAAGCCTCGGGACCCGGTGCTCCCGCGGGTCATGCCGCCAGGACCGGAGCCTGTATTGGATCCGTTCGAGGTGGGTGGAAAAAACCTCGATATCCTGCGCCAGGAGCTGGGCGCGCTGAACCGCCCGCGCCTGCTGAACATCATCGCCGCCTACGACCTCAACCCCGGCGGCGAAGATGTGTCCTGGATGACGGATCGTCAGCTCATCCAGTTCATCGTGACCGCCGTCGAGGCGCAGATCACCCTTCGCAGCCGCATGTGAGCGGCCGCGGGTATAATTCGCGCCTCTGTCGTCAGTCCGCCTGAAGCGGGCACCACCATGGTCCGCCTGAAGCGGCCACAGCGGACGGCAGCGATCCGCCATATGAATCCCCAGAATCTGGAACAACTGCTCGGGACCGTGAAGAGTCCGGTCGACATGCTCCGCAACTCACAGATCGGTCCGTATGCGTTTCCGGTCGTGCGGCACGAGTTCACCAACTGGCGCGATGAACAGCGCTCATGGCGCCACACGTGCGCGCTGTTCGACCAATCGCATCACATGACCGATCTGTATGTTGAGGGCCCCGACGCGCTTGGGCTGCTCTCATCGCTGGGCGTCAACAGCTTCAAAGGTTTCAAGGTCAATCAGGCGAAGCAGTTCATCGCCTGCAATGACGACGGATATGTCATCGGCGACGCCATCCTGTTTTATCTCGACGAACACCGTTTCAGCCTCGTCGGCAGGCCACCCGTCGCCAACTGGGTCGAGTATCACGTCCAGGCCGGTCGCCTGAATGTGAAGGCCGAACGAGACGAGCGGTCAGCGGTGAACCAGGGGCGGCGCAAGACGTTCCGCTTCCAGGTGCAGGGACCGAACGCCGCGAAAGTGATGGAGGAGGTAACGGGACAGGCGACGCCGGATATCCGCTTCTTCCACATGGGCGTGTTCACCATCGCCGGCCGCCAGGTGCGCGCCCTCCGGCATGGGATGGTTGGCCAGCCCGGATGGGAACTGTTCGGGCCATGGGATGACGGCGATGCGGTGCGCGACGCAATCGTTGCCGCCGGCCGGCCGCACGGGATACGTCAGGTCGGTGCGCGAACGTATCCGACGAGCTGCCTCGAGTCGGGCTGGATTCCGTCGCCGTTGCCGGCCGTCTACACCGGGGAGTTCATGAGGCCGTATCGGGAGTGGCTGAAACCGAACAGCTACGAGGCCATGGCGTCGCTCGGCGGAAGCTTCCGTTCCGACAACATAGCCGACTACTACCTGACACCGTGGGACCTCGGCTACGGACCGTTTGTTCGATTCGACCACGACTTCGTCGGCCGTCCGGCGCTCGAGAAGATCGCAGCCCGCCCGGCGCGCACGAAGGTGACGCTCGTCTGGAACGCCGCCGACGTCGAGCACGCGCTGGGGACGCTCTTCGCCGCCGGCAGCAACGCGAAGTTCATCGACCTGCCGCTTTCAAACTATGCCACCCTGCCGTACGACGCCGTGCTGAGCGGCGGCCGGATGGTTGGCCTCTCCACCTATACGGGCTATAACTTCAACGAGCGCGCGATGCTGTCGCTCGGCATCGTGGACAACGAGCTGAGCGAGCCGGGAACAGAGGTGACTGTCGTATGGGGAGAGGAAAACGGCGGGACCACGAAACCAACCGTCGAGCGGCACGCGCAGATAGAGATCCGCGCCACGGTGCAGCCGGTTCCCATTTCTGAAGTTGCAAGAGTCGCATATCGACCCAGGGCGTTGGCATGATTACCGTCATCAACATACCGTCCCGGACCAGCGCGTCGATCCCGGCAGGGCGCGTGAGAACCGTCCTCGCTCCCGGTGAACACGGCACCCGCGCGGAAGTCGCCGTCATCGACATCGAGCCTGGCAAAACGCATCAACTCGATCGAAGCGGCAAGACCCGCGTTGCGTACCTGCTGGACGGAGACGCCTCGGTGACGCACTCGAGCGCCGGCACGACGGCCACTCACAATGCGCAGCGGCGGGCCGGCATTTACCTGGAGCCGGGCGAGGAAGCGAGCATCACCGCTTCCGGATCGGCCGCGGTCAATCTTCTGCTCGTCACCGTGCCCAAGCACGCGGGCAAAGCCGGCGGCGACCAATCGCCTGCCGGTTACTTCTTCGAGGAAGCACGTCTGAGGACCCTGGTCGACGAGAAGGGGTTCCGCAGACGCACCTTCTGGGTCAACAAAGAGACGGGACTCTCAGGTGCCTGGGACCTTCAGCTCGGCCGGATGAACTACGCGGCTCATGCCCATTCGCCGCGGCACGTGCACCACGCCTCGACAACAAGCACGGTCGTGCCGGAGCACTTCTATCTGATTGAGAAAGGGACCGGCGAAGTGAAGCACGACACCGGCAGCCTGCCTGTCGGGCCCGGAAGCCTCGTGCTGATCCCCGCCGGCGAATGGCATCAACTGCTCGCCTCGGAAACCGGCTTCGATTACATCGAGTTCCAGGCGCCCTTCGATTTCGTCACGACAATGGACCATGACCCGCTCGGAAAGAACTGGTACATCAGCGGGACTGACGACGGAACAGGAAAACCCAAGTTGTGGGTTCAGAGTTGAAGGTTCAAGAGGTTCAAGAGGTTCAAGAGGTTCAACGGGTTCACCGCGCGGCGCGGAATAACTCGTCGGCCGAGCTCAGAATCGTCCACCGCAGCCGTTCGGGGTACCGGGGATTCTCCGCGAGAAACGTCCGTACCGTTGCCGCGGCTTCACGCGAGCGGTGTCCAGCCAAGGTCGCGTCCATCCATCGCCCGGGGAAGAAGATGTCGCCGGTGCGTCTGATCTCGGACAGCAGTTCGAGTGCTGGCCGGACGAAACGCTGCGCGTGCGACGCGCGCAGCGGGTGATTGAGGTAGGCGACAGAGTCGAGCACCCACGGCTCGCGCCGTCTGTTGTCCATGCTGCTGAAGCGCGCAAAGGCCTGCTCCCGCGCACGCGGATCCGCGGAGAGGGCCGGCATCACGAATGCGAATCGTGCCTTGCGGTCGGGATTCTGCGTGCGCGTCAACTGCGTGTCGAGGATCTCCTTCCAGTTGGGCACTTCGCGGACGGCCAGCTCCAGCGCCATCGTGATCTCGTCCGGCTCCGCCAACGTCAGACCCGGAATATTCTCGTCGCGACGCCAGACGCGCTCCAGCCAGCCGATGCCCTCCCGCGAGAGGACGGTGTCGCGATAGGCATTGAACCAGGCGGCCTTCTGGCTTTGCGTGGCAGCCCGTTGCAATCCCTGACGCAACGCCGCTTCGAGCACGGGGGCGCGCGCCACGCGGTCCGCCTCCGGCAGATACTTCCAGAACGTCCGGACGACATACGTCAGCACGCGTTGAGCGTTCTGCTCGTCGGATTCGCGCGGCAGCGCCCGGAGCGCCGACTCAACGAAGGCGTCCGGCCGCACTCGGCCCTCCATCAGGTTGTCCCACAACGTGACCCACGCGCTCCCGCGCGTCAGCGCGTCCGGTATCTCCTCGATACTCCCGAGCAGATAGGTCCGGCTGGCATCGTCGAGAACGAACAGCCCGTAACCGATGCCGGCTCCGTTCGGCAACAGATACTGTGGACGCTCGAGGCCGGCGGCAGCACGAACGACCGTCACGCGTCCGCTGATCGTCACCGGCAGCAGGCGAACCTGATCCCGATAACCGAGCGCGACGCGTATCCGCTGTGGCCATATCAGGCCGCGTTTCAGCGGATCCACCATCGTCAGGGTCAACGATGAAATCCGTCCGCGCCCGTCGGTTTCGACCGCGGTCGTGAACCCGGGCCGGCCCCGCTCCTCGACCCACGCTCGGCTCCACGCAGCCACGTTCTCGGGTGTACGCGCATCGAGAATGCGCACCAGATCGAGCCAGGTGGCGTTGCCGAAGGCGTATCGTTTCAGGTATTCACGAAGTCCGTCACGGAACGGCAGCTCGCCGAGCATCTCCTCGAGCTGCCGCATCACAATCGGCGCCTTTTGATAAATGATCGGGCCGTACAACTGGCCGGCCTCGTTCAGATTCGCCAACTGCTGGCGAATCGGATTCGTGCCGGCGGTGCGATCGACCTGATATGCCACCGGGTAGTGCGCGAGCAGAAAACGGAGATCGTGGTTCACCGCCGGGAACGACGGGTTCACGATCTTGGCCGCCATGAAATTGGCGAATACTTCCTTCATCCAGACGTCGTTGAACCACCTCATCGTCACCAGATCGCCGAACCACATATGGGCGGTCTCGTGCGCAATCGTGCTCGCCCGATCGAGCAGCTGATTCTGCGTCGCCGATTCGTCGAGCAGCTGACGCTCCTGGTTATAGAGAATCGCCCCCGGGTGCTCCATTCCACTGAACTGGAACGACGGGATCATGACGACGTCGAACTTTCCGAATGGATAGGGAATGGCTGTGTACTCCTCCAGCCACGCCAGCGCCCGGGCGTGCAGGTCGAAGATCACATCGCGGTTGCGGGCAACCTTCGCGGAGTCCGTCTCGCGGTGAAACATTCGCATAGAGCGGCCATCGCGCGTCGCCGACTCGACCGAAAACCTGCCGGCCACAAATGCGAACAGGTACGTCGACAGCGGCTCTGTCTCCGCGAACCGTACGCGCCTGCGGCCGGCCGGTGGCACACCGGACCCGCCGTCACCGAGTTCGCGGCCATTGGCGACGGCCTGCCATGATTCGGGCACCTCGAGGGACAGCGCATAGCGCGCCTTCAGATCCGGCTGATCGAAGCACGGGAATGCCAGCTGGGCCCGCGACGGAACGAACAGCGTGTAGAGGAACTCGTCGTCACGGTTGAGCGCCTCGTCGCCGCTGACGAATTCGATCTCGATCTCGTTAGCGCCGGCGATGGTCTGCTCCGCTGTCACCACCAGATGCCCGTCGGCGATTCGCGGACGCGACTCCCTGCCGTTGACGACGACGCGGGCAATGCGATCGGGCGGCTGCGCGAAGTCGAACACCACCCGATGCGGCGCTTTGAGGCGGAGGCGTACGGCAACGCGTCCGCGGACCGGCTCCTTGCGGTCCGACGGGACGATGATGCGCAGGTCGTAGCGGACGTCCTGAAACGCGGCGCGGCGCTCCGAAGCGAGCGCTTCCGACACACCGGGACCGATCGGAGCCGTGGCGGCAGCCTGCATCGTCGTCAGCAACGTTCCAAGAAACAGAGCGATCAAGGGCACATCAGTGCGTCGGGCACTCCTTCAGGGGTGCCCACTCCTTCAGGGGTGCCGACGCGAATCACGCCGGGAAAAACACGCGCTCCACGAACCAGTAGGTGCCTGCCGCGATCACGACGATCGAGCCGGCAAATACCACGCGCTGACGCAGCGTCGCGCTCTGCCGCCGGATCGCTTCGAGGAGTGCGGCCACGAGCAGGACGATGGCCACCTGACCGATCTCGACTCCGACGTTGAACGAAAACAGCGACCAGCCCAGCGCTTCGCGCGGCAGACCGAACTCGCGCAGGACATTGGCGAATCCGAATCCATGAACCAGGCCGAACACGAGCGCCACCCACCCACGCAGATCCCGACCATCGCCGCGCACCAGGTTATCTGCGCCGACGAACACAATGCTCAGCGCAATCGCCGGCTCGATCACGCTCGCCGGGGGAGTGACGATATCCAATGCCGCCAGCGTCAGCGTCACGCTGTGGCCGATGGTGAAGGCAGTCACAATCTTTACCAGCGCCATCGTCGATCCGCCGAGCAGCAGCAGTCCGACGAGAAACAGAACGTGATCGGGGCCAATCATGATGTGATGAATTCCTGACTTGACGAACGTCTTCATCACCTCGATTGCACCCTGTGTCGTGCCCAGATAGTAGGTGCGCGGTTCGGAACCGGCATTGAAGATGAACTGCTGCCGGAGTTCCCGGTCCTCGTACACGTTGATGAACGTCTGGTGGTTCGGATCGTAGGGAAAGAGATTGGTGTCGATGGCCACAGCCCCGGGCGCCGCGTCGCGAATCCGATAGGTGAGCTTAATGGCCTGATCCTCCCGGAGCAGGTCGATGCCGGTCCATGCGAGTGACAGGCGTCGATCGGACATCAGGACAATGCGACGCTGCAGGACGTCGCCGATTCGTTGCTGATGCTG
>Ga0307413_10000970_pt1 | contig 10297 bp, 10 predicted proteins | sample DK1Ometagenome_3_FD_203714 | JGI IMG/M metagenome (GOLD analysis project Ga0307413, IMG submission 203714) | Maize rhizosphere microbial communities from greenhouse at UC Davis, California, United States - DK15-O-2 | ecosystem: Host-associated > Plants > Roots > Rhizosphere > Soil | place: USA...
CAGCGCTCGCGGGCGTGGACGTTGGACAGGTGGACCTCGACCACCGGGATGCCGGCGGCCTCGACCGCGTCGCGGACGGCATAGGAGGTGTGGGCCAGCGCGCCCGGGTTGCACACGGCCGCGGCCGCCCCGCGGCCGGCGGCGGCCAGCAGGGCCTCGACCAGGTCGCCCTCGTGGTCGGACTGGAGGCCCTCGACGGCCAGGCCGAGCTCGCCGGCCAGCTTGGCCAGCCGGTCCATGATCTGGTCCAGGTCCAGGGTGCCGTAGTGGCCGGGGTCGCGGCGGCCCAGCGCGCCCAGGTTGGGCCCGTGCAGGACCAGCACCAGCGGCCCCTGACCGGCCACGGGCCAGGTCTTCATGCCGGGGCCTCCAAGGACCTGATGGCGGCGACCAGGACCTGGCGGTCGGGGGCGGGGACGACCTCGGGCTGGCCGGGGCGGCGCAGCAGGACCAGGCGCAGGCCGCCGCGGTGCTTCTTGTCGGTGGCCATGGCCGCCAGGACCTGGTCGGGGTCGAGGCGGACCCCGCCGACGGGCAGGTCCAGGGCGGCCAGCAGCCGGACGTGGCCGTCGGCCAGGCCCGGCCGGGCCAGCCCGATCGCCTCGGCCACCCTGGCCGCGAACACCATGCCCAGCGCCACCGCCTCCCCGTGCCGCAGCCCCCGGTAGCCGGCCAGCCGCTCCAGGGCGTGGCCGAGGGTGTGCCCGTAGTTGAGCACCAGCCGGCCCACCCGGCCGTCGCCGGCCTGCTCGTGCTCGTCGGCGGCGACCACGGCCGCCTTGACCCGGACCGCCCCCTCGACCAGGGGGGCGAGGGCGTCGGGGTCGGCGGCCACGGCCGGGCCGGCCGAGCGGGCCAGGGCCTCGGCCAGGGCGGGGTCCCCGGCCAGCCCGGCCTTGGCCACCTCGGCCAGGCCGGAGCGGACCTCGGCCGCCGGCAGCCCGGCCAGGGTGTCCAGGTCGGCCACCACCGCCACCGGCTGGTGGAAGGCCCCGACCAGGTTCTTGCCCGCGTCCAGGTCGACCCCGGTCTTGCCCCCGATGGCGGCGTCGACCATGCCGAGCACGGTCGTGGGCACGTTCACCAGGGGGACGCCGCGCAGCCAGGTGGCGGCCGCGAACCCGGCGACGTCGGTGGTGGCGCCGCCGCCGACGGCCACCACCGGGTCGGTCCGGCGGGTCGGGACGGCGGCCAGCCGCTCGTACAGGCCGGCCAGCACCGCAAGGCGCTTGGCCCCCTCCCCCGCCGGGACCTCCAGCCGGTGGACGGCCAGGCCGCGCCGGCCGAGGGCCCGGCCGACCCGGTCGGCCACGGCGGCCACGGGCGCCGTGGCGACCACGGCCGCCGCCTCGGCCCCGGGGAGCGGCGGCAGCAGCTCCTCCAGCCGGTCCACCAGCCCGGTCCCGATGAGCACCGGGTACCCGCCCCCGCCGGTCGCCACCCGCACCCGCGCCACCGGAGCCTCCCGGGCCCCCTCCGACGCCAACGAACCGGACCACTGGCCGGCTGGACCTTTGCTCAACGGCCGGCCATGGCGCCGACCCGGCGCCGGTACCACTCCATCACCTCGACGGCCACCTGCTCGACGTTGCGCCGGTCGGTGTCGATGGCCACGTCGCCGGCCGTCTCGTAGATGGGGCCGCGGGCCACCAGCAGGTCGCGGATGCGGCCGGCCCGGTCGGCGGTGTCGCCCAGCAGCGGCCGGTCGGTGACCCCGGTGAGGCGGCCGGCCAGGGTCTCGGGGGTGGCCCGCAGGTAGACCAGCAGCCCGGCCTGCTTGAGGGCGGTGCGGTTCTCGGCCGACAGCACGGCGCCGCCGCCGACCGCGATCACCCGGCCCGGCACCGAGATGGCCCGGTCGATGGCGGCCATCTCCCGGCGCCGGAAGCTCAGCTCGCCCTCACGCCGGAACAGCTCGGCGATGGTCATGTGGGCGGCCCGCTCGATCATCAGGTCGGTGTCGACGAACTCCCGCCCCAGGGCGCGGGCGACCAGCCGGCCGACCGAGGTCTTGCCGGCCCCCATGAACCCGATGACCACGATGGTGGGCAGGATCTGACGCATGCCGGCAAGCCTAACAGCCCAGGCCGGCCAGGTAGGCATCCAGGTTGCGGCGGACCTCGGCCAGGGAGTCGCCGCCGGTCTTCTCGAGCAGGGCGTCGGCCAGGACCAGGGCGACCACGGCCTCGCCGACGACCCCGGCGGCGGGGACGGCGGTCACGTCCGAGCGCTGCACCACCGCCCTGGCCTTGTCCCCGGTGGCCACGTCCACGGTGTCCAGGGCCCGGACCAGGGTCGACAGCGGCTTCATGGCCGCCCGGACCCGCAGGGTCTCGCCGGTCGACATGCCGCCCTCGATCCCCCCGGCCCGCCCGGTGCGCCGCCGCGGCCGGCCCGGGCCGGTGCCGGGCACGATGGCGTCGTGGGCCCTGGACCCGGGGCGAGCGGCGCCCGCGAAGCCGTCGCCGACCTCGACCCCCTTGATGGCCTGGATGCTCATGAGCGCCCCGGCCAGGCGGGCGTCCAGCTTGCGGTCCCACTGGACGTAGGAGCCCAGGCCGGGCGGCAGCCCGTGGGCGACCACCTCGAACACCCCGCCCAGGGTGTCCCCGGCCGCCTTGGCCGCGTCGACCGCGGCCGCCATCCGGCCCTCGGCCTCCCCGTCCAGGCAGCGGACGGGCGAGGCGTCGATCTCGGTGAGGTCGGCCGCGGTGGGCACGGCCCGCGACCGGGTCGCCGCCTGGCCCAGCCGGACCACGTGGCTGAGCACGGCCACCCCGACCTGGGCGAGCAGGGCCTTGGCGGCCGCCCCGACGGCCACCCGGGCCGCGGTCTCGCGGGCCGAGGCCCGCTCCAGCACCGGCCGGGCCTCCCCGAAGCCGTACTTCTGCATGCCGGTCAGGTCGGCGTGGCCGGGCCGGGGCCGGGTCAGGGGCACGCCCCGGCCGGTGGCCGTCGCCTCCGGGTCCTCGACCGGGTCGGGGCTCATCACCTCGATCCACTTCGGCCACTCGCTGTTGTCGACGCGGACGGCCAGGGGCGAGCCCAGGGTGCGGCCGTGGCGCAGCCCCCCGAGCACCTCGAGGCGGTCCTCCTCGAAGCGCATGCGCTTGCCGCGGCCGTAGCCGAGCCGCCGCCGGGCCAGCTCGCGGGCGATCTGGTCGCTGGTCAGGGGCACGCCCGCCGGCAGCCCCTCGAGCACGGCGACCAGCGCCGGCCCGTGGGACTCCCCGGCGGTCAGATAGCGCAGCATCGAGCGGATGCTAGCGGAACCGGCCCCCTAGGCCGGCAGGCCGGACGGGTTCTGGGAAGCGTGGTTGCCGCTAGGAGCCGATCAGGGCGTGGGCGTACCAGGCGGCCACGTCGGCACCGGCCAGGACGCCGAGGAGGGCGCCAGCGACCAGCCAGGGGCCGAACGGCAGCAACGACTTGCGGGTGAGGCCAAACAGCAGGATCGCGCCCACGCCGGCCAGGCCGCCGAGCAGGAAGCCGGCGAACACCCCGACCGCCACCGTCCCCCACGACAGCCAGCCGAGGGCGAGGCCGAGGGTCGGGGCCAGCTTGACGTCGCCCAGGCCCATGCCCCGTGGCGAGATCAGGGCCAGCAGCAGGAAGAAGGCGCCAACGGCGGCGGCGGCGAGCAGCCCTCGGGCCAGCCGGCCGAGGTCACCGAGGCCGACGCTGGCCACCAGCAGCAGGCCGAGCAGGGCCGGAAAGGCCGGGTAGGTGATGCGGTTGGGCAGCAGCCGGGTGCGGGCGTCGATCACGGCCAGGACCAGGCAGATGAGGGCCAGGGCGAGGTAGGCGGGGACGGCCCAGCCGAGCCCGGCCGTGATCAGCCGCAGCGTGAGCAGGAACCACAGCAGCCCCAGGGCCAGCTCGACCAGCGGGTAGCGGGGCGAGATGGGCGCCCGGCAGGATCGACAGCGGCCCCGCGCCAGCAGCCAGCCGACCACCGGGACGTTGTCGTGCCAGGCGACCGGGGCGCCGCAGGAGGGGCAGCGCGACCCCGGCCGGGCAACCGACTCGCGCTGCGGCACCCGGTCGATGGCCACGTTGGCGAACGACCCGGCGGCCAGGCCGAGCAGCCCGGAGAGCGAGGCGGCGGCGAGTGGTGTCATGGGCGGGAAGCCTACCTGCCCGCCGGCCACCGGCGAGCGGGTTGTCAACATCAGGACGCTGAGCCGAATCCGGGCTTCGCCCGACCGGGCGTGGGCGCAGTCCAGATCCTGCTCGCCCTCCAGCCGGATCTCAGGGGCTGGCCGCGAAGTCGATCCTGCGCCGGCCCTCGGGAGCCAGGCCGGGGTCCTTGAGCAGCGTGTCCGGGGCTGGCACCTCTCCCGGGTCAGGAGGCCAGGCGCAGCAGGCGTCTGGCCTTGGCGGTCTCGAAGTCGAGGGCGGCCACCGGGTCGGGGTCGGCTCGCCGGATGAGGCGGGCCAGCGTCCGCAGCGACCCGGCCACCTCGGGGTCCTCCAGTGCCCGCAGGCCGAAGGCCAGGGCGGCCGGGGGCGCCCCGTACCGCTCCTGGAGCCGGAGGGCGCCGGCCACGGCCTGGAGGTCTCGCTCGCCGTAGTCCCGGTAGCCGGCGGCGGTGCGGGCGGGGGCGACCAGCCCGAGCTGCTCGGCGTACCGCAGCATCCGGGCGCTGGTCCCGACCCGCCGGGCGGCGTCTCCCACGCGCATGGCGGGCAGCCGACAAACCTTTACATTTTGGTTGTCACGGTTGGCCCGGTGCCGCGGAAGGTAGGATTTAGGCATGCCTCATCCCGCTCCCATCGGTGCCCCGGCGGTCGACGGCGTGCCGCCGGTGCGACGCCGGACCGCCATGGTGTTCCAGGACGGCGCCCTGTTCCCGCACCCGAGCGTGGGCGGCCCGACCGTCGGCGACCCGCGTGCCGCAGAACGCCGGGCAGGTATGCCCGACGCGCGTGCGGAGGGCCTATGAAAGGTGCAGCACCAGTGAATGCGACGTGGATACGTGCCCGGCGTTCTGGCTGAGCCCGTCGACCTGGTCGTCCTCGGGGCCGGGCCGGCCGGGGTTGGGGCCGCCTACCGGACGGCCAGGGCCGGGCACCGGGTGGTGGTGCTGGAGCGGGCGCCCGGCCCCGGCGGGGCCGCGGCCAGCTTCGAGGTGGACGGGATCCGGGTCGACCACGGCAGCCACCGCCTGCACCCGGCGATCGAGCCCCGCGTCCTGGACGACCTGCGCGGGCTGCTCGGCGACGAGTTGCAGCGGCGCCCGCGCAACGGCCGCATCTTCCTGGAGGGCCGCTGGATCCGGTTTCCGCTGCGGCCGGCCGACCTGACCCGCCGGCTGCCGCCGTCGTTCGCGGCCGGGGCGGCGGCCGACGCCGCCACCGCCTGGGCGCGGCGGCCCCGGGCCGACACCTTCGCCGAGACCCTCCGGGCCGGGCTGGGGCCGACCATGTGCGAGCGCTTCTACTTCCCGTATGCCCGCAAGCTGTGGGGCCTCGACCCCAGCGAGCTGGCCGGCGAGCAGGCCCGCCGCCGGGTGTCGGCCAGCTCCCCGGGCCGGCTGCTGGCCCGGGTGGCCCGCGGCGGCGGCCGCGATGGCCCCTGGTTCTGGTACCCGCGGGGCGGCTTCGGAGCCATCTGCGAGCGCCTGGCCGCGGCCGCCGCCGACGCCGGGGCCGAGCTGCGCTACCGGACCACGGCCGAGCGGGTCGAGCTCGGCCCCGAGGGGGCCTCCGTGACCCTGGCCGGTGGGGAGATGGTCGCGGCCCGGCGGGTCTGGTCGACCCTGCCCCTGCCCGTCCTGGCCCGGATGACCACCCCGGCCCCGCCGCCGGATGTGCTGGAGGCGGCCGGCCACCTCGGCTTCCGGGCCATGCTGCTCGTCTACCTGGTGGTGGACGGCGGCCGCTACAGCCCCTATGACGCCCACTACCTGCCCGACCCCGCCACCCCGGTGAGCAGGGTGTCGGAGCCGGCCAACTACCGCGACGGCGACGACCCGCCGGGGCGGACCGTGCTCTGCGCCGAGCTGCCCTGCTCACGCGACGGCGCCCTGTGGCGGGCCGGCAACGACCGGCTGGCCGGCCTGGTCCGAACCACGCTGACCGACCGCGGCCTTCCCGACCCGGGCCCGGTCCGCCGGGTGGCGGTCCGACGCCTTCCCCACGTCTACCCGGTCTACCGGGTCGGCTACGCCACCCCGTTCCAGGCCCTGGACGCCTGGGCGGCCGCCCAGCCGGCCCTGCTCAGCTTCGGCCGCCTCGGCCTGTTCGTCCACGACAACACCCACCACGCCCTGGCCATGGCCTGGGCCGCCGCCGACGCCCTGGCCCCCGACGGCACCTTCGACCAGGCGGCGTGGGCCGCGGCACGGGGGCGGTTCACCAGCCACGTGGTCGAGGACTGACCCGACCAGCCGGGGTTGGGGACAGCGCCGAGCGCCCCTCCCGGCTGCGGGCTACCCTCCCATTCGGGGCCCCACCAGCCGGGGTTGGGGGCTGGGCCGCGCCCAGCCGAGGTTGGGGCTGGGCCGCGTCGACCGTGGCTGGGGCTGGAGCTCGCCTACCGCGGGTTGGGACTGGGGGCGTGCCCACCGGGGTGAGGGCTGAAGCGCGCCCAGCGCGTCGTGGGCGCCGGCGGGCTGGTGCCCGTTGACCTCGTGCCAGACCGCCGGGAGGACCTGGCGCAGGTAGCACAAGGGGCGGACGAAGGAGCGGCCGGTGGTGCGGAACCGGTAGCCGATGGGGACCTCGAGGTAGCGGTAGCCCTTGGCCAGGAGGTCGAGGGTGAGCACCTGGGCGTAGTTGTAGTCGTGGACGATCTCGGCGTCGGCCGCGGCCGCCCGCGACAGGGCCCGGAAGCCGCTCTGGCCGTCGCCGATCGGGGCCCTGGCCACGAACCGGAGCAGGGCGGTGAGGGCCAGGTTGCCGAGGCGGCGCTGGGGCAGCATGCGCCCGATCTCCCCGGCGAAGCGGGAGCCGACCACGTAGTCGGCCCGGCCCTCCAGGATGGGGGCGACCAGCCGCTCCAGCTCGCCCGGGTCGTACTCGCGGTCGGCGTCGCAGAAGGCGACCGCGACCCCGCCCCGCTCGACGGCCGCGGCCAGCCCCAGGCGCACCGCCGCCCCCAGTCCGCGGTTGGTTGCCGCCGAGAGCACGGTCGCGCCCGCGGCGGCGGCCAGCTCGGCGGTGCGGTCGTCGGAGCCGTCGTCGACCACCAGGCAGTCGACCCGGCGGCCCAGGACCAGCGCCGGCACCCTGGCCACCACGGCCGCGACCGTCGCCTCCTCGTCATGGGCCGGCAGGAACACCACCACCGGCCCCGGGCCGGCCGCCGAGCCGAGGCCGGGCGGCACGGGCGGTGCTGGCAGGCGCAGGGCCATGGCGGGCTGCTCACTCCTCGACTTGGACACCAGAGGACCGGCGACTAGGATTTAGGCGAACCTAAGCATGGAGGCCGGTTGCCCCGCAAGCTCGTCGTCGTCGCCGTGCCGCTCGCCCTGGTGTCGGCCGGGTGCGGCATGGCGCTCCGGGGGCTGGCCGAGGTTGGGAGGCTGGCCACGGCCCCGGCGTCGCTGGAGACGGCCCGAGCGGCCAGGCCGCGAGCCCGGTCACGGGAGGCCCCCCGGTATCGGGAGAACGAATCGGCCCTCCGGTCACCCCGCGCTGCCCGGGTCTGGTGGGCGATGGTCATGGTCGGGATGCTGGCCTTCGCGGCGGCCGCGGCCGGGATGGCGGTGTCGGCGACCCATGGGACCCGGACCACTGCCGATGAGCCGCAGTACCTGCTCACCGCGATCAGCCTGGCCGAGGACCGGGATCTCGACATCGGCGACGAGCTGGCCGACGGCCGCTGGCGGCCGTTCCACACCCTGCCGCTGCCCGAGCAGACCGAGCCGCTGGCCGGAGGGCGGCGTCTCAGCCCGCACGACCCGTTGCTGCCGCTGCTACTGGCCGGGCCGGTGGCGGTCGGCGGCTGGGTCGGGGCCAAACTGGCCATGGCGGCGATGGCCGGGCTGCTGGCCGCCCTCGCCCTTTGGACGGCGGTGCGCCGCCTGGGCGTGCCGATTGGCACGGCGGCCCTGGCCGTCGGGGTCTTTGCCTGCTCACCACCCCTGGCCGTCTACGGCAGCCAGGTCTACCCCGAGCTCCCGGCGGCCCTGGCCGTGCTGGCGGCCGTGGCCGCGCTGCTGTCCCCGGCGGCCCCAGGCGGGCGGGCGACCCTGGTCGTGGGCGGGGCGGTGGTGGCCCTGCCCTGGCTGGGGGTGAAGTACGCCCCGGTGGCCGCGGTGATCGCCCTGGTCGCCTGCTCGCGGCTGGTCAGGGCCGGGCGCGGCCGGCGGGCCCTGGTCCTGGCCGGGGCGCTGGCCACCGCCGGGGTCGCCTTCCTGGTCCTGCACCGGTGGTGGTACGGAGGCTGGACGCCGTACGCCGTCGGAGACCACTTCGTCCAAGGCGAGCTGTCGGTGGTCGGCGCCGAACCGGACTACCTGGGCCGCAGCCGCCGGCTGGTCGGCCTGCTGGTCGACCGGGGCTTCGGCCTGGCCGCCTGGCAGCCGGCCTGGCTGCTGGCCGTGCCGGCCGTCGCCGCCCTGGCCAGGCGCCGTCCCGGCGGCTGGGCCGCCCTGGCCGCCCCGCTGGCCGCCGGCTGGCTGGTGGCCACCTTCGTCGCCCTGACCATGCACGGCTGGTGGTTCGGGGGCCGCCAGGTGGTGGTCGTCCTGCCCCTGGCCGTGCTGGCCGTGGCCTGGTGGATCGGCCCCGACCCGCGCCGGCGCGCACTGCTGGCCCTCGCCAGCGGGGTCGGGGTGCTGGCCCACCTGTGGCTGGTCGTCGAGGGCGCCGCCGGGCGGGTCACCTGGGCGGTGGACCCGACCGCCACCGCCAACCCGCTGTACCGGGCCTGGCGGCTGGTCCTGCCGGACTACCTGGCCATGAGCTGGAAGACCTGGGGCCTGCACGGGGCCTGGCTGATCGCCCTGGCCGTCTGGGCGGCGTCGGCCGCCGGGGCTGGACATCGTCTGGTCGGCTTCCGTAGGCTGCCCAGGCGTGGATTTAGGGAAGCCTAAATGATGGAGGCGGGGAGCGTGCCCAACCGGAGGGGGTCCCGACTGGCCGGGCTGGGGATCGCCCTGGCGTTGCTGCTGGCCGGCTGTGGGTCGGACGACGGGACCGGGGTGCGCAACGGCGACGGTGGCCAGTCGGCCAGCGCCAGCGGCAACGCCTCCGGGAGCGGCACGGCCTCGGGCAGCGGTACCGCCTCGGGGCAGGCGGCCGCCTGCAAGCCGGTCGGCGACGCCGGCTCCAGCGACGCCACCATCGCGGTCGAGCTCAAGGAGTGGTCGGTGGCGCCGGCCCGAGCCGACGTGCCCGCCGGCACCGTCACCTTCGACGCCAACAACACCGGCGCCGACGCCCACGAGCTGGTGGTCGTCCGCGCCGACGACCCGGCCAAGCTGCCGCTGGCCGCCGACGGCACCGTCGACGAGGAGAAGCTGCCCAAGGGGGCGTTCGTGGGCGAGATCGAGCCGTTCCCCTCCAGGCAGCACTGCACCGGCACCTTCGCGCTGACGGCCGGCCGCTACGCGCTGTTCTGCAACATCCTGGAGACCGAGGCCGACGGCACCAAGGAGAACCACTACGCCAACGGGATGCGCTCGCGCTTCGAGGTCCGCGGATAGCCGGCCGGCCACGCCCGGCCGAGGGTGGCCAGGGCGACGACGCCGGCCAGCAGGTACAGGCCGGCCTGGCCGTTGAGCACCGGGACCACCCCCACGGTGTCGCCGAGCAGCCCGGCCAGCAGCATGCCGAGTGCCATCAGGCCGTTGAAGGCGCCGTAGTAGGTGGCGAACACCCGGCCCAGGTAGGCGTCCTCCGTGCGCTCCTGGACCAGGGCGGTCAGGCCGGTGAGGAAGCCGATCCCGGGGATCCCGGCGGCCACGAACAGCCCCAGGTACAGCCACTGGCTCGTGGTCACCAGGGGGCCGTTCCACATGGCCAGGTCGATCACGGCGAAGACGAGCAGGCTGACGCCGAGCAGCCGCCCCGGTTCCAGCCGCCTGGCCAGCCCGACCACCACCACGCCGCCGAGCAGCCCGCCGATCGCCTGCACGCCCCGCAGCAGCCCGACGTCGGCCCCGTCCCCACCCAGCACCCTGGTCACGAACAGCACGAACAGCACCGTGAAGATCCCCTGGGCGACCGCGGCCAGCCCGTTCACCACCAGCCCCCACACCAGCTCCCGGTCGTCGGCCACCACCCGTAGCCCGTCCACCCACACCCCCCCCACCCCACCGGGCGCGGCGGCGGCCCCCAGAACGGG
>Ga0307413_10000971_pt1 | contig 10296 bp, 8 predicted proteins | sample DK1Ometagenome_3_FD_203714 | JGI IMG/M metagenome (GOLD analysis project Ga0307413, IMG submission 203714) | Maize rhizosphere microbial communities from greenhouse at UC Davis, California, United States - DK15-O-2 | ecosystem: Host-associated > Plants > Roots > Rhizosphere > Soil | place: USA...
TCGATCGTCGGCGCGCTCGATGGGCGTGGGGGCGACAGGGGAATCGCCCCGGCAGCGCCGCGCCAGGCCGCGCACGGCAGACGCGAGGCGCGAGGGGATGACGACCGCCGCGGGCTCGTTGACGACGACGAGCTTGCCCTGTAGGGCGTGCAGCGCGGCCGCCAGCGCCGGGCTCGTCGGGGCGCGGGGGGACGCCGTGTGGTAGGAGCGCGAGCGCTCGCACGCGGGCAGTCGCCTGGTGCGTGCCAGAAACGCCTCCAGCGACGCAGCCGCAGGCGCCTCGCCTCCGGGGCCGCTCGCGCTCGGTCGGTGCCCGTTGGCAGCCGTGAGCGCGATCGGCGCGGTGTGGTCGATGACGGAGCGCGGTGGCATGAACGCTAGGCGAGCGGGCGGAGGCGAATAATCAGATGGTGAATCGGCGACCGAGCCGTACCACGCACATGGTACCAATGTGCCACTTGACTTAGCACACGAACCACAGCACTGTTGGCCGCCGCACATTAATTGTTACCAACACGCAAAAAATACTGGCTCCCCCGCCGCTCAGGGCGGAGCGCAGCGGCGCGCGACCCCGCGCCCAACGGACGTCCCGCAAGGGGCACGCCCAAGTCGCTGCTTTACCCGCAGGCCCGGCCCGCATGCCGTGCGGGCGTCGCCCACCGCCGACGAGGAGTCGCCTCCCATGGCCGAGAGTACCCAGAAGAAGCTGGATCGCGTCCGCCCCCCGCGCGTCAACATCACCTACGAGGTCGAGACCGGGGGCGCGATCGAGATGAAGTCGCTCCCGTTCCTCATGGGAGTGCTCGGGGACTTCACCGGCCAGCCCACGGAGCCGCTGGCGAAGCTCAAGGACCGGAAGTTCGTCGAGGTGACGCCCGACAACTTCGACGACGTCCTGGCGAGCATGAAGCCGCACCTGAGCTTCTCCGTGGAGAACAAGCTCAGCGAGGACCCCGAAGTGGCGAAGCTCGGGGTCGATCTGCACTTCCGCCAGCTGAGCGATTTCTCGCCGGACGCGGTCGCGCGTCAGGTCAAGCCGCTCCGCGAGATGCTGGAGCTCCGCACGCAGTTGGCAGATCTCCGCGGAACGCTGCAGGGCAACGACAAGCTCGACGACCTCCTCCAGGCCACGTTGCGCGACGCCGACAAACGAGGCCAGCTGCAGGCCGAATTAGGGACGGAGGGAGCTTCGAATGACTGAGACGCGCCGCGAAGTAGAGGCCCCGCAGTACGCGCCGGACACCGTCCCCTCGCTCCTCGACCAGATCGTCGAAGACGGCCGACTCGGACGCGATCCGGCGACCAAGGAACGCGGGAAGGACATGGTCAAGCGGTTCGTCGCCGAGGTGCTCGACGGATCGATCACGATGGCGGCCGACACCGAGGCGATGATCAATGCGCGCATCGCGCAGATCGACCACCTCGTGTCGATCCAGCTCAACGAGATCCTGCATCACCCGGAGTACCAGCGGCTCGAGGCGTCGTGGCGCGGGCTCAAGTACCTCCTCGCGCAGTCGGAGACCGGCACCCAGCTCAAGATCAAGGTCCTCAATGCGTCGAAGAAGGACCTCCTCCGGGACCTGCAGCGCGCCACGGAGTTCGACCAGAGCGCGCTCTTCAAGAAGGTCTACGAAGAGGAATTCGGAGTCTTCGGCGGTGTGCCCTTCGGCGGCCTGATCGGCGACTACTACTTCGACCAGGGTGGCGAGGACATCGAGCTCCTCGAGAAGGTGTCCAACGTCGCCGCGGCGGCGCACGCGCCGTTCATCACGGCGGCGTCGAACGAGATGTTCAACCTCGAGTCGTTCGCGCAGCTCGAGCAGCCCCGCGACCTCGGCAAGGTCTTCGACAACACCGCCTACGCCCGGTGGAAGGCGTTCCGCGACACCGAGGACTCGCGCTACGTGGCGCTCACCTGCCCGCGCATGCTCCTCCGCGAGCCCTACGGGCGCGACTCGATTCCGGTCGAGACGTTCAACTACGAGGAGCGCGTCGACGGCACGGACCACGGCAAGTACCTGTGGGGCAACGCCGCGTACGCGCTCGGCGCCCGGATCAACCAGGCGTTCGCCGCCTACGGGTGGTGCGCGGCCATCCGTGGCGTGGAGGGTGGCGGGCTCGTCGAGGGGCTCCCGGTGCACAACTTCCACACGGAAGCCCGCGAGCTGGCCATGAAGTGCCCCACCGAGGCGCCGATCACGGACCGCCGCGAGAAGGAGCTGGCGGGGCTCGGGTTCGCGCCGCTGGTGCACTGCAAGGGCACGCCGAAGGCCGCCTTCTTCAGCGTGCAGTCCGCGCAGGAGCCGCGCGTCTACGACGACCCCAAGGCGACGGCGAGCGCGCGCCTCTCGGCGCAACTCCCCTACATCTTCGCCACCTCCCGGTTCGCGCATTTCCTCAAGGTGATGATGCGCGACAAGATCGGGAGCACGACGTCGCGCGGCGAGGTCGAGGCGTTCCTCAACCGGTGGATCCAGAACTACGTCGCCGTGGCCGACGCCCCTGGCACCATCAAGGCGAAGTGCCCGCTCTCCGAAGCGCGCATCGACGTGATGGAGGTGCCCGGCAAGCCGGGGGTCTATCGCGCGATCGCGTTCCTGAAGCCGCACTTCCAGCTCGACGAGCTGGGCGTGGCGCTCCGGCTCGTGGCGGAGCTCCCACCGCCGGCGCAGTGATCGCCGCCACGTCCCCGCCGCACGCAGCTCCACAGACTCCCATCCAACCCGAGGACCGCCGCGCATGCCGTACGACATCTACATGAAGATCGAAGGCGTCAAAGGCGAGACGACCGCGAAGGACATGGCCGACTACATGTCCATCCTGTCGTTCAGCTTCGGTGCCAGCAACCCGACGACGATCGGCGTCGCCGCCACCGGAGCGGGCGGCGGCCGCGTGTCAGTGAGTGATTTCAACATCATGAAAAACACGGACGCGGCGAGTGCGGCGCTCTTCCAGGCGTGCTGTGACGGCACCCACTTCACGACGGCGTCCGTCGTGCTGCGCAAGGCCGGCGGCAAGGATGCCGGGCAGCTGCCGTTCCTCAAGTACGACTTCGAGGAGGTGTTCATCTCCTCGGTGCAGTGGTCCGGCTCCGGCGGCGGCGACATCTCGCCGGCCGAGTCGATCTCGATCTCGTTCGGCAAGATCTCGATCGAGTACAGCAAGCAGGACGACAAGGGCAAGATGGCGAAGGCCGGGCAGGCCGCCTGGGACGTGCGGACGGCCAGCTCGACCGCCTGAGCGCGGCGACGCCCATGCCCACCGCCAACGAGCTGTTCGCCGCGGGTCGGCTCGAGGCGGCCGTCGAGGTGCTGGGCGTCGAGCTCCGGAGCAATCCGGCCGACGCCCAGCGGCGCGCGTTCCTCTTCGAGCTTCTCGCGTTCGCCGGCAGCTACGACCGGGCGCAGAAGCAGCTCGACGTGCTCGGGCGCGGCGGCCCGGAGGCCGAGCTGGGCGCGCGGCTGTACCGCGGCGCGCTCGAGGCGGAGCGGGTGCGCGAGCACATGTTCGACACGGCGGACTACCCGGGCGCGCCGCCTGCGCCCGTCGCAGCGACCCTCAACGGGCGCGAAGTCGGGTCGGTGACCGACGCGGACGCGCGCATTGGCGCACGGCTCGAGCTGTTCGCCGGCGGACGGTACCTCTGGGTGCCTCTGGCCCAGGTCGCCTCGGTCGCGATGAAGCCGCCCGCACAGCTGCGCGACCTGCGGTGGGCGCCGGCGTTCGTGCGCACGGGTCCGGGGTTCCGTGGGGTCGAGCTTGGCGAAGTGCTGCTCCCGGCGGTGACACCCGCTGCGTGGCGCCACGCCGACCCGGACGTGCGCCTCGGGCGCGCGACCGAGTGGGAGGACGCCGGCGACGCGGGCTACGTCCCGGTCGGGCAGAAGATGCTGCTGGTCGACGGCGAGCCGTTTCCCTTGCTGGAGGTGCGCGAGCTCCTGGTCGCGCTGGCTGTCGCGGCGCCAGTCGTCACAACACTCCCCGCCTGAGTCCCTCCCGAGCCCCGCCCCGCGACCGCAGACGCCTCAGCGCGGCGTTCCGGCCGCCCCCGCCGCCGATCCACTCCCATGCCGCTCCGAGACGATCAGATCGCGCAGGTGCTCGCCCCGATCGGCGGCCCGCCCTTGACGGCGAGCGAGCTGCGCGACGACCCCGCGTACCACAAGGTGCGCACCGCGCAGCGGGAGGATCCCGACCTTCCGCAGGGGGCGCTCGCCCGCGAGCGCAAGATGGCCGACCCCGCGCAGGTGATCAGCGGTGCCACCGATCTGCTGGCCAGAAAGGCGAAGGACCTGCAGCTCGCGGCCTGGCTCGCCGAGGCGCTCCTGAAGCGCGACGGCTTCGGGGGATTCGCGCAGGGTCTCGCGGTCATCCGAGACCTCGTCGCCAACCAGTGGGACGTGCTCGTCGGCGACGCGGACCTGCGGGCGGGCCCGCTCGACTGGCTCGGCGGGAAGCTCGACGTCCCGGTGCGTCAGGTCCCGATCACCCGTGGAGGCTACAGCTACGTCGCCTTCCAGACGTCGCGGCAACTGCCCACGGAGGCGGAGGCGGAGGGGAACCGCGACAAGCGCGCGGCACGCGACACGGCGGCCGAGGAAGGGCGCCCGCTCCCGGACGCCGTCGACAAGGACATCGAGGAGACACCGAAGGCGTTCTACGCGAGTCTCGCAGCCGACCTCGACGCGTGCGTGGCGGCCGTGACAGCGCTCGAACTGGACTGCGACCGGCAGTTCGTGGACGATGCGCCGGCGTTCGGCCGGCTCCGCGGGGCGTTGGAGGAGGTGCGGCGGTTCGTCGGGCCGGTGCTCGCCCGGAAGCGGCAGCTCGAACCCGATCCGCCGCCGGTCGCGACAGCGGAGACGGTCGCGCCGCCGCCTGCCGCGGGCGGGCGGGAGGCAGGCGACTGGTCGCTCGACGGGGCGCGCGGGTCGCAACTCGATGGTGCCCACCCGGAGAGTCTCGTCGCGACAGCGGCGCACAGGCTGCGCGCGGCCGACCCGACGAGCCCCGTGCCGTACCTGCTCCTCCGCGCGCTGCGCTGGGGCGAGTTGCGCCGGACGCCCGGTACGATCGACCCGAGACTGCTCGAGGCGCCGCCGACGGCCCTCCGCACCCAGCTCAAGCAGTTGTTTCTCGCCAGTCGATGGGCGGAGCTGCTCGAGCTGGGTGAGGGCGTCATGGCCGCGGCGCATGGCCGCGGGTGGCTCGACCTGCAGCGGTACACCGTCACCGCATGCGAGGGACTCGGGGCAGCGTACGACCCGGCGGCGGCCGCGGTGCGCGACGAGCTGCGCGTGCTGCTCCGAGCCGCGCCTTGGCTCCCCGAAGCGACGCTGATGGATGAGACCCCGACGGCGAACGCCGAGACCCGCGCCTGGCTCGTGTCGAGCGGGGTCGCCGCGCCCGGCCAGCCCGCGAGCAACGGGGCGGACCAGCTCGCACCCAACCCGCACAACGGACACGGGGACATGGCGTCGACTGCCTGGAGTTGGGAGAACGGGGCGCCACCCCCTCGCCGCGATGCGATGCTCCGGGCGCGCGCGGAGCTGGAGCAGGGACGCCCGAACCGCGCCATCGGACTGCTCGTGGAGGAGCTGGCGCGCGAGCAGTCGCCACGCGGGCGCTTCCTCCGGCAGACGCAGATCGCCAGCGTGATGGTCGGCGCCGGGCTCGAGGGCGTCGCGCAGCCGATCCTGGAGCAGCTGCTGGAGCAGATCGAGGAGCACAAGCTCGAGGCGTGGGAGGCCGGCGATCTCGTCGCCGAGCCGCTCGTGCTCCTCTGCCGCTGCATCGACAAGCTCGACGGCGACCAGGACGAGCGCCAGAAGCTGTACCTGCGCGTCTGTCGCCTCGACCCCCTGCAGGCGATCGCGTTGCACGCGGCGGCGTCCGGATGACGGAGAGACGCGCCGTGCCGCGCACACATGTCGAGCGGGCGGTGCAGCCGTCGCTCGTCGATCGGCTCACGGACGATGCGGTCGACGTTCCGGCCGACCCGCCGATCTCCTGGGAGGCCTCGAAGGAGAGCTACGAAGCCGGCGTGAAGCGCGACCTGGAGCAGCTGCTCAACACGCGCCGCACGCCCGAGCCGGCCGGCGACGAGTTTCCCGCCGTGCGACGGTCGGTCTACAACTTCGGCCTGCCCGACGTCACCAGCTTCGCGATGCACACGCACGGCGACCGCGTTCGCCTCCTCGGCGCGGTGCAGGACGCGCTCGCGACCTTCGAGCCGCGGCTCGCCGGCCTGCGCGTGAGCCTGGGCGAGATGGCCCGGCTCGCCACGCCGCAGGTGCACTTCACGGTGGAAGGGCTGCTGCGCATGGACCCGAGCCCGGAGCGCGTGTTCTTCGACACGGTGCTCGAGATCGCGAGCAGCACCTACGAGGTTCGGGACGGCGGCCGTGACTGACGACCTGCTGCTCTACTACGAGCGGGAGCTCACGTACCTGCGGCAGATGGGGGCGCAGTTCTCGACGCGCTACCCCAAGGTGGCCGCCCGACTGCAGCTGGAGCCGACCAAGTGCGAGGATCCCCACGTCGAGCGCCTGCTCGAGGGGTTCGCATTTCTCGCGGCACGCCTGCATCACAAGATGGACGACGACGTGCCGGAGATCAGCGAGGCGCTCCTCGGCGTCCTCTATCCGCACTTCGTGCGCCCCGTGCCGTCGATCACGCTCGTCGAGTTCGAGACGGACGCGGCGCAGCTGACGAAACCGGTGCGTGTGCCCCGGGGCTCGCCCCTGCTCTCCGCGTCGGCGAGCGGGACGCGGTGCCGATTCGAGACGAGCTATGACGTCACCCTTTGGCCCCTCACGATCGGCGCTGCCCAGTGGACCACCCCGGACCGGCTCGAGCTCGGGCGTGTGACCAATGCGGTCGGCGCCCTGCGCGTCGAGCTGCGCTGCGGGCCCGCCGCCCGCCTCGACCAGCTCGACCTCGACTCGCTGCGCCTCCACCTCGCGGGCGACGCGGCGATCGCCGACACGCTCTACGAGCTGCTGTGCAACAACTGCGTCGGGATCGTCGCCCGCGACCTCAACCCCGATGCCGCGGTGCGGCGACCGCCGGTCGCGCTGCCATCCGCGGTGCTGAGCCCGGTGGGGTTCGCCGACGCCGACGCCGTGCTCCCACACCCGCGCCGGTCGTTCAGCGGCTACCGGCTGCTGCAGGAGTACTTCGCGTTTCCGGCCAAGTACCTCTTCGTCGACGTGCACGGGCTCAGCGGCCTGCGCGACGCCGGGTTCGGAACGGAGCCGGGAAGCGGCGTGGAGCTCGTGTTCCTCGTGTCCGCATTCGAGCGCGCGGAGCGCCGGCGTGCGCTGGAGGCGGGCGTGTCGGCCGAGAGCGTTCGGCTCGGGTGTACGCCGGCGGTCAACCTCTTCTCGCAGACGTCCGAGCCGATCGCGATCACGCAGCGCCGGATCGAGTACCCCGTCGTCGCCGACGCCCGGCGCCGACTCGACGTCGAGGTGTATTCGGTCGACGAGCTTTTCGGCGTGACCCCCGGCGGCGGCGAAGGCCGGCGAATCGAGCCGCTGTACTCGTACCGGCACGCCCGCGGCGGCGCGGCCGGGAGCCGCGAAGCCCAGACGTTCTGGCATGCGGCGCGTCGCCCCACCACCTGGCGTACGGACGAGGGCACCGAGCTGCACCTTTCCTTCGCGGACCTCGCCGGTCGGTCGGTGCTCCCGGACGCGGAAGTAGTGACCGCCCGGGTGACGTGCTGCAATGGCAACCTGCCCAGCCGCCTTCAACTGGGCACCGATCCGCGCGGCGACTTCGAGCTCCCGGGCGGAGCCGGCGGACTCAAACGCGTCAGCTGCCGCGTGAAGCCGACGCCCGCCATCCAGCCCACTCTCGGCAAGGCGTCGCTCTGGCGGCTCGTCTCCGTCCTCTCCCTCAACCACCTCTCGCTCGTCGAGGAGGGAAAGGACGCGCTGCAAGAGATGTTACGCCTGCACAACGTGGGCAACTCCGAAGGCGGCGACCGTCAGATCGAGGGCATCCTCGCCGTGCAGAGCGCGCGGGCGTACGCGCGCGTCGCGTCGGCGCACGGGCTCACCTTCGCGCACGGACGCAAGGTGGAGATCGAGTTCGACGAGGAGCAGTTCCCGGGGGGGGGCGCCTTCCTCTTCGCCAGCGTGCTCGAGCAGTTCCTCGCGCTCTATGCCTCGATCAACACGTTCTCGCAGCTCGAGGCGCGGACGCGTCAGCGGCGCACGCCGCTGCGGAGCTGGTCACCGAGGGCCGGATGGCAGGGACTGAGCTGAGCGCGCGGCCCCGCGCGGCCGCACCCGTGACGCCAGCGACCGACGGCGTCGGCGCGGAGGCGCGTGCGGTCGCTGCGGACGCCACCGCGTTCGAATTTGTGCAGGCGATGCGGCTGCTCGAGCGGCTCCTGCCGCGCCGGGCGCCGGTGGGCGGCTTCGCGAATCCGCAGCAGGAGGTCGCGCGGTTCACTGTCCCGCCCTCGGTGAGCTTCCCCGCGTGCGAGGTGCAATCCCTCGCCGTGGCCGCCGACCGGCCCGCAGCGATGGCGGTGAACTTCCTCGGCCTCACCGGGCCGCAGGGCGTTCTCCCCTACTTCTACACGACGTACGCGGCGGACCGCGCCCGCAAGAACGACGCGGCCATGCGCGACTTCTTGGACATCTTCAACCACCGTGCGCTGTCGCTGTTCTACCGGGTGGCGGCGGAGCACCACGTGGTGGTGGCCCACGAGCGCGACGGGCAGGATCGACTGCTCCGTCACCTGCTCGACGCCCTGGGACTCGGCCCCGACCGTCTCCGCGGGCGGCTGCCCGTCCGCGACGAGGGGCTCGCGTTTTACGGTGGCCTGCTCTCCCTGCGCGGGCGTCCCGCCCAGGCGCTCGCGCAGCTGGTGGGAGACTACTTCGACGTCCCGTGCGAGGTCGAGCAGTTCGTCGGCGACTGGCATGCCGTCACCCGACCGACGCAGTGTGCGCTCGGCGACGACGGCGAGTCCGCGCAGCTGGGATTCGGAGCGGTGGTCGGCGACGAGGTCTGGGACGCGCAGTCGCGCGTGCGTCTCCGGCTCGGGCCCCTCACGCGCGCTGCCTACGACGATTTCCTCCCCGGTGGGTCGGCGCACGAGCCACTGCGCGCGCTCGCGCGCTTCTTCACCGACGACCTCCTGGGGGTGGACGTACAGCTCGTCCTCCGGCGCGAGGAGGCACCCGGGTGCGTGCTCGGCGGCGACGGTGCGAGCACGGCCGCGCTCGGGTGGGGCACGTGGCTCCACACGGCGCCGCCGGCAGCCGACCCCGATCACACCGTCCTCGTTCTGTGCGCGTGACAGCGGGCGACCTCACGTCCGCGACGCCCGCCCTTCCTCCTTCGACGCCTGCGTGGAGTATGCGATGCCAGTGAACCTCCGAGCGCTCATCGGCAAGATGAACCCGACCACCCGCGGCGTGGTCGAGGCCGCGGCCGGGCTCTGCCTCTCGCGAACACACTACGACGTCGAGATCGAGCACTTCCTGGTGAAGGCGCTGGACGTCACCGACAATGATGTCGCGGCCATCCTCAAGCACTACGGCGTCGACCGGTCGCGGCTCGCCGACGACCTGGCGCGGGCGCTGGATCGCCTGAAGAGCGGCAACGCGCGCACGCCGGCGCTCAGCCCCACGCTCGTGAGAATGCTCACCGAGGGGTGGACCATCGGCTCGCTCGACTACGCGGCGACCGAGCTGCGAACCGGGTGCGCGCTGCTCGCGCTCGTATCCACGGAGGAGCTGGCCCGGCTCGCCCGCGACGTGAGCCGGGAGCTGGAGCGGATTCCGGCCGACGCGCTTCGGAAGGACTTCTTCGCGATCACCGTCGCCACGAGCGAGGCGCCCCCGATGGAGGGCGCGCGAGGTGCGGCGCCTGGAAGCGATGCCGCGCCGCGGGCCGGCGGGCGCACCCCGAACCTGGACCAGTACACCGTAAACCTCACGGAGAAGGCGAAGCAGGGAAAGCTCGACCCGGTGCTCGGTCGCGACCCGGAGGTGCGGCAGGTCGTGGACATCCTCACCCGGCGGCGGCAGAACAATCCGATCCTCGTCGGGGAGGCCGGGGTCGGGAAGACGGCGGTCGTCGAGGGGTTCGCGCTGCGCATCGCGGCCGGCGACGTCCCGCTCCCGCTTCGCGGCGTGACGCTCCGCACCCTCGACCTGGCCCTCCTGCAGGCCGGAGCGGGGGTGAAGGGCGAATTCGAGAACCGCCTCAAGGGGCTGATCGAAGAGGTCAAGAACTCGCCGGCGCCGATCATCCTCTTCATCGACGAGGCGC
>Ga0307413_10000973_pt1 | contig 10295 bp, 10 predicted proteins | sample DK1Ometagenome_3_FD_203714 | JGI IMG/M metagenome (GOLD analysis project Ga0307413, IMG submission 203714) | Maize rhizosphere microbial communities from greenhouse at UC Davis, California, United States - DK15-O-2 | ecosystem: Host-associated > Plants > Roots > Rhizosphere > Soil | place: USA...
AGTCATGGGGACAACATACGTGGGACAAGAGACGGGGTAAGAGGGAAGAGGGAAGAGGTGACTGCCTCCGCGGCTGGCACCTCTTCCCTCTTCCCTCTTCCCTCAGCTCTACCCTCGCAGTTCTATCGTCTGCCCCGTCACCGCGCGCGCCGCGTCGGAGCAGAGGAAGAGCACGGCGTCGGCGACCGCGTCGCGCTCCACGTAGCGCACGCCCTCCCCCATGGCGCGCTCGTTGTCGCCGGTGCGGATGGAGCCCGGCGCCACCGCGTTGGCGCGCACGCCCGCGGCGCGCTCCTCCTCCGCCACCGCGCGCATGAGCGCCAGCACCCCGGCCTTGGCCGCCGCGTAAGCGCTCACGCGGGCCCCGTGCGCGCCGGGGAGCACCGCCGCGGACGCGAAGTAGACGACGCTCCCGCGCGCGGGCCGAAGCAGGGGGAGGAAGGCGCGCGTGGCGAGATAGGCGGTGGTGAGGTTGAGCGCGAGCTGGCCGGCGAGGACGCTCGGGTCGCTCTCGCCCACCGGCCCGCTCGACGCGAAGCCGCCCGCCACGTTCACCAGCGCGTCCACCCGGCCACCGGTCGCGTCGTGCACCAGCCGGGCGACCGCGGCCACCTGCGGCTCGTCGGTCAGGTCGCAGCGGTGCGCCGTCGCCCGACCGCCCCCCTCGCCGACCTCCCGCGCGCACCGCTCGACCTCCGCAGCGTTCCGGCCGAGGAGCACCAGCCGGGCGCCGGCGCGCGCGAAGGCGTGCGCGAGGCTGTCGCCCACCTGCCCCGCCCGGCCGACGCCGGCGAGCACTACCGTCTTATCTTGAACGCTCATGGTCGCCCGATCGTGAAATGGAACAGCCTCTGCACTAGGAACGCCCCAACATGTCCATCGTCAAGCGGATCGGAGTTGTCGTGCTGGTGCTCGCGGTGAGTGCGCTCGCGCTCATCGGCCTGCTGCAGATGACTCGCGGCACGCCGATCGAGCTCGTGCTCGCCAAGGACGCCGGCGCCGGCCCGCCGCCGCCCGCCGACTCGCTCTTCCTGCGCACGATGGAGCTGTACACGGGCACGCACGTGGAGCCGGGGAACCGGGTGGACGTGCTGCTCAACGGCGACGGCACCCACCCGCCGCTCTGGCGCGACCTCGCCTCGGCGCAGCGCACGATCACCGTGCAGATGTACTACTCGCAGCCGGGGGCGATCGCCGACTCGATGGCGGCGGTGCTCGAGGAGCGGGCCCGCGCCAAGGTGCGCGTGCTCGTGCTGCTCGACGCCTTCGGCTCGCAGAACCTGACGCAGGAGTGGCGCGACGGGCTGACGGGCGCCGGGGTGGAGCTCCGCGAGTTCCGCCCGAAGCGGTGGTACGAGCTGCACAAGCTGCAGAACCGCTCGCACGCGCGCGTCGTCGTGGTGGACGGGCGCGTGGGCTACACCGGCGGCTTCGGGCTCGCCGACTACTGGCAGGGCGACGGCCGGTCGGCGGAGGAGTGGCGCGAGACGAACGTGCGCTTCGAGGGGCCGAGCGTGGCCCAGCTCCAGGCCGCCTTCGCCGCCGGGTGGGCGGAGGCGAGCGGCGAGCTGCTCACCGGCGACGCCTTCTTCCCGCCCCACTCCTTCGCGGACGCGGGCGGCGTGCAGGCCGGGCTGATGCACACGCTGCCGACGGTCGGGAGCACGCCCGCCGAGCGGTTCCTCTTCCTCTCGATCGCCGGGGCGCGCCAGCGGCTCTACATCGCCAACTCGTACTTCGTGCCGGACGACGACCTGCGCGGCGTGCTGGCGCGCGCGGCGCAGCGCGGGGTGGACGTGCGCATCCTCACCGCGGGCCCGAAGACGGACATCAAGTCGACGTACTACGCCGGCCGGGCGCGCTACGAGGAGCTCCTGAAGGCGGGCGTGCGCGTGTACGAGTACCAGCCGACGATGATGCACGCGAAGAGCATGGTGGTCGACGGGCTCTGGTCCACGATCGGCTCGATGAACTTCGACAACCGCTCGATCGCGCTCAACAACGAGTCGAACCTCGTCACCCTCGACCCGAAGGTGGGCGCGACGCTCGACTCGGTCTTCCTCGAAGACCTGCGCTTCTCGAAGGAGATCACCCTCGCCGAGTTCGGCCAGCGCCCCTGGTACCACCGCGTGCTCGAGCGCGGCTCGACGCTGCTGAGCAGAATCCTGTAAGGCGAGGGACGAGGCACGAGGGAGGAGGCACGAGGCGACTGCCGCGGCGGGAGCGGTCACCTCGTGCCTCTCACCTCGTGCCTCTCACCTCGTGCCTCGTCCCTCGCCGTTACACTCTCACCTCCGGCCGGCCGAGCGCCGCGCGCACCGCCTCGCGCATCGCGACCAGGGCGTCGTCGTGGGCCGCGGGGGAGTCGTCGCGCACGTGGAGCTCGATGCCGTCGGCGACCGGGAGGCGGCGCCAGGCGAGCGGCCGCTCGCCGTCGCTGCGCACGGCGGTGTCGGCGCCGACGGCGAGCGCGGGCGCGAGCGAGCTGGCGATCCGCCGCTCGAGCGCGTCGCCGGTGACCTCCTTCAGCTCGCGCTTGATGGCCTCCAGCGTCTGCCCTTCGCGCTGGCGGATCTTGATGGCGAGGAGCTGGAGGAAGTGGCGGTAGTTGTACGTGGCCGCCGTCCCCGCCCCCTCGGGCCGGTCGAGCAGCCCGTTGGCGACGTAGAAGCGCACCGACCGCGCGCTCGGCGCCGCGCGCGCCGAGGCGTTGGTGGGGCGCATGCCGGCCGCGTCGACAAGGGCGGTGACGTGGGCGGCGAGGCCGCGGGCGTTCCACGGCGCGTAGCGGGCGTGGGTGCGGAGGAGCGCGACGGGCGATTCAGCCATGCTGGGTGCGGCGGGCGAGACGTGGGCGCTCGCACGGCGGAGCGCGAGGCGGACCGGTGATCGGTTGCTGTCGCGAGGAAGGTACAACGGGTGCGCGACGGCCGCCTTAACCTTTTCTCATCCGCGCCGGTGTCAACATCATGACGCGCCGGTGGCAGGCGCGAGCGGCGTCCCCGCCGGTCAGGTCGCGGCGGCGCCGGCGCTCGCCCCGCCCACCCGCTCGAGGAAGCGCAGCGCGAGCTCGTTGAACTCGCCGGGGCGCTCGTCGTGGGGGAGGTCGCCGGAGGGGTCGAGGATCGCGACGTCGAAGTCGCGCTTCACGCTCAGGAAGGCGCGGATCTCCTCCACCGGCGCCATCGCCGCCTGCTCCCCCCACACGAGCAGCGCCGGCTGCGCGAGGCGGCGGAGGGCGCTGCGGACGTCCACGTTGAGCTGCTGGGCGATGAAGGCGGCCGGCGCATGCTTGGCGCCCGGCTGGTGCGACGCCTGGTAGTAGAGGTCCACCATCTCGTCGGTGACCACGGCGTCGTCGGCGTACGCGGTCTCCAGGAAGGTGCGGATGCTGCGCCGTGAGACGAGCCCGTGGAAGAAGGCGGTGCCGAAGATGGGCGTGTCCACGGCGACGCGGGCGACGTCGCCGCCGGTGGCGGGCTCCCGGTTCAGCCGCATGAGTCCCACGGGCTCGACGAGGATGAGCGAGGGGAAGGCGCTGGGGTCGCGCGCGCCGAGGGCGATGGCGTAGGCGGCCGAGAGCGAGCTGGCGACGAGCGTGCACGGCGCGCCGATCACCTGCTGGGCGAAGTCGTCGAGCAGGGCGATGTAGAGTCGCCCCGAGTAGCGGGTGGCGGGCCGGCTCGACCGCCCGAAGCCGAGCAGGTCGATGGTGTAGACGGTGTGCTTGCGCGCCAGCTCCTCGACGTTGGAGCGCCACTCGTACGACCAGGCGGACGCGTGGATGGAGTGCACGAGCAGCAGCGGCGGGCCCGAGCCGCGCACCGTGTACGCGATGTCGTAGCCGCGCCACTCGAACGTCCCCTCGTCGCCGCCGAGCGGGTTGGGGAGGGGGGCGACGTGACGCGTGGCCAGCAGGTTGTACGCGGCGGCGGCCCCGAGCGCCGCGCCGCCTCCCATCAAGAGCTTACGCCATCGCATTGCGCTCGTTCTCCGGCCGCGGCATTGTGGTCTGCAGATGCTTCTCGAGGCCCGGAAATCTCCGTTGCTCGAGCGGGTGTATGCGCTCTACGGCCGCCGCCTGCTGCGGCGTGCCTTCGCGCGCGTCTGGATCGGGGGGGCGCCCTGGCCGCCGGGTGACGGGCCGAGCATCGCCTTCCTGAATCACAGCGCGTGGTGGGATCCGGTCCTCACGCTGTACCTGTCGCACGACCTGTTCCGCCGGGACGGTTACGGCATCATGCAAGGCGCGCAGCTCGAGCGCTATCCGTTCTTTCGGCGGATCGGCTGCTTCGGCGCGAGCACGGACGGGATCGAGGACGTGCGCGCGGTCGCCGCGCACGCGGCCGCGGTGCTGCAAGGTGGCGGCCCCGACGCCCGGCGGACGCTCTGGATCTTCCCCCAGGGGGAGCTCCTCCCGCACCGCGCGCCGCTCGTCTTTCGCAGCGGGGCGGCGCGCTTCGCGCGCCTGCTGCCCGAGGTGCCGCTCGTGCCGGTGGCGGTGCGCTACGAGTTCCGCAGCGAGCAGCGCCCGGAGCTGTTCGCGCGCGTGGGCGAGGCGGTGCGGCTCGCGGCGCGCGAGCCGCCGGCGCAGTTCACGCGGCGCCTGGAGCACCGCCTGCGTCAGGAGCTCGCCCTGCTCGACGGCGACCTCGAGCGCTCCTCGCTCGCCCACTACCGCGTGACGCTCGAGGGGCGCGGCTCGCTGCACGCGCTGTACGACCGGACGTTCGGCCGCTTCGGTGCCGTGCGCGGCCAGAGGCGATCGGTGCGGGGCGAGGGCGGGCGGTAGCCACGACGCACGGCGGCGCCGCTCGCCGCGCCCACTGCCCTCAGCGCACCGCGCTCACCGCGCTCACCGCGCTCACCGCACCGCTGCCGACCGCGCCGTGGCGCGCGGACGAGGTCCCGCTAGGCCGCTCCCACCCCAACCCAACCACAACCCCACACGTCCACACCACCCTGTGGGAGACGGCGCTAGCGAGATCCTCCGATCGTCCTCCGGCGCTACCGCGCGTCGGGCGCCGGCGCGGCCGCGGGCGACAGCGCGGTGGCCACCCCGTACCGCGCGGCGAGAGCGGCGATCGTGGTCAGGTCCACCGGCTTCTCGAGGAAGTGCGTCGCCCCGAGCCGCAGCGACGCGTGGCGGTTGTCCTCGTCGGGGAACGCGGTGAGGACGATCACCGTCGCGTCCGGGGAGAGCAGCCCGGCGGCCGCCATCGCCTGGAGGCCGCCGTCGCGCTTCCCGCCCAGCCGGAGGTCGGTGACGATCAGCCGGTAGGGGCGCGCGGCGAGCGCCTGCTTGGCATCCGACAGCGTGGCGGCCGCCGTGATCTCCGTCCCGTCGACCTCGAACAGCTCGACGAGCACATCGCGGATGCACTGCTCGTCCTCGATCACGAGCACTGCGGTGCTCTCTGGCGTAGGCTCGCTCCGTTGATGACGCGTGCTGCCAAGGCGAGTCTCGCGCCAGCGCCGCAGCCTGCGTACAACTCGATGTAGTGAAATCTGTTACGCGGTGAGCGCGGGCTCCGGCCTCACTGGTGGAGCGGCCGGGAACCGGTCGCGAACGAGAGCGGGGTGACCGGAAATCGGTCACCCCGCGTATCGCGTCGCCGGCTGGAGCGCCCGGTCAGCGGTCCAGCTTCGGGGTGCCGTGCCCCTCCTTCTTCGGCGGCGGCTCGAAGTGGTTCTCCTGCACCGGGCTCTGTGCCTGTCCGCGACGCGCGTGCTGCGGGAACTCGCCCTGGTCCGTGTCGGAGTTGCCGCCTCCGGAAGGCGCCCGGCGCCCCTGGTCCTCGGTCACGCCGGCGCGGCCGGCCGCGTTCGTGTGGTCGCGCCCGCTCGACTCGGCGGAGACGTCGCCGAGCTCGCGCTCGTCACGCCCCGCCTCGCGCCGGTTCTGCCGCACGAGGTCCTGGTCGTACTGGTCCACGTAGTCCTGCGCCTCGTTGTTCCCGGGGCGCTGATTCTTGGCCTTCTCGTTCGCCATCGCTCCTCCTCCAAGACTGGGCGACGCTAGCCGGCAGAGACCGTGCCCGGCGCCAGCCGCTTGAGCTTCTCCAGGAGCGTCGAGCGGGCGATCCCCAGCACCTCGGCGGCGCGCGCCTTGTTGCCCGCGGTGGCCTGCAGCGCCGCCTCGATCGCGCGGCGCTCCGCCTCCTCGAGCGTCATCACCGGCGCCGGCGGCGGGGCGCCCGCCGGCGTGCTCGCCAGCGCGAGGTGCGCCGGCGTGATCGGCGCTCCCTCGGCGAGGATCGTCGCCCGCCAGAGCGCGTTCTTGAGCTCCCGGATGTTGCCCGGCCAGGCGTACTCCACCAGCGCCTTCACGGCACTGTCGGCGAGGCGCGCGCCCCGCGGGAGGAGAGCCCGGGCGAGCACCGGGATCTCGTCGCGCCGCTGCCGCAGCGGCGGCAGCGTGATGGTGAGCACCTGCAGCCGGTAGAACAGGTCGGCGCGGAAGCGGCGCTCCTCCACCGCCTGGGCGAGCGGCTGGTGCGTGGCGCAGAGCACGCGCGCCTCGGCGCGCAGCTCCGTGGTGCCGCCGAGCCGTCGGAAGGTGTGCTCCTCGATCACCTTCAGCAGCTTGGGCTGCACGTCGGTGCCGAGCTCGCCGATCTCGTCGAGGAACGCGGTGCCGCGGGCGGCCACCTCGAGCAGGCCGCGCTTCGCCTGCTTCGCGTCGGTGAAGGCGCCGCGCTCGTGGCCGAACAGCTCGCTCTCGAAGAAGGTGGAGGAGAGCGAGGCGCAGTTGATCTCGACGAAGGGCGCGTCGCGCCGCGGCGACCGCTCGTGGATGCGCCGCGCCACGTACCCCTTTCCCGTCCCCGTCTCGCCGAGGATGAGCACCGGCGCGTCGTCGTTGCGGGCGGCGAGGTCGATCATCCGGTCGAGGGTCGGCACGACGGCCGGCGGGAGTGTCTCGGTCCACGCTTCGGCGGCGTCGCGGGCGCGAAGGACGTGCAGCTCGCGGCGCAGGCGCGCCCCTTCCGCCGCCCGGTCCACGGCGGCGGCGAGCGCGGTGAGGTCCACCGGCTTCTGGAGGAAGTCCACCGCCCCCTCGCGCATCGCGCGCACCGCGGTGGGCACGTCCGCGTGGCCCGTGAGGAAGATCACCCCCACCTCGGGGTCGTCGGCGCGGATGGTCTCGAGGAGGCGCAGGCCGTCGGCGTCGGGGAGGCGCAGGTCCACGAGGGCGACGTCCGGCGAGTGCGCCGCCGCCGCCTGCCGGCCGGCCGTGGCGGTCGCCGCCGTGCGCACCTGGTGGCCGAGCGACCGGAAGAAGTCGGCGAGCGTCTCCCGGACCGTGTCGTCGTCGTCGATGACGAGAATGGAGAGGCTCACGCGCGCGTCACGCGGTCATGCGGCCGGGAGCACGATGACGACCGAGGTGCCCGTCTCGGGGGCGCTCTCGAGCGCGATCGTGCCCCGGTGCTCCTCGACGATGCGCTGGCAGAGGGCGAGCCCGATCCCCGTCCCCCCCGGCTTGGTCGAGTAGAACACCTCGAAGACGCGGGCGAGCGTCTCGGGAGGGATCGCCGGCCCGCCGTTGGTGAGGCGGCAGCGCCAGGCGCCGGAGGGGAGCACGGTGGTCGCGAGCGCGAGGTCGCTCCCCTCCGGCGCGGCGTCCACCGCGTTCAGCAGGATGTTGACGAACACCTGCGTGAGCTGCTCGGCGTCGATCGCGCAGCGGGCCGGCGGCGCCGCGCGCGTGCGGGACAGGGCGAGCGCGCGGCTCTCCAGCCGGCCGCGGTGGGTGTCGAGCACCTCGTCCCATACGGCGTCCGGATCGCCCGGGGCGAGGCGGAGGGGGTTGGGGCGGCCGAACTCGAGGAGCGCCGTCACCATCCGGTTGAGCCGCTCGACCTCGCGCAGGATGCGGCCGACGTTCGTCTCGACCACCGGGTCTTCCCGGGTGCGGAAGCGGAGGAGCTGCGCCGCCGACGAGATGCCGAACAGCGGGTTGCGCAGCTCGTGCGCGACGCCCGCCGACACCTCGCCGATCGCCTCGAGGCGCCGCTTCTGCTCCACGCGGCGTACCAGCCAGGCGCGCTCGATGGCGGCGGCGGTCTGCGCGGCGAGGGTGGCGAGCACGCGCTCCGCCTCGTCGAGGCGCTCCGGGCTCTCGATGTCGTCGGCGACGACGGTGATGGCCCCGAGCACGCCCTCGGCGCTCGCCATCGGGGCGGTGAGCTCGAGGCCGCGGGGGCCGTGGCGGAGGAGCACGCGCCCGTTGGCGAGCGCGTCGAGCCACACCGGCCCGAGCTCCTGCTCGAGCGCGGCCGGCTCCGCGTCGTAGCCGAAGTGGTGGGCGACGTGCAGCGCCGCGGTGTCGTCGTCGGCGACGGCGACGGCGAAGGCGTCGCAGCGCACGGCGCGCCGGATCTGCAGCCCGACCTCGTGGAATACGCGGTCGAGCGCGATCGTGCGCGAGAGCGCGATGCCGGTGTCGATGAGCGCCTCGCGCGACTGGTGGCTCGGCGTGATGTCCACCGTCGAGAAGACGAAGCCGGTCACGCGGTGCTCGCCGTCGTCGTGCAAGGGCGTGACCTGCATGAGGAACACGCGCTCGGTCTCCGGCGAGCTGCAGGGGAACTCCCAGCGCACCGCCGGCGCGCGCCCGGTGCGGAGGAGGGTCAGGGCGCGCTCGACCTGCTCGCGCGCCGCCGCGTCGGAGACGGCGTCGAAGATCGAGGTGCCGGCCACCGCGGCGGCGTCGGCGAGCTCGCCGCCGCCGTTGGTGCGCGCGAATCGCGACCACGACCGGTTGACGCTCGTGATGCGCCCCTCGAGGTCCGTCGTGTAGATGGTGAGGGGGAGCGCGTCGAGCACGCGGCGTTCGAAGACGGCCATAGGGGGTCCATAAAGAGTGTGGGGCCCTGATTTATCAAGGCCCCACACCCGTGCTGCCGTGCTGCGCCGAGCGGCGCCGCCGCCTAGCGACCGCGCCCGCCGCGCCCGCCGCCGGCGCGCTTCGCGGCGCTCCGGTTGCTGCCGCCGGCGCTGCTGCGCCCGCGGTTCGCCGCGCCCGTGCGGCTGCCGCTGCGTCCGCCGCCGCCCGAGGTGGCGCGCCCCTTGGTGCCGGCACCGCTCCGGCCGCTCGACGTCCCGCCGCCCCGGCCGGTGGCCGTTCCGGCGCCGCCGCGCGTGGTGCCGCGCTTCGCCGCGCCCTTCTTCGCCGCGCCCTTCTTGGCGGCGCCACCGCGCTTGGCGGCCGCGCCGCCCTTCTTCGCCGCCGCCCCGCCGCGCTTGGCCGCGGCACCGCCGCTCTTCTTGGCGGCCGCGCCCTTCCGGGCCGCGCCCCCGCCGCTCTTCTTCGCGGCCGCGCCCTTCTTGGCGGCCGCACCCTTCTTCGCCGCGCCGGCGCTCTTCTTGGCGGCCGCGCCGCCCGTCTTCGCCGCCGCGCCGCCCGTCTTCGCGGCGCCTCCGCCCTTCGTCGCCGCGCTCTTGCTCGCGCCGGCGCCCACCCCGCCGCCCTTGGCGGCCGCGCGGCTCATACCCCCGGCGCCACCCGTGCCACCCGTGCCACCCGTGCCACCCGTGCCACCCGTGCCACCCGCGCCCGCGGCGCCGGCGGCGCCGGCGGTGCGGCCCATGCCGCCCGCGCCACCGCCGGCGGCCATGCCACCCGCCATGCCGCCCGCCGCGCCCCTGGCGGCGCCGCTCCGACCCGCCGTCGCGCGCCCGCCCCCGGCCGACGTACCGCGAGTGGCGGCGCCGGCACCGGCGCCCCGCTCCTCGAACACGTCTTCCTCGTCCTCGTCCACCGGCTCGGCGGTCACCGTCTCCTCCTCGTCGTCGGTGTCTTCGTCCGGGCTGTCGAAGAGCGATTCCGTCTCGTCCTTCATGGAGCCGTAGTCGTCATCCTCCTCGTCGTCGTCATACGACGCGCCGCCGCCACCGCCGTACCCCATGTAGTCGTCCGAATCGTCGTCGCGATCCGAGAATCGCAGCTCCTCGTATAGCTCGTCACCGTGCGGCATGACCGCCTCCTCTTGGAGAGTGTTGCGTCAGCTCCGACCTGCGGACGACGGCTGCACGACGTTCGGCGTGCCGCGTCGCAGGCTCAGTACCATGCGCGTGCTGCGCGCACGAGCGAATACAACGCTTCGCGTGCGGCGTCAAGGAGCAGATGCGGATCGGCCGTCGGAATCGTGCGGTCGCGCATCGTCGCGCGCGCTGACAGCGCCCGGCTAGTGGAGCACCACGAAGTGGACAGGGCGGTGTCGGGCGCTCGGCGTGAACGACGGCGCTCGGCGTGAACGACGGCGCTCGGCGCTCGGCTACGGCGGATA
>Ga0307413_10000975_pt1 | contig 10277 bp, 9 predicted proteins | sample DK1Ometagenome_3_FD_203714 | JGI IMG/M metagenome (GOLD analysis project Ga0307413, IMG submission 203714) | Maize rhizosphere microbial communities from greenhouse at UC Davis, California, United States - DK15-O-2 | ecosystem: Host-associated > Plants > Roots > Rhizosphere > Soil | place: USA...
CTCGGCTTCAACCGGATCTCCTTCGGCATGCAGTCCGCGGTGGGTCACGTGCTCGCGAGGCTTGACCGGACGCACTCGGCGGGCCGTCCGTTGCAGGCCGTGGCCGAGGCCAAGACGGCGGGGTTCGACAACATCAGTCTTGATCTGATCTACGGAACGCCTGGGGAGTCGGCGAACGACTGGCAGGAAAGCCTGGATTCGGCGTTATCAGCAGTACCGGAGCACATCAGTGCCTACGCATTGGTCGTAGAAGAAGGTACCCGCCTGGCGGCCCGGATCCGGCGCGGTGAGCTTCCACCTACTGATGAGGATGATCTTGCCGACAAGTATCTGATCGCTGATCAACGGCTTGCCGCCGCCGGCTACACGGCGTACGAGGTGAGCAACTGGGCGAGGACTGCGGCAACCCGCTGCCGGCACAATGAGGGCTACTGGCGCAGTCACCATTGGTGGGGGATCGGACCAGGCGCTCACAGTCATGTAGGTGGCGTGCGGTGGTGGAACGTCAAGCATCCGCGGGCATACGCGTCCAGGCTTGCTTCAGGTCAATCGCCGGCTCACGCTCGCGAACTGCTTTCTGCTGAGCAGCGGCGGGTCGAGCGCATCCTGCTCGAGCTACGCCTCGCCGAAGGCCTCACCACCTCATTGCTCACCAGCACTGAGAAGAGTCGTCTTGTTGATCTTCTGACGCGGCGTCTTGCAGTTGTCGAGGACGGCATGGTGATCTTGACACGCACTGGAAGGCTGCTCGCCGATGGGGTGATCCGTGATCTGCTGGACTGAGGGTGGGTGCCCTGAGCTTGTCGAAGGGCACGAGCGCGCTTCGACAAGTTCAGCGCGCAGTCGTGGCAATGGTTGGAGTCCGGTGGTTGTCTGGACGGGTGGCGGTCATAGCCATGTTCCCGCTGAATTCGGTGCTGTTTCCATACATGCCGTTGCGGCTCCGCGTCTTCGAGGAGCGCTACTTGATCATGCTCGCCGAACTGCTGAGGAGCGAGGACGCGCGTTTCGGTGTTGTGCTGATCGAGCGCGGCCGCGAGGTGGGTGGTGGGGAGGAGTGCTTCAGTCTTGGCACGATCGCCGAGGTCACCCAACTTGGCGCCCAAGAAGGCTTTGTCGGCCTGATCGCTCAAGGCAGCCGCCGCTTCAAAGTCACCGAGTGGCTGAACGATGCGGCCCATCCACGCGCCGAGGTACGCGAGATGGCCGAGCTGGAATGGGACGACAGCCTGTGGCGGCTGCGTGAAGTAACCGAGCAGCTGGTACGCCGGACGCTTGCTCTTGCCAGCGAGTTTGCCGAGAACGTGTGGCCATCAGACGTTGAGTTGTCTGCCAATCCAGCCGCAGCGGCGTGGCAGTTGGCAGCCATCTCGCCGATCACTGCTCTCGATCAGCTGGCACTGCTGGGCTCGGCTTCGTTCGCTGAACTGCTCGCCGGTGTCTCGGAGCTGACTCGTGCCGCTGCGCTCGCCTTTGAGGCACCCTGGCTGGACGATGACGAGGGGTAGGCGCCGCGAGCCTATCGAGGCGCGGGAGCCGTGGTGGCACGCGTGACCAAGCTAATCGGCAGCAGCACCTGGCGTGGTCTGGATGCCGGGTCGATCAGCAACCGACCGACGTGCTGCCCCTTGTCCCGGATTGGTTGATGAACCGTGGTGAGATCTGCGGCTTTGGCGGCGGGGATGTCGTCGAAGCCACACACCGACACGTTGGCTGGCGTGCGCAATCCGCGGTTCGCCAAGGCCTGCAGTGCACCGAGGGCGAGCACATCGCTCAAGCCGACAATCGCTGTCGGAAGTTGATCATGGTCGAGTAGCCAGGTAGTCGCAGTGGTACCGGACTCGATGGAATTGTGGCCGCCGGAAACCATCAAGACCTGGCCTCGCACCGCCTTGCGCAAGCCTGCGACGCGGGCGGCGTAATCGAGGAAGCTGAGCTCGGCTACGTCGAGACGCCGCCCGGGGCTCCCGGCCGGTTGGTTGGTCTCCACGAGGACGGCGATGTCTCGATGGCCCAAGCTGGCCAGATGTTCACCGACCATGACACCGGCACCGAAGTCGTCGATGGCCACCCAGCTTGATTCGGGATCGTTGCTGACGCTGGTCGTCACCAGCCTCATCCCACGTGCTCTCGCCAGCGTCGCCGCCGGATGGTCTGCGGGAAGGGAAAGGATGGTCAGGGCATCGATATTGGCGTTCCGGACAGCGGTGACCTGACTTTCGTCTGCCTCGGCCGGTGACGAGCCTGGCGCTCCTCTGGACACGGGCATCAGCACGATGCTGATTCCGTGCTCCTCGACAACCTCGCTGAGACCAGTTAGGAATTCGATCGCGAAGGGATCTGAGAATGCATACGAGAGCCGCTCGGTGAGCAGTACCCCGACAGCCTCGGCTCGACCCATCCGGAGAGTCCGCCCCGCCGCGTCGGGTCCTGGGTAGCCGATCTCCTCGGCCGTCGCCAGAATCCGCTCGCGCAACTGTGGTGACAGCTGGTCTGGCCGGTTGTAGGCGTTGGAGACCGTTGCTGGCGAAACGCCGAGCGCAGCCGCCAGTGTCTTGACGGTTATGCGCGCCATTCGTGCCTCGCGTTACCCCATCCGCTGAATCGTTCTCGTCAGCTTATCGGGGCCGGATGATGGCCAGCTGGGTATCGCCCGGCCAGACACCACCCGCAATTCAGAATCGCTTCTTCTTGCCCTTCCTGGTATCCCAGGACTCGCTTCCCGGAGTCCAGTTCAAGATGCTGGCACGCTCCATGAATTCGTCACTGGTGATGTCACCGCGTGCGAACCGCTCGGCGAGGATGCGCTTGGCTTCAGCCTCAGGCGATTGATTGGCGGTCAATTGCGAGGACCCGAGCTGCCCGTTCCGGACCAGGAAGAACAACAAGGCGCCCAGCACAAGCAGCATGAGCAGGAAGAACATGAGAGCTCCTAAGAAGGGTGCGAAGGGCGGCACTGCGCCACTGGCGAATGTTGCTGAAGGCTCGACGGCTCCCCCGGGAGGGCCGTGATGATGGTGGTGATGGTGATGACCGAAGCCGCCCTCCAGCGGGATGAGTAGTCGGGTCATGCGTCCATTGTGTGACGGGCCGCCAATTGCCTGCATCGGCTGAAAAGCGGCTCTTTCACTACGCTCCTTGACGTAGCCGGAATACCGCGTTCGCCCGATGTGCAGCCCGGTCGGCCGGAATAGTGTCAAGACGACCCCGGAGACATCGAGGAGGGAACCATGCGGGTCCAGGCCCGGCGTGCGCTCCTCATCGACTCCGCCATCGGATTCGGGTTGGCAATAACCAGCTGGATGGCCTCGTTCTATGTCTGGGAGCGTTCGGAGTTCGGCCCCCCGATGCGGCGTCACGGGCCCCCTCCCCAGATGGTCACCAGCATCGATCCATCGCCGTGGGTGTTGCCTGCAGTGTTCCTGGTGGCACTGGGAGTGGCTGCTCGGCGGGTACGGCCTCGCGCAGCCTTCATCGCCACAGTCGTCGGGGTAGGCACCTATCTGGCAACTGGTTCGACGTTCGCCCCGATCTTTCTAGCACCTGCGCTCACTGTGTATTCCATGGCCGGTGGCGCATCGATCGGCACAGACCTGGCATCCGCAAGCGCCTTCCGGCCGGTTATGGCACCGCTGCGCAGCTGGGCGCCGTTGCTCGTTCTGCTACTGCCGATGATCATGGCGGCGTACTGGCAGGAGCCATACCTTGGCCTACTCGATCCGGGCTTCTACGGTGGCTTGCTGAGCGTGATCGCAATCGCAGTTGTCCCCGCCATGATCGCCCTGCTGGTGCGAAGTCGCCGCGAGAGTGAACGAGAGGTTCGTGAGCAGGAACGCCGTCGCTACGCGTACCAAGAACGGCTCCGGATCGCCCGCGACGTGCATGACGTGGTCGGCCACAGCCTTGCCGTGATCACCATGCAGGCCGGAGTTGCTCTTCATCTGCTGGACAAGGAACGGACCGGCAACCAGCGTCCGGATCAGGTGGCCTCCTCTCTCGAAGCGATCAAGAAGACCAGCCGCGAGGCGCTGGCGGAGCTTCGGACCACGTTGGAGATCTTCCGGGCCGACTCTGAGGAGCTCCGCAGTCCATACCCTGGACTTGCTCGACTCGATGATCTGGCGGACGGGCTGCGCTCAGCCGGCCGAGAGGTGACCCTGCTTCAGGAGCATCCCGATGATGATCTTCAAGAGGTGCCGGCGGCCGTGGACCAGGCTGCGTTTCGGATCATCCAGGAGTCGCTGACCAACATCGTCCGGCATGCCCCGACGGCTCACGCTACCGTGCGCGTGACTCGCGACGCAGGAATGTTGTCCCTCGAAGTCAGGGACGATGGACCCGCGGTAACTGTGCCGCCCGAGGGTAACGGGATCCGTGGCATGCGCGAGCGAGCCCGAGCAGTTGGCGGCACCGTGCGAGTCTCGGTGCGGGAGCCGAGCGGGCTGGTGGTACGAGCCGACTTGCCGCTGCTGGACGGGGTGGCACGGTGACCATCTCTGTCGCCCTTGCCGATGACCAGGCGCTGGTCCGGATGGGGCTGCGGGTGCTGATCGAGTCTGAGGATGATCTTGTGTTGGCGGGCGAGGCCGAGAACGGTCAAGAAGCCGTAGACCTGGTGCGGCGTGCCCGACCGGACGTGATCTTGATGGATATCCGGATGCCACGGCTCGACGGGATCGCAGCCCTGCGCGTGATCGTGGCGGATCCCACGCTTGCAGGCGTTCGGGTGATCATGCTCACCACCTTCGAGCTCGACGAGTACGTCTTCGAGGCTCTGCAGGCAGGTGCAGCCGGATTTCTGATCAAGGACACCGAGCCGGCCGACATGTTGCACGCAATCCGACTCGTCGCCGCGGGGAAGTCGCTGCTCTCGCCGTCAGTAACCCGGCGGGTGATCGAATCGTTCGCATCCAGATCGCCCATTCTGAAGAAGCATCCACAGCTGTCGGAGCTGACCGATCGAGAGCGTGAGGTACTGGCATTGATCGGTGAAGGGCTGAGCAATGACGAGATCGCCCAGCGGTTGGTGGTCAGCCGAGCGACCGCCCGGACTCACGTGAGCCGCGCCATGATCAAACTGCAGGCTCGCGACCGGGCGCAGCTGGTCGTGATCGCCTATCAATCCGGCCTGGTGCGCTGAGACGTCAACATCCCACGCAATGTGGGATCCCAACGCTGTGCATGGCATGCATGCCATGCCCAGCGTGAGGAAGCTGTGTACAGCTAGTGGTGCAGTGACCTCTCAGGCCAGTGGAAGGGTCGGCCGAGGCGGTCCCGGCATATCGGCTGCCTGGGCCGCGATCCGCCCCCGCTGCTCGAAGACAAACTCACGACCCACTGGTTCACCGTGGCCTGGGACGGCGAGAGTCGTCGCCGTCATCAGCCCGATCAACCCATCCAAAGTGGCTGGCCACTCATCTGGAACCGAGTCCGGGCCAAACGACGGCGGCCCGGCTGATTCCAGCAAGTCTCCGGCGAACACCACGTCGGCATCGGGAACGACGACGAGGAGGTCTCCGTCGGTATGTCCCCGGCCGAGGTGAGCGATCTCCACCCGCCGATCACCTAGGTCGAATGCGGTCGCGACCGCTATCACCACGCTCGGCTGTTCCAGTTCTTGCGGGTCAAGGCCCAACCGCCTGGCCTCTGCTGCGGCTTCGGCGGAGGAGAGCCTGAACCGTACCGATTCATGGGCGATCCGTGGCACGTCGGCAAAAGCAGCCAGTCCGAACGCGTGGTCATAGTGCCAGTGCGTGACCACGACCGCCGTTAATGGCACGTCCGTCACAGCGGCGAGCGATGCGCGAAGCGCACGGCCCTGTACGGGGGTCGACCCAGTGTCCACCAGCAGCGCCCCGTGCGAGCCGACAATGAGTCCGAGGTTGACCGACTCCGGTTCTGCCAGGGCCACGTACAGGCCTGATCGCAGTTCCCGCCAGGGGCCGAGCGCAGCCGTCGCGGCCGGTTCGACACCAGATGAGGACTCGGTCATCACGCTAGACTGGCACTCTGTTTGTGCGAGTGCCAACCCGTACGCCTCACATCAGCACCCCGGCAGGAACGTTTCAGGAAGGAGACGCATGGACGACCGCAAACTCGAAGTGCTCCGCGCCATCGTCACCGACTTCGTCTCCAGCCAGGAGCCAGTGGGATCCAGGTCGCTGGTCGAACGTCACGATCTCGGTGTTTCGCCGGCGACCGTCCGGAATGACATGGCGGCGCTCGAGGAAGAGGGCTACATCACTCAGCCGCACACCAGTGCTGGTCGGATTCCAACCGATAAGGGCTATCGACTATTCGTCGACCGCCTGGGCTCGCTCAAGCCGCTGTCCACCGCCGAGCAACGCGCCATCCAGACCTTCCTCTCAGGAGCGCTTGACTTGGACGACATTCTGCTGCGGACGGTCAGATTGTTGGCCCAGGTCACCCAGCAGGTGGCGATCGTTGAATATCCGACACTCAGCCATTCCGTTGTCCGTCATGTCGAGATCGTGTCGATGTCGCCTTCTCGGCTGCTGCTGATCCTCATCACCTCTACCGGAAGAATCGAGCAGCGCGCGCTGGAGATTCCGGAGCACGACGAGGAGACGCTCGCTGAACTGCGGGCCCATCTGAACGCGGCCACAGTCGGGAATACCTCGCCGCAGGCTGCAGTTCGGTTGAGCAAGCTCAGCTCAACACTGCCGCCGTCGCTGCAGATGATCGGCCAGGCCGCGATCGCGACACTACTGGAAATGGTGAGCAGCGAGGCGTCAGGGAGGATGGTGGTCGGCGGTATGCCTAATCTGACCCGTTACGGCTCTGAGTTTGAGACCACGGTCAAACCGATGTTGGAGGCACTGGAGGAGCAGGTGGTCTTACTCAAGCTGCTGGGCGAGGCCAGCGCCGATCAGGTGACGGTACGCATCGGCCAGGAGAATCCCTACAAGGAGCTCCAGTCCACGTCCGTGGTGGCTAGCGGCTACGGTAGTCAGGTCGACACGTTCGCGACTTTGGGCGTGATCGGCCCGACTCGGATGGATTATCCCTCCACGATGGCCTCGGTCCGCGCGGTTGCCCGCTATGTCGGCCGATTCCTCTCAGAAGGATGAGAAGAACTGGCATGAGCCTTGATTACTACGAGATCCTGGGCGTCCCGCGTGATGCATCACCAGAGCAGATCAAGAAGGCGTATCGCCAACTTGCGATGAAGCTGCATCCCGACGTGGCGCAGGACGCGGATGCGGCTGAGCGGTTCAAGAGCGTCGCCGAGGCGTACGAGGTGCTGCAGGATCCCAAGAAGCGTGACCTCTACGACCGCGGCGGGGACCCGTTAGGTGGCGGCTTCAGCGGCTTCAACGGTGGCTTTGGCCCGGGCGGCTTCGACTTCAGCAACCTTGTGGACGCGATGTTCGGCCAGCAAACCTCGCGCGGCCCGCGGTCGCGGGTACGGCGCGGTCAGGACGCACTGGTCCGCCTCGATCTGGAGCTTGCCGAAGCAGCCTTCGGTACCACCAAGCCGCTGCGGGTGGATACCGCCGTATTGTGCCCACGCTGCAACGGGTCGGGTGCCTCTGAGGGCTCCCGGCCGGTCAGATGCCCGACCTGCCACGGTCAGGGCGACGTGACTCACGTTCAGCGCTCCTTCATCGGTGATATCCGGACGACTCAGCCCTGCCCCACCTGCCATGGCTACGGCACAGTCATCCCGGAGCCCTGCGTCGAATGTTCCGGGGATGGCCGGGTCCGCGCCACCCGCACCATCAATGTCAAGATTCCTGCTGGAGTCGGGACCGGCAACCGCATCCACCTCTCCTCTCAGGGCGAGGTCGGTGCCGGCGGCGGCCCGGCTGGAGACCTCTACGTCGAGCTACAGGTCCTGCCTCATGAGATCTTCCGCCGCGAAGGTGATGACCTCGAGGTCGTGGTCAAGATTCCGATGACTGCCGCCGCGCTGGGTACTGAGGTCACGGTGGCGACCCTCGAGGCCGATCTCGAGGACTCCCCGGCCGGGGCCAAAGCGGTCCGGGTCGCAGTACCGTCCGGGACGCAGTCCGGAACCCGGATCGCGATCGATGGCAAGGGAGTCCCGCGGTTGCGAGGAAGCGGGCGCGGGCAGCTTGGGGTGACGCTCTTGGTTCAGACTCCGACGCGGATCGATGACGAACAGCGGGATCTGATCCGTCAGCTAGCCGAGCTCCGGGAGGAGACCCGGCCAGAGGTCACCGTGCAGAAGCACGGCCGCGGTGTCTTCGGGCGGCTGCGGGACGCGTTCGCTGGCCAGTGAGGCCGCTGAACCGAACTGTTGCCCATGACAGATCCACTCTTCCTGGATGAACTCACTGCTCCGCTGCCGGAGGTAGGCACGCGGTTTCTGCTTGCCGGGGACGAGGGGAGGCACGCCGCCGTGGTACGGCGGATCCGGCCGGGCGAGGTGATCATGATCGGCGACGGGCGAGGGCGCGGAATACGCGCTTCGGTGGTCGAGGTGCATCCGTCAGGCCTGATCATCGAGGTCGCCGATCACCTCACGGCGCCGGAGGAGCCACGTTGCTTGGTTGCCGCGCAGGCGCTGGCCAAAGGTGACAGGTCGGAGCTGGCGCTGGAGATGATGACCGAGATGGGGATCAGCGAGATCATTCCCTGGCAGGCCTCCCGATCAATCGTGCGTTGGTCAGAGGATCGCGCCGTACGGTCCCTGGCCAGATGGCGTTCGACCGTACGCGAGGCGGCTAAACAGTCGCGCCGGCTCAAGGTGCCGCAGGTCTCGGAACCGGTGACTACTCGCCAGCTCGCCCAGCGGGTCGCAAATGCTGATCTTGCTCTGCTGCTGCACGAGGCGGCCGACGAATCGATCACCGAAGTTGATCTCCCGCCGAGCGGCACGGTGTTGATCATTATTGGTCCCGAGGGTGGTATTTCTGACGACGAGCTGGGCCAGCTCACCCGTGCCGGCGCACGGCCGGTTTTGATCAGCGATGGTGTGCTCCGTACCTCCACAGCGGGCGTTGTGGCGCTGGCCGCACTCAAGTTACGGCGGGAGCCTGTCAGTGCGCCCTGACCTTTCCGCTGTGCGCCCTGAGGCGCCCGCGACGCGTCCTGAGCCTGTCGAGGAACGCAGCTCGGCCTTCGACGAGCGCAACCCGCGGCAAAGTGTCGACGGGCGATACGGCTTCGTTCCGGGCGCGTCGCTGCCAACCGGCCTCGGCCGCTCCGGAGTGATCACGACCCCCCATGGGTTGCTCAGAACTCCGGCTTTCGTGGCGGTGGGGACAAAAGCAACTGTTAAGGCGGTGCTTCCGGAGAGCATGGCGGCACTCGGTGCCCAGGCAGTGCTTGCCAACGCCTACCACCTCTACCTGCAGCCGGGCGCAGACGTGATCGATGCCGCCGGAGGCCTGGGTCACTTCATGAACTGGCCGGGACCGACCTTTACTGACAGCGGCGGTTTCCAGGTGATGTCGCTAGGTGTCGGATTCAAGAAGATGCTGGCGATGGACGTCGATGGTCTGGAGGATGATGACGTGAGCGCCGAAGGCAAGACCCGGCTCGCGCTCGTCGACGAGGACGGCGTGACGTTCACGTCGCATCTGGACGGATCGCAGCATCGCTTCACACCTGAAACGTCCATGCAGATCCAGCACCGGCTGGGTGCGGACATCATGTTCACCTTTGACGAGTGCACTACGTTGCTGAACACCCGCGACTATCAGGAGCGGTCGGTCGCGCGGACCCACAGTTGGGCCGCCCGCAGTCTCGCCGAGCACCGGCGTCTGATTGCCGACGGCAAGCAGCGGCATCCCCAAGCCTTGTTTGCCGTGGTGCAGGGAGCGCAGTATGAGGACCTGCGGCGCCGGGCGGCTCGCGATCTTGTATCGCTGACGATCGACGGCTCGGGATTCGACGGCTATGGCATTGGTGGTGCGCTGGAGAAGCACAATCTCGGCACGATTGTGCGCTGGGTGTCTGAGGAGCTGCCCGAAAGCAAGCCTCGTCATCTGCTTGGCATCTCAGAGCCAAACGACATCTTCTCTGCGATCGAGAACGGTGCCGACACCTTCGACTGCGTCGCACCCTCGCGCGTCGCGCGCAATGCCGCTGTCTACACCGTCCGAGGACGGTTCAATGTCAACACGGCAGCCTCCAGGCGGAACTTCTCGCCGATAGACGGAGAATGCGACTGCTACACCTGTACGCGATACACCCAGGCGTACCTGCACCATCTGTTCAAGGCCAAGGAGATGCTGGCCTCCACGCTGTGCACAATCCACAATGAGCGGTTCATCGTACGCCTGGTG
>Ga0307413_10000976_pt1 | contig 10274 bp, 6 predicted proteins | sample DK1Ometagenome_3_FD_203714 | JGI IMG/M metagenome (GOLD analysis project Ga0307413, IMG submission 203714) | Maize rhizosphere microbial communities from greenhouse at UC Davis, California, United States - DK15-O-2 | ecosystem: Host-associated > Plants > Roots > Rhizosphere > Soil | place: USA...
TAATGGTCGGCGCGCATCGGGTCGAGCTCACCATTTGTCGGATGGGCGGCCTGGTACACGAGCGACGGCTGCTGATGGTAGCGGCCGTACGACGCCGTGAGGTCGAGGGTCGGCGTGAGATGCACGGCGAGCCCGGCGCGCGGGCTCACCGTCGTGGCGTCGAGGCTCCCGAAGCGGTCAACCCGCGCACCGAGCGTCACGTCGGCGTGCCGACCGAGGGGGCGGGCGAGCTGCGCGTAGGCGGCGTGGAGCTGCGCGGTAAAGTCGCGGTCGATGTCCACCGCGTTCACGCGCGTGGAGTCGACGGAGTACGGGTTCCGGCCGCCGAGCGGCCGAACGATCGCGAACCTGTTGCGGAAGGTCTTGGTCGACGCACCCGCTTTCACGGTGCCGAATGCGTCAGTCCGATAGGTGAGGTCGTACTTGACCGTGGTCTCCCCCTCGCCCGACCGGTTGCGGTAGGTGAGCTGGTCGTCCAGCCGACGGTCGTGAACGTCGACACGGAAGGCGCCGTATGCGTCGGCGACGCTCAGAACGCCGTACCCGCGGTCGCCGAGGAGGCGCTGCCAGTTGACCCCCGTCACGGTGCGCCAGCCGCGGTTATCCTCGTTCTCGAGCGACGGGTTGTCGAGGTCGCTCTCGTCGACGTCGAAGTCGATGGCGTCGCGGCCGCCGAGGCTCACCAGCCAGAGCCTGTCGCGCGCGGAGAGGTCATACGTCGCCTTCACCTGGTAGTCGGAGGTGCTCGGAATCGCCTCGATACCGAAGGGGCCGGCGACGAGCGCGAGATAGCTCTGCCGTGCCGACGCCATCCAGGAGCCGCGGCCGGCGAGCGGCCCCTCGACGATCAGCCCCGCGCCGGCGAAGCTGACGTCGAGCTCCCACTCGAGGTGGTCGCGGTTGCCGTCGCGCAGGGTGACGTCGAGCACCGACGACAAGCGGTTGCCGAACTGCGACGGGAAGCCGCCGGCGAGGAACGTTGCGCGCTCCACCAGCTCGTTGTTGAGCATGCTGATCGGACCGCCGGTGGTGTTCTGCGCGGCGAAGTGGTTGAGGTTCGGGACCTCGACGTTGTCGACGAGCGTCAGGTTCTCGACCGGACTCCCGCCGCGGGCGATGATGTCGTTGCGCTGGTCGTTCGCCGTGACCACGCCGGGGAGGCTCTGCACGAGGCGGCTCACGTCCCCGATCGCGCCCGGGGAGCGGCGGATCTCCTCGTAGCTCAGGCCGTAGCTGGTCGTCGGAACGTCGGGCGCCCTGGCGAAGACGGGCGCCGCCACCCTCACGACTGCCAGCGGCGACGCCACCGCGTCCATGGCGAAGGTCAGGGGCGTCGTCCGGCCGGCGCTCACCGCGACGTCGGCCCTGGCGGCCGGCGCGTACCCGATGCGGGTCAGGCGAAGCACATGCGTGCCGACGGGCACGGCAGCAAGGGTGAAACGCCCCTGCTCGTTGGTGCTCGCGCTCGCCGGGGCTCCGTCCACGCGGACGGTGACGCCGGCGAGTGGCTGCTGGGTCGTGCGGTCGGTGACGACACCGGCGACCGTGCCGGCGCGTGGTGCCTCCTGCGCCGCGAGGGGCGCGAGCGGCGCGAGCGGCGCCAGCGTCCAGAGCGTACGCGCGGCCGTGACGGCCACGGGAAGGAACAGGAACGAACGCGAACGTCGTGGACTGCGGTTGGTCTTCATCGCGTCACTCCGCGCATGCGCCGGCCGGGATGGCCAACTTCGCGCGCGCGCTACGACCGCGCTTGCCGCAATCGGACCTATAATCGGTTCGGTGCGCCGCGCTTCATCGGCCTTCCAGCCACACGTGCATGGCGGCGTACGCTCGCCATGGCCGCATCCGCTCCGCCGTCCCCGCGATCGCACGCGTGCTCCGCACGCCGGCCACGCGCTGCAGGGCACGATCGGTTACCGGGAAGGCGTCAGGCCAGCGCAGCGCGCGCATCACGATCAGAGTCGCGAGCCCCTCGCCGATCCCCGTGAGCTCCCGTATGGCGGTACGCGTCGCCGGGACGTCCGAGCCGGGCTCGAGTCGCAGCAGGCCGCCGGCGATCGGGCGGGCGAGCGCCGCAATCGCCTCGGCACGGCGCGGTGAGAGGCCCAGGCACGCCAGCCGGGTCGCCCCCGCCTCCGCCACGCGCGCCGCACTCGGCGCCAGCCGCGTCAGCGAGGGGATCCCCGTCGCGATGGGTTCGCCGAGGTCCTCCGCCAGGCGGCGCGCGAGATCGGCGCTCTCCGGCCAGCGGGTGCCCAGGAGCACGCGCAGCGCGACCTCGAACCCGTCGATCGCGCCGGGGACGCGCAGTCCCGGCCGCCGCGCCACCAGCGCGCCCATTCCCGCCTGCTCCAGGTGCGTGTCGACGACCGAGGGCTCGGCGTCGAGGTCCAGCAGCTGCCGCACCTTGGCCAGGAGCGGCATGAGCACCGGCGCGAGCGAGATGGAGACGTCGATGTTGACGTGCGCGCCGCCACCGCGACCGGGGCCCTTCGCCTCGCCGCCGTCGCGCGCGCTGCGCGCCGCCCCGTCTTCCGCGATGAGGACGCCACTCGTCCCATTCAGGCGGACGGTCCGCCCGTACCGGCGGCCGTCGACGTGCTCGACGCCGGGCGTGGCGGTGCTCCGCAGCATCGCAAGGAGCGCGTCCCACGCCATCGGCGGCCGATAGGACAGGGTCAGGCGCATCAGCTCCCGCGGCAGCTCGGCGCGCGATGCCGGGGGCGCGCGCCGCTCGCTGCGCAGGGCCTTCGGTGGGAGGCGGTACCGCTCGCGGAACGCGGCGTTGAACCGCCGCAGGCTCTGGAAGCCGCTCGCGAAGGCGACGCGCGTGACCGAGAGCCGCGTGTCCGTGAGAAGGTGCTTGGCGAGCAGCAGGCGGTGCGTCTGCGCGAGTTCCACCGGCGAGACGCCGAGCTCGCGCTCCATCGCCCGCCGGAGGTGCCGCTCGCTCACGGACAGGTCGCGCGCGAGATCCGCGACCGTGCGGCCGTTCAGCGCGCCGGCGGCGATGCGCTGCGCGGCGGCACTGGCGAGCCGGGACACGGCATCGCAGAGCGCGCGGCCGGGGGCCAGCTCCGGGCGGCAGCGCAGGCACGGGCGGAACCCTGCGCGTTCGGCAGCGGCCGCGGACGCAAAGAAGCGCCGGCGCTCCGGGTGCGTGACCCGCGCGGGACAGACGGGTCGGCAGTACACGCCCGTCGTCGTGACGCCGATGAAGAAGACGCCGTCGAACCGCGGATCCCTCGCGCTCGTCGCGCGCTGGCAGGCGTCGGTGTCGAGTTCGAAGCGGAGCACGGCGGAACCGAGGCGCTCAGCCGATCGCGGGAGCTGACTTCCGGCCGGCGACGCCGTCGTGCTCCGTGGTGGTCGGTCCGCTCACGTCAGCGAGGTAGTTTCCGTGGAAGCCGAATGGGATGTGGTGCGGCGCTTCGGCGCGTGCAAGCTCCTCGAACGACGACGCGTCGAGCACCAGCAGGAAGGACGTGGCGGCGCGGGCGTCGAGCACCACCGAGAGGACCACTCCGTCGTCCTCGCGCAGGGTGCCGGGCGTCTCGACGAACACCGGCTCACCAGGGTAGCAGCCCTCCTGCCGCCAGGTCGCCGACGTGCCCTGCTCGAGGTCGAGCTTCACGAGGCTGTCGAGAAAGTCGCCGGCCGTGGCGTTGCTGGTTCCGTAGACGTACCGGTTGCGCAGCCCGGCGCGGCGCCGGTAGTCGAAGCGGGGGAGCTCGACGGGGAGTGCCGACAGCTGTTCGCCTCGGACGCGTCCCCCCGGTGTCACCCGGAAGCGGGTGAGTCGCCCGGCGGCCGTGACCGGCTCGTCCGAGCGGAGGCGATCGAGGTAGAGCTGGTCGACCACCCCGGCGTCGGGGTAGGTCACGAGATCCACGACCACGTCCAACCCGTCGTCGAACGCGTTGACGTGGTGGAAGGCGAAGAACCCGTCGCCCAGCGCCGAGCGAACGACTCGGCCGCTCGCCTTCGCCACGACGTGAAACCGGGTACCGGAGCCCGGCTCCCATTCGTAGTTGCGTATGAAGGGCTTGCCGCCCAACCGCAACCGCAGCGGTTCCACCACCAACGGGCACTCGACCAGGATCAGGTGGCGATCGCTCATCCCGAACGAGTGCACGTACGCGGGCCGAGCGACCGGTATTCCGGCAACGAGGGACTCGCGGCCTGTCAGCTCGTCGATGCCGAAGAGGCGGTACTCGCTGCGCCGGCCGAAGTCGAGCACGAAGCTGTAGTGGCGCCCGCGGAGCGAGTCGAAGTGCGGGTGCGCCGTCGAGACCGGGCCGCGGATTCGGCGGCCGTATTCCCGCACGCCCAGCGTCGCGAGCGTCTGCGGATCGAACCGGACGGGGAGTCGGGTCTCGGTCAAGGCGAGGACCGCGTCCGCCATCCTCACGACGTTGACGCAGCCATTGTCCGTGAGCTTCGGCGCGAACCAGGACGCGACGCGCTGGAAGAGCGTTCGGCACGGATCGGTGGCGAACTCCGCACGACTGATCGTCCCCCGCGTCATCGCCTCGTCGTACGCGCGGCTGCGAAGGAACCGGTTCGCGTACGACGCGCGGCCGCCGGCGAAATCGAACCTGTGCAGCATCGCCAACCCGTCGAACCAGTGATTGTACGCCGTCCGCCCGACCTCGAACCGCGCCGGCCCGGTACGCACCAGCGTCCCCGTCAGCCAATCGGGCAGCCGGCCGCGCAGCGGCAGCACGCCGACGCTCGTCTCCGACGCGAGCGTGGTGAAGCCGAGGTGGTACGGCGACCGGCCGGCTGTGTGCGGTGCGCCGGCGGGAGTCGATTGGTCCCTCACGGTAGCCGAAGGGGTGCCGGCTCACCCACTCTCCTGAAAGCGTTGTGCATCCACGGCGTCCAGTCGCCGCGCTCGTCGCGCAGCCACCGCTCGACGACGATGGCGCCCTCCGGGTGCGCCCTGATCCTCCGGTCGTCGTCCAACTCGTAGCGGAAGCGAGCCGGACCGACGAACGTCAGTGCACCGTCGGCGACCTCACTCGTATACCGATTGTCCCCCTCGGTGAGCGGGCCATTGTTGCTGCAGAAGATGTTGCGAAAGCGGCCGGCCTCGCAGTCGTATCCCCAGTACATCACGCCCTTCTGGGCCGGCTCATCGCCGAAGACCGTCTCGTATGTGCTGACGAGGAAGTAGCCTCCGTCGAGCCGGTAGTACGACTCGGTACTGACGGAGGGTACGCCAGGGCCGAGCACGCTGTCCAGCGTGTGCCCCTCGGCCCTCCAGGAGCCGAGCAGTGGCTCGAGAATCTTGAGCGCCGGGTCGGGCGGCGGCGCCGCGAACGCCGAGCCACCCGTGCGCGTCTCCTGTGCCATGCTGCGCATGCTGCGCATGCTGCGCCTCCCGGTCATCAGTCGGTCGATGGACGGCGGCGAGCGGCGAATCGTCCCGTCCGCGCCGCGTGAGCCGAAGGTGGCGCCCGTGCCGCGCACTGTCTCGCCGCATCCGGCCTCGCAATCCTCCGACACTACCGGTCACGTGGAGAGTGCGTCCATCAGGGCCGGAAGGGCCAGTGCGCGGATGGGCGGGTCCACGTCGAGCGACCACTCGCCGTCAGGCCAGATCGAGGCGGGCGAGCGCCCGAGGCCGCGGAGCAGGCGACACCGCGGTCGCTACTCCACTCGCCGCAGGTACAACACCGACGGACCGCCCGCCTCGAATGGCGCGGTGAAGCCGAGGCTCTCGTCGCGCTCCACCGTCACCGTGCCGGCTCCGGCCGTTTCGCGGCGATCGACGCCATACCATTCGACCGCGTACGTGCCGGCGGCCAACTCGACGCTGAACGGCTCGGCCGTCCCGATCGGCTGGAGCACGAGGTACTCCTGGCCCGGATTCGCCAGCGCGTACGCCGTCGAGGTGAGGTCGCCCCGCGGCACCATGTCGATCAACCGCATCCGCTCGGCGTAGCGCCGCGTATCACCCATCGCGTAGCGGGCCGGCTCGCAGGATTCGTACGACGGCGTCCCTGCCGACCGGTCGGGCGGGTTCACGCCGCCGATGAGCCCGAAGTCCATCAGGATCGGGTGGTGGCCGCGGACGAAGGACTTCCACGCCCACAGCGCGTCACCCTTTCCCGGGGCGTAGTGGTCCGTGTCGGTGATCACCACCTTCGCGCCGTCGCTGGCGGGCGGGTCGTCGTACCATCGCGATGGGGGACTCCCCGGCGCCATGGGATGCCGGCCGCCGGTGAATTGCTCGTCGTCGTAGCCGGGCGAGATCCACTCGGCGTCGCTCGAGATCAGCGGGGCGTTCACGCGGGTCTGATCGGCGACGGGGAACTGCATCGTCATCCCGATGGGATGCGCCGCGTACCCCATCTCGCGCTCGTGCCGCTTCACGACGTCGATCACCCAGTACTGCCACGCCGTCGAGTCGCCCCAGTCGGGCGAGCCGGACTGGCCGAGCATCGCGGCGAACTGCGGGTCGACGGTGCCGCCGCCCGACGACTCGTTCGCCACCTCGTAGAGGACGTTCGGCAGGTCGTGGACGGTGTCGACGACCTGCCGGATGTACGCCTCCTGGAGCGCCTGGACACGTGGGTCGAGCGGGAGCACCTGGTAATCGACGATCGACCCGATGCCGACGCCGTTGACGTTATTCGCGGCGTGGAACGGATGCCCCTCGACGTTGTCGGGTGCGGGCGAGAGGTGCAGCGCCCATCCGTCGAAGAACATGACCGCGACGTAGATGCCCACGTTGCCGGCGGCGACGGCCCGCTCGCGAAGTCGGTCGAAGTAGGCGGGATCGAATGCCGAGAGGTCGAACTTCGGCTTGCCGTCCTTCGCGGTGCCCGCCCCGGTGCGCGGCCACGGCTGTGGCGTCATGCAGAGGTGAAAGCTGCCGCCGGCCGCCTGCGACCTGAACTGCTCCCACCGCCAGAGTCGGATGAAGTTGTGCCCGTGCTCGGCGAGGAACTCGAGGTACGCGTCGAAGTCGAACCGCTCCGGCTCGGCGGGGCACTCCGCGCCCGGCCCCAGGCCGTCGTGGAAGTTGTTCCAGATGTGCGATCCGGTCAGGTACACGGCCCGCTGCTCGGCAGCGTCGCCGGACGCGACCGCGAAGTAGCGCGGGTTGGCCGCCGAGACGGTGAGGGGGCCGGGGGCGGCGTGGGGCCCGGTCGTCGAGCGAGACCTCGTCGCTTTCGTCATGGGGCGCGCTCCTCCTTCAAGTCACGCAGTCAGCCGCGTCGACGCGTCCACGCGAGGATGTGCGGCGCGCGAGAGGGGTCGTCCCTCCCGTCGGCACGACGCCGACGTCGGTGCCGTCATGAAGAAGTCGGAGCCGGCCGCTCGTTCTCTACGTCGACGTACTCATCGGCGTGCCAACTCGGCCCTCCGATCGAGCGAAGAGGCCGGCACGGGTGTCGTGCCGGCCTCTTCGCCTGCCTTCCCGACCGGAGCGTGCGCCCTGCCTTACGCCCGCACCAGCCTCGTGAACGCGATCCGGTGCGGCTGGTCGGCGTCGGGGCCCTTCCGCCGCTTCAGGTCCTCGATGTACGCCTGGTAGTCCCCTCGGAGTATCGCGCGTGAGGCGTTGTCGGGGGCCGCCCGCCGCGGAACGTCGTACGGGTCCGGCGAATCGCGCGAGGTGGCGTGGTCGAATCTCGTCACATCTGACGTCCCGTGCCAGAATGCGCTCGACACCGGCGGGAGCCGGGGCGGGCTCGCGCCGTCGCGCCACCCCTGCACGCGCGACGCCATCACCGGCTCGACACGGAACGGCGCGCGTCCGACCGGGAACGCCGGGCCGGGCCGGCACCCGCGGAGCCGCCCGCACGCGCCGCGCGGGCGCCGGCGACGAGGGTGAGCAGACGGGGGCGAGCGGCCACGATGAGTGGACCGCGGCTCAGGCGCCCAGCCCGGGGTCGCCCTCGACCACCCGCTGCTCGAGCGTCGGCCGCTCGCCCGGCCGCCAGAGCGCGGCGCGGTGGCGGACGCGGTAGCGGAGCGGGCCACCGTCGCTCGTCTCGCTCCGCGTCACGGGACGTGGGATGCACACGAACTCGCTCTCGATGTCCTCGCCACTCACGCGCACGGCGGCGTAGCCGTGGCCGCCCATGTCGACGAACGCGAGGTGCGGCGCGTTGTCGCTGTTGGAGAGCGCCCTCGCCCGCGCGAGGTCGCCGCTCGCCGCGTACTCCAGGCACGAGCGCACGCCGTGCCGGAGCAGCATGTTGACGGTCGGAGCGGGCCGTGACGCGCCGGGGCGGTCGGCGAGGTAGAGCGCGCGGAGCGGGTGCCGCTCGGGGAAGCGGTGCTCGAGCGCCTCGACGAGCCCGGCGGCGGAGATCGAGCCGGTGATCAGCGCGACGCCGACGGGCTCGAAGGCGGCCGGCGGGAGCGCCTTCGCCATGAGCCCGGCCCAGAAGCTGTGGCGGTCGCCGGCGACGCACGCGAAGCCGGTGATGCGCTCGCGAGCGACGACGTCGTAGATCTCGGCGCGCTCGACGTACGCCGTGCTCGGGTCGCCGCCGCCGAAGCCCGCGTAGCCCGCGCCCGGCCACGGCCGCGTGAGGCCGGCCGGGAGGTTCTGCGGGTCGGCGCGCCAGTCGAGCACGCCCTGGCTGTTGCCCCACACCTTCCACGTCGCGCGCGACCGGCGCAGGCGATCCAGGAACCACGCCTTCTGCGTGGCGCCGAGTATCGTCTGCGGCGGCTCGGCGCGGCGGAAGTTCGGCACGTCGGCGTCGCCGTGGCGGATCGACGCCGGCGACCGTCCGCCGTCCCACGCGCGCCCCGCGTCCAGGATCTCCAGGGCCTCCTGCGGCACCAGCTCCGGGAAGTCCGGGCTCTGGAACGCGCGCGCCTCGGGCCGCCCGGTCGGCTCCTCGGAGCGGTAGCTGTGCTGGTCGGTGAGGAGCAGGTCGAGGTGGCGCCCGAAGCGGAGGGCGCGGTAGCCGGTGAGGCTCCCGATCGCGGCGAGGTTGTTGGGCTCCCGTCCGAGCCCGTGCGCGTCGAAGCGCTCGATCGGCGCGTCGGTCACGCGCGGCGCGCGGAAGGTGTCGAGCGACTTCGCGGGCGTCGCGACGCGCGCCGGCTGGTACTCCCACCACGCCTGGTTCGCCGCGACCTTGCGCGTCTGCGCGGGCACGTTCCCGGCGCCGAAGTTCTGCAGGCTCTGCCAGCCGTTCCAGGAGAACTCGTGGTTGTCCCACATGCACACGAACGGCCAGCGGGCGCGCGCGTCCTGCAGGTCGGGGTCGTGCAGGTAGGCACGGTAGAGTACGCGGTAGTCGTCGACGTGCACCGGGACGTGGAAGTCGCGGATCTTCTGCCCGCGCGGGTAGCGGACCAGGTCGCGGAGCGCCCGGTCGTAGTACCCCTGCGGGCGGTCCTCCGGATAGTTCACCACCTCGTACACGAAGTCGCCGAGGTGGAGGACGAACGCGAGGCGGTCCGCGGGCGCGGCGCGCTCGTCCTCGTGGATCATCCGCCGGTAGGCGTTCAGCGCGCCCGTCGTCGGGTCCTGGCACGAGACGAACGCGAAGCGCACGGCGCGCGGATCCTCGTCGGCCGGCGCGGTGATCGTGCGGCCGACGCGGCTGCCGTCGCCGTTCGCGTCGGCGAAGCGGTAGAAGTACTCGCGCGCCGGGGCGAGGCCGCCGACGAGCACGCGCACGGTCCAATCGGCCTCGGGCGTGGCGGCGGCGCGCGCGGTGGCGACGACCCGCGCGAACGCCGGGTCCTCCGCGACCTCCAGCGTGAGGGAAATCGGGCGATCTCCGCCCGGGCGGCGCGTCCACAGCACGACGCCGTCCGCGCGCGGGTCGCCGGACGCCACGCCCTCCGGGAAGAGATCGCGCCGCTCGGTCCACGGGGCGCGCGACGGTCGCGGGCGCACGCACGCCCAGGCGGCGCTCGCGCCGAGCGCGGTGGCGAGCGAGAGGAACTCGCGTCGGCTGATCGATGTCATCGGGCCGAGCAGGGGTGGAGGTTGACGTGGAAGCGGCGGGTCTTGGGCCGGCCGTCGGAGCGCGCGATCCGCTCAGTCTGCCGCGCGCCGCGGGCGCGCACCAGTACCACTTCCCGCGCGCGGCGCTGACCGCTCGCCGCGCGCGGCGGCGCGTCATTCGGTGTCCGAATGCGGCAGGCACGCGGCGCCCGCGGAGTGGTCATGGGAACGAGCGACGAAGTGGCGCTGTCGCTCGCACCGCCGGCGCCGAAACTTCCGGCCGTACGCGCGCGGCCTCACGCGCGCCGATCACCCTTGTCGCCCAGACGATGACGATCGC
>Ga0307413_10000977_pt1 | contig 10272 bp, 6 predicted proteins | sample DK1Ometagenome_3_FD_203714 | JGI IMG/M metagenome (GOLD analysis project Ga0307413, IMG submission 203714) | Maize rhizosphere microbial communities from greenhouse at UC Davis, California, United States - DK15-O-2 | ecosystem: Host-associated > Plants > Roots > Rhizosphere > Soil | place: USA...
ACGTACCAGTCCAACCCGACCATCATGGCCCAGCGCGAAGCGTTGCGGTCGACCGATGCGACGGTTGCCATCGCTCGCGCCGCTGGGCGTCCGCAGGTCAGCGGCACGGCCGGCCTCAACCAGGATTTGACGCGGACCGGCGGCGGCAATGGCCGCAACCTCTCCGCCGGTGTGGACGTCAGCTACCCTTTGTTCAACGGCGGCGCGATCCGTAATTCGGTGCAGGCTGCGACGACGCGCGTCGAGGCGGGCCGGGCGACTCTTCGAGCCGTCGAAGGCGACGTCTTCACCGAAGCGGTCGCGGCGTACATGGATGTGATCCGCGACCGCTCAATCGTCGAGCTTAACCAGAACCAGGTTCAGGTGCTGACGACCAACCTGCAGGCGACCAACGACCGGTTCGAGATCGGCGACCTGACGCGCACCGACGTTGCGCAGTCTGAAGCGCGTCTTCAGCTGGCGCGCTCCAGCCTCGCCACCGCTCAGGCTCGTCTGGCCACCAGCGAAGAAAATTATCGCCGGGTGATCGGTCATCGTCCCGACCAGCTCGCACCGCCGCCGCCGCTTCCGCCTTTGCCGGGCTCGGCCGAGGAAGCGGTGAAGATCGCGCTCGCAAGCAACCCCGACCTGATTTCGATCACGCGTTCCGCGCGTGCCGCCGGCTATGACGTCAACATCGCGCGTGCAGGACGCCTTCCGACCGTCTCGGCCATCGGCAGCGGCCGCGTCACCAATTATCTCGGCACTGCCGACGACCAGTTCGCTCCGGGAGCGCCGGATACGGTTACGTCGACCGGAGCCGGCGTGCAGGCGCGCATTCCGATCTTCCAGGGTGGCCTTCCGGCCGCGCGAACCCGCCAGGCCCAAGCAATTGAGGGCCAGATCCTCGAGCAGGTCGTCGCCACCGAGCGCCTGGTCGTCGCCAACACCCGCTCCGCCTTCGCCAGCTATCAGGCCGCCAATCGCGCAATCGCGTCGAACCTGACCGCGGTCCAGGCAAACGAGCTCGCGCTCGAAGGCGCCCGCGCGGAGCAGCGCGTCGGGACCCGTACCGTCCTCGACGTGCTGAACGCGGAGCAGGAATTGCTCAACGCGCAAGTCGCGCTCGTGACCGCGAAGCGCGACGCTTATGTCGCGGGCTTCCAGCTGTTGAACGCAATGGGGCAGGCCGAAGCGAACGATCTCGGCCTCGACGGCGGACCGCTCTACGACCCGCTCGGCAATTACCGTCGCGTCGCCGGCAACTGGAACGACTGGTCGTCCGACCCGCAGTACAAGGTCATGTCGACGCGGACGGTGACCCCGGAAGAAGCGGCGGGCATTCCGACCACCCCGGTCGAGCCGATCCCGGCGCCGACTCCGGCCCCGCAAACTCCCACGCCGAAGCGCTAGGGAGCCGCTCGAATGTCCGCGCGTGAGCCCTCAATGGAAGAAATCCTCGCCTCGATCAAAAAGGTGATCGCGGAGGACAAGGATGCGCGGATCGCGGAGGCGGCGGTTCCGCCGATCGTCGACTATCGCGAAGACAGCAGCGACGAAGCGGACGAGGGGATTCTCGAGCTCAACGAGCCGCTCGCGCCGCCTGTCGACCTCGGTCCGCCCTTGCTCGACGACAGTGCCGCCGAGTCCAGCCGAAGTGCGTTCGAGCAGCTGACGACGGTCGCCGCCACTGTTCCCGCAGCATCGCAGGTCAACCCGCTGGAAGAGCTGGTGCGCGAGATGCTCCGGCCCTTGCTCAAGCAATGGCTCGACGACCATTTGCCCGGCCTGATCGACGAACATGTGAAGCGCGAAATCTCCCGCATTACGGGCCGCCCGCTCTAATCCTTGCACGCTTCTGCCGGTTTGCTTACGCCTCCGGCATGATCCGCACATCGCTCCTGATCGCCGCCGCAGCCGTCGCGCTGTCGGCATCCCCCGCCGCTGCCCGTCCGATGACGGCAACCGACATGCACATGATGCATCGCGTCGGCGCTCCGGAGGTGTCCCCCGACGGCAAGTGGGCGGTGTTCACCATCTCCGACACCGATCTCGCCGCGAACAAGCGCAACAACAAACTCTACCTGCTCGACCTGACCAAGCTCGGCTCGGCCCCGCAGGTGGTGACGGGCGCCGAGAAAGGCCATGACGCAGTCTTCGGCAAGGACGGCGCGCTCTACTTCCTGATGGCTGTGGGTGAGCGGGACCAGTTGTTCCGCATGGCCATCGGTGACGCTCCGCAGCAGATGAGCGACTTCGGCGCGGACATTTCGGGCTTCAAACTTTCGCCGTCGGGCGACCGCGTCATCATTTGGGCCGACCAGAAGGATTGCCCGGACCTTGCCTGCGCGGCGACCACCTTCCCGGCCAAGCCGATCGGTGGCGGACGCACTTACGACAAGATGTTCGTTCGTCACTGGGACACCTGGGCGGAGCCCGGCACCAAGTCGCGGATCTATTCCTTCCCAGTTGAGGGCGGAAAGTTGACCGGCGGCGGCGTCCGCCTGACCGGCAACCTCGAAGGCGATACGCCGTCCAAGCCGTACGGTGGCGGAGAGGAGATCGACTTCTCGCCCGATGGCCGCACCGTCTATTTCGCCTTGCGAGAAGCGGGCCGGATCGAGCCTTTGTCGACCAACCTCGACATCTTCGCGAGCCCCAGCGACGGCAGCGCGGCACCGGTCAACCTCACCGATGCGAACGACGGCACCGACAACCTGCCTGCCGTTTCACCGGACGGGCGCACGCTCGCTTATTTCGCCATGGCCCGAGCTGGCTATGAGGCCGATCGCCAGATCCTCCAGCTTCGCGATATCGCCAGCGGCCAGACCCGCGCGCTCACCCAGAACTGGGACCGCTCGGTGGGCTCGATCGCTTGGGCACGAGACGGCAAGTCATTGTTCGTCACCGCCGACGACACGCTCGAAGGCCCCATATTCCGCGTCGACGCCGGTAACGGCAAGGTCACGCGATTGACGAAGGAAGGCCACACCGGCAATGTGAAGCCGCTCGCTGACGGTGGCGCGATCTACACCTCGAACAGCATCATGGCGCCCGACGATCTCTACCGGATCGACCGGCGTGGCCGCACCCGCCAGCTGACCAACGTCAATCGCGACCTGCTTGCACAGCTCGATCCGGTGAAGGTCGAGCGCTTCAGCTTCACTGGCGCCAACAACGATCGCGTCTGGGGCATCAAGGTCAAGCCCGCCAACGCAACCGGCAAGCTGCCGATTGCCTTCGTCGTCCATGGCGGTCCGCAGGGCAGCTTCGGCAATGGCTGGTCTTATCGCTGGAACCCGCGCCTGTTCACCGCGCCGGGCTATGCGGTGGTCAGCGTCGATTTCCACGGGTCGACCGGTTACGGCCAGGCCTTCACTGATGCGATCCGCGGCAATTGGGGCGGCTGGCCGCTCGAGGATCTTCAGAAGGGCCTCGCTTTCGCGACCGCCAACGATCCGCAGCTCGATGCCGACAACGCCTGCGCCCTCGGCGCATCATACGGCGGTTACATGATGAACTGGATCGCGGGCCGCTGGCCAGACCGATTCAAGTGCATCATCCAGCATGACGGCGTCTTCGACGCGCGCGCCATGGCTTACGAGACCGAAGAACTGTGGTTCGACGAGTGGGAGCACAACGGCCATCCCTATTACGAGGCGCCGGCCGAGTATGAAAAGTGGAACCCGGTCAACTACGTCCAGAATTGGAAGACGCCGATGCTCGTGATCACGGGCGAGAAGGACTATCGCATCCCCTACACGCAGGGGCTCGCGGCCTTCACCGCCCTCCAGCGCCGCAACATCCCGTCGCGCCTGCTAGTCAATCCGGACGAGAACCATTGGGTGCTGAAGCCCAAGAACTCCATCCAATGGTACGACGAGGTGTTCGGCTGGATGAACCGCTGGGTGGGCAAGCCCGCGCAGTAAGGTTGATGCTGCAGCGCGGCATCGCTAACCGCCGCGCATGAGCGAGCTTCCCAAGACCTTCGACCCTTCGGCCATCGAGCAGCGCTGGTACGAGCATTGGGAGACGCGCGGCCTGTTCCGGCCCGATCGCTCGAACCAAGAGCCTTGGACCATCGTCATGCCGCCACCCAACGTCACGGGCTCGCTGCATATTGGCCACGCGCTCGACAACACCCTTCAGGACGTTCTGACGCGGCGCGAGCGCATGCGCGGCAAGGATGCGCTGTGGGTGGTCGGCACCGACCATGCCGGCATCGCGACGCAGATGGTGGTCGAGCGCAACCTGGACAGCCAGGGGGTAAAGCGCGCCGACATCGGCCGCGAGGCTTTCCTGGAGCACGTTTGGGAGTGGAAGGCGCAATCGGGCGGCGCCATCACCCGTCAGCTTCGCCGCCTCGGCGCGTCCTGCGACTGGGCGCACGAGCGCTTCACCATGGACGAGGGCTTTTCGAAGGCCGTCATCAAGGTCTTCGTCGAGCTTCACCGCCGCGGCCGCATCTATCGCGACAAGCGCCTGGTGAACTGGGACCCGCGCTTCCAGACTGCGATCAGCGACCTCGAAGTCGAGACGCGCGAGGTGCTGGGCAAGTTCTGGCACCTGAAGTACCCGCTCGCCGACGGCAGCGGCGCGATCCACGTCGCGACCACCCGCCCGGAAACGATGCTCGCCGACATGGCCGTCGCGGTGCACCCGACCGATGAGCGCTACGCTGCGCTGGTCGGCAAGCAGGTCAAGCTGCCGATCACCGGCCGCCTGATCCCGATCATCACCGACGAACATGCCGATCCGGAGCTTGGATCCGGCGCGGTCAAGATCACCCCGGGCCACGACTTCAACGATTATGAAGTCGGCAAGCGCGCGGGTTTCAAGCCCGGCGAGATGCTGAACATGCTCGACGGCCGCGGAAACGTGACGCAGTCGCAGGACGGGCTCATCCCCGACGATTTGCTCGGCATGGAGCGCTTCGAGGCGCGCAAGCGGGTGGTCGAGCTGCTCGAAGCCGAAGGCGCGCTTGAGAAGATCGAGGATCGCACCATCGCGACGCCCTATGGCGACCGTTCGGGCGTGGTGATTGAACCGTGGCTCACCGACCAATGGTATGTCGACGTGAAGCCGCTCGCCGACCGCGTTCTCGACGCGACCCGCTCCGGCGAGATCAAGATCGTGCCGGAGACCTGGTCGAAGACCTGGTTCAACTGGCTCGACGGCATCCAGCCCTGGTGCGTCTCACGCCAGCTATGGTGGGGCCATCGCATCCCGGCCTGGTACGGCGAAGACGGCAGCGTTTACGTCGCCGAGACCGAGGAAGAGGCGAGGGAGCAAGCCGGCGACAAGCCGCTTCGGCAGGATGACGACGTCCTCGACACCTGGTTTAGCTCAGCTTTGTGGCCCTTCGCCACGCTCGGCTGGCCGGAGCAGACCCACGACCTTCGCCGCCACTACCCCAACGACGTGCTCATCTCGGGCTTCGACATCATCTTCTTCTGGGACGCCCGCATGGCGATGCAGGGCCTGGAGTTCATGGACGAGGTGCCGTGGCGCACGCTCTACCTCCATGGCCTGGTTCGCGACGCCAAGGGCCAGAAGATGTCGAAGTCGAAGGGCAACACAGTCGATCCGCTTGGCCTGATCGACAAGTACGGCGCCGATGCCTTGCGATTCACGCTTGCCGCGATGGAAAGCCAGGGCCGCGACATCAAGCTCGATGAGAAGCGCGTCGAGGGCTACCGCAACTTCGCGACAAAGCTGTGGAACGCTGCCCGCTTCCTGCAAATGAACGGCGTCGGCGCTAGCGACAGCATTGCTGCGCCCGCCGCCGAGCTTCCCGTCAACCGCTGGATCATCGGCGAGGTGGTCGAAACGCTCGCCAAGCTCGACCGCGCCTTCGACGGGCTTCGCTTCGACGAGATGGCCGACGCCATCTACCACTTCACCTGGGGCACCTTCTGCGACTGGTACGTGGAGCTGGTGAAGGGCGCGTTCGACGAGGAGACCAAGCGCGTCGCCGCCTGGGCGTTCGACCAGATCCTGGTCATGCTTCACCCGTTCATGCCCTTCGTCACCGAAGAGCTGTGGAACGCGAATGAGCGGGCGTACGAGCTGATCGTTGCGAAATGGCCGGAGCCGGAAGCGAAAGGCGATCATCGGTCGAAGGCGGAAATAGAATGGTTGATCGGCCTCGTCAGCGAGATCCGCTCCGCACGGACCGAACTCAACGTTCCGCCGTCGGCGAAGCTGAACCTCTTCGCAGGCAATGCATCCGACGAGACAGCGGACCGCCTTCATCGCCTGCAAACGATGCTGACGCGGCTGGCGCGGTTGGAGTCGATCCAGTTGTCGTCGTTCGAAGGAACCGGCGCTGCGCAGGTCGTGGTTGGCGGAACGACCTATGCACTTCCGCTCGAAGGTGTGATCGACCTCGAAGCCGAGCGCGGCCGCCTGTCGAAAGCCGTCGCCTCAGCCGAAAAGGAACGCGACAGCCTTGCCGCGCGCCTGAACAACCCGAATTTCACCGAACGCGCCAAGCCGGAAGCCGTTGAAAAGGCACGCTCCGACCATGCCGAAAAATCCGCTGAGGCCGAACGCTATCGTGCTGCGTTGGAGCGGCTCGGCTAAAGGAGTTCTTGCATGGCGGACGCAGACGCCGCCCCAACCAATCGTTCGTCTCGCGGGGACCTGACCCAGGGCAGCATCGGCCCGACCCTGCTTCGCTTCGCCCTTCCGACGCTGGCGTCGTCGATTCTGCAATCGCTGAACGGCACCATCAACGCCATCTGGGTCGGCCGCTTCCTCGGCGAAAATGCCCTCGCGGCCACGTCCAACGCGAACATGGTCATGTTCCTGCTGACCGCCTTCGTCTTCGGTTTCGGCATGGCCTCGACCATCCTCATCGGCCAATATTGGGGCCGCCGCGACGTCGACGGGGCGCGCAAGATCTTCGGCACCGCTGCCGGCGCTTTCGGCATGATCACGCTCATCATCGCGGCTGTCGGCTACTTCCTTTCCCCCGCGATCCTGTCCGCGTTGGGCACGCCCGCCGAGGCCGCGCCGCTCGCGCGAGACTATTTGCAGGTCATCTTCCTCGCCATGCCCGCGCTGCTTTTGCTGACGCTGCTGATGATGGCGCTGCGTGGATCGGGGGACAGCCTGACGCCGCTCTGGTTCATGATCGTCGCGGTTGTCCTCGATAGCGGGCTGAACCCGGTTTTCATCCTTGGCCTTGGCCCGTTCCCAGAGATGGGCATTGCCGGTTCGGCCATGTCGACGCTCGTCGGCAATTACGCCGCCCTCATCGGCCTGCTGATCTATATGTACGCGAAGGAGTTGCCGCTGCGCCTTCGCGGGCGCGAGCTTTGCTATTTGCTGCCGAACTTCACGATCCTGAAGACGATCGTAACCAAGGGCCTGCCCATGGGCATCCAGATGGTCGTCATTTCGATGTCGGCGCTCGCACTCGTCAGCCTGGTCAACAAGCAGGGCGTCGACACGACCGCCGCCTTCGGTGTCGCGATGCAGCTTTGGACCTATGTGCAGATGCCGGCGATGGCGCTGGGCGCGGCGGTGAGCGCGATGACCGCGCAGAATATCGGCGCCGGACGGTGGGACCGGGTCAACTCCATCACCCGCTCGGGCGTGATGTACACTTTGCTGATCACCGCGGGCTGCATCGCCGCGCTGACGCTCGCCGACCGCTCGGTACTCGCCCTGTTCATGGGCTCGGACAGTCCGGCGCTTCCGATCGCCCGCCATATCCACATGCTGGCAACGTGGAATTTCCTGTTGTTCGGCGTAACCATGGTCCTGTTCGGGACCGTCCGCGCGAACGGCGCCGTATGGGGTCCGCTGCTGATCCTTTGCGTCGGCCTGTGGCCCGTCCGCTTCGGCTTCATCTACGTGGCCGATAGGTGGTTCGGCGCAGACGCACTTTGGCTCAGCTTCCCGGTCAGCTCGGCTGCCAACCTGGCCCTGGCGCTGGCTTTCTACTTCCACGGCGGCTGGCGAAAGGCGCACATGCGCGTCGAGGGCCAGCCGAGCGAAGAGGAATGCATGGACGAGGCGCGCGCGACCCGCGAGCCGGGCGGAGCGCTCAACCCGGCGGTCTAGCTCTCGCGGGGTGCGGCGATGATTACGCCGTCGGGCAGGGCGCTAATGCTCAGCGGCGTTTCCTCGCCGAGCTCGCCGTCGATCGACACTTTCATGTGCGGGCGCGTGCTAAGCTTGAACTCGCTCGACACGAATTCCCGCACCGTCTGGTGCCGCGCTTTCAGCTTTGTCGCCGACGCGAAATAGCTCCAACCGAGCTTGGCGACGCTTCGCCCGGTGACGACCTGGACGACGATCTCGCCGCTCTTGAGGTCGGCATTCTCGATCAGCTCCATCCCGCCATGATAGCGACCATTGGCGATGCGCACCTCAGTCGCCCACATCCGCCAAGTGCGTTTACCGTCCTCGAGTTTCACCCGGAACGCGCGAAAGTTTGCAGCCGACCATCCAGCCCAGACGAGATAGCCGAGACGCCCAAGCATCTTCTTCAGCCCATGCGGCACGCTCTCAGCAACCTTGGGCGCGAGACCCATTGCCGCGGCATTGAGGAAATAGTCGCCGTTGATACAGCCGACGTCGATCCTGCGCGCCTCGCCGTGCGCGATGACGCCGATCGCTCCGTCGAGGTCCAACGGTATGCCAAGAGTTCGCGCGAAGCTGTTGGCCGTCCCCAGCGGCAGCAAGGCAAAGACGACGTCCGTGCCGACGAAATCGTCCACGAATGACGATAGCGACCCATCGCCGCCGCCGACGATCACCATTGGCGAGGTCTTCAGCGCGCGCTTGATCGCCTTGTGCATGCTGTCGGCCGTCTTGCACTTCTTGGCGTCGATCAACTCGATGCCCGCGGCCGTCAGCTTGTCGCGCGCCTCGGCGAACAGCTCCGCGCCTCGCCGGCTGCCCGCGTTGATGATGAGGGTGGCCCGTCGGGGCAGCGAAACAGCCATTCGCGCCTCAATGCGTGACGCGGCCTTTCTTTCCGCATCCGACACGGTCTATTTGCGCGCCCAATGATCAACCCCTCTTATCCAGCCCTGCGCATGCGCCGCGGCCGTTCGAGCGAATGGATGCGCTCAATGATCGCCGAGCACCGCCTGCACCCGAGCGACTTCATCCTGCCGATGTTCATTTGCGAAGGCTCGGGCTGCGAAGAACCGATCGCGTCGTTGAATGGCGTCAGCCGCTGGAGCGTCGACCGGATCGCGGAGCGCGCGAAGGAAGCAGCGCGGCTCGGCATCCCGTGCGTCGCGCTGTTCCCGAACACGCCGTCGGGTTTGCGGTCCGAAGATGCGAAGGAAGCGCTCAACCCCGACAATCTCATCTGCCGCGCCATCAGCGCGATCAAGGACGCTGTGCCGGAGATCGGCGTGCTGACGGACGTCGCGCTCGATCCCTACACCGCGCACGGCCACGACGGCCTGATCGACGATCGCGGCTGCGTCATCAACGACAGCACCGTCGCGATCCTGGTCGAGCAGGCGCTGGTTCAGGCGCGGGCCGGGGCCGACATCATCGCCCCGTCCGACATGATGGATGGCCGCGTCGGCGCGATCCGTTCGGCGCTGGAGGATGAAGGCCATTGCGACGTCGCGATCATGGCCTATGCGGCGAAATATGCTTCGGCCTTCTATGGCCCGTTCCGTGACGCCGTGGGATCGAAGGGCCTGCTGAAGGGCGACAAGCGCGGCTACCAGATGGATCCCGCGAACGGCGGCGAAGCGCTTCGCGAAGTCGCGCTGGACCTGGCCGAGGGTGCGGACATGGTCATGGTCAAGCCGGGCCTGCCCTATCTCGACATCATCTGGCGGGTTCGCGAGCGCTTCGGCGTGCCGACCTTCGCGTACCAGGTGAGCGGCGAGTATGCGATGATCGAGGCCGCGGCCGCGTCGGGCGCCGCTGATCGCGACGCGCTGATCCTGGAGACGCTGACGGCATTCAAGCGCGCCGGCGCTACCGGCGTGCTCACCTATCATGCAATCGACGCCGCACGGCTGATTGGCGCCTGATGATCGACCACCTTCGGGGGGAGCTTGAACGACTGCGCGAGACGGCAGCGGCGCTGGAGCCCGACGCGGAACAGCGCCGCGCGCTCGGCGAGCAAGCCTTGCAGCATTCCCTCGATTATCTCGACCAGGTTGAGAGCGCCCGGTCCAACCGGCCCTGGTCGGAAGTCTTCGCGCAGACGCTGGAGCCGGAGTTCACCGATGGCGGTCGCGATCCGGCCCGCGTGCTCGATTATGTCGCCGAATGCGTCGATCGCCCGGGCTTCGCGACCACCTC
>Ga0307413_10000978_pt1 | contig 10266 bp, 8 predicted proteins | sample DK1Ometagenome_3_FD_203714 | JGI IMG/M metagenome (GOLD analysis project Ga0307413, IMG submission 203714) | Maize rhizosphere microbial communities from greenhouse at UC Davis, California, United States - DK15-O-2 | ecosystem: Host-associated > Plants > Roots > Rhizosphere > Soil | place: USA...
GACCGTCGGGGACGCCTCCTACGAGGTGTACCGGCTGGACGCCGTCGAGGGCGCCGAGCGACTGCCGTACAGCCTGAAGATCCTGCTGGAGAACCTGCTGCGCACCGAGGACGGCGTGAACATCACCGCCGACCACATCCGCGCGCTCGCCGACTGGAACCCGGCGGCCGAGCCGTCGGTGGAGATCCAGTTCACCCCCGGGCGGGTGGTCATGCAGGACTTCACCGGCGTGCCGTGCATCGTCGACCTGGCCACCATGCGCGAGGCGGTCACCCGGCTCGGCGGCGACGCCACCAAGGTCAACCCGCTGGCCCCGGCCGAGTTGGTCATCGACCACTCGGTGATCGCGGACATCTTCGGCCGGCCGGACGCCTTCGAGCGCAACGTCGACCTGGAGTACGAGCGCAACAGGGAGCGCTACCAGTTCCTTCGTTGGGGCCAGACCGCGTTCGACGAGTTCAAGGTCGTGCCGCCGGGCACCGGCATCGTGCACCAGGTCAACATCGAGCACCTGGCCCGTGTGGTGATGACCCGGGGCGGTGTCGCCTACCCGGACACCCTGGTGGGCACCGACTCGCACACCACGATGGTCAACGGCCTCGGCGTGCTCGGCTGGGGCGTCGGCGGCATCGAGGCCGAGGCCGCCATGCTCGGCCAGCCGGTGTCCATGCTGATCCCGAGGGTCGTCGGGTTCAGGCTCAACGGTGAGCTGCCCGCCGGCGCCACCGCCACCGACCTGGTGCTGACCATCACCGAGATGCTGCGCAAGCACGGGGTGGTCGGCAAGTTCGTCGAGTTCTACGGCGCGGGCGTGACCGCGGTGCCGCTGGCCAACCGCGCCACCATCGGCAACATGAGCCCGGAGTTCGGCTCGACGGCGGCGATCTTCCCGATCGACGCCGAGACGATCGAGTACCTGCGCTTCACCGGCCGCTCCGCCGAGCAGATCGCCCTGGTCGAGACCTACGCCAAGGAACAGGGCCTCTGGCACGACCCGGACGCCGAGCCCGCCTACTCCGAGCACCTGGAGCTGGACCTGGCCAGCGTCGTGCCGTCCATCGCCGGGCCGAAGCGCCCGCAGGACCGCATCGCGCTGACCGACGCCAAAGCCGCGTTCCGCGGCGCGCTCGCCGACTACACCAGCGACACCGCCCCGACGATGTCCACTGTGGACGAGGCGTCCGCGGAGTCGTTCCCGGCCAGCGACGCGCCGGCGTACACCACGTCCGGCGACTCCGCCAACGGTGACGGAGCGCCCCGCGACCACCACTCGGCCGCGGCGGGCGCCGACGGCCGGCCCAGTCGCGCCACCACGGTCACCCTCGACGGCGCGAGCTTCGACATCGACCACGGCGCGGTCGCCATCGCCGCGATCACCAGCTGCACCAACACCTCCAACCCGTCGGTGATGATCGGCGCCGGGCTGCTGGCCAGGAAGGCTGTCGAGCGCGGCCTCGAGCGCAAGCCATGGGTGAAGACCACCCTCGCACCCGGCTCCAAGGTCGTGATGGACTACTACGAGCGGGCCGGCCTGACCCCGTACCTGGACAAGCTCGGGTTCAACCTGGTCGGCTACGGCTGCACCACCTGCATCGGCAACTCGGGTCCGCTGCAGGAGGAGATCTCGGCCGGCGTGCAGGAGTCCGACCTCGCGGTGGTGTCGGTGCTGTCCGGCAACCGCAACTTCGAGGGCCGGATCAACCCGGACATCAAGATGAACTACCTGGCCTCGCCGCCGCTGGTGGTGGCCTACGCGCTCGCCGGGTCGATGGACATCGACATCACCACCGAGCCGCTCGGCACCGGCAGCGACGGCAGGCCGGTGTACCTCACCGACATCTGGCCGTCGCCGCAGGAGGTCTCCGAGGTGATCGCGTCGGCCATGTCGGCGGAGAGCTTCGCGGACAGCTACGCCGACGTGTTCGCCGGCGACGAGCGCTGGCAGTCGCTGCCGACGCCGACCGGCAAGGTGTTCGAGTGGGACCCGGAGTCCACCTATGTGCGCAGGCCGCCGTACTTCGACGGCATGAAGCCCGAGCCGTCCCCGGTCACCGACATCGGCGGCGCCCGGGTGCTGGCGCTGCTGGGCGACTCGGTCACCACCGACCACATCTCGCCCGCCGGCGCGATCAAGCAGGACTCGCCCGCCGGTCAGTACCTCACCGAGCACGGCGTCGAGCGCAGGGACTTCAACTCCTACGGCTCCCGGCGCGGCAACCACGAGGTGATGATCCGGGGCACGTTCGCCAACATCCGGCTGCGCAACCAACTGCTGGACGCCGTGGTGGACGGTGGCGTACAGGGCGGGTACACCCGCGACTTCACCACCGACGACGGCGGACAGGCGTTCATCTACGACGCGGCCCAGAACTACGCGGCGGCCGGTATCCCGCTGGTGGTGCTCGCCGGCAAGGAATACGGCTCCGGCTCGTCGCGGGACTGGGCGGCCAAGGGCACCGCGCTGCTCGGCGTCCGCGCGGTGATCGCCGAGTCCTTCGAGCGCATCCACCGGTCCAACCTGATCGGCATGGGTGTGCTGCCGCTGGAGTTCCCGGACAAGGAGTCGGCGTCCTCGCTCGGCCTGGACGGCACCGAGACCTACGACCTGTCCGGCGTCACCGCGCTGAACGACGGCGGCACGCCGTCGACGGTCGCGGTGACGGCCACCCGCGAGGACGGCGGCACCGTGGAGTTCGACGCGCTGGTGCGCATCGACACCCCGGGTGAGGCCGACTACTACCGCAACGGCGGCATCATGCAGTACGTGCTGCGCAAGATGCTCGCGAGCTGAGCCGCCGGAGTCCGATGTAGAGGAGGACCGTGTCCACCACGCTGCTGCTGGCGGGCACGGTCCTCCTCATCGGTTCGATCGTGCAGGGCACCGTCGGCTACGGGCTCAACCTCGTCGCCGGACCGATCCTGGTGCTGCTGGATCCCATGCTGGTCCCCGTCCCGGTGCTGCTCGTGGCCACCGTGCAGGCGGTGAACGCTGCGGTGCGCGAGTTCGCGCACGTCGAATGGCGCGGGGTCGGCTGGGCGATGCTCGGCAGGCTGCCCGGCAACCTGCTCGGCGTGCTGGCCGTCGCCACCCTGCCGGTGCTCGGCTTCAACCTGCTCGTCGCGTTCTCGGTCCTCGCCTGCGTGGCACTGTCGCTGATCACCTGGTCGCCGCGGCCGACCACCCGCGGCCTGGTCCTGGCCGGTGTGGCGAGCGGCGCGTTCGGCACCTCGGCCTCCCTCGGCGGCCCGCCGGTGGCGCTGCTGTACCAGAACGAGAAGGGCCCGACGGTCCGCGCGACGCTCGCCGCGTACTTCTTCCTGGCCTCGCTGTCCTCGCTGGTGACGCTGGCCGCCGCCGGTCAGGTCACCGGCGAGCATCTGCGCGCGGCGCTGGTGCTGCTGCCTTTCGTGCTGGTCGGCTTCGTCCTGTCCGGACCGCTGCGCCGCCACGTCGACGGCGGGCGGATGCGGATCGCGGTGTTGACCATCGCGGCGGTGGGCTCGGTGGTGCTGATCGTGCGCAGCTTCAGCTGAGCCGGCGACCTAGACGGCCCTGGCGAGCGAGACCGCGAACCGGCCGGCGGCGTCGGTCCACCACGCCTCGGGGGCGAACCCGGCCGCGGTGAGCTCACCGGCCACCTTGTCCCGACGGAACTTGGCCGAGATCTCGGTGTGCAACTCCTCGCCCTCGGCGAACTCCACCTTCAGTCCGGCACCCGGCACGTCCACCACCATGTCGCGCTCGGCCCGCAGCCGCATCTCGATCCACTCGTGCTCGGCGTCCCACACCGCGACGTGCTCGAACGCGTCCGGATCGATGTCGGCGTCCAGCTCCCGGTTCAGTACGTGCAGGACGTTGCGGTTGAACTCGGCGGTCACGCCCGCCGCGTCGTCGTAGGCACGCACCAGCACCGCCGGGTCCTTCACCAGGTCGGTGCCGAGCAGCAGCCACTCCCCCGGCGCCAGCACGCCCCGCACCGAGGCGAGGAAGGCTCCGCGGTCGGCGGGCGTCAGGTTGCCGATGGTTCCGCCGAGGAAGGCCACCATCCGCGGCGCGGTGCCGGGCAGCAGGTCGAGGTGCGCGGTGAAGTCGCCGACCACGCCGTGCAGGTCGACGTCCGGGTACTCCCGGTGCAGGGCGTCCGCGGCGTCGCGCAGCGCTGTGGCGGACACGTCCATGGTCACGATCTCGCGCAGGGTGCCGGCGTCGCGCAGCGCGTCGAGCAGCAGGCGGGTCTTGTCCGACGAGCCGGAGCCGAGCTCGACCAGGGTGTGCGCCGAGGTGGTGGCGGCGATCTCGGCGGCCACCGCGGTGAGGATCTCCCGCTCCGCCCTCGTCGGGTAGTACTCGTCCAGCTCGGTGATCCGTTCGAACAGCTCACTGCCGTGGGCGTCGTAGAACCACTTGGGCGGCAACGACTTCGGGTCGGCGGAGAGCCCGGCGCGGACGTCCTCCACCAGGCTCGCTGTCCGGCCGCCGGTGTGGTGCAGTCGCACGGTGTTCTCCATCGGGCTCTCCCCTGTCATCACAATCACGGTGTCCGGATGTCTACAGTGGACGGTACTGGACGACGGGTGCGCCGTCCGCGGTCCGGCTGGCCAGCACCAGGTGGCGGTCGGCCACCGGCTGCCAGCGTTCGTCGTCGTCCCACGGCTCGGAGGCCAGGACCACGGCGTCCGGCGTGCGCAGCACCGACAGCGAGTGCCACCAGGTGGTGGCGGCCAGGACGTGGCCGTCGGTGATCATCAGGTTGAGCCGGGCGTCCGGCGATGCCCCGACCACGTCGGCCACCGTGACGGCGAGCGCGTCCGCCGGGTCGGCACCGGCGCGCAGCCGGTGCCGCACCAGCGCCCACAGCAGGGCGCTGTCGGTCGGCGCCTCCAGCGTGATCAGGTCGGCCACCGGCAGGCGCTCGGCGAGCGCGGTCAAGGACTCCGGCCAGCCGGACACCCTGCCGTTGTGGCTGAACAGCCACCGGCCGTCGGTGAACGGCGCGCACGCCTGCTCGGACACCGGCGTGCCCACCGTCGCCGACCGGACCGCGGCCAGCACAGCGCTGCTGCTGGTGACCGAGGCGAACGAGGCGAACGACGGATCCGTCCACAGTGGAACACCACGGCGGTAGCGGACCGGCTCCTGCACCCCGTCCGGGTACCAGCCGACGCCGAACCCGTCGGCGTTGACCGTGCCGCCCCGACGCATGTCGGTCGGTGCCCAGGTCTGGCGCAGCAGTGAGTGCGGGGGCTGGAGCAGCAGCGCGGCCAACGTCCGCGCCGGCCCCAGGTAACCGAGGTGCCGGCACACCTAGGCCGCGTCCCGTGGATCAGGACAGGCGCTGTCCGCGTCCAGCGGGCCCCTCGCCGAGTTGTCGGAAGGCCCGGGTACGTCCGGGACGGGCGGCTCCGCGCCGACTCGCCCGGCAACCACCTGGGTCACGAGTCCCACCTGCCCCGATCCATGGACACGGCCGGACCCAGCTCGTCCGGACGCAGGTCGCGGGCGCAGCGGAACCCGGCGAAGATCTGTCGACGGATCGGCAGGTCCCAGTTGCGGAACGTGGCCCGCGAGGCGACCTCGTCGGTGCCGAACGAACCACCACGCAGCACCCGGTAGCCCCGGTCGAAGAACACCTCGGAGTACTCCCGGTACGGGAACGCCCGAAAACCCGGGTAGCCGGTGAACTCCGTCGAGGTCCACTCCCACACGTCGCCGACCAACTGGTGTACCCCGTGCGGGGAAGTCCCGGCCGGATAGGCGCCGATCGGGGCCGGCCGCAGGTGTCGCTGGCCGAGGTTCGCGTGCTCGGGACGGGGTTCCTCGTCGCCCCACGGGTACCGGCGCGACCGACCGGTCCCCGGGTCGTGACGGGCCGCCTTCTCCCACTCCGCCTCGGTGGGCAGCCGCCTGCCCGCCCACGCGGCGTAGGCCTGTGCCTCGTGGAAGCACACGTGGCTCACCGGCTCGTCGTCGACCAGCGACTCGACCCGGCCGAAGGTCGAGCGCAGCCACCGGTCGTCGTCGCGGATCCAGAACCGCGGCGCGGACAGCGACGCGGCTCTGCGGTGCGCCCAGCCGGCCTCGGTCCACCAGCGCCGGTCGTCGTATCCGCCGTCGGTGACGAACTCCAGGTACCGCGCGTTGGTGACCGGCGTCGTGTCGATCGCGAACGCGTCGACCGTCACCCGGTGCGCCGGCCGTTCGTTGTCCAACGCCCACGGCTCGGTCGAGGTGCCCATGGTGAACGGCCCGGCCGGGATCACCACCTCGGTGACCGCCGGGGTCGCCACCGGTGTCGGCGGCGGCGGCGCGGCGAGCACCGGTGCGCCGAGCCGCAGCTGGTGGGTGGCCAGCATCGTCTCGGCGTGCTGCTGCTCGTGCTGCAGGATCATGCCGAACGCGAACGCCCGCTCCACCAGCTTTCGGCCGTGCAGCGGCGTCGAGTCCAGCACGTCGAGCACCTTGTCCCGCACCTCGCGGACGTAGCCGCGGGCCTCGCCCGGGGACAGCAGCGGCAGGGCCGGCCGATCACCGCGGGCGTGTTGGAACGCGTCGTACAGCTCGTCGATGTCGCGGCGGACGGGTTCACGGCCGCCGACGTCGCGCAGCAGCCACAACTCCTCCTGGTTGCCGATGTGCGCGAGGTCCCAGACCAGCGGCGACATCAGCCGGGAGTGCTGGCGGACGAGGTCGTCGTCGTCCACCACGTCGGTGAGGGTGGTCGTGCGTCGACGGGCATGGTCGAGACCGTCGGCCACCCGGTCCCGCAGCGCCTGGTCGGCGAGGCCGAGCAGCAGGTCGGTCATGCCAGACCACCCGCTCGCCGAACCAGCCCGTCCCACCGCCGAACCACGTCGTCGGCCCGCGGTGGTGGCAGATCCAGCGCGGGCAGCGCGTCGGTGCCCAGTCGGACCACCGCGGCGGCCGCGGCCGCGATGTCCGGATCGGTAAGTCCCTGCCGCGCGGCCCGGTGCCAGGCGTCCGCCAGCGGCAGCGTCGCCTCCAGCGCCGCGGCGGTGGTGGCGTCGTCGGACATCAGCGCGGTGAGCAGTGCCGCCGCGGGCAGCCAGTCGCCGGCCGGTTGGCTGTCCAGGTAGCGCACCTCGAGGTAGCCGTGCGGTCGGACCGGCGGGAACATCGTGGTGATGTGGTAGTCGAGGTCCTCCTCGGTGGGAGGCTCCGGCAGCGCGCCGGCGATCCAGTCGGCGAACGTCACCCCGGCCGGGGCGTCCCAGCACCCACCGACCTGCCGCCGGCACAGCAGCGGGGTGTCCAGCACCTGACGCGCCCACACCTGCGCCGGGTCGGCCACGATGCCGAGCGGACTGGTGCGCGACGGGTCGACGTTGACGATCGTGTTCAGCCGCGCGCAGGCCCAGTCCGGCCGGGCCGACGTGCTGAACAGCGAGGTGAGCACCGGTCCGAGCGCAGTCACCGCGGACCAGCGCAAGCCGACCTGCTCGCCTTCACCCGCATCCAGGCAGACCTGCAGGCCGGCGGAGTTGCACATCATCGTGATGCCGTGCGGACCGATCGGCGCGAACGCGGTCTCCATGGCGGTGTAGCGCGGGGTGTCCAGCACCCGACGAGGGGTCCGGTGCGGATCGAGCCCGCTCGTGCCGAGCTCCAGACCGGACGCGGCCAGCAGGTTCACCAGGTGAACGGTGTCGGCGTCGACGGTCTCGACGAGTGCGCCGAAGGACTCGTGCGGCAGTGCGGAGATCTCGACCTGCCCGCCCGGCTCCAGGGTCAACGGAGACCCGGCCGGCAGCGGCCGCGCCGGGCTGTCCGGGCGCAACGTGCGGGGCACGTGCGCGCCGAGCGCGGCGGCGAGGTGATCCGGGTCGATCGGCCGCCGCGGATCGTCGCGGTGGTGGACCGTCCATTGCAGCTCGACCCCCACCAGCCGGGGTGGCCCGTGCTTGAAACACACCGAGGCGACGTAGGCCTCGGCCTCCACCCGATCACGCAGCCGGCGGCCGGCCGGCTCACGCACCTCGGGATCGCACACTGTCGTCACGCCCCAACCTCCCGACCGGAACTGATCGAGCCGAACGCTCGCGACCAACGCTACAGGGACCCACCGACGCTCGCGCTCCCCGTGTCGGCGCCCAGTACGTACGTACGGATTGCGTCGGATCGAGCCCACTGCCACGATCGGAGTGATCACCGAAGGAGTGCCGTGCCACGGGTCAGCCAGGACCACATCGAAGCCCGCCGCCGCCAGATCCTCGACGGGGCCAGGGCCTGCTTCGCCAGCCAGGGCTACGAAGGCGCCACCGTGCGCCGCCTCGAGGAGGCCACCGGCCTGTCCCGGGGGGCGATCTTCCACCACTTCCGGGACAAGGAGTCGCTGTTCCTCGCCCTCGCCGAGGACGACGCGGCCCGGATGGCCGACGTGGTCGCCAGCGACGGCCTGGTCCAGGTGATGCGCGACCTGCTGGCCGGGCACCGCGGCGACGGTTCCGGCGGCGGGGACACGGTCCCCGCCGCGTGGCTGGGCACCCGGCTGGAGGTCTCCCGACGGCTGCGCACCGACCCGGACTTCCGTCGCCGCTGGGCCGAGCGGTCCGAGCGGCTCACCGAGGCCACCAGGGCGCGGCTGGACCGCGGCCGCCGGGCCGGCGCGCTGCGCGACGACATCGACATCGACGTGCTCACCGCCTACCTGGAACTGGTGCTCGAGGGCCTGGTCTCACACCTGGCGATGGGACTGCCGGCGGACGGGCTGGACCGGGTGCTGGACCTGGTCGAGGACTCGGTCCGCCGCTGACGGGGTCGCCGGCGGGGCGGTTGGCGGGCTGCCGATGTGCCGGTCGCACGTACGATGGAGCGCGTGAACCGCTGGCGCAGGATGCGGGCCGAGGGCCGCACCGAACTTCCTGGTGAGGCGCCAGCCGTGGAGTCGAGCCGGCACAAGCTCACCGAGGCGCTCGCCGGCGAGCTCGACATGCTGTTCGGCCCGGCGCGCCGGCACGTCAACGAGCGCCGCGAGTGGGTCGCCGTGGCGAAGATCGACGACCGCGAGGCGGGTGCCGGTCCGATCGATCTCACCTCCGGCAAGGTCTCACTCGGGCAGGTCTCACTCGGCAAGGTCTCGGTCGACCAGCAGGACCGTGTGGTCCGCCCCGTCGGCGACGAACTCGAGGAGCCGCTCGGCCTCGGCCCGGACCGCGCTTGACTCCCCGACCGTCAACGGGCGCTCGAAGACCGTCACGGTCAGGGTGCTCCGCCCGCGCCCGGTTCCGGTGCGCCAGCTGCCGCGCACCATGCCGTCCACCAGCACCGTCGGCCGCGGCGCGTCGTTCCTGGTGGCCAGTGCCGCCCGCGCGGCGTGCGACATCACCCGGCCGCGGTCCTTGTGCCCGCGCAGACAGTTGTCGTACTCGGGCAGCAGCACCACGCGGACCCGCTGCGCGGGGTCGGGCCGCGGCGCGTCCGGCAGGTCGAACAACCGCTGGCCGCGCTCGTCGGCGAACTCCACCAGCCGGTCGCGGACCCGCTCGAACGCCGCCGCCAGCCCGGTGAGCCCGGACCACGACTGCGCGTCCGCCACGCTCGCCGGGCCGTAGCCGGCCAGGTAGCGCAGGACCAGCTCGTCCTGGGCGGCGGCCGACGCCTCGGGATCGGCGGCTCGGTCCGGGTCGAACCCGGCGCCGAGCCAGTCCACCGCCGGCGTCATCCTGGCCTGCCCGGATCGCCCCCACAGCCCGCGCGGCGGCACGTGCAGCAGCGGAACCAGGTTGCGCACCACCATGGCGAGGGCCGTCGCGTCGTGGTCCGGCCACCGCCGCGCCAGTGCCACCCGCAGCTCGGCCGCCGTGCCGGGCCGCGCGCGCAACATCTCGGCGCCGAACCGGAGCAGTTCGTCGACGTCGACTCCGGCCAGCGCGGCCCCGTAGCCGCCCGGCGCGGTCATCCGGCGCAGCATCGGCAGCGTCGAGGCGCGCAGCATCGGGTAGTCACCGGCGTCGACCAGGTGCAGGGTGCCGCGCAGCAGCGTGGCCCGCACCGCGGCCCGGTCGGTGATCAGCCTGGCCAGCGAGTCCGGTCGGAATCCGTCGATACGCGCCCACATCCCGACGTACGGCGCGGACGGCACCTGCGCCTGCATCGCGACCAGCCGTCGCAACACGACAGAGGGCTCGGTGTCGCCGCAGCGCGACAGCAGCTGGCGAGCGAGCAGCGCGCGGTTCAGCGCGCGGTCGCCGAGTACCTCGGGCATGCGGGCACGCTATCGACCTGCACCGACGACGGCACGCGTGACG
>Ga0307413_10000980_pt1 | contig 10250 bp, 11 predicted proteins | sample DK1Ometagenome_3_FD_203714 | JGI IMG/M metagenome (GOLD analysis project Ga0307413, IMG submission 203714) | Maize rhizosphere microbial communities from greenhouse at UC Davis, California, United States - DK15-O-2 | ecosystem: Host-associated > Plants > Roots > Rhizosphere > Soil | place: USA...
AAGTATTGGTATAGGTTCCTACCAATAAATTAAATTTGTTTTGTGCTTCCATAGTCGTAAAAGCTAAAGTTGAAAAAAGCAAAATATACAATCTTTTCATAGTTTTTTTATAGTTTTTTGAATTAGCTAAAATACTGAATATTCTTATTATAGAGTTTCTTTTTTGTTACAAATGAATTTCCATAAGTTACATTTTTCAAACTAGGATTTGTGTTTTTTCACCATATGAGACATATAAGTTCATTTAATTTACTAAAAATGAACCTTTAATATTATCTCACAAATAGTTTATATGTTCTAAAAATGCTCAAAAGAAAAATTTCCTTATAATATCTTACATTACTTATATGGTTTTAAAAAAATATCCCCATAAGATTTAACTAAAAATTTGTATTTTTGACCAGTATCTTCGCAAAAACAAAACGTAGCGAAGTAAATCAAAGCGAGAATGCACTTTAAACAACCCGAAATTCTATACTTTCTTTTTTTATTGATTGTTCCTATTTTGGTTCATTTGTTTCAATTAAGACGTTTTAAAACCTCTTTTTTTACAAACGTCCGTTTCCTTAAAGAACTTGCCGTACAAACCCGAAAAAGTTCTAAAATCAAGAAAAGATTATTATTAGCGACACGTTTATTGTTACTAACCTGTGTAATTTTAGCTTTTACACAGCCTTTTTTTGAAGCCAAAGACAGCAAAAATGCAACAAATGAAATGTACATTGTTTTAGACAATTCGTTTAGCATGCAGGCAAAAGGCAAAAAAGGGGAATTATTAAAACGTGCCGTTCAGGAATTGTTGGAAAATACGCCCGAAACTGCACAATTTTCGCTGTTAACCAATACCGAGAACTTTTGGAATACAGATATTAAAGCTTCTAAAAATTCTTTACAGAATTTAAAATACAGTGCAACACCATTTGAACTTTCGTCAATAATGGCGAAAATAAAAGCACATAAATCGGCACATAAAAAAGATATTGTAATTATTACAGACGCTGTTAGCTTAGCAGAAAAAGATGTAAAAAACATTGATACCGAAGAAAAGCCGTATTTTATAATTCCGGAAGCCGAACAAAAAAACAATGTTTCTATTGATAGTGTTTTCATCAATCAGACTTTAGAAAATTTCTACGAAATCGGTATTAACTTATCTGCTTACGGTGAAGATTTCAAACCCATTTCAATGGCATTGTACAATCAGAAAAAATTGATTGCGAAAACGATAATTAATTTTGATTCGAAGAAAAAGAAAATCAATTTTACGATCCCAAAAGAAGCTTTTCACGGATATGTTACCATTGAAGATAATGGTCTCACTTACGACAACAAACTTTATTTCAGTATTTCAAAAGCTAAAAAAACAAATGTGATTAGCATTGGCGAACCTGAAAAAAGTAATTTCTTATCCAGAATTTATACCTCTGCCGAATTCAATTACAGCAATTACTCGATTAGCAGTTTAGATTATAATAGTTTAGAAAAACAGAACACTATTATTCTGAATGAATTAATTGAAGTTCCTCAGGCTTTGCAAACCACTTTGAAAGCCTTTGTTTCAAAAGGTGGAAATTTGGTTGTGATTCCGGCTGAGAAAAGTTCCATTTCAAACCTGAATACTTTTTTAGGCAATTTTGGGAAAATTCAGTTTAAGAACCTTGAAAATAAAGATAAATTAATCACCAAAATTAACTTTGACCATCCTTTATTTTCTGGAGTTTTTGAAAATAAAATAACGAATTTTCAATATCCAAAAACAAGTAAATCATTTGATATTTCAAGTGCGTATCCCACTGTTCTATCTTATGAAGATCAAAGTGTATTTGTAACAATGATTCAAAATCCGGTTTCTGGAATTACAGTTTTTTCGGCACCAATTAATACCACAAATTCAAACTTTCAGCAATCGCCGTTAATTGTTCCGTTATTCTATAAAATGGGCCAAAATAATCAAAAAACAGGTGTAAATGCTTTAACAATTGGCAATAATCAGCCTTATTTTGTGGATGTTTTATTGAGCAAAGATGCAATTTTAGAAGTGAGAGGAAATGATGATTCATTTATTCCGATTCAACAAATATTGAATAATAAAGTCAAATTAACATTCAATGATTTTCCTGAAATTGCAGGGAATTATAGCGTTTTTGATAAAAAAGAATCAGTCGAAAACCTGAGTTTTAATTATAAAAGAAGTGAAAGCGATTTAAATCAGGTAAATACAAACGTAGTTTCAGATTTTAAAACTGCCGATACCATTTCGACTATTTTTAACACGCTACAAACTGAGCGAACTGACAGCCAAATTTGGAAATGGTTTGTTATCTTTGCACTGTTATTTTTAGCATTAGAAATGGCGATCATCAAATTTGTAAAGTAAAACATAACGTTTTACTTTTTTTTGAACCATTAAGAGATTAAGATAATAAAGTTTTAGCACTTCTTAATCTAACTTAATTCCTTAATGGTAGAAATAAAAACATTTAATGTTTGAATAAAAAAAATCTACATATGAAAATAATCATCAGAAGCGCCAAAATTATAGATTCAAAAAGTCCGTTTCATAATCAGACAGTTGATCTTTTAATTTCAGATGGTTTAATTGAAAAAATAGGAACTTCGATTCTTGATATTGATGATTCAACCGAAGTGAAATTAGATAATCTGCATATTTCTCAAGGTTGGTTTGACAGTAGCGTTTCGTTTGGAGAACCCGGATATGAAGACAGAGAAACTATTGCAAACGGATTGAACGTTGCGGCAAAAAGTGGTTTTACGGCAATTGCTTTGCAGCCAAACTCCTTCCCTGTTATCGATAATCAATCGCAGGTAAATTTTGTAAAAAATAAAGCGAATGGTTTTGCTACAGAACTTTATCCAATTGGTGCTTTGACAAAAGCAAGCGAAGGAAAAGATATGGCGGAATTATTTGATATGAAAAAATCCGGAGCGATTGCTTTTGGAGATTATAATAAAAGTATTGACAATGCCAATTTGCTAAAAATCGCTTTGCAATATGTTCAGGATTTTGATGGTTTGGTCATCACTTATTCTCAAGATCCAAACATAAAAGGAAATGGAGTTGCGAATGAAGGAATTGTTTCTACAAAATTAGGTTTGAAAGGAATTCCGAATCTGGCCGAAGAACTGCAAATTTCGAGAAACTTGTTTTTATTAGAATATACCGGAGGGAAACTTCATATTCCGACGATCTCTACAGTAAAATCTGTCGAATTAATTAAAGAAGCCAAAGCAAAAGGTTTACAGGTAACTTGTAGTGTCGCTGTACATCATTTGGTTCTTACCGATGAAAAATTAGAAGGTTTTGATACTCGCTTTAAAGTGACGCCGCCTTTGAGGACTGAAGCAGACAGAAAAGCACTTATCAATGCTGTTTTAGACGGAACTATTGATATGATTACTTCAGATCACAACCCAATCGATATTGAATTCAAAAAAATGGAATTTGATACTGCAAAAAATGGAACAATTGGTTTAGAAAGCGCATTTGGAGCTTTATTAACTATTTTACCTTTAGAAATTATAATCGAGAAGCTAACTTTAGGAAAAGCTATTTTCGGTCTTGAAAATACTTCAATTGCTGAAGGTTCAAAAGCTAATTTTACTTTCTTTACTCCGGAGGGCACATCAACTTTTACTAAAGAAAATATTCTTTCAAAATCTAAAAACTCTGCTTTTTTAGGAACGGAAATTAAAGGTTCTGTCTACGGAATTTTAAATCAAAACCAACTTGTTATCACAAAATAATTACAATGAATAATTCAATCGAAGAGGGAAAATCAATCGCAATTACCAGTTATATTTTAATTATTGGAGTTTTAATTGCCATGTCTATGAACTCTGAAAATAAAAATAGTTTTGCTTCTTTTCATATTCGTCAAGCTTTAGGTTTATCGCTTACGTTTATTTCTTTTGGAGCTATAATCAGTAATTTTGACAGCTTTTTTATCACTTTCCCTATGTGGATTTGTATTTCAATATTATGGACTTACGGAATTTTCAGCGCTATTCAAGGTCAGATGAGACCGATTCCTTTGGTTGGAAATATATTTCAAAAATGGTTTAAAAGCATTGGATAATAAATTCCAATTTTTATCCCGAAGCTTCGCGACCAAATTCCAATAACTTTGTCAAAGTTTTAAACTTTGACAAAGTTGAAAATTTAAAATTCATAATTTATAATTTACAATTGAAAAATGAATCTATCTTTAGAATATAAAATACAAGAACCAAAAGTAATTTTAGATAAAAATCCTGTTCTACTTTTATTACATGGATATGGCAGCAACGAAGCTGATTTGTTTTCGTTTGCTACAGAACTTCCTGATAATTATTATATCATTTCTGCAAGAGCGCCTTATGATTTACAATATGGAGCTTATGCCTGGTACGCTATTAATTTTGATGCCGATCAGAATAAATTTTCGGATAATGAACAAGCTAAAACATCTCGTGATTTAATTGCAAAGTTTATTGATGAATTAATTGCCAATTATCCAATTGATGCTAATAATGTTACGTTAGTTGGTTTTAGTCAGGGTTCTATTTTAAGCTATTCTGTTGCACTTTCTTATCCTGAAAAAGTACAGCGCGTTGTGGCAATGAGCGGTTATTTTAATGAAGAAATCATCAAAGAAGGTTTTGAAAATAATGACTTCAAAAACCTTAAAATATTTGCTTCACACGGAACTGTAGATCAGGTTATCCCGATCGAATGGGCTAGAAAAACCCCTGCTATTCTTGAGAAATTAAATATTCCAGTTACTTATAAAGAATATCCTGTTGGGCATGGTGTTACACCACAGAACTTTTTTGATTTTAAGAATTGGCTGGCTGAGTAGTTTTAAATTCTTTCTTAAATTGAATTGATTTTGATATATACACGACACTGTTTGTAAGTTTTTACATATATAATTTAGAATTATTCTTTAATAATTATTCTGTAACTTTGTAAAATGAAAACTTCTACTATACATATAGACAAACCATCTGATCGTCTTTTGGACAATCTAAGAAATTTACGTAAAGCTAAGGAAGAACGTAAAGAACAAATGCGTGCTGATTGGGCAAAATATTTTCCAAAAAAATAATTATTTGCCAACAAAGAATGCTTGATACAATTATACCGTATACAACGGTTGAAGGATTTCAATATTTAATAAAATTCACAGAATTTAACAAATCTCATCTTCCGCAAACTTTTATTTTACCTATTGTAGATATTACAATTGAGGTAATGGAAATACCAAACCAAATAAATAACGGAAAAACGTTATTTTATTTTTCATCAACTATTCAAAAATTTCTTAATGAAAATAATGCTGTTTTATATTTGTATTGCAGTAATGATCCCATTATTAAAAATAAGAGTCATCAGGATATTTCTGATGCTCAATTCAGAAGTAAATTATTTTGTAAAATGTTTGAAAAGCAAAATTCAGATAGTGATTTTATCTGTGAAAATATCATAATAAAAGATCCTAATAATGGAGATCATCATATTCATTTAATATCTAAATTAGAAAATGAAATTGAAATTAAGACAATCATAAATGATGGTCTTCCTTATTTTGAAAATAAATAAAACTTACTGTTTCAAATAAATAAATTAAAAGAAAATCGCAGTTTTCAGCCCAACAATTGAGACTAAAAACTGCGACTGTAAACTTTATTATTGCCCCGTATAAATTATCTTTCCAGCTTTTTTCAAAACATAACCTTTCCAGGGAATTAATTGTAAATCACCATTTACCCACGAATCCCCTTCTGATTTTCTTTCTAAAACAATCGATTCTTTTTGAGTATCTAAGAAAAGTTCTGCTTTGTTGCCTTCGAAAACTACGTAGGCAGCCGTTGTGTATGTTTTTCCGCTTTCTTCGGCGTGAGATAATTTTGTGCCTTCAAAAATTCGGATACATTTGTTTTTAACAATAGACCAGGTGAAGCCTGCAGAAGCTTTGCAACCGTGACTGTCAACATCACCCCCAACTATCACTTTTTCTGATTTTGCTTCTGTCTTATTTTCCTGAGATACTTTTTTGGCACAAGAAAATGAAAGACCTATAATAACTGAAAATAAAAATACTTTTTTCATTTTTCCTATTTATTGATTAAATACAAAAATAGGAAAAATCTTTCTTATTTTTGATATAAAAGTGACTGATTTGTTTCGAATGAAATGCTTTCGTCATCGTTAACAAAGTATTTCAATAAAGCTTCGCCCCATAACTCTCCATTACTGAAATCAACGATAATCCATCTGTGGTTTAAGATTTTGACTTTATTGATGATAAACTTTTTGCCATCAATCATATCTTGTCCTGTATAAGGATTCCCCTTTGGATGGGAATTTAGGTCTAATAATTTTTCGGTTACAATTGGAATCAATTTTTCGTATAAAATAACTTTCCCGCCAGAAGCACTATTGTCAAAATAATTTTGAGCATTTTCATTATGCGATAAAGAAAAATAATCTGCTTCGGCTAATTGGCCTGAAACCAAATTGATACTATCTCTAAGCTTTTTTGTAGTTTTCTCATATCTCTCTTCACCAAATTTTACTTCACGGCTGTAAAACATGTAAGTAAAAATATTCATTAATATCGCAAGGATAAAAAGGTAAAGCATTAAGGATTTTTTCATTTTGTAGGTATAATTAAATTGTAATTTCTAAATTGTCGTAAGCCAGGAAAACGTTTTTAGGCAATTGTTTTTGTACTTCTTCATGAAATCCTAAAACGTGGCTAATATGCGTTAAATAAGCAACTTCGGGCTTAACCAGATTGATAAAATCAAGTGCTTCCTGTAAATTAAAGTGGGTATCATGAGGTTCTACACGCAAGGCGTTTACGACCAAAACTTTTAAATTCTGCAGTTTTTTGACTTCAGATTGATCAATTGTTTTTACATCTGTTAAATAAGCAAAATCATCAATTCTATAGCCAAAAACCTGTAATTCCCCGTGCATTACATTTACGGGAATTGCCATTTTATCACCAACAGCAAAAGGTTGATCATTAACAACTTCGATTGTTTTTACGCTTGGCGCACCAGGATATTTATTTACGGTTTCGAAAACATAATCGAAACGGCGTTTTAAATTATCAATTACACGTTGATGGGCGTAAACCGGAATTTCGCCTTGTCTGAAATTAAACGGGCGAATATCATCCAAACCTGCCGTATGATCTGCGTGTTCGTGTGTAAATAAAATCGCATCGATATGCCTACAGCCACAAGAAAGCATTTGCTGCCTGAAATCGGGTCCGCAATCTATGACATACGAATGATCATCCCACGTAATCCAGATGGATACGCGGAGCCTTTTGTCCTTAGCATCAGTGCTTTTACAAACAGGATGATCGATTCCAATAATTGGAATACCTTGAGAAGTACCAGTACCTAAAAAATAGATCTTCAATTGAACTTGTTTTTTTTACAAAAATAGGGATTATTTCTCTTTCATTAGAAGCCTAATTTGCTAACTTTGTAACAAATCTATTTAAAATAAAATGGGTACAGAAATAAAACTCAAAGGTGACAAGGTCATCGAACAGATTCCTTCTATAAAAGACAAAGCGTTACGCATTAATTTAAACGAGAATATTTACGGAACATTTGCTGAAATTGGTGCTGGACAAGAAACGGTTAGGCATTTTTTCAGATCCGGAGGTTCATCGGGAACTATTGCAAAAGCAATGTCTGCCTATGATAAAGATTTTAGTGATGCCGTTTACGGTATTGAAGGCGACGGCCGCTACGTGACAGAAAACCGACTTAAAAAAATGTTGACCTTTGAAGGTGAATTGATTGAAGAACGTTTGAGCCGCGAAAAACACCCAAATAAACTTTTCTTTAGTTACGCCAATACGGTTGCCACAATAGATTTTGCCAAACAATTTAAAGGTCACGGCTGGGTTGGAATTCGATACCAAATTGAACCAGACGAAGCTTACAACGAAATTATCCTGCACATTCGTTTTAAGGAAACTGACGCAAGACTTCAACAAGAAACACTTGGAATTTTAGGTGTAAACTTAATTTACGGTGCTTTTTACAAATACAATGATCCGAAACGATTACTTCGTTATTTATACGATCACTTAGATAAAGACCAGCTTGAAATAGATACTATTAACTTCTCAGGACCACGTTTTGCTGATGTTGATAACCGTTTGATGAGTTTACAGCTTGTTAAAAACGGAATGACCGATGCAGTAATGTTTAACCCTGAAGGGAAAAATATTCTTCCGGCTGCGATTTTATACAAAAAGAATTTACTTGCTTTAAGAGGAAGTTTCCGTCCAGTTACGAAAGTAAATATGGATATGTACGAGAAATCATTAAATATGTTTCTCGAAGAAAATAAGGTTGAAAAGGAAAATACTTTAGTGGTTTTCGAAATTACACTTTCCAATTTACGTTCGGATGGTGAAATTGATGAACGCGATTTTATGGACAGAGCTGAATTGCTTTGTTCGCTTGGTCAAACTGTTATGATTTCGAATTTCCAGGAATATTATAAAGTGGTAGAATATTTTGCTAATTATACCAAAGCAAGAATGGGATTGGCAATGGGAGTTAACAATTTAGTCGATATTTTTGATGAGAAATATTACCGTCATTTAAGTGGTGGAATTCTCGAAGCTTTCGGAAAATTATTTTACCGCGATATGAAAGTTTTCTTATACCCAATGCTGGATGAAAATGGTGTATTGATGAATTCCAGTAATTTGAAAGTACATCCAAGAATGAAAGAATTGTACAAATTCTTTAAATTCAATGGAAAAGTAGTGGATATTGCTAATTATGACCCAAATAATCTTGAGGTTTTTTCTCGCGAAGTTTTAAAAATGATCAATCAGGGAAAAACAGGCTGGGAACATATGCTTCCTGCGGGTATTCCGGAAATTATAAAGGAGCACCATCTTTTTGGATATCATCCGGAAAAAGAACTGGAACAAAACGCTTAAAAAAAATCCCCGAAAATTTCTTCGGGGATTTTTTTTGATTTTTGTTTCAGGTTGCGAAGTGAATAAAAAAAATTACCGCAAAGCACGCTAAGATTTTTATATAGATTGCATCCCATAATTTGAAAAGGTTCGCAAAGCTTTGTGTTGATTAAGCTTTGCGAACTTTACTTTTTTATAAACGCTAAGTATAAAAAAACTTCGCGTGCTTTGCGGTAAAATTACACGTCCAGATTGCAACCTGAAACTTGAAACATTGAAACCTGAAACAAAAGCCTCTATTTCAAAATCTGCGCTGCGTGTTCTTTTGTTTTTACTTGTGAAATTACCTCATCGATAATTCCTTTTTCATCGATTACGAAAGTCGTTCTATGGATTCCGTCGTATTCTTTTCCCATGAATTTCTTTGGACCCCAAACACCAAAAGCATTGATTACGGATTTGTCTTCATCGGCTAATAATGGAAAAGGAAATTCGTATTTATCTTTGAATTTTAATTGTGCTTTTGCGCTATCGGCACTTACTCCCAAAAGTTCATAATTATTGGCTTTAAAACGCTCAAAATTATCTCTTAAATCACAGGCTTCCGCGGTACAACCAGGTGTACTTGCTTTTGGATAAAAGAAAACTACTAATTTTTTTCCGGCATAATCTGCCAGTTTATGTGTTTTTCCGTCCTGATCTGTTCCTGAGAAATCTGGTGCTTTATCGCCTGCTTTTAATGTTGTCATATGCTTTATTTTAGATTTTAGATTTTAGATTTTAGATTTTAGATTTTAGATTTTTGGATTGCGCATAAAAATTACTTTCCGAACTCTTAACCCAAAACTCATAACTTATAACTCATAATTTATAACTCATAACTTTCATGCCCCAGATTGAAGTGAAAACCCCGGAATTGTGAAAGTTTACATTTTTTGTATTAAGAAAGCGACCAGAGAAAGCTCTTGTTAATGCTTAAAAATGTAAACTTTCACAATGAGGAGTTGCAACGGAAAGCTGGATTAGGCACATCATGAAAATTATGCTATTTTTACATCAATAAAAATACGGAAATGAATAAAGAAGCCCGCGTACAATTTGTTATAAATACGTTAAAAGAACTCTACCCTACTATACCTGTTCCGCTTGACCATAAAGATCCTTATACCTTATTGATAGCCGTTTTGCTTTCGGCGCAATGTACGGATGTACGTGTCAATCAAATTACGCCCTTGCTTTTTGCAAAAGCTGCTAACCCGTATGATATGATTAAAATGTCGG
>Ga0307413_10000981_pt1 | contig 10247 bp, 9 predicted proteins | sample DK1Ometagenome_3_FD_203714 | JGI IMG/M metagenome (GOLD analysis project Ga0307413, IMG submission 203714) | Maize rhizosphere microbial communities from greenhouse at UC Davis, California, United States - DK15-O-2 | ecosystem: Host-associated > Plants > Roots > Rhizosphere > Soil | place: USA...
GTGTTGATGGCCGTACCAACGGACTTGGCCATGTTGGTCATGTGTCCAAGTGCTGTGGAGGCAGCGGTCTTTGCTGCATCAGCCATTTGGAAGAACGGTGCAGTCATCGGGTGGATTGATGCAGCAACTACAGCAGCAGTAAACGTCTTGGAGATGGAATCCTTGACAGACCCGAGTGCATTCTTGGCGGATGTTGCCATGGCACCGAGAGCCGCGCCAACGGCTGCTGGGGCTGCTTTAATTGCGTTGACGGCAGGTTCGAGTCCCTTGCCGATGTTCTCTAGGTGCTTGGACGCATAGAGCGCCTGAGTCTGAATGACTTCCCTGAGCTTGCCCATGGCAAAGCCAACACCGGGGCCAGCAAGTGTCTTGGCGATATTGGAGACTCCGTCAGCCACCTTCTGTCCAGCGTACTGGAGCGCCTTGCCTACTTCTCCCGGAAGAGCCTTGAGGGCCGGTCCAAGCATGTTGGCAGGGAAGACGTTGGCAAGTCCTCTACCGATGTCAGCAATCTTGTCCTTGGCAGCGGTGAAGTAGCCTGTGTATATTCGGGCTACGTCTGCTAGCTTGGTCCCGACGTTCCTGAAACCATCACGGACTTCCTGAGGGAAGAGAGCTTCCCCCATGACCTTGCCCATCATGGAACCGAATTCCTTGATAGGAGTTCCAAGCTTCTTTACTTGGTCGCCCATCTGGGAGAAGGTCTTCTTGAAGCCCTCACCGATAGCTGACGCGGTGTGCTGAGCCATCCAGCCGATCTGGCTGAAGGACTTACCGATGGCTCCAGCGGTGACGGAAGCTGTACCTGCGAGACCGGAGAATGACTGCTTGACTGCACCAATGGACCCATTAGTGTCCCAAGCCTTCGTTACAGTATCACGTACGTTGGCAATTCCATCCCTCATCTTCTGAAGAGGGCTGGCCATATCGCGTACACCTGTAGCAGTGTTCTTGAGCGGGCGGTCCAGCAGCTTGAGGGCAAGTAGGAATAGTCCAACTGCCATAATAGCATTACGGACGATTTCTGGCAAGGCAGCGAAGCCTTCCAGAAGACCACCAACAGCTTCAGCGATCCCCACGATAACGGGGGCAATGACCATTAGGATGTTCTGAATGAAGATGTTGAATACAGGAATTACATCCTCAACACCCTTCTTGAGGCCTGCAACGATCTTCTGAAGTGTATCAGCTAGGTTGTTGAGTCCCGGAGCCATGTTGACAAAGAGTACAGAGGCAATCTCGCCAATGTCACCGATCATGGTACCGAAGTCCGAGAAAGCAGGCGTCATGAGATCCATGGCCTGCTTAGCGCCATCCATTGCCTCAATGAGTCCAGCACCAAGGCCGGTACCGTCAAACATTGCAGCAATGTTGGACATGAAGGAGCCACCGATTTGACCGGCGAGTGTTAGGAATCCTGAGAGCGCAACGGTACCGTTACTAATGATCCTCTTGATATCATCGAAACCTTCACCAAGAGCCTTGACACCCTCTCGGGCACCCTGTAGAATCAGGATAAGTTTTGACTGAAATGGCTCGGAGTTGATGAGACCGGCGAGGTTCTTCATGCCCTCAGCGAGGTCAGCGAGGCCCTTACCACCGGAAGCAGCAGCGGCCTGTGTGAGTCCCTTGAAGACGTTGACTGTTTCACCAGTGATCTTCCAAAGGCTGGACATGTTGGCTTCAGCTTGAGTGATCCACTGATCCATCTCGCCGCTCTCAGAAACACGAGTAGCCCAAGCGTCAAAGCGGGTTGCAACCTCAGTGAGCTTGGTTCCGTAGCGCTCAAGGTGCTTTGATCCGGTAAGGGAGATAGTGTTTAGGGCATCAAAGAACGGCTTGGCTGCACCTGAGGCAGCAGCTAGACCCTTGTTGATGTTTAGGAACAGCTTATCCATTCCGCCGTTCTCAGCGAACTCTTGGAAGGAGGCGAGGGCACCCTTGACAAACTTAGCAGTCTCTCTAGAAGCACCCTGCATTCCTTCCTTGATAGCACGGAAGGCAGGCTTCATGAAGTCCTGAATGGCTGTTCCGAGTTCCTTCCAGAACTCAGCCTGAGATGATTTGCGGAGTTCCGCACCTGTCCCCTTCAGAGACAGCGCAGCCTTTTGTGCCTCAATAGGCAGCTTAGCCAGCGCCTCAGCAGCCTCCTTAGGATCTGAGGACAGGGCTGCACCAAAGTCTTTGAACCCAAGGGTTAGTGCAGCAATTGCAACACCCATGGAGGTTATGATGGCAGGAGCAGTGTTAAGGAGGCCCACGGTTCGGGCAATATCCCCACCCATGGTGAGGATATTGGCACCGCTTGTAAGGGCCATGGCTCCAACGGAACCGATGACTGTCAGCACCTTGGCAGCGCCGATTGCAAGAGATTCGAAGCTGGCGAGTACGCCAGTTACGGATGCTCTAACCTTATCGGCAGGGATAGCTCCCGCGATGGTGTAGCCGATACCCTTGAATGCTTTTTCGATATCAGGGGCGATGTGAATGTATGGGAAGATGTGGGCAGTTCTGCGTCGAGAGACAGCAGCAAGTTGCGCTTCAGCACGAAGTGTGTTAGCATCGGCTGTAACGGTTGACGGCATCTCCCTGTACGTCTCACGTACGGCCTGCAATGCAGCGTGCATCTGAGAAGTATCAGCAGTGGAAATGACCTCTAGAGGATTGTCCTCGTAAAGCTGGTGAGCTTCTGCCAGACTGTCAACAACACTTTGGTCTTCAACCTCAACCGTGAACTTTAGCGGGTCGGTCTTGACTTCCTGACGGAGTTCAGCTATCTTCTTACGAATTGGAGCAAGGTTGACATCAGCCTCAAGAGCCAGTTTGACATCCTTGATCTTCTTCATTGCATTGTCGATATCACGCTGTAGATTTGTATCTAGTGCGCGTATCTCAACGTAAGCAGATCCTATGAGTGCCAACCTGTGCTCCAACTCTTAATTCAACGGGGAGAAGGGGAGTCCTGCGTAACCGTCATCAGTCGGCTCGATGTATTCCACTTCACTATAATCAAAATCAACCGCCGGATCGTCCGTACCACTGGTTGTGTAAATCTTTTCGAAAGCAAGCCTGATCTTCAGCAGAACATCTTCAGTCTCTGCGTTCTTGAGGGCTTCCTCTACGAGAATGTCATCAATCATATTGAACGATCTCTCGCTGCCCATTTCATTGAACATTCGTTTGAGATCAATCCCCTTGCGGAGATGGTGGCCGTCAATATACGGCCACCATTTGATGAAGTCGCGTCCTACCCCTAGGACGCTACCGTAGGGCGCGAGGAACGCTCTTCAATCAGATAGGCTACGATTTCCGATAGCTTCTCGATCTTGATTTTGTGATCCGGGCTATGGATGATAGCATCGAAACGCTTGAAGTTTGCTTCGTCCATGGACGCCTTGAGATATGCAAGGAGTCCCTTGGCAGTCTCAGCGGAGTTCTCGCCGCTCGTAGCTGCAATGAACTCTAGGGTTACGGCTCCGGAGACCTCTCCGTATGCCTCAAAAGTTTCACCCTTCACCAGTTCGAACTCGATGGGTTCTACCGGTGCTTCTTCAGTCTCAGAGATGAAGGACTTGATTTTACGTGCTGCCATGGTGTATCCTAATGTCGTGTGAAAATGTCTTCTGTCAAATGACTCTGCGTAGGTTATCTGTGAGATACCTATTGGGTTTTGTCCCCGGATGGTGGACAAGTTTGCTATACACTATTCTACCACGAGAATAGAACCTCAGTGTTTGCGCCCTACGCGGGGTTATGATATGAGGTCGTGTTCCTTGGTGGTGCATGAGTGCAATTCGGTTGTCAGAACCGATGACGGCAGTGAGACCGCCACCGCTCCGGACCAGCCTAAAGTTAATGGAGCGTTTGAGCGCTCCGGTATCGACCCCAACTTGGGCCTTGGCAAGTAGGGCTACTCTTTGTCCAAGTTTGGTAAGATAGCGCCCTACTTCACCGTCAGGGGAGGTCATGAGGCGCTTCATTGCCGCTTCGTCAGCAACGAAATAAGCCATAATTACCCTTCGTAAACGTTCGACAGTGCCGACGTGGTGAGGATAAGTGTCATGGCCTGAAAACCGCCCTGTGGCTGGCCTGCTGAGACATCAGCCAATGATCCAACCAATGTAGTCTCACCGGCCCTTAGACCGGCATCCAGCAGCAGCATAGCATCAACCATCTGCTTGCGGGCGTGGGCGCTCTGCACTTCGGCAGGAACCATCTGATACCCTGTCACTGTCTGGCCATATCGAGATGGCACCAGTGTTGCGGGGTTGGCGTCAGTGGTGTTAGAATTGGGGACTGCTCGGACCACTTCAACAATGTAGACTCCGGTACGTGGTGTGGCGCACTTGGCCGGTTCCTGAGCTTGGGTACCCGGAAGACCCGAGTACCCTTGCTCAAAGGAGACCGTCACTTGTTCACAATCGTGAACTGTACTACCTTGACCACCAACCGCGAGATACCTTCGATCCGGAAGGGCTACCCCATGATCGGCATACGTCGCTACAACTGTGTTGAGAATGTGATCCGCTATCTGGACAAACTCTTGTGGGTCTAGCATAGCGGTTCTCCGTTACTTACTTATCGAGGATTGCTGTGAGTTCTTTGACGAGGGTCTTGCGCTTCTCACCGGAGGTTTCAGCGTCAAGTGCTGCCTTAGCCTTTGTGGGGTCTTCTCCGACCCAACCAAGGACATCCTTGATGGAACCCTCAGGTACGGTCTGTTCCTCTGTTACAGGGGCTTCTACGGCCTCTACAGGGGCCTCTACGGTCTCCACAGGAGTGAAGTCCTTGGCTACTTCTACGTTTGGTCCGCTGGGCGGGGCAAATGGATCGTGATCGCTCATTAGTTTATTCTCTCTCCCCTCGGCCTATCGACCGAGAATACCTTAGGCCTCTTTTTGGCCTTGTTTGGGTTTACTGCTGCAAGGAAAAGGTCGATCTCATAGATCCCGACTTTTCCGTTCGAAATGAACTCTTGGGGGTCCATAATCGTGTAAGACATGCCCTGCTTTGAAACGGATGAAATTCGTTCCGGAAGCGCACATGCCGCTGAACCCATGTCTGCCAGAATTAGCTCGTTTGCCAATCGGATTGCTGCTCTTCTGCCCGCTGCTGGCGGTGGAGTTCCGTAAGTGTATGAGATTGAAAGCTCATTCACAGGGTCCAGAACCCACGGAAGGGCATTTTGCCTGACTAGGTAGCTGTTGTTTCTCAAGGAATATTCACTGGGATCGAGTACTCGTCCCATATACGTGATTGAGCTTACTGATCTGACAGGTGTGTGGCGCAGCCTAAGATTGCGGTGTCCCTCTGAAAAGCGAGGGATATTGTACATGTTCCCGTTCATAATCTCGGGACGGGTTGCAGTTGACAGCGTAACTTCCGATGTATATACTTCAGTTGTGGTCTGAATACCGGTGTATTTCTCTGCTGACAGTTTATAAAGGATGAAGCTGGCGTACTGTACAGCAGAGTCTGTGTATGGCCCAGTTGGGTCAATAGTGTCTGCTGCACTAATCCATAGAGTAGCCATTTTTCTCCAATGCTCTGTTCTTACCATTATACCATAAAGAAAACTGGCTGGCCTCCGAAGAGACCAGCCAGTAGACTTGGTGCTTATTTGATTATGTAGCTGCTTGGTAGCCAGTTCCTGCGGGGATGGAGGTTGTACGTGCGTACGCTACAGGAGCGTCAGCAGCAAACGGCCAAAGTGGGGCAGCAGGTCCGTCTCCGAAGCCTACGTTTCCAACTCCCCAGCCTTCAAAGCTGGTAGCAAGAAGGTCGTTCTGAATTGCACGCTCGCCTGCTTGGTGCATCTGAGTGTACGGGAAGACCCAGTGCCAGTACGGGTTAGTCGCGGCCTGACGACCGTTGACGTTCGCAATGGACCAGACTTCGATAGCAACACCGTTAGGAGTAGCGTCAACACCTACGAGAGGGGACTTGTAGCCAACGGAGTTTGCACCCTGTGTGAGAAGGGTACCACCGGAAATCATTTCGGTGAACTCAGGATCGGGATCACAGAGAGCAATGCTCAGGGTGACTCGCTTGAGTGTGTCAGGGGCCTTCCAAGTAACGCAAACGGAACCGTCTGCGGCCTTGGTTGTGAATTCGTCGCCTGTTTCGTACTCAGGTGTGAACCCGAGAGAAACAAACTTTTTGGTAACATATGAAGCGCTGGGTCCAGTTACAAGTGCGCCGGAAGCTGAAAGTCGTGTAAGACGAATCGCCATTCCCGCAACGCTGGAAGCGTTATCGTGTGCCATGGGTTATATCTCCTAATTCTAAGCGTAATCTAGTGTTAGATCAACAAGTACTGCGTACAGATCGGTAGTTGACCAAGTAACCGCTGCTGAACCATCAACGAAATACTGGATCTCGTTGATCTGTGTGTTGATAGCCTGATTCAGCTTTTCAGGGGTTACAATGGTCGGGCCAATGCGGACTGAGACAGGGCCGGTTGCGTACATCCATGCCTTGCCTGCTGCTGCGTTTGCCCCGTTGGGACCCTTCTTGGAGTAGCCAACACCGGAAACAACAGAGTTTCCGAGAGGGGCTACTAGCTTGTTACCATCTTTTTCGAGGTTGAGGACTGAACCTACAACCCTAGGAGCGTGGATGACACCCTTGGAGCCTACAGAGGCGTTTCCAAGTGCTTCTTCCAGCAGTCCAAGCCCATAACGGACCTTGACTCCTGTACCCGCTGTAGGGGTTACGTCAACGGCTTGCGCTGACGCGAGGTATCTGTTATCATTATCTGAGTCAAGAAGTTTAGCTATATCGCCATTCCAGAATTCAATCTCGATTGCCTTCTGCATTACGATATCCAGCGCATTCTTCGCGCTGGCTTCGATCTCAGCCGGGTTGGTTCCAAAAGTGGAAACCTTCACGGATGCCTTTACGTCGAAAGGGTAGTACGTTTTGAAGTGTTCCTTTGAGGCTGAGTTGTCTACGACAGTCACAGTCTCAATGGGGTTGGCTCCCATGATGGAGCCGTTCGCAATTACCAGTCCAGCATCTTGGTTCTCATAGGTAATACCTGAGGTCCAGAAGCTATCATTGTGGTCGTACACAGTGGTAGCTGGACTCAGAATACCGAAGGAGGCGACCTCAAGTCCCGCTGTGGGGACTAGGGTTGTGTTAGTGCGTGCCATGTAAATTCCTTAATTGACTCTGAGTCCAGCTACTGTTACTGTTTGAACTACTATTAGACTGCTGTGGTTCCGGAAGAAGAACCCTTGATTGCAAGAGCGCTTGTTACGCGGAGGGATTCGACGCCAACCTTGGCAACGCCTTCAAAGTTCTCAAGGAAGATCTTGTAGTCGTTGGTTCCGTTGAGTGTGGAGTCACGGACAAGACCAAGGTCAAGTGTGCCACCGTCGAGGAAGAGGAAAGTGCCCTCGGAGAAGAGGTACCAGATGACGTTGGTCGGGAATCCGAGAAGTGCGCCAGCGTTCTGTGCACCGAAGATCTGACCGGTCTCGCCGTCAAGGAACCAAGAAACGTTGATGTTACGAGTGGAGAACCACTTGTTGATCTCGGCTTCTGCAAGGTTGAAAGTACCATCGCGACCGTCGCCCGGAAGCTGCTTGGTCAGGTCGGCGCGAAGCGCGTTCTTGAACCACTCAGGGAAGAGGACGCGCAGCGGAGCCTTAGGGTCAAGGCGGTAGCGGCTACGGTAAGCAGCAGCAGCCTGCTCAAGCTGAACGAAGATGTCGCGAGCGGCACCAAGCTGAGAAGGAGCGGTTACTGGTGTGGAGAGTGCACCGATACGGGTAAGCAGGCGAACCTCAGAGAAGCGTGCGTGCTGGACCATACCAAGCTGGATGTGGCGCTCTACAAGCTCCGGGTAAGCGCGTGCGCCTAGGTTACCGAAGGTAAGGCAGAACGGGATAGCGTCTGTGTAGACGGTGACTTCAACGCCTGCTGCAACGCGGAGGCAAGGCTTGACTGGGTTCGGAGCTTCCGGTGTGGAAGCGTCGATGTCGTCCTGCATGGTCCATACGGACACAGCGCCCTCAAGGTCAGCAAGGACCGGTGGGGTCATGAAGCGGATACCGCCACGGTCAGCACCGAAGACTGCAAGAGCATCGCGGACTGGGCGGACAGAAGTCTCGCCAAGCTCGAAGATGTCGTAGGAAGTCTCAACCGGAGCGGTAAGACCACCGGCAGCGATGATTGCTTCAGGAGAAACAACAGCGTTGACCTTGGAGCGGTTGCCCTCAATGTCGTTGGCGTTAAGGAAACGCTCAGCCGGGAAGGTTGTGGAGAACTGAGCAACTGAGTGCTGTTCGCCGTCTCCACCGGAAGTGCGGCCCATGCCACGCTGACGGGTGAGGATAGCCTGAGCTACCTCGGAGATGCTGGAAAGCTCCGAACCTGCGGTAATACCCGGAAGGTCAGCACCAGCGGTAATAACTACAGGCGCAGCGGCCTTGATGGTTGGGCGAAGCTCTTCTGGTGCTTCGAATTCTGGGGTGTTAGAGGCAGTCACAGGTTCCTCCGAACTTTCTGTGTTAGTATCTGTAGAAACTTCTTCTACAACTTCAATGGGGGTTTCAGGGGCGCTTTCAGCCTCTGGAGCTTCTTCTACGGAAGTCTCAGTCTCGACTGGGGCTTCTTCAACAGCAGCCTCAGCTTCCGCTGGGACCTCTGCTACGGCTACGTCAGCGACGGGAGCTTCCTCAGATGAGAACTCTTTGAGTTTCTTCTTCTCATCTTCGTCATCTTCTTCGTCGGCTGGAGCTTCCTCAACTGGGGCTTCCGAGTCGGCAGGGGCTTCGTCAGCTACTGGAGCTTCCTCTTCCTCTTCCTCATCGTCAGTCTTTGTTGCGGCAAGTTCTTCGTCACCGGTCTCTTCGCTTACTTCGCTGATGTCGGTTTCGGCTTCAGCAGTAGCGTCACCTTCCGCATTGAAACGGGAGATAGCTGCTTCTGCGGCAGTTGCGAGTTCAGCGGCCTCAGCTACACGACGGCCCTGCTCGTTAACGACTACATCGTTAGCGTCAGCAAGTTCGTTCATAGCGTCTACGGCTTCGCGAGTTGGGTTGTCACCTACGGACTCCGAAAGTGTACCGAATTCGGTAACAATCTGGTCCTGTAGAGCCTGAAGTTCTTCCGGAGAAAGATCGCCTAGACGATCAAGGTTTTCACGGATTGAATCCACAGTGGCCCTCCTTTGATATATTGAGGTGGACAGATTGTCCATCGTTTACGGGTTATCCTGCGGCAGAAGGGCAAGGGCCTATGCACTTGCGCTTTAAAGTATGATCTTAGTATATCATAAAAAAATAGGGGTGTGCACGCTTTTCTTGACAGAACGGGTAGAACAGCGTATACTAGAAAGGCCTCCCGCAAACCGGGAGGCCTTCTAATTTAACGGTTATTGAATTTTGCTCGGAGTTGTGCTAGCTTGTTTGCAAGCTCTGCTTCCTCTGAGGTCTTCATGGTAGCCATGCGAGCGCGTGCGGCCTCTGCCTTGGAAGAAAGCTCAGCGTTACGTGCAGTTACCAATGCAGCCATACGGGTACGGGCAACATCCACGTCAGCAGACAGGGTTGTCTTCTCAAGCTGGTTGATACGACGGTCAAGTGCATCGATCTTGCTGTTCTCCTTGAGTTCAGCCAGATAGGCTGCACCAGCAGCCACGAGAGCACCCGGAACACCACCGGAGGCGGTAATAGCGCGGGCAATCGGGAATCCGGGGACGTTGACATTGCAGACAGCGACAAGCTCCAGACGGCCATTGATCGGACGCCAGTCACCGGAAGGGGATGATGCACGGAAGGCACGGATCTGAGAAGGTGTGACCTCGGGTCGTAGTGCGCCAGCCACATAGATGCCGAACTGATCTTCACCAGCAATAACATCGGCTACCGCAGAGTTCGTATCGTCATAGTGTTTGATGGCTTCTTCAGCAGAGGCACTGAGGGATGCGTGGCCACCGGCAAGGGTAAGCTGTCCAACCTGAATGTCTCCTTCATCCGTACGCAGAACTCCATTGCGGAAGTAGGCGTACTGGGAGGCGGAACGCGGTGGCTTGACATTTCGACCCGGCATACCGATGTGGGAGGTCTGCCATGCGGCAATGTGGCCGAACACACGACCGTCATCCGTTACGGTGAGCGGTGTGGGCTGGGTAAGTCCGGGGTCCTTGAACCACGACTTGGGCGGAACGATGGGAGCAGCAGATGCAGCAATGGTCGCTAGCTGGTACTCGTAATCCTCTGAAATTTCCTCGTAGATGC
>Ga0307413_10000984_pt1 | contig 10240 bp, 7 predicted proteins | sample DK1Ometagenome_3_FD_203714 | JGI IMG/M metagenome (GOLD analysis project Ga0307413, IMG submission 203714) | Maize rhizosphere microbial communities from greenhouse at UC Davis, California, United States - DK15-O-2 | ecosystem: Host-associated > Plants > Roots > Rhizosphere > Soil | place: USA...
ATAACGATAATATCCCATTTTGTCTTTTCTATATAATGTTGAAACTTGGCGTTATTTTTTAAAGTATCGATAGATACAATAGTCTTATCGTAATAATCAAAAGGATTTTTATTAGCAGGTAGGTCGGATTTAATTTTAGAAATTCCATCTGAATCTAGTCGTACTAAAGGGATCGCAAAACGGTTCCAAATTTCTTGTTGAAATTGCGCTAAAATAGATTTAAGGGCCAAAACCATAATTCGTTTCCCTTTTCCGCGTTTAATCATTTCTGAAAGGAAAATACCTACCTCAACAGTTTTACCTAGGCCTACACCATCAGCAATCAATAATCTTGGTCTCGGTAAATCAAAAGCTTTCAGAGTAGGTTCTAACTGATAGTTTGCAAGATTAAAAGCCGCTTTATGAGCAATCGTAATTTGCTTGCTGTAAACAGAAGAATTTCGAATTTGGTTTTCAACAAATAGTTTTGTTTTACGATATCCATAATCGATATCTGCGACCAATTGTGTCATTCGTGGATCTAGCACCCGTATGTTTTTATCAATATTAGTATCGAAAATAAATCGTTTACCTTTTACCAATTCAGAAATTCCTTCTACTTTCAGTATCCAATTACCATTATTTTCGGTACTATCATTTATTATAAAATCTTCGTCACGAGTAGTGATCCTTTGGCCTGGTGTAAAATTCATTAAATAACGATTTATAATATCAAATTTAAGCTCGGTAATTATAGAGATACTAATAGTTGTCAATTTCAATAAAGATTTTCTTCTTTATAATTAATTGTCGTAATATACTTAATTTTAAGCCATTATCTAACTATTTGCCTTGTACGCAGAACAAGTGTTATTTTCTCAACCTAAATTAAAGACTATTTGATTCAAATTAGGAGTTAAAATTACGGTAATACTTTTACATCTAAAAGTTATTTACTGTTTCCATCTGACGGATTTTTAATTCTAATTGAAATATATTTTATAGAATCTTAGAAATTAGCTTATAATAATTGATATGAAGTAGGGACAAAGTTAAGGATGTAAGATACATGCGTAACTTTTAAATTCCTCTTCGTAATCTATTTTTTTGTCTTATTTTTAATCATTTGTGGTAAATAATTATTTGATTTAAAAAAATGCAGAAACATCGTAAAAGGATTAGAAAAAAAACATGTTTTAAATATAGTTTCCAAATATGTTTTTTGAAATCATATTTTCTCAATTGAATGTTTAAAATCTAATTCTTTCAATTCCAAAATTGAAAACCAGTTTAAGTTTAAGTTACAGTTAAAAAAAACTTGTATTAGAAGATAAGTATTAAGTTCATTAACTTAATTCACTAGACTGTCATCTCTTTTCTCAAGTTTTTTTTCGTCTTCTGTAAATTCTTTTTCTCTCATTTTAGAATTTATTTGGTTCTGATATATTTCTTTATTAATTCTGTCAAGCTCTTCTTCTAATTCTATAGTCCTCTTATAATTGTTAATACAAAAGGCTACTAATAATACAAGGCCAATTAAAATAGAAATGTATAATATATACTTGGAATTGATTTTTTTAATTTTTTCCATTTGTGGGTGTATTAATCAATACATTATAAAAATATCTCAGCAAATTTTGTTCATTACTTATTCTAACTATTTCTAGTTTATCAAAAAACATAGATCATTCATTACTTTATCATTTCCGTAACAAAAGATTTTTTGTGCTGAATATTTTGAACTAAAGTATCTCTACGTTTTAATAACCAAAACTGTTCATATTCCTTAGCAATTTGAATCAAAAATGTATCCAAATGACGCTGTACTGTCTTACGTGCTAAGATTTCAAATAATGATCCCCAAAAGCGTGAACTAAACTTAAGTAGACATTCAAATTGAATATTTGTCTTACCTGTTTCCAAGTCAGAAAAAGAAAAATGGCACTCAACAAGTTCTAATCCTATGAAACGAAAAGAGGTAAGATCATTGATTTGAGTAGAAAATGAAATGTCTTGCAGAAAAGTTAGTAATTGATATCTTGCAGTATTGTTGTCATCAAAATAAATAATATAATTACCTGTTCCTGGTTTGGAAAAATTATTTTTAAAGGTTGGAGATAAAAATTTAGGTACATACCATAGTTTTTCGAAAACCTTCAACAGATTGTATGCGAAAAAATGTGGAAAGATTTCAGCGCGAGGAACTTCAATTCTTACAAATGAATGTAAATCTTTAATCATTAAATAATTCTTTTTACAAAACAAACTATATGAATACAATACCTAGCACTACTAGAATGTTTATTTGCATTTTATTTTCTCAAAAATAGTTTTTAATTGATCCATGACAGATCCGGATTTAAAATCTTCTTTCGAAATTGCATCAATAAGTTTTGGACAATCTGCAAAAGCTTCTCTTGACATTTTTCTAATAAGTGAATCTGTTCCTATTGCGAAACCATTTGATCCTGTTGTAGCATAACCAAATACTAATTCTGTACTATTTTTTTTACCAAAATAATAAGCTGTATTCGCAAAAGTAACTACAGTACTCGTACCTGCTGCATTTCGACGATTACTGCCATCTGAGGCAATTGCACCTATTTTTACATTTTTATCATGAACCATATAAAACCACAGTTTTTTCTTTGATCTCGAAAATTTGCCTGTTAAAATATTAGCTGTTGTGGCATATAATCGTTCCGCAATATATTTTTTGCTTTCAGAATCTTCATATTCGATTTTTTTGATGTTGACACTTTCAATTTTTTCTTTTTTAGCTTCTTCATCTGTTTTGAAATAGATTTTCGAATCATCACTTTCTACCATTTCAGCAAGTCCTTTTTTTATTGATCCGTCTTCCATGTATAAAACAGCTTTAATGAATTTAGCATGTCCGGTTGTTGCGAATAAAAGTATAGTTATGAGTAATATTGTTTTTTTCATAATTAATTATTTAAAGAATGATTTAGTTTTATAGAGGTATATCCCCAACTTTAATTGTAAAATGCTTATCATCAGATTCTACTAAAGAAACATTAGTTTTGAAATTTCTTTTTGTGATGTTTATTATAGATTCCTGAAAATATTTTATATTACTATTAATCCCATAATATTGAAGTAAGATATATCCTCTTCTATTTACTAAACTATCATTATAAAAATTTAAATATCTAGAATATTCTTTTATATAGTCTTCGGATTTTATTTTTTTACAAGTTCCTGATAATGCAAAATTAAAAATGTATTTTCCATCCTTAAAACGCATTTGATAACCACCACAATCTTCTGAAATATGATTTTCTGTTAATATATAAGGGTCAGGTTTTCCAATTTCTTCATCTTTATTTTTGCATGATAGAAATAAAAAAAGAAATGAAATAACAACCACATGGATTCTTTGAAAAAAAACTTTCCGGAAGGTTTCTTTTGCGTGCAATATCATTCAAGACTTTTTAAAATATTAGTTAATCCGATACAAATTCGGATTTAATTTGATACTCTTTTATTTTGTTGATTAATAATCATTTGGGATATAATTGTTGTTTCTAAATTATAATATTTACATCTTGAAAACCTTATTTATCAAAGAGATAATTATACTGTAGACAATCTTTCCTTAAATATCTATCTTTATTTGACTCAAAGTTGGTATAACAATATTTATCACATTTAAAGTCAAACTTAGCAATACCAACTAATTCATTATTTTTATAAAAAAGTAAAACATCTTGGTAACAATTTAAACATTGATGATCAGGATAATATCTTCCAGGGTTTTGATCGGTAAAAAAATCATCTATCTTGTCAGAAAAATCATTGTCAATTTTTCTTTTTGTAAATCCAAATTGAGAGAGTTTTTTATAATTAGTTTTATCTTTTCCTTTTACAAAATCAGAATAGTAAACCTCAAATCTTTCACTATTATCGGGTGGTCCAGGCAACATATAAAAATTACTATGATAGTATAATACTTTATCATAAAACGAATTATTATCCTTTGAACATCCCCAAAAAATGACATTCAATAATATATAGAGAATCTTGCTTCTGCAGAATAGTTTATTTTTCATTATTTAGATTTCGCTTTACTCTAAGCATATTAACCGTTTTTAGATAAATAGTAAGTATATATCATGAATATAATATGTAATCAATTTTTATCCTGGTAATTTTAAGTTTTGAATTTTTAATCCTTCTCTTTCATCCAAAGTCTTCCATTTTTTTACAATTGTTTAAATAAAATAATTCTAAATTCTTATTGTAATTTAGATCTTTTAAGGATCGATTGCACACGTTTTTGGAAGACCTACTTCCAGTATTTTATAAATCATTGAACAATGCGCATAGTCGTTATTTATTCACATCACACATCGCCAGCGCGGTTACTTAAGTGTAAATAAATCTTAATTAATCTGAGTTCCCGATATATTCAGATATTGATCTACGTTAAAAACATCTGAAGTCAATTTATTAAAAGAACTATTAATTATCAGATGTTTTTTGTTTTTTTTATATATTGAACCACATGCAAAATCTGAATTTATTTGATAAAAGACATTTGTTTTTTTATCAAATATTAAATAAGAATTAAACACGTTAAATATAATTGCATTCTTTTCTTCTTTAAAAAGGAGTATTGGAATTTTAACATACACATTCATGTCATCTGAAACATTAATTGGCACAAGACAAATCTCAGGTTCTATACTCAAATCTTTATAAAGTTCAACAAGCTTATTTGATTTAAAAACACTACAATCATTACTACCAAGTAAGAATTTGACTCTGTTAGATTTTGATATATTAACTTCTAACACTTCTTTACAAGATTTCACAATATCGTGTAAATGAGTCTGTGAATATACAGACGTAAAAACAAAGTAAAAAAACAAAAATTTTTTCATATAATTTATCTTTTAAAATGGACTAATTCCTGATCTATTAATTTTAATCCCATTTAATAATATAGGCGTAACATCAGCACATGCTGCTGAATATAATTTACCTTTTCCTCCTGGAAGTATCGTATTCCGGTTAAAAAGATTTGCTGGAGTATAGTTGCCTAGCCCTGGTGTATCTCTTATTTTATCGTATACTAACTTTGTTGAAGTAGCCTCAGTACTTCCAAATAAATTTACAGTATTGCCAGTTAATGCGCTCAAATTATAAAAAAAGTTATCATCATTTGCTGTATAACAAGCTTGCAAATAAAAGTTACCTCCTGATTTTACCTGCTTAATAATCCCCGTCAGTGCATCGACATCTTTTTGATTTTTAACATTAGTCCCGTTTATACTTTGAGATAAATCATTTACTGTTATTTTATTACCAGCATTATTATCTCCCATAATAAACCCCTCAACTCTTAGTAACTCACCTTTCTTATTTACTACTCTATCAGTATTTCCATGTGTCTCTAACAATATATTGTTTGCTTGTTCACCTTTTAAATACTTAGCGACTTGGTCATTTGCATCCTGAATATCTTTAGCATATATCCCTTTCCAACCAGATCTTTCCATCCTTGTAAATTTCACACTTTCTCTATTTGCATCATTTGATAATGTTCCATCATAATCTAAAACTATATAAATATTTTTACAAGCAGGAGGATCGTCAGGTCCCATTCCAGTAGGATCAATAAACCTAACAGGATTACTAAAGCAATATTCATAAGGAGAACGTCCAGCGAACTTTTCTGCTAAAGGATCAACACTTAACCATAAACTTGCTTTAGCATCATAATATCTAGCACCGTAATAGCTCAAATTAGTTTCTCGATCAAGTTCCTTCCCATTAAACAAATATGGACTGGAAAACGAGCTGGAATGCTCCTCAAACAAAACCTCTCCAAAGGCAATATACTCGACATGCTGACTTATGCTTCCGTTTTTAGTTGTAATATACGAAGTACTTCCCAAATGATCAGGATGAAAATAAAAAATATCATTTTCCGGCAGACCGATTCCCGTAAATCCTTCTCCGGGTTTAACATTCGCAGGTTCAACAGGAGGACCAAATTGTACCGGTGGTCCCGGTACATCACCCGGTGCATTAAATACCGGATTTCGCGGCCAACCTTCCGGTGGTTCCTGGTTTTCTTCAACTGGTTTAAGTGTTTCACTTGGGTAAGGATCACCTGTAAATTCAGGAGTTGCATATATTCCCTGTTGCGTTGGCGGCCCTGGTGGAACCCCCAATGTTTTAACATAATTATCCAATGCTTTTTGCTGCTCGGCAGTAAACTTACCGTAATTTATGCCTCCTGCTGTTATTTTTAATGGCTGTGCAAATGATCCGTTTCCTAATTTGCTTACAATTCGTCCTGCACCCTCAAAGTAATGTTTAGTGAATTTGCCTTTGTTAATTACAAAATAAGGACTGACATAACCGGTATAATCATCAGTGTGTACAATCGTTGCAGCCGTTTCTCCATTGATGGCAACATTCTGAGAATCACCAGAACTTTTAATTACTCGTTCTCCTGCTGCATCATAGGTAAATTGATGAATCCTGCCGTTATCATTGATACCCATCAAACGGTTTTCTTCGTCCCACGTCATTTTTCTAAAGCTCTTTTCTTCAGTATAACTCGTTGGGTTTCCGTTTCCGTCATATATGTATTCTCTTGGTTCGGTTTTTCCTATTTCAGCAATTTTGCTAGGTGCATTTGGATGCAATTCGTTATCGTAATTATAATCTAATACATAGCCTTTCTGCTCATTATTTACGGTATGCACCAAATCTTTTTTGGTAATATTGTGCATTTTGTTGTAGCTCATATTCAGCTCATAGCTTGCTTTAGTAAACTCACCCTGATAAGTTGCTTTTGCCGATTTTAACCTGTAAAAATCATCGTATTGGTATTCATGCGAAGCAGTTCCACCTAAAGTATTGTTAACAACTGGCGCGGTATTTTTGATATTTAGTACATTCCCCACCAAATCGTAACCATATGTATTGTTCATGACTTGTCTGGTACCGCTTTTTACCTGAAGTTGCTGCAACCTACGCATTACATCGTCATACGTGTAATTGGTTTCGGTATCGTTACCGTATTTTAGATACTTGCGCTGCTCAAATTCATCGTAACTCAATTGTTTAATGTAATCGTACGTATGGCTTTCTTTTTTGCCCTGCATGCTTTGCAGGTTTCCGGCGCGGTTATAGGTATACTCAACAACCTCACCATCCGGATAGGTCATTTTCTGGATACGGTTCCATGTATCGTATTCGAATTCCGAAATATAGGTCTGTATATCTGTAGGCGTAATGCGAAGAGTACGGATTTCTTTTTCAATCTCTCCTAATTTTCCATAGAAAAATTCCTGTCCACCGCTGGCATCTTGTACAAACCACAATCTGCCCCGGCGCGACGCTGTTCCATCGGATTTGCCATAATTGTATTGTACATTATTTTGTGGATTCTTCGGGTACTTTATACTTTCTAATCGGTTATAATTGTATTCGTAAACTATCGCACCATCGTTTGGAACTGTATTTTTAATGTCCTGCGTAACACGACTGGTTAAGTTACCTGCCAAATCATATTTCATGCTTGTTGTCCCTGCATCAGGATGTGTAAACTCAATTCTTCGACCTAACCAATCGTAACTGCTTTTGGTAATATGGTCCATAGCATCTGTTACTTTTATAATTTCTCCCAAAGCATTTATTCCAAACTTCGTTAGTAGATCATTTTGCATTCTCGCTATATTTTTACCTTTAGCATCTGTATAACTCTGGCTTATTTTATTTAATGCATCAGTTTGCGTCGTATGCAAGGTCTGTACACCATCATAATTTTCTACATTAAAAACAATTGTATTAGTGCTACCGTCAGGCAAGGTCATTTTTACAGCACGCCCAACTTCATCATATTCTGTTTTTGTTGGGTTTACAGTTGATACTGCTGTGCTAAACTTATTATCGACTGTTGTTGTGGTTGTTGGATAGTAGCTTGTTGTTGGTCTTCCCAATCCGTCATAAATAATTTTCCCTGATACAATTTGTGCTTCTTTATCGGGACTTCCTGCCTGAGTAAATAAACTGGCCGTTTTTTTAACCTGCAAGGCTCTGCCTAATCCGTCAGTATAGGTGAAAATCTCAATGTCTTTATCTAACTCAGGATCATAGTTTCTCGTTTTAGCATACGGCACTTTAGCTTCCGGAAAATATTCGTAAGCAATTGTATAGGGTTTTCCGGATGTAATCTCGTAAGGCGCTTGTATGGTTGCCATTCTTCCTTTGCTATCCAGTGTATAAATCATACTTTGATCGTTGCGATCTGAGGTTTTTAATACCGCTCCAAAGCGGTTATCATATTCCATTTTATTCTGATATCCAAAAGCATCTTTTATTTCTGTCATGTACTGATGATTGTCGCCATCATAAACATACTCCAAAGTCATACGCTGTTTTTTATGATTCTCTGGTCCGATTATTTTTTGCAGGTTTCCGTATGTATCATATTCAATATCTGTAATAGCAATTTTAGTTGCGTCACTGTAATTTTTTATTTGGGTTACTTCGGCTGTCTTTGTATTGATTGTTGTAGCCCTTTTGCGACGAAGCCCGTCAGTTGTAGAAACTTCTAATTGTTTCGGAATCCCACCGTAATAAGGCGTTGTACTTTCGTAATAGCTTATTTTCGCGGTTACTTTGTCATCAGCAGTTCCATTACCTGAATCGATGTACTGTATAATATTTCCATTGGCGTCATATTTGTTATAGGTATTGGTTTCCAAATACTCACTACCACCTTCATACATTTTTTGATTTGCGTGTACCAGCCCTATAAAAATACGTTTGTCATCGCAAGAAGGTAAATTCAGGTCTGATACCGGAACACTTGCCTGCGTTGCTACATCAACAAAACTATATTCGTTTTCAGACTCCTGACGCATTTTGTTGTTTTTATCCAGTATATAACTATACTTCAACAGATTTTTTCGGAAATAATCCTGATTATAAAACTCCTGCACAGTTGTTGAGAAAACCGAATCATCTGCGGCATCAATTTGTTCCTGAATTACTTTTCCGAATCCATAAAACTCCCTTTCACGGCGATCCTGATACCCGTCTTCGTATCTGAATTTTGCTTTCGAATGATCAATTCCGTCACCCACATGTCCGTCAAAAACATCGATAGACTGCAAGACCCATTTAGCTGAAGGGTTTTCGTAACTTGGTTTCAGTAACTCATAATCTACAACATAACTGTTTCCTGCTGCATTGATTACACCTTTTAGTTTATTGGTTCGTTTGATGTTCGAGAGACGAACAACCAAATGATCTTCATCATCAGAAAGCACATAATCCCAATTTCCGTCTCCATCCATGTCATTAAAAGTAGCTTCGGTACGATTGGTACTAAAACCTGTTGAGCCTCCAAGACTAGGGGTAATCCTAATTAGGAAAATAGGAATATCATAACTAAAACCTACATTCATACCATAATTGGTACTGTTGTTTTCGTTCATCCTTGAGAATTTAGGATAAGCAATAGGAGTCATAAAACTATCTCCCATATTGAGTGCCACCATCATCTTCCCACCGGTATATTCCACTTTATCAACCAGTCCGTCTGAGTTAACATCCAGCATTAAAGTATTGGAATTATCTGTTCCTTTCCCATAATTGAATCCACCGGTAAAAGATCCTCCTTTATAAGACATACCACTTGAAGGACTAATTGCCCAGCTTTCTGAAGCTCCAGTTGCAAGCCCTTCAAAATTCCATTTTTCTTCCGGTAAAAATCCGTAACCTGAGTTTAAAGCTACTTCACCTGTTTTCTTGATTCTGTCAGCAAGCCCGTCTCCATTGATATCCATGTGCATATACTGCGATTCATCTTCGTTCTTTCCTAAATTACCGGACAGTGACATGGTTGCAGAGATACCTGTTGCCTCTTTTTCTGACACAATTTCATTTGTAATGCAGCCGTTACTATCTGTAATAGGTATACTCTTTTGAACGGTTTTGGTAAAGGCATGAGAATAACTTCCATCAGAACTAATTCCGTCTGATTTACTCTCTCCATGGCTGTAATTATAAATTTCAGTTGTTTTACTGCTGATACCTCCTGTTGGAGAAGTAAACTGCACTTCTTTTCCACGCACATAATCCGGAAAACGGTCACCGTTAAAATCTGCCATGGTTTGGGTAACGTAACTTTTTCCTTCTCCTTTACTTCCTCCTGGTCCAAGCGGCCCCACTTTTAGTCCGGCTGAATAACTGGTGCTTTCGTTTTCACTTA